>Ga0210410_10003196_pt1 | contig 14572 bp, 18 predicted proteins | sample IncBWC4MmetaG_FD_161058 | JGI IMG/M metagenome (GOLD analysis project Ga0210410, IMG submission 161058) | Forest soil microbial communities from Barre Woods Harvard Forest LTER site, Petersham, Massachusetts, United States - Inc-BW-C-4-M | ecosystem: Environmental > Terrestrial > Soil >... | reverse complement strand
CAGCTGTAAGCCAACCCCGCAGATTGCAACTGCATGAGCCTGGCCTAGAGAAACAAAGAAAGTGAATAACCAGGAGACTGGCAGGGACAAACAAGTGCGTCGTGAACTGAGATTTTTCAACAGACACAGCTATTGAAACCAGTTAACGCAAGCTTGCGCCGTTTGTTCGCCCTTTTCGGAGGTTTTGAGGTAGAGTCGAGATGTGGCGCGGTGGTTTAGGTGCCAGCCTATCTGTTCCCGGCTCTTTCGTCTGCCGGTGCCTCACTAGCTGGACCATGCTCCGTTTCCACATCCCGCTCATCGAACCGGACAGGCGGAGTTACCGCATCCGGCTCTCGGAAAAGACTCACGTCATTCTGTGTGACGCCGTCTGCAACTTCTGAACACAAACCTGGGGCTGCTAGACGCATCGTCAATCCCCATGTCCTTCGTCGCTTGTTGCGTCCGTCTTTAACTGAGGTCCCTTCCCTCTGCCGGAGTTACCCGGCTTCTTCGGTAGTACGGACCTCTCCGCCACCCCAAACGGCCCGGCCTGGCTCTCGCGAGTAGCCAGTTGATCGCGAACCGCGATCACCGCTGGGGCTTCCCGTGTTGCGCCTGATCCCCTGTGTCTGCATGCCATCGCCACTACCCCGGCAGGTACGATGGAACCGATTCGCTCGCACTGTTCCATCGTCGTCGGCCTTCCCCACATTACAGCTGGGTCGGCTCCTGCATTACATGTTTCGAGGCCTGCTCAGCGTTTACTCACGTTATAACCTGCAGACTCACCGAGTCGCCTTTTGCGACCCTCTACACCGGAGGCTCCGGCGGCTTTGTTGCCTCCACCGCCGCTCCGATTGTTACCGGGTGGAGCGATCCAGTTCCCGGGCGGGTTTGTCTCCCGCTGTGGACCAGCGCCTTTTCACGGCGCACTGAAATGGGGATGTTACGCCACCAACCGATGAAGACGTCTCGCTCCAAGGTCTTCCAGAAAGCTCAAGGCGGCCCGAATCGCGGCTTCTTCACTCCTTTCGCCGACCCACGGGAAGTTGGACACGCATTTCCAAGCATTGTGACTTTCGGAATAGGCTTGGGCACTCCACGGAGATTTCGGGTTCGAGTAGCAGTACAGAACTTCGACGCGGTAAGTGGTTTTACCAATCATGAATTCCAGCGTTCGACGAAGCTCACACTGTGTATTGATCCTCTTGAAATCGGCAAAGACCTTTGACATTTTCATGTTGCTTCATCCCATTCTTTCTTGTTGTGTTTGATTTCTTCCCACTTGCCTATTTGCCATTCTAAGGCCACGATGCAGCAGACATCAAACTCTCACAACCGTAACCGTCAACTATCGCAATCAGGCCATTTCGCTCATTGAGGGGTTCTGAGCGTAAAGGCGATATTTCGTCAACCGCCGGAAACCATTCTAAGTTGTTGTTGATACCACGACTCGGTTTCGCGCACCGCCGCCCTTACAAGATCGGTTATGTCGCTGGGCGGTCCTTCGGACTCCGCGCCGTAGAGATATTCCGAGCTTGCCGATTTACCGTCGTTGAATCGGATTGTGATCGTCAGTTTACAAGGTGCCCCAAGAGGATTCTCGCGCCGGAATCCCATGCCCAAACCCTGCATTATTGAATCCGTCAAATGCGACCGAACCCTCTGGAAAATGACCGGGTCGGTCATGCCAATAAACATATCGCGGTTCTTATTCTTGAAGGTGCCGCTGCCGATCCTGTTGATTGATCCGTCCGCACCAACCAATACAAATAGTAAGTCCTCTGAGCCCACATGTAGACCGACCGCGATGTCGTGAATGTCGGCCACATTCCTCGCAGTGGCCGAATGACCTGCTGATCCTGTCATGAGACGACCTCGGTAGAAGTACAGAGCAGTCAGGATTGCGAACCCAACCAACCCGACAAATAACAGTTTCATGTCCGGAACCCTAGCATGAGTGGGAATTGGGAGAATGAGCCAATCACGCCCTTGGCTTTGACTGTCAAGAAGTCCGGAAAAATCCAGCGCTTTTCATATGAGTCTCGCCTATTCATTACCATGGATCAACCATGGACTGGTCGGTGAAATTCCGACTATGCTCAAATTCAAAAGAGATCCTTTAATGGAAGTTTGTGACGGCGGGCAAAGTGGTCCAGTTCAAGACGATTTGATACTCCGAGTTTGTCGAAGATGCTGGTGATGTGTTTTTTTTAACGGTGTTTTCAGCGATCTTAAAAAAGCGCGCGATATCTTTGTTCGTCATACTGTGCCTTACAATCGCTGATGCAACCTCAAGCTCTTTTGGGGTCAGACCAAACTTACGGTTTTCCAGTTTTTCCCGCATCCTCTTCAAGGAGGCATGAAAATCGGGGACGGCCTTGGTTCCGTCCCAACAGGCCCCGCTCATCGCTGTGCGAATGCTCTGGATCAGCAATCGAGTCGCGGAGTCCTTTAGAAGGACACCCCGAACCCCCAGCTCGATGGCCTCGACAATCTCTGGTGTTTCCATCTCCGCTGCAAAGAGAATCGCTTTAGTGACGGAACCCGAGCCATTAACAGCCGCCAAGGCGTCGAGTCCGCCTCTGGGAGATATCGCGGCCGTCGGCTGCGACGGCATCTTAAGGTCGAGCAGCAAAATGTCCGGTTTCGATTCGCGCACGCGACGTACAACGTCGGCTGCATTGTTGGCTTGCGCAACGACCTTGATATCCGGTTCCATCTCAAGCAGGCGCCGCAAGCCGTCGGCAATGGGTGGATGATCGTCCGCTATGACGATTCTGATGGAAGAAGTCATTGCTCGTCTCCCCTGTCGATCAGAGTACATATCACTGTTTATGGCACTTTGGTGGGGGTTTGAATAGCACTTTAGTGGGAGCTCTGGCGTACGCCCTGGACCAACGGCTGCCGACTCCGAAGAGTGGAGAAGTTTTGTCGGCATTTTCAGCGAGGGACCCGTGAATCTTTCGCGAGGAAACCCGGCAGGGGTGGCCGATTTCATGTGGGAGGGTAGCAGTAAAAGCGGCGGTTCCTTCCTGACCGAGGGGTCAACGAGCGTAATCGGGATGTTTCGCCAATTGACCAACGGTCGGCATCATTGCTCCAATCGCAGCGTATAGCCCTTCGCAAGTTTCGCTTTTTCGGGATGGATAGCGTCCCCCTCTACAGGAATCCGCAGTTCGATGCCATTTGGATATTTCAGCACAATTGAGAACGACATCGGCTCTCCAATGAGGTTGAGAGACTTTTCGAGCTTGGCCCCCGTAGAAATGAAGACCTGCGGAGCCTCGTAATATTCCGTCTGAGACACAATCGAGAACCGTTGAAGAACATCCTTATCGGTTCCATACTGCAATTGTGGATATTGACTTTGCTTGTCTAGCACGGAGTAGCCAAACCCGACGTACCTTGCGTTGCGAGGGCCTTCTCCGAACCAAAGTTCGAGCAGGTCGGCATTCGAGACGTACAGTTTTTTTGCGTTCAGGATGCTGTAGTAGGAATAGACTGTTGGCACATCACAACAGCCCCATTTAATGATTCGATAGAACCTGTCTCGCACATCTCCTTCGTTGCCACTTGCCTCTAGAGTCCAGCGTAGCTGGCGCTCCTTCCCCTGTTTTAACGTCCAAGCATTGACTGCAACCTTCCCTGTAGTGCCTTCCAGACCGGGGGTTCTCTCATTGTGGTACGTTTGCTCCAAAAGAATCACTGCTTCGTAGTCGCCACTATCACCCAATACTTCCTCGAATCGAAACGAATGGTTTTCGGTCACGTATGTCCAAGCGTCATGGCCCTCGATGACATACGCCGAAGACTCCGCGCTATATGTGGGCGAGGTTTTCGGGTTGCGCTCCTGAGCCGAGACTGCGGGGACGCAAAACAGCAGAGTAGCAATGACAAGTGCGTGGTATCTCATGATGCAAAGCGTATCATCGGTGCGAAAAAAGAGGGTGGCTGTCGTAATCAGGCGTTCTCACCAGTTTGCGCCGTTTGTTAGCCGAAATCCGGGTCGGTGAGTGCTATAGAGATGTTACGACAGTTAAGGAATAGTCAACTGGATCGGGATGGTTTGTGCGTGAGTTTGTTCAATACACACTTCGCGGCTTTCACGGGTGTCTGATGCGGTTGGCGTTATCAGAGTCTGTTCCCGATAGAGCGCAGCACGTGCGTAAACCCGACCGACCGGGTGTAAATGGATCAACTCGTCGCCGGGTCCGTTGCGCGGGTCGCTGAACTCTCCCGTGCCAACGATTCGGACCCATTGACCTGGCTTTAGCGACAGCATCGTGCCAGCATGATCGTCATCGCCGTACAGGGAGATGCCGCCGCCCGCATTGGTACTCCATTCGCCGTCCTCCGCAGCGATCCATAGCGTTATACGCAGATCGGAATAGGGGAAGTTCTTTGTTGGATCATCGGGTTGAAGATCGGCTAAGTGTGGGTAAAACGGAATGCGGATTGTCGTAGAACCTGTATTTTCAACCTGGACCTCAAAAATCGGCTCATCGCCAAGCCGATAGCTCGTGCGGTCGAGCGAACGGAGTGATGTGCGCAGTTCACCCACCTTGGGTTCCGAACGAAGACAGTGACTACTTTGCCCACGGCCGCTGTCTCCGCTTGTTGGCGGGGATGTTGCTTCTGGTCGCCGCAGATCCAAGCGCTGTGCAATCTTTGTGAGGTCTAGCGAAGCAACTTCCTGGGCGCAACAGGTCGAAACGAACAGAATGGTGGTTATTAGCGCGGCGATCCTATGAGTGACGGGACGAAAACCTGAGCACATAACCACCAACTGAAAGGCGTTGTGAACCCAATTTGTGTCAATTCTATCGGAAGTCAAGTGTTGAAATCAGGCGTTTGCACAAGCTTGCGCCGTTTGTTCGCCAGAAACCGGGGTGAATGAGTGCAATCGGGAATTACGCCAATTGACGAAATGAGCCCGCGCTACAATCCATGACGAATCGTCAAACCCGCGCGGACAACGGGCACATTTGACAGTTTCTGTTTGCGAGTTTTGCATGTATCGTCCTGCACGTGCCATCAAGATCGATCGACGCTTCCAAACGGTCCCGCGTTCGAAATGCAAACCGACGAATCTGTATTACCGATTGTGTAGTGGCCCTAACCAACTATCACTGGACGGCGCTGGTGTTCTTCTTGCTGGCGCTACCCGCCGGCGCTCAAAGTTTCAACTTCAATTTCGGCGCTGGTCCCGGATTTCCTCTCAGTACAACCGCCGACTTCGTGCACAACTCTTATGATCTCGTCGTCGGAGGTGGGCCAAATCTGCGAGCCCACATAAAAATGAATGCCGAGTTCATGTTTCATGGGATTCCCGTGCATCAAGACATCATCAAGCAGGTCGGGGTTTCCGATATAAAAGGCAGGTTGTACGCTTTAAGCGGTAACCTGATCATAGGTACATCGACCGGCGGAAGAAAAGGAGCTTATCTCATTGGAGGTGGAGGATGGTACCGCCGCACCCTTGAGGCTAAGCAAACCGTCTTGCAGAGGGGCACAGTGTGTGCGCCGTTTTGGGAGTGGTGGAATGTGCAGTGTGTGGACGGCATCTATCCCACAGATGTGACGGTTGGCTCGCGAACGGTATCCGCACCTGGTTTTAATATAGGTGGCGGATTGACATTTGGTCTCGGAGAGTCCCGGGCGAACCTCTACGTCGAGGTTCGGTATCATCGTGCGTTCACCCGTAGCGTTGATACAGTTGTCCTACCCCTTACCTTCGGAGTCCGCTTCTAAGCCCGCGATTTTGATTGATGTAAGCAGGCGTTTACACTTGTAACCTTTTGGTTACGAGTGCAATCGGGATGTTACAACAGTAATCCTCACGTCCCGAGTCGGCCTCCAAGCTGGCCACGCCCGTGAGGGCGTCTTGCAGAAGTGAGCAATTTTGAACAGACTTACCATGGCTCCAGCCCTAACATTTCGCGGGGAGGGATCGCCATGACCTGTAAACGATGCCGTTCCGATAGCCACAGCGTGTTCAACGGCGAAACTGCCATCCATTTCCTCGGATTGAAGGGTTTGGACAAGCCCATAGTGTGGGTGTTTTCAAAGCTTGCGGTCTGTTTGGAGTGTGGCTTCACCGAATTCACCATTCCTGAGCGGGAGTTGAGCGTACTCGCGACGGGCGAAGCGGTGGCGGGCGCGGTGGTTTTGGACAAGAAAGTAGCCCGGTCGTTGGCAGCATAGCTGCTGACGGTCGGGGCTTGCCTCAGTTGAAGTTCTGAATCGCCAATTCAACGCTGACAAACTGTCTGCCCTCAAGAAACGCGTCCACAGCAGCTAGAAGGTCGCTTGCGGCCCTTTCTTTTGCAACGTAGCCCCATGCCCCCAATTTGAGTGCTTCTTGCACCACCTCACTAGAAGACTCTTGGGTTACGAAGATTATTTTGGAAGCCGGGGTAAGTTTGCGAATCTGCCGAGCGGCCTCGATTCCATTCAGCGTTGGGAGTCCGATGTCAAGGAGGACCAAATCCGGCTCCAGTAGTACCGCCTTCTGAACCGCTTCCAAGCCGTCGGCTACTTCGCCGATGATCTGCACGCCCGGCCTCTCCGCTAGTGTCGAGCGGATAACCTGCCAAAAGGGCGCGAAATCTTCGGCTACGAGAACGCGCATGGGTGACATGTCGGCCTCACATCTGTAATTGTGAGATTGCTCTCTTGGTGCGGTCTTTACTACTAGGACTTGTAGCAGACGAAACCTGCTTAACACTACATGCGGGCACTGTTGAGGTTAACAGGCGTGGGTGTTGAAAAAGGGGCGTTGAGAAGAGGTTCCCTCGGTGCCAAGAACGCTGCGGTAGAGGGAGTTCTCGTGGTCGAGGTTACAAAGTCGTCGCCAACGTTGGTTTTTGCCCTTGGCTGAGGAAGCGGAGCAGTCGCTTGATGTTCTGGGCAGCCGCCGCCAGGAAGAACTGCTTACGAACAAACCGTAATCTCCGCAGGCGCAGGCGACGCAATTCGATCTGATTCTTGAGTTCCGCGAACAGAGCTTCCACCTTCTTTCTTTGCCGCTGGGCATGGGCGAATTCGGGCGTGTTCACTCACCATGCGCTTTTCCACATCGAACTGGCGCGGCGTCTGGAGCGCCGCGGCTCCCGCTTCGCTCACGCCGAGCAATCGCCTCAAGTTCGAATTCCTCTCCCTCCGGCAATTCTCTGGTGATCCTCAGCTCACCTCCGTCTACTGAACAACCAGCTGCACCGTCACATTATGACTGGCGCGACTGCTGGTTCCCCTGATCCTCAATGAGAAAGTCCCCGTTGTAGTCGAAGAGTTGGTGGTGATGGTCAGCGTGGACGTTCCCCTGCCCTTTACTGAAGTTGGGTTGAAAGTGGCGGTCGAATTCGTTGGGAGCCCGCTGATCCTAAACGACACCGTTCCGGTGAAGCCGTTGATCGGCGTCACCGTTACGGTATATGCGGCATTGCTGCCTCGAGTTACAGTTTCAGACGAAGGAGAGGCCGAGACCGAGAACGAGTTCACGACCAGGGTGACGGTAGTGGAGTGCGTCAGGCTCGGGCTGGTGCTGGTGCCGGTGATCGTTAGCGTATAGCTTCCAGTCGGGGTGCTGGAACTCGTGTTTACAGTCAGGGTGCTGTTTCCCGAGCCGGCGACCGGGTTCACGCTGAACCTGGCAGTGGCGCCGGATGGGAGGCCGGTCACGCTCAAGGTCACGCTGGCTGTAAAGCCTCCCGAGGGCGTAATCGTAGCGGTGTAACTGGCCGAATTGCCTGCCGTGACTGTTTGCGAAGACAGAGACGCCGATAAAGAGAAGTTCCCGGTGCTGGCCGTGTTCACGACCAAGGTGACCGTGGTCGAGTGGGTGAGGCTCGGGCTGGTGCTGGTTCCGGTGACGGTGAGCGTATAAGTTCCAGCCGGAGTGCTGGAACTGGTGGTGACGCTCATGGTGCTGTTCCCGGAGCCATTCGTAATCGGATTCGGGCTGAAGGTGGCGGTAACGCCCGAAGGCAAGCCGGACGCCGACAGGCTTACGCTACCCGTGAAGCCGCCGGAAGGAGTTACGGAAATCGTGGTGTTTCCGCCGTTGCCCTGGACGACGGTCACGCTCGAAGGCGAGGCCGAGAGTGAGAAGTTGGGGCTCGCCACCGGTTTCACCGTGAGAGAAATCGTGGTGGTATGAGTGAGCGTCCCTGAAGTTCCGGTGATCGTCACAGTGAAAGTCCCAGTAGTTGCGGTGCTGCTGGCGGCAAGCGTTACAACGCTGGTTGAAGTCGTTGGATTGGTGCCGAACGTGGCGGTAACGCCTGATGGCAGGCCGGAGGCCGACAAATTCACACTGCCAGTGAATCCACCGGAGGGAGTAACGGTAATCGTGCTGTTCCCACTGTTTCCTTGGGTCACGGTGAGGCTGGCGGGTGAACCCGATAGCGTGAAGTTGGCATTCGGCGCCGGCGGAGGCAAGACGCAATTATTCGCGGCATTGGAGAACTCTAACTGAATGGTGTAAGTCGTACCGTTGGCGACGTATGAACCTTGCTGCCCGTTGCAAAGGTCGCCAATTTCGGCATTGTCGGCCATGTCATACCAGGCAAGCGGGGGGCCGAAGACGGTTGCGATGCCCACATCCGCATCGGTAATCGCTTCCGTCAATTCGTGACTGCTCACCGATGTGTAATTGCCGAAGACCGATGAGGTGCCGCATCCTACAGAGCAACCGCCTGACTGCATGTCGGGTTGTACCCCGTAAAGAAGATTCTTCGACTGAAAAGTGTTGGATGTGGTGCCGTGATAGGCGCAGAAGCCGCCCGCGACACAGCTTGAAGAGCCACTTAGGGTGATGACTTTTCCCGGAGGGAAATAGATCATGTAGAGGGTGTTCACGTTGCCCGCAGTATCGAGAAGCGGTCCGGGAAGGTGTCCCGCGCTGATCTGGGCCAGAAGTTCCGCCTGGATTTGCGTATCGTCGATGGTGGCACCGTCGTTGCCGGGCGACGGAACAATCTGAAACAATCCGCCGAACGTGCCATTCCCAATCGTTTGATCAGTGCCTCCCGAAGCTGGCGTGTCGTACTGCGTTAGTAAACTGATGTACCCGCTGTTAATGCCGGTGAGATCACTGAAGAATGTCCCCATGTTGGGCGTGGTGGTGCCCGCCACCTCTGGGAGATAGGCACCCGACCCGTACAGTACCTCCACCACGTGAACGTTCGAAATCACCGGCCCGCCGAAGTAGCTGAGGTGTGCGCCAGCGGGAGCGGCGGCGACCCCTACTGCGGCTCCGGCTTTCGCGTGCGGATCTCGATACGCGACAACGCGCATGGGCACCTTCAAGGGGTTCCCGGCCTGCGCTTTCGTTGGAGTTTGCTCTGTGTTATCGACGCTCTGTGCTTGTGCGAGGATGGTTGTGCTCAAAATCACTAGGAGAAATGCAAGGCCGTGTCTCATTTTTCCAACGGGAGTCATTCGGTCAACCTCACTTCAAAATTTGTGGACCTTCTGGAGCCGAAGGAGCAGAGCGGCCGTGGGTCACCTCTTCTGCGGCCAACAGTTTTCCCATCGGGTTGTCTCCTTTTCAAAATCGGTATCACACCGGACACATGGCACATCTTCCAGGCCCGCTAGGGTCGCTCGCGCCTACAACTCACAACTTCCAGAAATATTCCTGAGGACGGATCATTAATTGTGAAAACCTTTCGGGCAAGGGGAGGTTCAGTTCAACTTACGATAGAGGAGCGATCTAGGATACCTCTGCGCGTATGCAATGGCAAAGTAATCATGGTTGTGCCAGGAACGCTTCGCTCAGTTGATCTCGAACCCACGACGTAGGGAACACGAACTGGCACGATAACAATCACGGATCAAGCGTTCGTGAGTCCACAACTGATTCACCTGGTTGGCGTTGGAAAGTAATATCAGATCAGGCCCCTGATGGGGGTAGGTCTTAGCGAACACCGTCGAGGTCGGTTCTCGTTGTCCCCATTCGTTCCGGTTCGCATCGGAAAAGTGTATTAGCTTACAGCTGTTATTTGAGTCGAAAACTGGCGCCTCCATTTGGTGCGATTTCGGCTCTGGGATGGATTCTGTGAGGTTTGGGGTGGAATCGCGGGGTCTGACGGCACTATAATCCGGCTATAAACGCCGCTAGAACCGGCTAGGACACGCGTTTGAGGGTGGAACAGGGGTTTGGTAGGGTTTACTTTTGGACGCGTTTATACGTGATTTAACGCGATTGTTTGTATATCTTCATGCAAATATTGGATTTACCGCGACTTCACGCCGTTTTCGGGTAATTTGGCTGATTGCCTTCGTTTTCCAAACCCGGGATCGGGGTTAGAGTGGGGCCGTTGATTCCATCCGGACAATCTCGGTCGTGTACGGCGCCGTCAGAGATCGTTCGATTCACTGTCAATCTCGTCGACCTGAAGCGCGCCTTTCGTCGCATGCTGGCTCGTCTTCCTGATGAGGCTGAAGCCGGTACCGATTGCGTTGCCTTCAACGCAAGAGGCACGGTTTTGGAAATCCTCGCGGGTGATACCTCAGAGTTCACGCAGGCAAACATCGTGCAGCCGGGTCAGGGAAGAGTATCGCTTTCAGTTTTCCGTAGGATCGCACGAACGCTACAGTTTTTTCGGCGTCGGCTGATCGCCGTGACGTTTTCCTCTCGAATGCTCCAAGTGGAACGGACACAATTTCGTCACCCCGAAATCTCCGTTCAAACCTCGACCGAGGACCTATAGTTGTTCGAATGAGGACTTCCGCCACTTCGTTTTTACGAGATCGTCACAACAACTCGCCCGGTTGGACCGGGCGTTCTACCAGTTCGTGAGCCCGGACGAAACCCACTACGAGGTCCCGCAACAGTGAAGATCGCAATTCTTCCTTTTCTCCTCTCCGTTTGCCTGCTTGCTCAGACACCAGCGCCGTCCGACAAGTCCTTGATGGGCTTCACTGCCCCTTCTTCCGCTCACGAGCGCGAAATCGAGCAGAAGCTCAACTCGCTGATCTCGCCCCAACGCGAGCGCGAATTCCACCGCTACTTCACCTCGGAGCCGCATCCAGCCGGGACGGAGCAGAACCACAAGGTTGCCGAATACATCGCCGAGCAATGGACGCAGCAGGGACTGGAGGACGTCGTCATCCGCCAGTACGACGTGCTCAGTTCCCTGCCGAAAGAAGTCTCCCTCGAGATGGTTTCACCTATCTCGTACAAAGCTGGTATGCGCGAGGCCGCCTACGACGTCGATCCCGACACCAAGAATCCTAACGTCCGATCCGGCTGGTTGAGCATGTCCGCTAACGCCGACGTTACTGCGCCCATCGTCTATGCGCACAGTGGTAATCCCGAGGACTACGAAATCCTGCGCAAGCACGGCATCGACGTGAAGGGCAAGGTCGTTCTCGTCCGCTATTCCAATCCCTATAGCTACCGGGGCTTCAAAGCTCTCACCGCGCAGAACGAAGGCGCTGCCGCTATCCTTATTTATTCCGATCCCGCGGAAGACGGATACAAGAAGGGCAAGGTCTTTCCGGACGGACCCTGGGGACCGGAGTCGCACATCCAGCGCGGCGCCATTACCTACGATTTCATCGTTCCCGGCGATCCGCTCACTCCCGGCTGGGCCTCTGTTCCCGGAGCGAAGCAGATTCCGCAGGCGGAAGCGCGCTCCCTTCCGCACATAGCGGCCATGGCCCTGTCCTGGCACGACGCCCAACCGCTGCTCGCACACATGGGTGGGCCCAAGTCTCCGAAGAGCTGGGGCGGCGGGCTGCCCATCACCTATCGGCTCGGGGGCGAAGGCCGCGTCCACGTCAAAGTCGATATGGACACGCGTGTCATGCCTTATTACGTCGTCGAGGCGCGCATCCGCGGAGCGAAGCACCCGGAACAGACCGTTGTCCTGGGCAACCATCACGATGCCTGGGAGTTCGGCGGCGTCGACCCCAGCAGCGGCACCGCCTCACTGCTGGAACTAACGCGCTCGTTAGGATCCATGCTCCGTGACGGCGTTCGCCCCGACCGTACGCTCATCTTCTGCTCCTGGGACGGGGAGGAAGTCGGCTTGACCGGTTCCACCGAATGGGGCGAGCAGTTCGAAGACGAACTCAAGAAGAATGCCGTCGCCTACCTGAACGTTGATTCCTCGACCTCCGGTGCCGACTTACAAGGCGACGCCATTGCATCCCTGGCGCCATTCCTGATCGAAACCTCTTCTTCTTTTATCGATCCAGTGACGAAGCTGTCGCTGCGCGATGCGTGGACGAAGTCGGTCGCTACCAAGCGGCACCAAGAAAAGAGCAAACCTCCGGTTCCGGATGCCAGCCCGGTCAACGTCCGCATCGGCAGCGGATCGGACCATACCGTCTTCCTCAACCATGACGGCGTTCCCGTCATCGCGCTGCAGTTTGACGGGCCCTACGGCGTCTATCACTCCATGTACGACGATTTCTACTGGATGAACCGTTTCGGCGATCCCTGCTACCTCTACCACACGCTGATGTCGCAGCTCTGGGGAACGATCGCGTTGCGCCTTGCCGACGCAGATGTCCTGCCCTTTGACTTCGCCGCCTATGCACGCAGCCTGCGTGAGTTTGTGATCGAGGTCCAGAAGAAACCGGGCGCGAAAGACCATCTCGATCTGCAACCCCTGCTGACGAGCGTCGCCGAATTTGAGGCAGCTGGAAAGGCGCTCAACCAGTCGCTGGCATCAACACTGAAGAGCAGCGCCCTCGATCCCGCCGCGCTCGACCGCCTTAACCGCGGTATTCTCAAGGTGGAGCGCACCTGGCTCATTCCCGATGGCATCCCCGGGCGCCCCTGGTTCAAGCACTCTCTCTACGCGGCACGCTACACGTACGCTCACCTCGAATTGCCTGGGCTAACCGAAGCCGTCGAAAAATCCGATTGGGATACGGCAAAGCAGCAAGCTGCGATCCTCAAAGACCAGGTCGTGAGGAATACCACGCATCTGAATGAGCTGATCAGCCCGCGCTAGCGACAGCCAAACTCAGTCGCTCTCATTTTGAAAATTCCTTGTCAAGTCCCAAAAAGTTAGACGTGATGAATGATCTGACCCGTATCTGGCGCAAAACCTCCAAAACCGCAAAACCTGTACACAGGTTGCGGAAAAGCGACTTGAAATCAAGTCCAAAGATCTCGACGTGCAATCAAAATCTGACAATCTGCGCCCGGGCCGCGCCGCGTGAGGTAACCGAGTTGTGCTCAATAAAGTTGAGCCGTGAAGACGACTCGGGCAGGTACATGGATTGCCCGATTTGCGGGGTGGCGCCAGTCACCTAGAGTCAATGCGAGCCGACAATGCCAAGTCACCGTTGCGGCGCCGGCGACATTCGGATTCAAGCTGGAGGTGCTTTGTGAATAAAGTTCTGAGGACACTACTGAGGGCGGGGCTGTATTTTCTAGAGGAATCGGATCGAGCGACTGCAGGTTTACGCGATCGGATGCGAGATAAGGTCGGCAACATAACTAGTCGGACACGAGAAGCGGTCGGCATCGAACCGGACCACACAATGCGCGATGCAGTGAGTTTTATCGCGGGCGTGGGTCTTGGCGTCGGCATAGGGATGCTCTTTGCTCCTGCGAGTGGACAGGAAACTCGGGAATTAATTTCGGAAAAGGTGCAAGAAGTCGGGACTAGAGTGCGAGACCGCTTTTCTGAGGAGATGCAACGCGCGAGTTGAAGACACGGGGCATGCTGAACCCGCATAGCTGTCGCCTTCATGGCGCAGCAAACGGCCGACGGCAGGAACACAGTAATTTGTCCAGCTTCTGGGCGTGAGTTTGATGCAACAAAGGGCGACCGCAGTCGCCCTTGTCATTTATTGGAACAGAGTTTCACCTTGAACAGCCCGCTACAGCGATAACAGGCGCCGAAAGAATGAGCGATAGCGCTGAAAGGCCATGCGCAAATCTTCGGTTGAGATATTGTCGCCGCGATCCCATTGTTGTTCGAGTTTAGAACGCTCCTTCGCAAATGCTTCCGCCAACTGCTGCATAGTAGACGCGACCAGGCTATCGGCGTGCTCCACGGCGCTACGTGGTTCGTCAACAAAGCCGGTTTGAATGTCATCCCAACGTGCCTGCAGATCTTTCAGTTGATCATCGGGGAATAGAGGTGTGCTGTCGGCTGCGGCAGAACCGGGCCTCGACTCTGCCTGGAGGTCGGCATTGCGTTCGGAACGCACAGGCTTTGCGCGACCGGCTTCGACATCGGCTTGAGCAGCATCATTTGCGTTCCTGGTACCGGCCAGATCGGCGGTGGTGAGTTGTTCAGCTTCGGCTTGATCTTTTCGCAATGGCATTGTCATGCGTGCATTTCCTTTCTTTCGGGTAGATTGTCTCGGAGAAGATCGTCAAACAGCGCGCGATAGTGGACCATAGCCTTGCGCAAACTTTCAGTGGTGGCTTGACCGCGCGCGCGGCTGGTGACAATGGTGTGAGCTGCACGATAGTTTTCAACGACGACGGGATGGTCGACAGAAATGATTTCGACTCGCTCGTCGAAATCGGCGACCGGATAGCCGCGAGCTTCCATCACTTCGCTTACGAGACTGTCCGCCTTAGCGACAGAACCCTCGGGGTCATCGACGA
>Ga0210410_10003195_pt1 | contig 14576 bp, 13 predicted proteins | sample IncBWC4MmetaG_FD_161058 | JGI IMG/M metagenome (GOLD analysis project Ga0210410, IMG submission 161058) | Forest soil microbial communities from Barre Woods Harvard Forest LTER site, Petersham, Massachusetts, United States - Inc-BW-C-4-M | ecosystem: Environmental > Terrestrial > Soil >... | reverse complement strand
TGCCGATACAGCGCTCTCAATTTGGCTTCCGTGTAGCTGGCCGGCGGATTGTGAAGCGCAACCAGCACGCGCCCCTGCACCTGATATCCGAAGTCCTGGTGCTCCAGCTTGTTCAGGCTCCGGCCGAGCATGGTCGCGCCCGCAACCAGCACTACGGAAACTGCCGCTTGCACCAGCAGCAGCGCCTTGCGCGTGAAAGAGGAACGGTCGCTCGTGCCCCGGCCCGATCCACGCAATGCATCCACCGGATTGGTGCGCGTCGCAAACCAGGCAGGAGCCGCGCCAAAAATTATTCCAGTCAGCAACGCCAACCCAAAAGCGAAGGCCAACACCATTAGCGACGGCCTAGTACTGATGGGAAGAAAATGCGCGCTGTGGAAAGCCAGCGCCAGAAGCAACCGCGCTGCGCCCGCGGCAACGAGCAGTCCAGCTATTGCTCCGCCGATCGCCAGCAAGATGCTCTCGGTCAGTGCCTGCGCAATAATCTGCCGCCGCGTCGCCCCCACCGCCATGCGCACAGCGATCTGGCCGCGGCGTGCTACTCCCCGCGCGAGCAGCAAATTCGCTACGTTTGCGCACGCGATCAGCAGCACCAAGCCGCAAACGGAAAGCAGAATCTGCAGACTGCGCCCATACTCTTCCTTCATCTCCGCCACACCCGCGCCTGCGGGCACAACGTTGAGCACCTGCTTGGGGAGGACCCGCTGTACCTCCTCCATCCAGTTTGCGGGATACCCGGAATCATTCAACATCCACTGCCTCAGGATTCCGGTAAGGCGCGGCGACATACCCGTGATCGTAGCTCCGGGTCGTAGGCGGCCAATCATGCGCAGCCAAGCCGAGACAGATTGACGCAGAAGCGCGCCTTCGCCACGAATCATCGGCTCCTGTTGCAGCGGTATCCAGATGTCCGGTGGGTCGCTGCGCAGCGTCTCACCAAAAAATCCCGGCGGCGCGACTCCGATTACTGTGAACGGATGGCCCTCCACCACGAAGGTCGCTCCAACTACCTTCGTATCGCCGCCATAGGTACCCTGCCACGCCCGATGGCTCAGCACCGCCACAGGCGGAGCCGAGGGCCTATCGTCATTCGTCGTAAATACTCTTCCGCCGAAGGCGCCCACGCCCAGGATGGAGAAATAGTTCCCTGTCACATACTCCGAGCGGAGCGGCCTCGCGGCCGACTCAACTCCTTCGCGTCGCACGCTCAATTGCCCGCGACCCGCTTGAAACGCCATAACCTCTTCAAACTCAGGAGATTCCGCCTTGAGCCGCTCGTACAGCGGGAAAGAGAACATTCCCCACCGATCTTGAGGACCACCCTCGACGCAGCAATCATCGCCTTCGCCGACGCGATAAAGCCGACCTGGGTCGGAAACTGGCAAAGACCGCAACATCACCGCGTCGATCAACGTGAAGATCGCGGTCGTTCCCCCGATGCCCAACGCGAGCGTAAGGACCGCTGCGATCGTAAATACCGGCGAAGACCGGAATTGCCTCAGTGCGTAACGAACATTGCCAATCAGGTCGCGCATCTGCCACACCCCCAGCTCACCTGCACAGACGAATACGCAGCAAAAGGGTCTGGTGTTCCCCATGCACCGAAAGCCCTAGCAAATAAATGAGTTGGGGATTGCCCGCGTGATTCGGCGGGTCGTCTCGCCGAGGGTGCCTGAATTCCTACGAAGCTTTGAGCGCTTTGTGAGCATCCATCCGCTATCAATACATGCCGTGACGCACTGCTCCTGAGAGCAGCAGATGGGCGTTGGTCATCAACCTACGCCCACGTCGTACCGCGGCAGTCAGGAGACAGGTATGCTCACTTTCAAGCTCGCACGGAGTGCATCTTTCCTATTGGCTGGGGTGCTTTGCGGAACTGCGATTCTCGCCGGCGCGTCCGGCGCTGACGCCAAGGACGAAGCTGCCGCGAAACCGACCCCAACGGTAAAGACGGAAGCACCAGCTCCGATAACCGCACGGGAGCGAATGCTTTTGGACCGCCTCGAGGAATTAGAAAAGCGCGTCGCGGAACTGGAAGCCAAGGCTGAACCGGCAGCCGCTGTACCGGCTGCGGAGCCTGCCACTGAAGTCTCACCACTGGAAACAGTCTTGCCGCCGGAGGCGCTGAGCGCAGCTTCGGCTGGCGTTCCGGTTGCCGCGGCCAACGCAGTCAAGCCGCAGGCAACCGAGAAGAGCAAGGCAGGCCAGCAGAACACAGCCGAACCGTTTGCATTCGCAGATTTCACCTGGCTAAACGGGAACGCACGCACGAAAGATGTTCCGCTGGATACGAAATTTTTTACGCCGGAGATCCGCGCCGACGTTGCCTATATCTATAGCTTCAACCACCCGAAGGACGACACGATTGGCGGATCGAGCGAGGTTTTTCGTCACGGCGAAGTGCAGGTGACGCAGCTTGGTGTGGGCGGCGACTTTCACTATGACAATGTTCGTGCGCGCCTGATGACCCAGTTCGGGATGTATTCGCAAACAACTCCCCGCAATGATGCTAGTCCAGCGCGCGGACAATGGCAGTTAGACAATGCCTACCGCTATATCTCCGAGGCTTGGGGTGGGTACCACTTCAATAAGCTGCACGGAATTAACGTCGATGCGGGAATCTTTTTGTCTTACATCGGACTCTTCAGCTACTACCAGTTCGACAACTGGGCATATCAACCGTCGTACGTCTCCTCGAACACTCCTTGGTTCTTCAACGGGGTGCGCGTCCAGGTCTTTCCGACCGAGCACCTGAAAATCGAGCCGTGGTTTATTAATGGATGGCAGGCCTACGGACGCTTCAATAATCGGCCCGGGCTTGGGGTGCAGATCCTTTGGCGTCCAAACGGTTGGTTAGAGGTGATTGGCAACGAGTATGCGCTTGGCGAGGAGGCATTGAACAACCCCGGCCGTGTTCGATATCACAGCGACAACAGTATCGAAGTCAAGTATCTCGATCGACCGGAAAATTTTCTAAGTAAAGCGGCATTTTCGCTGACTGGTGACATCGGATGCGAACACGGTGGCGGCGTGAGTTGCGCCGGAAACTCCGCGAAAGGTCCGAAACAGAGTTTCCTTGGTTTCATGCTCTACAACCGCTTTTGGTTTCACAAGGACCAATACGGTCTGACTATCGGTGGCGGCAAAATTAACAATCCAGGGCGCTATCTGGTGCTGCTGCCGCCAATCAACGGTGCGACGGCGGCTTCTGGTACGCCGTACTTTACGGAGAATCCCGGAGACCCGTACAAAGCGTGGGATGCTTCCGGCACATTTGATTACATGCCCAGCCAATACATCACCTTCCGCTGGGAATTCGACCACCGGGCCGCTAACGTACCCTATTTTAGCGGCCCTGGCGGGGTCACGCCGACGTCATGCCCCACTGCTCCACTCGTCGAAAATATCTGCGGCACGCCTGGCGCATTCGTACCGGGCTTCGCGCCAGACCTGAAGAAAATCGAAAACCGCATCGATCTGTCGATACTCGTTAAATTCTAGTGTGGAAACGCGCGCGACTGCGCGTTCGAGCATCCGTCTCACGTCGTCTGCGCCGTGTTCAAAATCAGACTTCGTCAACGACTGTATTGGGACAATCTTTGACGGCGCAGCGCCACGTTCGCCTTTGTGGCGCCCCTTCGACCGAAGCAATGTACAAGTAGCCATGCTCGCGCAGTAAAGCGAGCTTTAAAAATCGATGGGCATCAGAGGGATAGTGAACGATTCCATCGGTCACTTGGAAGTATCCATCCCGAAAGCGCCAATGAAACGTGCAACCCTCTACCGGGCACAGAAAGTCTGGATCAGCTATGTCCTTGTTTCCATTCATCTGTGCATGATGACGCGGGCAGAGAGGGCGAATGTCAGTTCGAAGTGGGAGGCTGGCCACCGCGAGACGCTACCACAAACGCTTGAAGGCGTATGTTCAACAGCGAACATGTGAATTTGCTGTTGATAGGCGACCGCAAAAAGTAAGGGCGCATCAGCGGTTAAGCTTTTGCGCCCTCTTAAATTGAGCCGTAAAGTTTTTAGGCTTCCCGGTTCAATCTGGCGTGAAGATAAGCCCGCCGTTTATTGCCGTCAATCGAATTCTTATTCAATCCCTGTGAAAATCTGTGGACGGGTGTGCAAAATGAGGCACCGGCTCACTAGGCCTCGGGCCTGCCAACGGCTAAGGGGCACCCTGGGGAAGGTCCGCGTAACTGCTTTTCCAGAAAGCTTCGAGCGAAAGCGAACCGCTGGCAAATTGCTGTGCGTTGGATACGGTGCTGGCGACAAATCCGCCATCCGCCGAATCAAAGATGACAACTATGCCTTGAACAGAGTTTGCCGAAGTGGAAGATGCGCCAGGAAATTTGCGAAAGAGCGATGCCGCAAATTCGAGCTTGGATTTTGCGGGCGTTTCCTTTGATTCAGCGGAGGCCGGTTGCACTGTGTAAATTTTCACCGTTTTTCCGCGCAGCGGTGCCCAATCTCCGGGAAAAGTGCTGGTTTCCTCGCGTGCGACGCGAAAGGTCTGATCCTTTTCGCTCGAAGGAGATTCGTTCGGCGATTTCAGCCGCGCGGAAATAGCGTCTGGCAAATCCAACCCGCTTCTGCGAATGTATCCGCGCGAGGCTCCGGAAATCTGGACGTGAATCCACTCGCCTTCGGCGTCAAGGAACTCGAACTCGTCGTTCGCCGCGGCGGTAAACAGAACGCGTGATCCCGCTATGGCTTTGGCGAGAATTGGCGTACCAGACTTCCTTACCACTACCAGATTCGCGGGATGTGCCTGGTTATGTTGAATCTCCTGCAGGCTTTGCAGCTCTTGATTGAGTTGTTGCGCGCGTTTTTCTTCCGCTTCGCGCTTGACGCGCAGCGGTGCGATTTCGTCTCCGCTGGAACCGGACACATCCGCGGGCGATGTTGCGCTCTTCCCAGAAGACATGATGCTTGTGACCGACCCGCCCGAAAAATCCAATTTCGGTCTGGGCGCATCCACACTCGATCGTGGAACGCTAATCAGCTTTCCTCCGAGTTTGTCACTAAGCCGGTCCAGGAAATCCAATTCCAGCCTGCCGTTCGAGGGCAACACTTGGTACCCCGATTTGGAGGGATCGCGATCTGCATACCACGCGGTGATTTTCGCCGTCACGCGAACAATCGTGGTGTTGGGCGTATCGGCCACAACGTCGATCGAAAACTGGTAAAACGCGCGCTCATATCGATTGAGCGGCTGATCCCCTAGAGCGACAAAGCCATCCACGACCGGCAGTTTCTGTCCGGCGAATGCCTGTATGTCCTTCAACGTTGATTCGACATCTTCTTTCGATTTCGGGAAGGTACGCGCATAGGGCACCGCCTGTCCGAACGCCGTTGCGGTGATCCAAACACTAAGTAGTATCGCCAGCGCACCTGGTGCGAGAACGTGCAAAATCGGAGCCGATATCTTCACGGAGGCCGATGTCTTCACGGAAGAGGTTCCAATTGGTCGAGGGGTAACCAGCCACGCTGCGATTGCGGTGTCTCGACACCCAGCCAATGCGGCGTGACAATCACAACCACCACCTCCGTATATGCCGTCAACTCGGCTATGTTAGCCGCGGAAACAAAAGGCGCCGCCTTCAAACGGGCGCCCGGAGCCTTCACGCGGCGTTCCACTTCGCGCCGCAAGGCGTCTATGCGATGCTCCAGATCTTGCGCGGAGCCCTGCGCTGTTGCCAAGCGACTGTTCTCGTCTTCCCGTTGGCGAAGCAAACTTTGCTGCGCGAGCGCAATGCTCTCGCGGTGACGCTGCGCATCCGCAGCCTCTTGTTGTGCGGACTGAATGGCCTGCAGCCGCTCCTCGATCGCTTTGTACTCGCTAGACTCCACAGTGCCATCTGATGCGTGCGCCACGCGATGGGCTTTCTCCACAAATATGGCGTCAATACGCAAACGAGTGCGTTCAGGGCTGACGCTTGTTAATACGTAACGCACGGCGACGGTGCCCATATCGGCACTGTCCCGAAAATGGCGGGGCGCAATGACTTCGGTGCGAACCTTGTAGAAAACCTTGCCGGGGCCGTCCCACCGTTCGAAGAGCGGAGAAGACTCCACTTCAACCGCCTCAGTCAGCGTTTTGTCCCGGTCGAACATAGTGGTCCCGCGAATCGTCCGATCGTGCACGATCTCTTGCAAAACCTGGAGTGCGTCGTCGTATGAAGCCGAAAGTTCCATAACCACGCCGGCGCTAGGCAGATCTCGTTCCCTGGGCCGCGCCATTGTCGGAGCCGCGCAGAAGAGTGGGACAACCGCAAGGAGTAGCCTGGCTTTTTTCATAAAATCCTTTGAACCAGTAACCGTAGATAGCACGAATCGCTCCCCGCGGATTTCGCCTTCCCCCCATTCCGCGGAAGTTCTTTCGTACGCGCGCCGGACGGATGTGTCAATCCCAAAATGGAGTAAGGACCTAGTACTTGCTCGCTGAAGGGTAAGCTACACGAAAAATTTTTGCAGAAAAATAACAAAACACTTGCATAAGTTTTTTTGTAGGAGTAGATTCCGGCTCGGTTCAGGGACTTTGGGGATATTTGTTCTCGTCCTTTATTGAGAAAGAACGAGAGCAAGTCCTCCGAGCTGTGCTTTCTATTGGGTTTCGAGCACCGCGTTTCTGCGGGCTGCTCGCGGCGTAATGCCGTGCGTGTGCCTGCGCCCTCCCTGTTCCGTTAATCCGTGATGGTCATTGCTACGAGATGTTCGAGTTGTGACGTCCTGGAGGCGGTATGCTCAAGCTCTCATCGGGGTCAGTAAAGCAAAGACTTTCCTGGCTGTCTTCCTTGCTTGTCTTCGGATTCCTACTTTTCGCCCTTGTTCTTGCTGATACGCGCTCCGCGGTGGCCATTCCGCCGCCGGCGCTGCACATGCGTGCCATTCCTGCGTTCGCACGCAAGTATGGGATGCCGTGCTCCGCTTGTCACGAAGCCTGGCCCAAGCTAAACAATTTCGGCCAGAACTTCAAAGACAACGGCTACCAGATGATGAACGAGCGCGACGCTCCCATCTTTCAGCAAGCAGCATACTGGCCCGTGGCGTTCCGCATCACCCCAAACTGGCATCGCGAAAGTGTCGACAAGACGGACATCACGAATCCCGCAACCACACTAACCACTGAAGGCAAACTCACCACGAACGGATTTGACCTCTCCGGACTCGACATCCTTACCGGAGGTACGCTCGCCAAAAACATCAGTTTCCTTCTGGTGCCTTCCGCGGATAACACGGGAGCGTTTCACTTTGAATCCGCCAACGTCCGCTTCGACAATCTCCTCCACAGCAGCTGGCTCAACGTCAAGGTCGGCAAGTTTGAGCTCGACAACATCATCTCCGAAAAGCGAATTCTCACGCTTTCCCAACAAGGTGGTCTGTACCAGATCTATCATTTCGTCCCGGTTGGCGATATTAACCCCTTCGGTCTCGGTGATAACCAGCTTGGTGCCGAGTTGTCCGGCCACTCCAAAAACGACTACACCCGGTATTCCATTTCCATGCTCAGCAGCAACGACGGCAACGTGGGCCTTCCCAATGGTCACGGATACGACACGTACATGACGTTCAGCACGGCGTTCGATGCGGGGAGCCTTGGCCTTCAGCGTGTAGGCGCGTTCGCTTATATCGGTCGAGCGCCAACGTATGTCTCCACTACCGCCGGCGGTACTGCAATAGCAGACGGCCTAGGACAAAAATCCTTCTACCGGGCCGGCTTATACGGCCTCTTTTACATCAAGAAACTCGATTTCATGACGATGTACACACACGCCTTAGACAGTGCATTTCTTGGCACAGGCACTCCAGCGTTCACCGATCTTCCAGCGGGTGCGCGCGGGCCAATCTGGAATGGCGGCATGATCGAGACGCACTACACACTCAATCCGCAGTTCATCCTTATCAACCGATACGAGCTTATACGCATGTCGCGTCAAGCTCTGTCGACCAACCCCGGCAACCTGGGCGATATTGATTCGCTTACGTTCGGCTATCGCTACTACCCGTTCATCTCCAGCCGCGCCGGCTTCGCTTTCCACAACGAATATGCAATCGTGCGCCAGCGAGGCGTCGCACCGATTTCCCAAACCGACGTCACCAGTAGCAGCCTATTCATTGGCTTTGATTTTATTTTCTGAGGAAACGAGGACACTATGAGCGCACACAAGATCGCGAAGTCCCTGCTCCTCACAGCAGCAGTTCTACTGACTCTTCCGCTCGTGGCCGTTGCCCAGCAAACCGAATCGCATATGGGTAAACTCACCGGCCATTCGGATGCCGGCAGGCAGCTCTACTTTCGCTTTTGTTGGGGATGCCACGGCTTTCGCGGCGATGGCAGCGGTGAGAATTGGCTCGCCACCGGCAACTATCCTACGCAGCCTTACTTGAATATCCAGCCGCGAAATTTTGACGCCGCGGTCTTCAAGTGCCGATCGACACCAACCGGGACTCTGCCTCTGGACGAAGACCTTTACAACTCCGTCGGCCGCGGCTTCGTTATGAGCAACATGCCGCCTTGGATTTCCCTCACCAAGCAGCAACGCGCCGATTTGGTTGCATTCATCAAGAGTTTTTCGCCGCGATTCAAGAGCGAAAAGCCCGGCGATCCCATTAACGTTCCCGCTGAGCCTAAGCTCAGCGTCGAATCCATCAAGCACGGCCAGGAGCTTTTCCAAAAGCTGGAATGCTGGAAGTGCCACGGTCAGGAAGGGCGCGGCGACGGCCCTTCGGCTTCGACGCTAACCGATAGCAACGATCAGCCGATTCGTCCTTACAATTTCGCGGTAGGTTCGCGCTTCAAGTGCGGCGTAACCAACCAAGACCTCTATAAGATTTTTATGACTGGCCTCGACGGCACGCCGATGCCGTCTTTCGCCGACGTCGTCAAGCCGGATGAGGCATGGGACCTGGTGCATTTCCTACGCACGCTGCAAGTGACTCATAAGAGCCCGGAGCTTGCGTTGTGGGAATCCACCAAGGAGGGCGCCGCACAAATTGCCGCCAGAAGGGTCTCTGGCACGCCAACAGGTTCCGGTATCAATCAGTAGCACACAGATCAGAATGAATTCGATCAAGGAGCAATGTTCATGCGAGCAAAACTGATTTCAATAACAGCAGCGCTGGCGCTGATTTTTGCCGCCGCCCTGCTGCATGCCCGTGCGGGCGGTGGGACTGTCAGCGGGAAAGTCACATACGAAGGCACGCCAGCAAAACCGAAACCGATCGACATGTCCAAGGAGCCAAGTTGCGCAAAGCAGCACACCACTCCGGTTGTGACCGAAACTGTCGTCACTGGGCCTGGCAATAGCCTGGAAAATGTTGTGGTCTACATTTCCGCGGGCGCTGCTGACGATGCTCCGCCCAGCGAACCCGTGACCTTTGACCAAAAAGGCTGCCAGTACATCCCACACGTCCTCGCATTTCAAGTGAATCAGCAACTCAAAGTTGTCAACGATGACCAGACGTCGCACAACATTCATCCGCTCGCAAAAGTAAATCGCGAATGGAACAAATCTCAGCCCCCCGGCACGCCGCCGATCGTCGACAAGTACGATAAGCCCGAATTCATCCCTGTGAAGTGCAATGTGCATCCCTGGATGCACGGGACGTTCGCGGTCCTGAAGAATTCGCATCATGCAATTTCCGGACAGGATGGCGGCTTCAGTCTGCCCAATCTCCCCGCCGGGAAGTACACCGTTACTGCCTGGCACGAGTCCTACGGCGAGCAGACGCAGGAAGTTACGATTTCGGGCAGCGAGACCAAGACTATAAACTTCGTCTTCAAAGCCAAGCCGTACTAGATGGGAGCGCGCGTTTAAATCGCGGCGCAACGTCGTTGGAGGCATAACACATGGGGAAACTGTTCGGCGTCGTTCTCGCGATCATCGCGATCGTCTCTGCGTATCCTATCGTCGCGCACTGGTACGTTCAGCCTGTGGACATCTCCACACACGGCCACGCTATCGATGAACAACTCGCTGACACCATGGCCGAAGCCGGTCTTTCCTTCCTGGGCGCACAATTACTCCTCGCTTTCTTTGTGTGGAGATTCTCTCAGCGCAAGCCCGGCTCCAGAGTGTGGAACATTCCAGGCGGGGCCACTCTGATGGTCGCCGCCGCTTTCATCCTGGTCGGAACGGAAATTCTCGCGCTTGGTGTGCTTGGACAAAAAGCCTGGGCTAATGTCTACTTCACTCCCCCTAAACCCGATGCCATGCAGGTTCAGGCGCAAGCCGGCCAGTTCGCTTTTTATTTCCGCTACCCCGGCGTCGATGGAAAGTTCGGACCGTTGCATCCGGACAAGATTGACGAGGGTAATTCGAATTTCTTCGGCCTGGACCCGGCGAACGACGTCGAGTCTCGCGACGACGTCGTGTCCGCGGAACTGGATGTGCCGGTCAACCGGGAAATTCAGTTGCTAATGCATGCCAAAGATGTGGGACATTCCTTTTACGTCCGCGAGTTGCGCATACAACAGGACTTTGTCCCCGGTCTGGACCTTGCCGTCCACTTTACCCCGACACAAACCGGCAAGTACGAAATCGTCTGCACGCAACTCTGCGGACTTGGCCATTACAACATGAAGGCTTATCTCAACGTGCTGTCTCAGGAAGATTTTGATAAATGGATGAAGCAGAAAATTTCGGAACAGTAGCGTCGGCCAAAATCAATTTTACCGCCGCCTGTGGCACTCGCCTTAAGGAGTGTCACGCAAGCGCAACTTCTTCTCACAAGGGGTGAGAAAATGGAACAAACACTGCCACAGCCCGCACACGTTCACGCCCCGCCCGAGGGATTCCTGTGGAAGTACGTCTTCAGCCTGGACCATAAAGTGATCGGGAAACAGTATTACGGGCTCGCTCTGATTGCCGTCTTCACGGGCATGATTCTGTCCTGGTTGATGCGATTTCATCTCGTCTGGCCGAACGCAAAAATTGTTGGGCTCGACCTGATCTCCAAAACCGGCGCTCCGGGTGGCGTCATCACTCCGGAATACTATCTCTCCCTCCTCACCATGCATGGCACGCTCATGGTTTTCTTCGTGCTGACGAATGCGCCCTTCGCAGGGTTTGGCAATTACTTCCTGCCCATCCAAATCGGCGCTGAGGACATGGCTTTTCCGCGCTTCAACATGATGTCTTTCTGGACCACCGCGGCCGCTTTCTTGGTCCTCGTTCTCGCGTTCTTCATTCCTGACGGTCCTCCGATCTCTGGTTGGACGGCTTACGCACCGCTCAGCGCAGTGGGCAGTGACGCCGGCCCTGGCCTCGGTTGGGGACAGAACCTTTGGGCGATTTCTATTGGCCTTTTCTGCATCGGTCAGCTACTTGGCTCGCTCAATTTCATTGCCACCACGCTCGATCTGCGCACCAAGGGCATGACTCTGATGCGCATGCCGATCTGTACCTGGGCCTGGTTCATTACTTCCTGCATCGGCTTGCTCGCATTCGCCGTATTGCTTCCTGCGTGCCTGCTTCTGATTCTGGACCGCATGGCTGGGACAAGCTTCTTTATCCCGTCCGGCCTCGTCATCAGCGACCGCCTACAAAATCATGCCGGCGGCTCGCCTCTGCTGTGGCAGCACCTCTTCTGGTTTTTCGGTCATCCCGAAGTCTACATAGCCATTCTTCCCGCCATGGGAATCGTCTCGCATGTGCTGGTCACCAGCATGCGCAAGCCTCTCCTCAGCGCAAAGGTCATCATCTACTCGATGATCTCCATCGGGTTCCTCAGCTACATGGTTTGGGGACACCACATGTTCGTCAGCGGCATGAATCCTTTCTCGTCGCTACTGTTCTCCTTCCCCACTCTGACGATCACCATTCCCGCCACGATCCTGACGCTCATCTGGCTGGGAAGTCTCTATGGCGCCAACATACGCATCACCGCCGCTTCCCTCTTCGCATTAGGCTTCGTGTCCATGTTCGTGAGCGGTGGCGTCAGCGGATTTTTTCTGGCGCAGCCCTCCATTGATATCTATCTCCATGCCACGTACTTCGTCGTCGGCCATTTCCACATGGTGATGGGCGTGGCCGCCATTTTCGGCATTCTGTCGGGCACGTATTTCTGGTTCCCGAAGATGACGGGCCGCATGATGAATGAAACTCTCGGTCAGCTTCATTTCTGGTTCACTTTTATTGGCACGTACTGCATCTTCATGCCGTTTCACTACTTGGGTCTCGTGGGCAACGTGCGCCGCTACGCTTCGTTCATCGATGACTTCATGCCCGCGCTCATGCCGGTGCACAAATTTGTGACCATCGCCGCCTTAATCACCGGCGCCGCGCAATTCATTTTTCTATACAACCTCATTCATAGCCGGTTCTACGGCAAGCCCGCTCCCGATAATCCCTGGGACGGAACTTCGCTTGAGTGGAGCATTCCGTCTCCGCCGCCGTGGAACAATTTTGGCAGTAAGCACCCGGTCGTCTACCACGATGCCCATCAGTACGGCGTCAAGGGCGAAAAAGGCGATTTCATAATGCAGGATTCGCCGGAAACCGCTGCAGGATAAGAAGGCAATCAGATCATGGCCGCCACAACCATAGTCACGACCGCCGTATCGAAAATTCCAACTCCTGCGCGTGTAGCCGGCCAGGTTGAGGCTTCTCGCAGCGGCATCTGGGTGGGGATTTTCGCGATCATAATGTCGTTCGCCGCTCTCACCAGCGCGTTGTTGGTACGTCAAGGTTCCGGCGAATGGTCGCACATCGTCATCCCATCCATTCTCTACGCCAACACTCTTATCTTGCTCCTGAGCAGCGTCACGATGGAAATGTCGCGTCGTGCGCTCGCAAGGTCCACGGGCGTTTCGGCTTGGGTCGGGATCACCTTGTTTCTGGGTTTGTCCTTCGTTGCCGGACAATATTTAGCGTGGCGCCATTTGGCCGCCCAGGGCCTCTACCTGGCCACCAACCCCAACAGCTCATTCCTCTACGTCTTCACGGGAATGCACGCACTTCATCTTCTTGGCGGCATCGCAGTGCTCGCCTATTTGTTCGGGCGCCTCATCGGGGGCCACACCTCACTTCGTCACCACCTGCTGGATAACACCGCCATCTACTGGCATTTCATGGGCGGTCTCTGGCTTTATCTGCTTTTTGTGATCAGCACCAGGCTCTGAGTCCAAGGGGAACAAACGTGAGCGAAACTGAATTAGCTATGCACAGCCACGGCGCCGAGTTAGCGGAGGGCTCTCCCTACCGCATCCCTTCGCGCAAGCTCACCATGTGGCTGTTTATCATTTCGGACGCCATTACATTCGGCGCTCTCCTCTTTGGTTACGGATATCTGCGCACCGCCAGTACCGACTGGCCAACACCTTTCAAGTTCAACCCCAGCATTCTCAATGTCATGATTATGACCGTCGTGCTGATCACCAGCAGTTTGACCATGCTTGGAGCCGTGGACTCCGCCAAAGTCGGCAACAAGGCCAAGACCAGGCGCTTTCTTTGGTCCACCATTCTCCTAGGCGCTATCTTTGCCGGACTGCACATCCGCGAATGGTTCGGTCTGATTGACGAAGGTGTTCGCCTGTTTCAAAACCCTTGGGGCTCGCCTTTGTTCGGCGCAACATTCTTCGCGATCACGGGCCTGCACCTTCTGCACGTTATATCGGGTGTTGTGGCTCTGGCGGTTATCTCGCGCGGCTTCTCCCGCGGCTGGCTTACTGCTGGTCACGTCGAGACCACCGGGCTTTACTGGCACTTTGTGGACTTAGTGTGGATGTTCGTGGTGCCCTTGGTGTACTTGCTGAATATTTCCAAGTAGCCTGACTTTCTAACTAGCGGGGAGACAAGAAATGGCCGGTTCCGCAGCATCAAAAAACGTCATCGCTAAATATCTGCCGGTATACTTTGTTTTGCTGGCTATCGCCGCCCTCGAGATTTTTCTCGCCTACCAGCATTTTTCCACCGGCTTGCTTCTCGCCATCCTTCTCGCGCTTGCAGTTTGCGGCGGGGCGCTGGCGGTAATGTACTTCATGCATCTTGCCGAAGAGCGCCGCAGCCTCTTCTTGACGCTTATTCCTGCCACGATCTTTGTTCTGCTGATGATGAACATGATCTGGTCGGACAGCTTCCGCCTGCTGCACATGAAACCATTTCCGCACTAGTGACCTGCTTGACGTGCGCTGACGGAGTGTCATACTTGCAGCAGAAAGCCCCAATGAGCCGCAATCGCCAAGCTAAAACGAGCCGATTAGCCCGCGTGCTCAGCCTTTTCGCCGCTCTCCTCGTGCCAAGCCTTCTCTTCGCCCAAAATTGCGCTTTGTGCTATACGCAGGCCGCGAGTGCCGGACATCGGGTTATCCAGGCGCTGCGCAGCGGCATCTTAATGTTGATAGCGCCCCCGATGTTCATCTGCATCGCCATCGCCATAATGGCTTACAGAAAGCGTAATCATTTTAATAGCGCGGAATAGACTCCCAACTATTATCAAGGCAGGTCCAAATCCAGAGCGTAAATCTCCGTTCCACCGCGTTCGATCATCACGTAAAGAGAGCCGTCACGAGCCACTCCACTGAGCAGACATTGCGCCGCGCTACCCCGTAGAATCGTTCCAAATCCTGA
>Ga0210410_10003194_pt1 | contig 14579 bp, 9 predicted proteins | sample IncBWC4MmetaG_FD_161058 | JGI IMG/M metagenome (GOLD analysis project Ga0210410, IMG submission 161058) | Forest soil microbial communities from Barre Woods Harvard Forest LTER site, Petersham, Massachusetts, United States - Inc-BW-C-4-M | ecosystem: Environmental > Terrestrial > Soil >... | reverse complement strand
TTTGTGATGATCGAGGCGGCTGACGATGGAGCCGGTGTTGGGACGGAGCTCGGAGCGGAAGGCGTAGGGATCGGCTTTGAGGGGGAGAATGCTGCCGCTGGGGCCAACGATTTCATATTTGTAGATGGCGCCTTCGTTGAGCTCGGGGAGGAATATTTCCCAAAGGCCGGAGGAGCCGCGGGCGCGCATGGGGTGGACGCGGCCGTCCCAGTGATTGAAATCGCCGACGACGCTGACGCGGCGAGCGCTGGGTGCCCAGACGGCGAAGTGGACGCCGCGGACGCCTTCGAGTGTGATGACGTGAGCGCCGAGTTTTTCGTAGGTGTCGTAGTGGCGGCCTTCGCCCATGAGGTAGAGATCGAATTCGCTAAGGACGCACGGAAACGCGTAGGGATCGTAAATTTCGAAGGGGTCGCCGTAGTGGGTGCGTCCGTGGATTTTGTAACTGCTGGGCGCGGGGGAGGTCGTTTGATTCGAAGGCCAGGTGGCTTCGAAGAAGCCTTCGGGGCGGAGTTTGACGGCGTCGGTGACTTTGGCGGGAGCGAGCGTGGCGCCTTCGATAGCGGGAGGCCTGAGGGAGATGGAAGCTTCGGCGGCCCAGGGGAGAAAGAAGCGGACGACCCAGTTGCCGTTCACGGCATGCGGACCGAGGAGAGCGAAGGGATCCGAGTGGCGCGCGGCGAGGAGGGCGGCGATTTGCGCGTTGAGGCGCGGGTCGCCGGACGCGGCGGGCGCTGCAGGAAGCATGGCTGGGCGTTGCTCGGACAAGTGGACGATCTCCATGAACCGGCGAAAGCAGCGCGGAGCGGAGCTATGAGCATGCCCTGAACTCTGCCCCACGTCCCTTGCATTCTATGGCGTTGGGCGGGAAATGCCAAACGATGCGTGATGGATTGGCCGGGCTGAGGTTGAAGGGATCAAGGTGCTTGCGGCTGTGGGGCGCAGGGGATAGAGTGCGGGGACATCGCGCGACATGTGTTCGAATGCGACGTCGCAGGGAATCGAAAAAGGAGTGGACCAAGGCCATGCGGATTTTTTCGGGGCTGCACATTTTTCTGATTATTTTTGGCGGACTGGCAATATTGATGACGAGCCAGATAAGCGAAGCGCAGGACCGGTCGCAGGCGCGGTCGATGGTGGTGTCGCGGAATGGGATTGTGGCGGCGGAGTCGCCGCTGGCGGCGCAGGCGGGAGTGAAGATTCTGGAGCGGGGCGGAAACGCGGTGGATGCGGCGATTGCGACGAACGCGATGATGGGCGTGGTTGAGCCGATGATGAATGGAATCGGCGGGGACTTGTTCGCGATCGTGTACGACGCAAAGGCGAACAAATTGTATGGTTTGAATGCGAGTGGATGGGCGCCGAAGGGATTGACGATCGAATATCTGCAGAAACAGGGATTGAAGAGCATGCCGCAGCAGGGAGTGAACGCGATCACGGTGCCGGGAGCGGTGGAGGGTTGGCAGAAGCTCGCGGACAAGTTTGGGCGGAAGAAACTGGCGGAGGATTTGGCGGCGGCGATTCGAACGGCGCAGGACGGATTTCCGGTTCCGGAATGGGCCGCGGGGTATTGGGGAATGGAAGTGGATCACCTTCGAACGGATGAAACGGCGACGAAGGTTTATCTTCCGCAGGACCGGGCGCCGAAAGTGGGCGAGATCTTTCGGAATCCGGATCTGGCCTGGTCGCTGCAACAAATTGCGCTGCATGGAAAAGACGCATTTTACAAAACAGAGATCGCTACGAAGATTCTCGAGTCCATGAAGCGGCACGGCGGCATGATGACGGCGCAGGACCTGGCGGAGTTTTCCGGTGAATGGGTGGAACCGATTTCCACGACGTACCGGGACTGGACGGTTTACGAGTTGCCTCCAAACGTGCAAGGAATGGCGGCGCTGGAAATGCTGAATATCATGGAGGCGTTTCCCCTGGGGCAGAAGGACTGGGGTTTTGGTTCGACGAAAGCGTTGCACGCGATGATCGAGGCGAAAAAGCTGGCGTATGCGGATTTGGTCAAATACATTGGTGACCCGCGAAAACAGAAATTGCCGGTGGCCACGCTGCTTTCGAAAGAATGGGCGGCGCAGAGGGCCAAGCTGATTGACGCGGAGCATGCCAACTGCGACGCGACGGCGGGAGAGATGCCGGCGGGAAGCGACACGACGTACTTGAGCGTGGTGGACCGGGACGGAAACATGGTGTCGCTAATTCAGAGCAACTACTCGGCATTTGGATCGGGAATCGTGGCGGAGGGGACTGGGTTCGTACTGCACAATCGCGGGGGGCTTTTTAACATGGATCCGTCGTCGCCGAATGCGCTGGCGGGGAGGAAACGGCCGTTGCACACGATCATTCCAGCGTTTGCGCAGAAGGGCGACACGCGCGTGGCGTTCGGGATCATGGGAGGGTGGAATCAGTCGCAGGCGCACGCGCAATTTGTCGCGAATCTCGTGGACTTCAAAATGAATATACAAGCGGCGCTGGAAGCACCGCGGTTCACCAAGCAGACGTTCAACGGGTGTGACGTGATGATGGAGAACCGCTTCGGACAGAACGTGCGGAATGAACTCGCGAATAAGGGCCACAAGATCGATTTGAAAGGGACTTTTTCAAGTGGTGTGGGCGGGGGGCAAGCGGTCCTGAGGGATTTTGCAGCGGGAGTCAATTATGGGGCTTCGGACCCGCGGAAAGATGGGCAGGCAGTGACCGAGGTACCCTTTGAATAGGGATGTCGCATCGAAGAACCGGATGAAATTGGGGCCTGTGGATGTTCCCAAGGACTTCCCTAAAAGGGTGCTAGATGTGCATAATACTGCTCCTGGTCCGGAAGGACAGGGGTGGTTACAGAATAAAGCATTTGAAATGTGTTAGTTAGGAAGGTATAGTTGGCCCACGAGTTGCACCTGTACCAATGGCCAGGGAGCGCCGCCCGCAGCCAAGCGACCTGGATGTGGAGACCCAAATGGGGCACGTTCGAGCCGCTCAGACCCTCGTACGTTTTCTGACAATCGCAGCAATGCTGTTCGTAGTTCTTCCCTCGAGCCACGCGCAAACAGTAAACGTTTCCGGGCGGTATGAGTGTGCGCGGGCGAAAGTGCGCGGGAAGGAAATTCCATGCAAGGCCGCGCCGCTGATCCTCAAGAGCGATGGACGATTCGAATTGCGCGGGTGGGAAGGAAGTTACCTGGTCAACGGAGAGTGGGTGGAGCTTTCGGATTCGCTGATCAAGGCGCGCGCGAAGATTGAGCCTGGACACAAGATTGTTTTACGGTGCTACGGGAAACATGGCCTGGTGGAAATGGTGTATGAACGGCGCGTGGCGGAGCTTGGTAAGACCGCACTAATTTAAGTGAACCACCTTCAAAGTTCAAGACCCGGCTTCCAACTTGTTTAGGCCCGTCCCGAAATACCTGCGCAGACTTTTGTCATCCCTCGAACAATTTTAGCGGGTTGCCGGCTGCCAACCGCGGCCGCGCAAGATTTGGCCAGAAGTGACTCCTGTAAGCTTGCCCTGATCGAATTCGATTTGACCGTTGACGATGGTGTAATCGATTCCATCGGAAAGCTGATCGGGTTTGATGAAGGTGGCGTGGTCGAGGATTGTAGCGGGATCGAAGATGGTGATGTCGGCGAAAAAGCCGGGCTTGAGAAGACCACGGCTTTCGAGATGCACGCGCTGGGCGGGAAGAGAAGTGATTTTGCGGATGGCAGCTTCGAGCGGGAGCAGATGTTCGTCGCGGACATAGTGACCGAGGAAGCGCGGCATGGAACCCATGGCCCGGGGGTGCTCGTGCGGTTCGTAGATTGGACCGTCGAGGGACATTTCGCCGGCGTCGAGGCCGATACTGGTCCATGACTGGGTAAGGCCCGTGCGAAGATCTTCTTCGCTGGCCATGAAATAAATGGCGCCGGTTTGCGCGTTGTCCGCGAGTACGAAATCCATTAAGGCGTCCTCGGGGGATTTTTTCCAGGCTTTTGCGACCTCATCGAGTGTTTTTCCTGCGAATTGCTTGAGTTCAGGATTTTCCGTAGCGGAGATGAGCACGCCAGCAGCACCGCCGCAATCGTAGAAGAGATTTTCCCAGTCGGGATGGTCGCCAGTGAGATCTTTTTTGATGCGCTCACGGAGCTCAGGATTCTTCAATCGGGCGAGCAGTTTCTGAGCGCCTCCGTCGGCAACCCAGGGTGGAAGCGCGGAGGCCAGAGCCGTGGCGCCGGCGGTATACGGATACATATCGGCGGCAATGTCGAGGCCGGAGTCACGCGCAGTTTGAATGGCAGCGACGACGTTCTTCATGGTGCCCCAGCGCGGCTTGCCACTCACTTTGAGGTGGAAAATCTCAACGGGGAGATTGGCTTCGCGCCCGATGCGGATGGCTTCGGCAAGCGCGGGCATCTCTGACGCGCCTTCACTGCGCATGTGCGTGGCGTAGAGTCCGCCGTATTTTGAGGCGACTTGCGCGAGGGCGATGAGTTCATCGGTCTTGGCGTAGATGTTCGGTGGATAGATGAGTGCGCTGGAAACGCCGAGAGCGCCATCCTTCATGGCCTGTTCGACGAGGGATTTCATTTTTTCAAGCTCCGCAGGCGTGGGAGCGCGATCGTCGTCGCCGATGACGGCTTCGCGCACTTGAGCAGAGCCGACGTACGTGCCGATATTGAGGGGAGTGCCTTGTTTCTCGAGGCGGCGGAAGTAGCCGTCCAGAGTGGTCCAATCGATCGTCAGGTGGTAGTGGTCGAGAAAAGGTTTTTGCGAGGCGATTGTTTTTTCGTTTTGCGGAGCAATCGAGCCGCCTTCACCGGTGATTTCTGTGGTGATGCCCTGAGAGAGTTTGCTGAGGGAGCGATTGTCGAGAAGGAGAGAAGCTTCGGACTGCCCGAGCATGTCAATGAATCCGGGCGAGACGATGCGACCTTTCGCGTCAATTTCGCGTTTCGCGCGGGCTTCGCGTAAATCGCCGATGGCGGCTACGCGATCGCCAGTAACAGCGACATCCGCTGCATACCAGGGGTTGCCGGTGCCATCGAGGATATGACCATTGCGGATGATCAGATCGTAGAGAGCTGGATTTGTTTCGGAGGCGATGGCGGGGCCGAGCTTTTCGAAGGGGACATTCAGAATTGGGTATTCGTGCCAGTCTTTGTAGTCGAAGTGCCACCACTCGGATTCGTAGACGGTGAAACCTTCGGATTCCATGGCGTGGCGGAGAAGTTCGCGATGCCAGCGCTGGAGCGAGGTGCCGCCGGGATAACTTGGAAAAGAGCGAGGAGACATTTCGTCGTAGGTGCCGGGCATTTCGATGGGTTTTCCCGTTGCCAAGTCGTAGAGCGTCAGGTCTACGGCGCAGCCGCGATTGTGACGCGAGCCTTGCGCGGGATCAGCGACAAAGATTTTTCCTTCGGGTGGCGTGGCGTCCCAGAAGATTTTGGTGACGTACCAGGGGCGATAGGCGTCGTGGATGAGCAGGCCGTAGCCGAGGGGTTTTAGTTTTTGCTGGACGCGGAGGAGGGCTTCGGCGGCGGGGCGCTGAAGAAAGGCGCGGGCCTGGGAGTAGACAGGAGTGCCGAGGAAATAGTTGGAGGTGGCGTAGCGGATGTCAAAATGAATCGATGGATTCAGGTGGGCTAGTTCGACGAGATCTGGTGTGCGCGACGGGACGGGCTCGATTGGAGGAGTTGCCGCGAGAGCAGCCTTGGTAAGTTGCTCGATGGGCAGTGGGCGATCCTTGGAACCCGCAGCTATGCTTTGAATAGAGACGCGGTGGAAAAGCGGAGGCAGTTTGAAGCCATTCACTCTTCCGGAAGCGTCACGGACAAACTGAACTCTGATGCTTGTGCCTGAGCCTACGATCTCAAAGACATCTCCCAACAGGGGACCCTCCATGAGTTGAATCGGTCGCGAGGCCAAGCTGGAATAATTCTCTAATTGATACGCCAACTTTCCGTCGTTCTCCAAAACGTAGAGCGTTGTCTTGGAGCCTTCGTCTCTGTAGATACCAATCAAGGCCTTCCATCGTTCTGGAGCATCGGCAGGCATTGGGCCAGGAAGGAGAGCGTTGGGTGATTGGGCGAACGAAGCGCAGGCGGAGAGGAACCCGAGAAATAGAGAGGCGACAGAGCAGCTCTTTGATCGAAAGCCGATTTTATTGGATACGCCGGAATTCTTTGGACCGCCAAAGAGCTTCATCAGTTTGCGGAGGACATTGTAGCGAAGTCGGGCGAGGAGGAGACTTGGAATCGAGGCCGACGCTGTTTTCATGTGCTGTACCAGCGGGGGCCTTTACGCTGCTCCTCCGCAATTTCCTTGGCGAGAGCGAGAGTTCGCGAGCGGCGATACTGGCCGACGGCGGCCAGGATGGCGTTGATCAAGGCTACGGGAGCGACGTAGGAGGTGCCAAAGAAGGTGGACTCGATAGAGGCCAGAAAAACTTCGTCGCAATCACGCGCGAGGGGAGACACATAGGTGTCCGAAATACCGACGCAATAGGCGCCGCGAGCGCGTGCTTGTTGAACTCCTTCGACGGTTTGACGAAGACCGCGGCGGAAACTGATGGCGATGACGAGGTCTTGCTTATTGACCACGCGAACGATGTGGGTGATCCTGCCGGCTGAAGTCGCGGAAATAATGGGCAGATCCAAAACGGTGAGCTGGTATTCAAAATGATTAGCAAGTGTGGCGGCCAAGTCACCGGCGATGAGAACGACACGGCGCGCGTCGTAAAAGCGTTTTGCCAAGGCCACGAGGCGACGGGCATCGAGACTGTTTTTCAGGCCCTGCAGGTTTTTCAGGTCCTGTTCGAGCGAGTCGCGGACATGAGAAGGCATGCTGGCGTCACTGCCGCCGGACTGCATGGTGTCCAGGGCGGTGGCGAAGGCCAGGGAGAGTTCGTGCAAATGGCGCTGGAACTCGCGGTAGCTAGAGAAGCCCAACGCGCGGACGATCCGAACAATCGTTGCGGGATCGGTCTTGAGGCGCTTGGCCATGGCGCGCACGCTAAGCAGAACGTATTCGCGCGGGTGTTCCAGGATTGGCCGAATAATTTCCTGGCGTTTGATGCTGAGTAGGTCGATGCGTTCTGCGAGATGGGGCGTGGATTCTTTGGAAGAGGCCTCGTTGCGTTTCATCACGCGGCAGGATTGCCCAATTCCCGGCGCGTGTCAACCCGGCCGGAGCCTTAGCGTGAAGGTAAAAACAAAGATAGGCCGGGAGCTATTTTTTCGACGCGGCTGATTTGCTTTCCAGGCCGGGTGCGACGATGGGCTGGAGGAAGGGCATCATGGCGCGCAGCTTGGGGCCGAGCTGTTCGATGGGGTGATGCTGTTCACGTTGACGGGTGGCGAGGAAATTCGGGCAGCCCTTTTCGTTTTCGTCGATCCATTTCTTCGCGAAGGTGCCGTCGCGAATCTCAGCCAGGATCTTGCGCATCTCCTCGCGCGTTTGCTTGGTGATGATGCGCGGGCCGGCGGAATAGTCACCCTGCTCGGCGGTGTCGCTGACGGAGTAGCGCATGTAACTGAGGCCGCCGCGGTAAATCAAATCCACGATTAGCTTGAGTTCGTGGAGGCATTCGAAGTAGGCGACTTCGGGCTGGTAGCCGGCTTCGGTGAGCGTTTCGAATCCTGCTTTGATGAGTTCGCTGACGCCCCCGCAGAGAACCGACTGCTCGCCAAAGAGGTCCGTTTCCGTTTCTTCGGTAAAAGTTGTTTCGAGGACGCCGGCGCGGGTGCAGCCGAGGCCCTTGGCGTAAGAAAGCGCAAGCGCTTTGGCATTGCCAGAGGCATCTTGCTCAACGGCAAGGAGAGCCGGGGTTCCGCCGCCTTCTGTGAAGACTTCGCGAACACGGTGGCCGGGAGCTTTGGGAGCAATCATCGAGACGTCGACCGTTTTCGGCGGCTTGATGGTGCCGAAGCGTATGTTGAAGCCGTGGGCAAACATGAGCGTCTTGCCGGACTTGAGATTGGGCTCGATGGCGTCGCGATAGAGTTTTGGCTGCTTGGTATCCGGCGCGAGAATCATGATGACGTCGGCCCAGGCGGCGGCTTCGGAAGGCGTGCTTACGGTCAGGCCTTCCTTTTCGGCTTTGGCGCGGGAGGCACTGCCTTCCGGAAGGCCTACGCGGACGGAGACGCCGCTGTCTCGCAGGTTCAGCGAATGCGCGTGGCCTTGCGAGCCGTAGCCGATGATGGCGACTTTTTTGCCCTGGATCAGGGAAAGGTCTGCGGAATTGTCGTAGTAAAGATTTGCCATTTGCTTCCTCTCGGGACCGGTTTGCGGTCGTAAAACTTCTCGCTGCTGAAATTCGTGATGCGATAGCTGAGATGTTGCTGTGCATTAAGAGGACAGGCAGGAATGCCTGTCCTACTGGGACTTCACGGTGACTCCTTCGGGCACTTCGGGCGGAACGATGGGGGGACGGAGCAGGTCGCCGCCGCGGGTCATGGAGATGCGGCCGCTGCGGGCCATCTCGAGAACGCCGAAGGGGCGCAGGACTTCCAGCAGGCCGTCTATTTTGTCCACCGTGCCGGAGACTTCGATGATGAGCGACTCGGGAGCGACGTCCACAACGCGCGCGCGGAAGACTTTGATCAATTCCATGAGGTGCGGGCGATTTTGCTGGTCGGCGGAGACTTTGATCAAGGCGAGATCGCGTTCCAGCAAGGCGCGGCTAGAAATATTCTCCGCCAGCAGGACATCTACAAGCTTTTCGAGACTGGCTTCGAGGCGGTGCGCGCCCTTTTCGTCGGTGTGCGCGACGATGGTCATGCGGGCAATTTCTTCGTTCTCGGTCGGACCGACGGTGAGCGAATCAATGTTGATGGCCAGGCGGCGCGCGAGGGAAGAGACGCGATTCAGGACGCCAGGTTTGTTTTCGACATACGCGACGAGTGTTTGCATGGTGTCCTCTTTTTACGGCTCGGTGGCGGTCTCGACGAGCGGATTATTGGGGCGGCGAATCATGTCGCTCAGGGACGCGCCGGCAGCGACCATCGGATAGACGGAGTCTTCCTGTTCGACGCGGAAGTCGATGAGCACGGTCTCGGCCGATTCACGGGCGGAGCGGATGACGGGAACGACTTCGGCGCGCTTGGTGATGCGCTCGCCGCGGATGCCGAAGGCATTGGCAAGCGCCGCAAAATCCGGCGCGACGAGGGGGGTGGCCACGTAACGTTTGTCGTAGAAAAATTCTTGCCACTGGCGGACCATGCCCAGAAAGCCGTTATTAATGATGGCGATCTTGATGTTGATTTTTTCCTGGACGATGGTTGCGAGCTCGCTCATGGTCATTTGAAAGCCGCCGTCACCGACGACGACCCAGACTTCGCTATCGGGCTTCGCAAACTTGGCGCCGATGGCGGCGGGTAGGGCGAAGCCCATGGTGCCGAGCCCGCCCGAAGTGATGAGCGTGCGCGGGCGATTGTGGTGATAGTACTGCGCTTCCCACATCTGGTGCTGGCCGACGTCGGTGACGACAATGGCTTCGCCGTTTGTTTCTTTCCAGAGATCGTTTATGACGTGGGCGGCATAGAGATGGCCAGTGTCCGGCAGGCTTTGAATATCGCGGACAGCGGAGTCGCCCTTCAGTTCGGTGATGTGCTGAATCCAAGGGCCGTGGTCGTGATTCTCGATGAGCGGAGTTAGTTTTTCGAGAACTTCACGCGCGTCGCCGACCAGGGCGGCGTCAACCTGCACGTTCTTGTTAATTTCCGCGCGGTCGATTTCGATGTGAATTTTGCGCGCGTTCCTCGCGTAGGTGCGCAGGTCACCGGTCACGCGATCGTCGAAGCGCATGCCTACAGCGATGAGCAAGTCCGCTTCTTGAATGGCGTTGTTGACCCAGGCTTCGCCGTGCATGCCCATCATGCCAAGGTTCAGCGGATCCTTGGCAGGGAAGCAGCCGATGCCGAGCAGAGTCATGGCGACCGGATAGTTGCCGGCGCGGACGAATTGCTCGAAGGCATGCATCGCGCCGGAAACCATGATGCCGTGGCCGGCGAGAATGAGCGGGCGCTTCGCGGTGTTCAGGAGTTCCACGGCGCGGTCGAATTCGGCTTTGTCGTGATTGCTACGCACGCGCTTCGGCGGGAGCTTCGGCGCGGAGGCCTCCCAGTCGAACTCCGCTGTGGCTTGTTGCGCGTCTTTGGTGATGTCCACGAGAACCGGGCCAGGGCGACCGCTGCTGGCAATGATGAACGCTTCGCGGATGGTGCGCGCGATGTCTTCGGCGCGGGTCACGACCACGTTGTGTTTCGTGATCGGCATGGTGATGCCGGTGATATCGATTTCCTGAAAGGCATCGGAGCCCAGCACTTTGCTGCTGACCTGGCCGGTGATGCAAACTACGGGCGAGGAGTCCAGCATGGCGGTGGCGATTCCGGTGACCATGTTGGTTGCGCCAGGTCCGGAGGTAGCCATGGCTACGCCCACGCCGCCGCTGGCGCGCGCGTAGCCGTCAGCCATGTGAGTTGCGCCTTGCTCGTGGCGCACCAGGACGTGATGCAGCTTCGATTTGCCGAGCGCGTCGTAGACGGGGAGAATGGCGCCGCCGGGATAACCGAAAAGTTCGCGCACGCCAAGACGGGTGAGCGATTCGCAAAGAATTTCCGCACCGGTGAGCTTCATAGAGTCCTCGCTGGGGAGCCAGGTTGCGCTGGCAAAGAAAAGGTTGCGGGAACGGCGGTGACCGCGCCCAAAGAGGAAGAGGAGACCAGCAGGGCGTATTTGGCCATGACTCCGTTTGAAAAGCGGGGAGCAGGCGATCTCCAGGAAGCGAGCCGCTGCTGGAGTTGGGCAGGAGTGAGCTCGACGTTCAGTTGCCTCTTGGGGATATCGAAAACGATAGTGTCGCCATCCGCGATCGCGGCGATGGGTCCGCCGTTGGCGGCTTCCGGTGCGACGTGCCCGGCCATGAGGCCATGAGTAGCGCCGGAAAAACGGCCGTCGGTGAGCAACGCGACGGAATCGCCGAGGCCCGCACCAACGAGTGCTGCCGTAACCGCAAGCATCTCACGCATGCCGGGACCGCCCTTGGGGCCTTCGTAACGAATAACCACAACGTCGCCCGCCTTGATGGCGCCATTTTCGACGGCGGCGAAAGCTGCTTCTTCGTTGTCGAACACCCGGGCAGGGCCGCGGAAATTCTGAAGATTGTGGCCAGCGACTTTCACGACGCAGCCTTCCGGGGCGAGATTTCCTTTTAGGATGACAAGCCCGCCAGTGGACTTGAGAGGTGTGTCGAGTTTGCGGACGACTTGCTGCGACGGCGTTTCTTTCGCAGCGGCGGCTTCCTGAGCAAGCGTGCGTCCCGTGACGGTGATGGCGTCGCCTCGGAGCAATCCAGCTTCAAGCATGCGCTTTGCGATGAGCGCAGTGCCGCCTGCTGCGTAGAGATCGGTAGCGACAAAACGGCCTCCGGGTTTGAGATCGGCAAGAATCGGAACGCGAGAACTGATGCGATCGAAGTCGTCAATAGAAAGAGAGATCTTCGCCTCGCTGGCGATGGCGAGAAGGTGTAACACGGCGTTGGTCGAACCGCCGGTGGCGGCGACGCCTGCGATGGCGTTCTCGATCGCCGTTTTTGTAATGATTTCGGAAGGTGTGACGTCGCGGCGAAGAAGGTCGAGGACCAATTCGCCCGCGCGATGACCGGCTTTGCCCTTCGCGGCGTTGGTGGCCGGAACGCTTGATAGTCCCATGGGGGCGATTCCGAGAAACTCGCAGACCAGTGCCATGGTGTTGGCAGTGAACTGTCCGCCGCAAGCGCCGGCTCCTGGGCACGCCGCGCCTTCGAGCGACCGGAGCTGTGCGTCCGTCATTTTGCCGCGGCCATGCATGCCGACGGCTTCGAAGACATCCTGAATGGTGACCGCATGTCCCTCGAATTGGCCGGGAGCAATGGAACCGCCGTAGAGAATAAGTCCGGGGATATTCAAGCGGGCCAGCGCCATGACGCCGCCGGGAATGGTCTTGTCGCAACCCACGAGGACGATCAAGGCATCGAAGAGATTGCCGCGAGTGACGAGTTCTATGGAGTCGGCGATCACTTCTCGGCTGACGAGAGACGTGCGCATGCCCTCGGTTCCCATGGTGATGCCGTCGGAAATGGAAACGGTGTTGAATTCCAGCGGAGTGCCACCGGCAGCGCGAATGCCGTCCTTCACGTGTTGCGCGAGTTCGCGGAGATGGTAGTTGCAGGGGCCGATTTCAATCCAGGTATTCGCCACGCCGATGAGAGGTTTCTTGAAGTCGTCGTCGGAGAGTCCGGAAGCGCGTAGCATGGCACGCGCTGGGGCACGATGTGCGCCGTCGGTTAAAGTGTGGCTGCGTGGTTTGGGAGAGTTCTCGCTCACTTGCGAATCCCTTCGGTGGCTGATGACCCAACCATCTGGAAATCCATGACCTGAAAACAACTGAGGCCATCACCCTGGTCTGGATGATGGCCCCGAAAGCTTCCGGAGATGCTCTACTAGGCTGCCATCATCCGCCTGTGGTCCCCTGTACCGGGACGGAAATAATTGGTACGTCGACGCGGCATACACAAGGGATCATTGCGCCCTTTCTTGGAATGCGGTCCGGCACGATGGCGACGGTCGACATAAGTGTTCGCCATCAAAGTAGCAGCATGAAGGGAGGAAGTCAATGAGTCAAATTAATAGTTATGCTGAATCAAATAAAAACAAATTATACAGCAAGAATCCCAACTTGACACTGCCGCACGTTCGGCGACGAACCGGGTGCATGAGGTAGAAATGTGGCAGACATCTTCCTTCGCGCCGCGACATCTAACTGAAGTGAGTTTGCGTGGAGCAAGCAGGAAGACAAAGTCAGGAGAGCTCATGGGGCGGGATACGGATGTGTTGGTTGTTGGAGGAGGGCCGGCAGGATTGGCTGCGGCGATTGCCGCGCGAAAGAAGGGATTTGAGGTGACAGTTGCAGACAGCGCCAATCCGCCGATCGATAAAGCGTGCGGCGAAGGGTTGATGCCGGATACGGTTTCGGCGCTTGGTGAGCTGGGGATCAAGATTCATGCGGATGATGGGCGGAGGTATCGAGGCCTGCGGTTTCTCGACGGAACGGCTTCGGCGGAGACGAGTCTTCTTGATGCGCCCGGCATCGGAGTCCGCCGGACAGTGCTTCACCAGAGAATGGTGGAACGAGCGGAAGAATGCGGGATTTCTCTGCTGTGGAACACCTTGGTGACCGGGCTCACGCCCAAAGGTGCCACGGTTGGCGGAAGCGAGTTCACTGCGAGGTGGGTCATCGGTGCCGACGGAATTCGCTCGCGGGTGAGGCGCTGGCGCGGATTGGATCCAAGTTCTCAGGGGGCCGTGCGCTTCGGGCACAGGCGCCATTATCGAGTGAAGCCTTGGACAGATTACATGGAGATTCACTGGGGGAGAGGGATGCAGGCCTACGTGACCCCAATCGGAAACGAAGAAACATGCGTCGTATTGATTGCGGACAATCCGCGAACGCGATTCGAAGAAATCAGGCGGGAATTTCCAAGGCTAGCCAGCAGTCTAGAAGGCGGGGAATTGAACAGCGCCGAGCGAGGCGCCGTGACGGAAATGCGGAGTCTGGAGCGCGTGTACCGGGGGAACGTCGCGTTGATTGGAGATGCCTCCGGGAGCGTGGACGCTATCACGGGCGAGGGGCTTTGCCTGGGCTTCCGTCAGGCAATGGCATTGGCGGAAGCTTTGGAAGCGGAAGATTTGGAGTTTTATCAAAAGGCGCATCGCCGGCTGTCCAAGCGGCTAAAGGCTATGGGCCGTCTTCTCCTGTGGCTTGGTCGAAACGCGGCAGTCCGGCGCCGAGCCCTGAATGCGTTGGCGAGCGATCCAGAGCTATTCGCACGGCTGCTGGCAGTCCACGCAGGAGAAAGTTCGCCGAGACAGCTCGCGACAACGAGCATGCGGCTTGGCTGGCAATTCCTGACTGCATAAATTAGAAAGGATGATCATGCGTCTGCTCCGGCTCCGGGCCGCGTCGCTGTTGCCGGCCTCTTTCATCGCGATTACAGCGCTGCTGGCGCTTAGTGCACTGCCGCAGCATGCCGCACCACAGACCCTAGGCAGGGATCTCGTACTTGATCTGGACCCCACGCAGAGCCAGATGCGCTGGTCGCTCGGAAGCACGGTGCATACGGTGCACGGAACGTTTGCCCTGAAGAAAGGATCGTTTCAACTAGAGCCTGGGAGCGGCAAGGCCAGCGGCCAAATCGTGGTGGACGCCACCAGCGGAAACAGTGGGAATGATTCTCGCGACAAGAAAATGCATAAAGAGGTCCTCGATAGCGCGCATCACGGGGAAGTGGTTTTTCGGCCAGACCGTGTGGAAGGGAAGATTTCCGACCAAGGAACTTGCAATGTGCAGGTGCACGGGGTGTTTGTGTTGCTGGGCAAAGAACACGAATTGACCGTACCAGTTCAGGCGGAGCTAGCGGCGGAACATTGGACAGGGAATGCGAAGTTCGGCGTGCCTTTCATCGATTGGGGTTTGAAGAATCCAAGCAACTTTCTATTAAAAGTGGATCATGTTGTGGAAGTTGAACTGGAACTGAAAGGCAGCGTCCACAGAGCAG
>Ga0210410_10003190_pt1 | contig 14588 bp, 13 predicted proteins | sample IncBWC4MmetaG_FD_161058 | JGI IMG/M metagenome (GOLD analysis project Ga0210410, IMG submission 161058) | Forest soil microbial communities from Barre Woods Harvard Forest LTER site, Petersham, Massachusetts, United States - Inc-BW-C-4-M | ecosystem: Environmental > Terrestrial > Soil >... | reverse complement strand
CCGCACGCTCATGCGGCAAGCTCCTTCAGTGCCGCGGCGACCGCTTCGTGATCGCTAAACGGTATTGTCCGGTCGCCGATGATTTGGCCGGTTTCATGGCCCTTGCCGGCGATCAAGAGAACATCGCCGGCGCGCAAATCGGCAATCGCTGCCCGGATTGCCTCACGCCGGTCGCCGATTTCCACGGCGCCGGGGGCGGCGGCGAGGATGGCGGCGCGGATGGCGGCTGGCTCTTCGCTGCGCGGATTATCGTCAGTGACGATTACCCGGTCGGCCTTGGCGGCGGCGACTTCACCCATCAACGGCCGCTTGCCGCGATCGCGATCGCCGCCGGCGCCGAAAACGACGACAAGTTTGCCGCTCGCCGCGGGCCGCAACGCGTCGAGGGCTTTGGCGAGCGCGTCGGGCTTGTGCGCATAGTCGATGAAGATCGGCGCGCCGTTCTTCACGCCGGCAAGATCAAGCCGGCCCTTGGCGCCGACAAGGCGTTCGAGCGCGGCGAAGACCGCGCCTGGATCGCCGCCGGTGCCGATGACAAGTCCGGCGGCGACCAGCGCGTTCTCGACCTGAAATTCACCGACCAGCGGCAAACGGATCTGGAATTCCTTTCCGGCATGGGCAACGCGGAGACGCTGCGCGAAACCATCCACCGCGGAATCGACGACGCGAATTCCGTCACCTTTGCGGCCAACGGTGATAAGCCGCAAACCGCGTTTCTTGGCGGCGGCGATCGCCGCGGCGGCATGTTCGTGATCGACATCGATGACGGCCGCGCCGCCTTGCGCAACCAATTCCTCGAACAGCCGAAGCTTGGCGGCCAGATAGGCCTCGATGGTCGGATGATAGTCGAGATGATCGCGCGAGAGATTGGTGAAGGCCGCCGCCGCGATGCGCAGGCCGACGAGCCGAAACTGATCGAGGCCGTGCGAAGACGCTTCGATCGCAAGATGCGTGACGCCTTCGCCGGCGAGCGCATCGAGCGAGCGATGCAGCGCCACCGGATCGGGCGTGGTGAGTGACCCGTAGGTCTCGCCGCGCGGCGATACGATGCCGATCGTGCCGAGGCTCGCGGCAGAGTGCCCGAGCGTCGTCCAGATCTGACGCGCGAAGGCTGCGACCGATGTCTTGCCGCTTGTGCCGGTGACGGCGGCGATGGTCTGCGGCTGGCGGGCAAAAAATTTCGCCGCGATCAGCGCTAGCGCCCGCCGCGCATTGCCGGCGCGCACGAAAGCAACGCCGGCAGGCACCGGCGTTTCCGGCACCTGCTGCGCGAGGATCGCGGTTGCGCCGGCAGCGAGTGCCGCCGCGACGAATTTCAGGCCGTCGGTTTTGCCGCCTTCGATTGCGACGAAGATGTCGCCCGGCTTGACCGCGCGCGAATCCGCCGCCACGCCGCGCACGTCGATATCGGGGCTGCCAGTCTCGATGGCGGCGTCCGGAGGCAGAATGGCGCGAAGCTTCATGGCGGCTCGCCGGATACGCATTAGAGCATGCCCGGAAAAGTGGAAACCGGTTTTCCGAAAAAAAAGGACATGCGACCGCATAAGAATCTAGAGCAAATGCCGATTCAACCAATCGGCATGTGCTCTAGCTCCGCCTTACCTGCTTTCCTTCATCGAAGCCAGTATCAGGCGATCGGCGGTCGGCAGATCCATGCGCGGCTCGATCCCCAGGAGCGGAGCGATCCGGGCGACCACGGCGCCGCCGACTGGAACCGCGTTCCAGCCGGAGGTATTAAAGCCATGGGTTTCCGGCAGGATCTGCGGATCGTCGATCATGATCAGCAGCACGTATTTCGGCTTATCCGCCGGCAACACCGCCATGAAATCCGTCAGCACCTTGGTCTTGGAATAGTGGCCGTTGATCACCTTGTCGGCAGTGCCGGTCTTGCCGCCGATGTAGTAGCCTTTGACCTCGGCCTTTTCGGCGGTGCCCTTTTCCACGTTGAGCCGCATCAGGTAGCGCATCATTTCCGAAGTCTCGGGCTTGATCACGCGCTTGCCGAGCGCGGCCGCCTCGGCCTCCGAGCGCTTGAGGAAGGTGGGCGGAATGAGAATGCCGCCGTTGACCAAGGCTGCCGTGCCCATCACGGCCTGAAGCGGCGCGACCGAGAGACCGTGGCCGAACGCGATGGTGATCGTGTTCAATTCGCCCCAGCGCTTGGGCACGATCGGCTCGGCACTCTCCGGCAATTCGGTGCGCAGCCGGTCGAGCTGGCCCAGCTTTTTCAGGAACGCCTTGTGCGCCTCGATGCCGACCGCCAGCGCCGCGCGCGCCGCACCGATGTTCGATGAATAAGTGAAGATTTCCGGGACTGTCAGCACGCGGTTCTGCGCGTGGAAATCGTGAATATCGAATTTGCCGAAACGCAGGGGCATGCGCGCATCGAACGACGACTTGAGCGTCACCTTGCCGGAATCGAGCGCCATCGCGATGGTGAAAGCTTTGAACGTGGAGCCCATCTCGAACACGCCGGTGGTCAGCCGGTTGATGCGCGTCGGGTCCAAAGCCTCGTGCGGATTGTTGGGATTGTAGTCCGGCTCCGACACCATGGCGATCACTTCGCCGGTACGCACATCGAGCACGATGCCGGCCGCGGCAAGCGCCTTGAATTTGGTGCGGGCGGCGACGAGCTCATCTCGTAACGCGTGCTGCACGCGCAGATCGACCGACAGCTCGACCGGATTTTGCAGGCGGTCGGTGGCCAGGCCAGCCATGTGGAGCGCCGCGAGGCCGTGACCATCGAGCCACTTCTCCATGCCGGCGATGCCCTGGTTGTCGATATTGACGTGGCCCAGGACGTGCGAGGCTTCATTGTTGCTCGGATAGTCGCGTTTATTCTCGTTCAGGAAGCCGATGCCCGGCAGGCCCTGGCGATAAATCGCGCGCTGCTGCTCCGGCGTGATGTCGCGCTTGAGCCAAACAAAACCGCGCTTCGACGAGAGCCGCTCGCGCAACTCGTTGGCATCGATGTCGGGCAGATCGGCGGTGAGGAGTTCAACCGCTTCGTCCACGTCGATCAGCCGGCGCGGCTCGGCGTAGAGCGAAGGCACCCGCACATCGGTTGCCAGCACTTCGCCATTGCGGTCGAGAATGTCCGGGCGCGCCGTGGCGATGGCGTCGCCGCCGCCGACACGATGGCCGCTGCGGCTCTCGGAGACGATGCCGAAGGCGACCAACCGCACGGCGATGATGAAATAGACCACGGCGAAAGCGAGAATCGCGAGCCCGACCCGCGCGCGCGCTTTCACGTTGCGATCGACTTTGCTGCCATAGAGAAGCGCACGCAGAGCCCGACGGCGCCACGGTTCGGCCGGAGCCGTTGCGGCCAGCTTTACCGGCGCTTCGACGACCGGAACTGCCGGCTCCGGCGCGTGCGCGCTTTCCTGCGTGTCCGCCGGTGGATGCCCGTCCGCCGCCGCGAGCGGATGTGATACCGGCTCCGCTGGTATGGTTGCGGCCGCTTCCGGCGCGGGATTTTCTGCCAGCTCCGCTGGCGGCGGTGTTTCGGCTTCGGTCATCGCAGTCATCGGTCAAGCCGCCCGGATTTTGCTGCCGGCGCTCCCGCATTCGTGCCGATTGCGGGGGCCGCCGCGGCCGGCGCTGTCGTCCGCGCCGCGTCCGTAGATGCAGGCGAGGGCGCAACCGCCGGCGGCCAGATGCTCCCGGTCATTGCCGGCGGCGGCTCCTCCAGATTTTCTATGACGTCGCCGATCGGATCGTGACTGTCGGGTTTGACCAATTGCGGCGGCCGGTCCGGCAATCCGTCGAGCTTGTCGAATTGCGTCGGCGCGACCGGCTTGAGATGCAGATAACGCTTGGCGAGCGCCTCGATGCGCGATGGGCTTTCCAATTCGCCCCATTCGGCGCGCAACGCCGCGATGGTGTCGCGCTCGCGCCGCACCTCGCTGCGGATTTTTGCAAGCCGCTCGGCCTGTACGGTCGAGTCGTACTTGATGCGATAGACGTACGCCGCAGCCAGGATCAAGGCACCGATCACCATGAAATTAAGAACGCGCAAAATCATGCGCGCCCCCGCATCGCGTCGGCGAGCGAAGGCAGCCGCGGCAGCAGCGCCTCGACCGACGTAGAGCGCGCGGGAGCATCGGTGCGCTCCGCCGCCCGCAGTTTCGCCGAGCGCGCGCGTGGGTTGGCAGCGATTTCGGCGTCGTCGGGCACCTCGGGCTTGCGTGTGAGCAAATGGAATGTCGGCGGCGCTGCCGTCATTTCCGGCTGATGGCGCGAATAGGCCGGTGCACGGCCGCGCTCCGCGAGGAAATTCTTGACGATGCGGTCTTCCAGCGAGTGAAACGAGACGACGACGAGGCGGCCGCCCGGCTTGAGTACGCGTTCCGCGGCGGCGAGCCCGTGCGCGAGTTCGGCGAGCTCTTCGTTGACGAAAATGCGCAGTGCCTGAAAGGTGCGCGTGGCCGGATGGATCGTGCTGTCACGTGCGTGCACGACGCGCGCAACGATGTCGGCGAGCGCGCGTGTCGTCTCGATCGCGTGCTCGTTGCGGGCTTTGACGATAGCGCGCGCGACCGACCGCGCGTGCCGTTCCTCGCCAAGCGTGGCGATGATGGCGGCGAGATCGCGTTCGCTGGCGCGAGCAACGACATCGGCGGCGCTCGGACCCTCGCGCCCCATCCGCATATTAAGCGGACCATCGAGCCGGAATGAAAAGCCGCGCTCGGGTTGGTCGAGCTGCATCGACGACACGCCGAGATCGAATACGATGCCATCGGCCGAAGCCTCGGGCACGACCGATTGCAAATTGCCGAAGCGCTCCTCGACCAATTCGAGCCGGTCTTGCGCTTGCCCGACCAGATCGGCGCCGCGCGCAATCGCGCCTTGATCGCGATCGATGCCGATCACGCGCGCGCCGGAGGTTTCCAAGATCGCGCGCGTATAGCCGCCGGCACCGAAGGTACCGTCGACATAAAGGCCGCCCTCACGCGCCGCGAGCCATTCAGCGACGCGGCCGATGAGCACGGGAATGTGCTGAGACGCTCTGCCATCAACGGCGGCGCCGTCATCGCCGACGATCATGGCGATGCTCCGAATGCGCTTGGCGCCAATCGCACGCCGAATTCCAGCTTGAGCACCTCTCCCAGCACCCGGCCTGACGATCGCGATGCTGGAGAAGGCAAGCTGAGCGCTCATTAGCCGATCTCATTGGGCCTATATGGGCGTCGGTGAAAGGTTCCCCGGACCCCGGTGGGGGGCGATCTCGATTAGCGACAGGTAAACTTAAGGAAGAGTTGAAAACGTTAGCGTTAAGGGCCGCCAGACCCTTGCTTGGGCACGATCGTCTGTTCGGGTCCGGCATCGGGCCTCGGCAGGCCGGTTCCGGCGCAAAACGGGTGGTTTTCCGCATGAACTTGTGGCCGGCCGGCCACGCGCCCGCTTTTTTCCACAATTTCATTAACCTGGACCCGCAAACCGCCTTGTAGGGTGCGCTACACGACCTAATCTCAGATCGATGTTGCGCAGCGTGTTCCCAGCGGAGTCTTGCGTGGTCGCCGAGGTGCGGCCGTCGCCTAATCATGGCGAGCGCCGCAACGCCATGCGGCCCGATATGATCCTGCTGCATTATACCGGCATGCTCGATCCGGCGGTCGCGCTTGATCGTTTGTGCGCAGCGGGCAGCGAGGTATCTGCGCACTATTTGGTGCTCGAAGACGGCCGCGTGATCCAGATGGTGCCGGAAGCCCGCCGCGCTTGGCACGCGGGCGCGTCGTCCTGGGCCGGCGAGACCGATGTCAATTCTTCCTCGATCGGCATTGAGATCGCCAATCCGGGTCACGACTTCGGCTATCCGGATTTTCCCAAACGCCAGATCGCGGCTGTCACAGCTTTGTGCCGCGGCATCCAAACGCGCAACACCATCCGGCCGGAGCGCGTGCTCGCGCATTCCGATGTGGCGCCTTCGCGCAAGCAGGATCCGGGCGAGAAATTTCCCTGGCAGACTTTGTGGGATTCAGGCGTCGGGCATTGGGTCCCACCCGCACCCATCGCCGAGGGCGGTGCCATGCTCACGCTCGGCGATCGCGGCGAAGCGGTTTCTTCGATCCAGGACCAGCTCAGCCAATATGGCTACGGGATCGCGATCAGCGGCAATTACGACTCCGTCAGCCACGACGTGGTGAAAGCCTTTCAACGTCATTTCCGCCCCGAGCGCGTGGACGGCATCGCCGATGAATCGACCCGCGCCACGCTGAAAGATTTGCTCGCGCATCGCGGGCGCGTGCGCTCGATTGCCGCCCGCGCGCGCGACTTCGCTCGCCTCGCCTCTTGACGGCGCGTCCGCGCGCCCCCATGCCTCTTTTGGTCAGTCGGTCGGACGGCCGCTCCGGTCCTCACCCTTCCCTCTCCCCTGCAAGCGGGGGAGGGTCAGGGATTGCCGGGGAGGAAAGTCCGGGCTCCATGGACAAACGGTGCCGGATAACGTCCGGCGGGCGCGAGCCTAGGGAAAGTGCCACAGAGAATATACCGCCGCGGCGCGTAGCGTATGGCTGCGGTAAGGGTGAAAAGGTGCGGTAAGAGCGCACCGCGCCGACGGCAACGCCGGCGGCATGGCAAACCCCACCGGGAGCAAGACCGAATAGGGACGGCACGAGGCTTTGGCGGGCAACCGCTGACGTCTCAGGTCGATGTCTAGAACCGCCGTCCGGGTAGGTTGCTGGAGGCGCCGGGTAACCGGCGTCCTAGAGGAATGGCCGTCACGCTTGCGGGCTTGCCCGCAGGCCATCCAGAACCCGGCTTATAGACTGGCTGGCTTCAAGCTTAAGGGCGTCCGGCGGTATCCCCGTCGGGCGCCCACCAAGTTTCCAAGAGGGCGCCGAGGTCCGTAGCTGCCGGGTCACACTGGCTGGCACGGCACTTGTATGAAATAGCCTGCGCTCCGCATGGATCGCGAGAGGGAGTTTTTTGCGGTGGGCGGCTGACGGGCAATTATTCTCTTCTACAAAATGGCGATCTACCGCCAATTTTGTTTCGAAATATGTGGCGGCAGTTGCCGATGAGAGTAGAAAATTCTAATTGCCAGGAAGTACCGAGAACATCCGGATGAGCCGGCTACCGACTGAAGTTCAGAGCGCGCGCATGGGCCGCCTATCGCGGCTACCGGCTTTCTTTGCGCTCGCGGGAAAGCGCGCGGTCGTCGCCGGCGGCGGACAGGCCGCCGCGTGGAAGGCCGAACTCCTTTCGGCGGCCGGCGCGGCAGTGGACGTTTTCAATTCGAAAGCCGGCGAGGACATGCGCGCGCTTACGGCCGCGCCGCCTGGCGGCCGCGTAGCCATACATGAGCGCGCTTGGAGCGCGGACGATCTCTCCGGCGCGGCGATCGCGGTTGCCGAATGCGACAATGACAACGAAGCTGCGCGCTTTGCCGCCGCGGCGCGCGCCGCCGGCGTGCCGGTGAACGTGATCGACCGGCCGGCCTTCTGCGATTTTGCTTTCGGCGCCATCGTCAATCGTTCGCCGCTCGTAATCGGGATATCGACCGACGGCGCCGCGCCGGTCTTCGGCCAGGCGATCCGGGCCAAGATCGAAGCGCTGATCCCGAATGGCTTTGCGCGCTGGGCGGAAGCGGCGCGCAGTTGGCGGCCGCGCGTGCAGGCGCTCGCCCTCTCATTCCGCGGCCGGCGCAATCTCTGGGAAAAATTCGCCGAGCGCGCCGTGGCGGCGCCGAACAGCGCGCCGACCGAATCCGATTTCGCCGCGCTGCTGAACCAAGACGCGGCCGCGCAAGCGGGCTCTGTTGTTTTGGTCGGCGCCGGCCCCGGCGATCCGGAATTGTTGACGCTGCGCGCCGTGCGCGCGCTGCAATCGGCCGACGTGATCTTGTTCGATCATCTCGTGTCGCCCGAGATCCTCGATTTCGCGCGGCGCGAAGCAAAGAAAATGCTGGTCGGCAAGACCGGGCATGCGCCGTCCTGCAAGCAGGACGACATCAACGCGCTGATGGTCTCGCTGGCGAAAGCCGGCCGCCGCGTGGTGCGCTTGAAGGGCGGCGATCCGATGATTTTCGGCCGTGCTGACGAGGAGATCGACGCCTGCCGCGCGGCCGGCATCGACGTGGACATCGTGCCGGGTATCACGACCGCGCAGGCGGCGGCCGGGAGGCTGAAGGTGTCGCTGACGCGGCGCGGCGAGGCGCGGCGCGTGCAATACATCACAGGCCATGGCCGCGACGGCGAATTGCCGAACGACATCGATTGGAAGAGCCTCGCCGATCCGGTGGCGACGACTGTGGTCTATATGCCGGTAAAGACGCTACCGGCCCTGGTCGCGCAAGCTTGCGCGGCAGGTCTCGATCCCGCAACACCCGCGGTCGCCGTTGCCCATGCCACGCGTGCCGAAGAACGCACGATAGCCGCAAGCATTAGCGATCTGCCGGCTGAACTTGCGGCCGCGGCGCCGTCGGGCCCGGTGATCGTCATGATCGGGCGCGTGTTTGCGGACTATGGGCAGGAAACGACTGGCGAGACGGCGCCGATCGCGGCAGCGCGCCAAGCTTAAGTGATGCGCTTAGCTTTAACGTTATCCGCTAATTGGCCGGATCGAAGAACAAAACCGGCTTAAGAACGCTTCTAAATCGGACCTGCCGACAGCGAGTTCCGAGCCTGCAGAACAACATGTTGCGAAACCTGCCCTGACCCGCCTATCTATGCCCGCATGAACACGATGACCGCACCTCTACCCGCTGCCTCGGCACCAACCGAGAACTCCCGCCACGCGCTGATCGACGTGGTGTTGAGAGATGTTGAGAACGCCGCGCGTGACACGAATGTTTATACGTTCCGGCGGCCCGACGGCGGCAGGCTTCCGCCCTACAAGGCCGGCGCGCACATTGACATTCATTTGCCGAACGGATTGATCCGGCAGTTCTCGCTGCTCAATCCGAGCGCCGATCCGGACAGCTACGTCGTCGCCATCAAGCTCGATGCCGCAAGCCGCGGCGGCTCGCGTTACATTTTCGACGAGATGAAAGTCGGCGACGCGCTCCAGATCGGCGCGCCGCGCAACAATTTTCCGCTGGTGGAAAATGCCGAGCATGTCGTGCTGTTCGCCGGCGGCATCGGCATCACGCCGATCTGGTGCATGGCGCAAGAGCTCACGGCGCAGAACCGCTCGTGGGAGCTCTATTATTCCTGCCGCTCGCGCGCCGACATGGCGTTTCTCTCGACCATCGAGAAAGTCGGCCCGGACCGCGCGCATCTGCATTTTGACGACGAGGCGAAGGGGCAATTTCTCGACCTCGCCGGCGCCATCGCCAAAGCGCCGGCGACCGCCCATTTCTATTGCTGCGGACCCAACCCGATGCTGACGGCCTTCGAAGCCGCCGCCGCGAGCCGGCCGAAGCCCAATGTGCATGTGGAATATTTCACGCCCAAAGCCGAGGCGGCGACGTCGGGCGGTTTCTGGGTCGAACTCGCGCGCTCGGGCGAAGAATATTACATCCCCGAGGGCAAGAAGATTCTCGAAGTCCTGTACGAAGCCGGCATCGACGTCGATTATTCCTGCGAGCTCGGCATCTGCGGCGAGTGTGTGACGCGCGTGATCTCCGGCATTCCTGAGCACCGCGACTCGGTGCTGAGCGAAGAAGAGCAGGCGGCGAACGACAAGGTTATGATCTGCTGCGCCGGCTGCAAGAGCGAGCGCCTCGTCCTCGACATGTAAGTGGCCGACGGTGGGCGGGGCGGCCAAGTGGCCTAAAGGAGGTTGAGCTGCTGCCTGAACCTCAGCGCAAAGGAGCGCCGAAGACCCAAATCAGTCCTTGAAAGTCCCAAGACCGTCGACTTCCCGTTGCTCTAGGCGCGCAATTACGCTAAGTCCGCGACCGACCGCGCAGGCTTGAGGGACTTGAAATGGCCGATCATGGTGAAGTCCAGTACGCCACTGCCACGGGCAACGACTACGCCGCCCATGAGCAGACCTACCGCACCTTTATCCATCTGGTGAAGGGCGTCCTCGCGGTCGTCGTCGTCATCCTCATTCTGATGGCCATTTTCCTCGTCTGAGCGGAAGGGGCGGCCGTTTGCGGCGGCCCCGGCAATCAACGAGGGAATCCTATCGACCCGACCACGCGGGATGCAGCCGTCGGAGGAATCATGAAAGTTGCGGTTGCTGCCGAGGTGGAAGCGGGTGAGCCGCGGGTCGCCGCAACGCCCGAAACCATCAAGAAGATCATTGCGCTCGGCGCCGAGGTCGCCGTCGAGCCCGGCGCCGGCATCAAGTCCGGCATCCTCGACGCCGATTATTCCGCGGCCGGCGCGAAGGTCTCCCCTGATGCGCTCAACGGCGCCGATATCATCTTGAAGGTGCGGCGGCCGCAGGCGGCGGAACTCTCGCGCTATAAACGCGGCGCGATCGTGATCGGCATCATGGATCCTTACGGCCACGACGACGCGTTGCGCGCCATGGCCGATGCCGGCCTCACATCGTTCGCCATGGAGCTCCTGCCGCGCATCACGCGCGCGCAGGTGATGGACGTTCTCTCCAGCCAGGCCAATCTCGCCGGTTACCGCGCGGTGATCGACGCCGCCGCCGAGTATGGCCGCGCGCTGCCGATGATGATGACCGCGGCCGGCACGGTGCCGGCCACCAAGGTCTTTGTCATGGGCGCCGGCGTCGCCGGCCTGCAGGCGATCGCGACCGCGCGGCGGCTCGGCGCGGTGGTCACCGCGACCGACGTGCGGCCGGCGGCGAAAGAGCAGGTGGAAAGCCTCGGCGCCAAATTCGTCGCGGTCGAGGACGAAGAATTCAAGGCGGCGGAAACCGCCGGCGGCTACGCCAAGGAAATGTCCAAGGAATACCAGGCGAAGCAGGCCGCGCTCGTTGCCGATCACGTCAAGAAGCAGGACATTGTCATCACCACCGCGCTCATTCCCGGCCGGCCGGCGCCGCGGCTGATCTCGAAGGAAATGGTGGCATCGATGCGGCCCGGCTCGGTGATCGTCGATCTTGCGGTCGAGCGCGGCGGCAATGTGGACGGCGTCAAGGCCGACGCGGTGACAGAAACCGGCGCCGTCAAGATTGTTGGCTATGGCAACGTGCCGGGCCGGATCGCAGCCACGGCGTCAAGCCTCTATGCGAAGAATTTGCTCGCCTTCCTGGACGTGCTGATCGACAAAAAGACCAAGGCGGTGGCGATCAATTGGGACGACGATATCGTGAAAGCGACCGCGCTCACGCGCGACGGCGCGGTCGTGCATCCGAATTTCAAGCCGAAGAGCGCGGCGTAACGTTTTCCCTCCCCCCTTGTGGGGAGGGTTAGGGGTGGGGGTCGAGAGGTGATGAACAGGCATCGAGGCAAGCGCGTCGCCTCCCGACCCCCCTCCCCACCCTCCCCCACAAGGCGGGAGGGAGACCACGGAAGGAGCCGATTATGGTGACTCTCTCGGTTCTCGCGCAGCTCGATATCATTTCGACCGCGAGCGATGGCGCCCTCCGCGCGATCCCAGATGTGGTCGATCCGTTCGTGTTTCGCCTGTCGATTTTCGTGCTTGCGGTCTTCGTCGGCTATTACGTCGTGTGGTCGGTGACGCCGGCGCTGCATACGCCGTTGATGTCGGTGACCAACGCCATCTCCTCGGTGATCGTGGTCGGTGCGCTGCTCGCGGTCGGCGTTGCACTGGTCGCCAACGATTCCGGGCCGATCTGGGCGCGCGCCTTCGGCTTCGTGGCGCTGATCTTCGCCTCGGTGAATATTTTCGGCGGCTTTCTGGTGACGCAGCGCATGCTCGCGATGTTCCAGAAAAAACCGAAGCGATGACAGCGCGCGGCAGGAGCTTGACCGATGAGCGCTAATCTCGCCGCGCTGGCTTATCTGATCGCGGGCGTCCTGTTCATCCTGGCGCTGCGCGGGTTGTCGCATCCCGACACCAGCCCGCGCGGCAATCTGTTCGGCATGATCGGCATGGCGATTGCGGTCGCCACCACGCTTGCGGCTCACCCGCCGGCGGGGCTCGGCGCCTGGGTGCTGGTGATCATCGCGGTCGCGATCGGCGGCGGTCTCGGTGCTGTGATCGCGCGGCGCGTGCCGATGACCTCGATGCCGGAACTGGTCGCAGCCTTCCATTCGCTGGTCGGCATGGCGGCGGTGCTGGTCGCCGCCGGCGCGCTCTATGCGCCCGCCGCCTTCGACATCGGCGCGGAAGGCGCGATCCACGGCCAGAGCCTGATCGAAATGTCGCTGGGTGTAGCGATCGGCGCCGTCACGTTCACCGGCTCGGTGATCGCCTTCCTGAAACTTTCCGGGCGGATGAGCGGCAAGCCGATCATCCTGCCGGCGCGGCACGCCATCAATATCGCACTTGCCGTTGCGCTCGTCGCGCTGATCGTCTGGTTCTTCGAAGCGCAGCACTACACCGCGTTCTGGCTGATCGCCGCGGTCTCGTTTCTGCTTGGCGTACTCATCATCATCCCGATCGGCGGCGCCGACATGCCGGTCGTTATCTCGATGCTCAATTCCTATTCCGGCTGGGCGGCGGCCGGCATCGGCTTCACGCTCGGCAATTCGGCGCTGATCATCACCGGCGCGCTGGTCGGCTCCTCGGGCGCGATCCTGTCCTACATCATGTGCAAGGGCATGAACCGCTCGTTCATCTCGGTCATCCTCGGCGGCTTCGGCGGCGAAGTCGCAGGCCCGAGCGGCGAGGCGGAGCACCGGCCGGTGAAGATCGGCTCGGCCGAGGACGCCGCCTACCTCCTGAAGAATTCCTCGAAGGTCATCATCGTGCCGGGCTATGGCATGGCGGTGGCGCAGGCACAGCACGCCTTGCGCGAAATGGCCGACAAGCTGAAAGCGCACGGGGTCGAGGTCAAATACGCCATCCACCCGGTCGCCGGCCGCATGCCCGGCCACATGAACGTGCTGCTGGCCGAAGCCAACGTGCCCTACGACGAAGTGTTCGAGCTCGAAGACATCAATTCGGAATTCGCGCAAGCCGACGTCGCCTATGTGATCGGCGCCAACGACGTCACCAATCCGGCGGCGGAAGACGATCCGAAGTCGCCGATCTACGGCATGCCCGTGCTGCAAGTGTGGAAGGCCGGCACGGTTATGTTCAACAAGCGATCGCTCGCCTCCGGCTACGCCGGCATCGACAATCCGCTGTTCTATCGCGACAACACGATGATGCTGCTGGGCGACGCCAAGAAGATGACGGAAGCGATCGTCAAAGCCGAATAAGCGCGCGCCGATGGCAGCGGACGACCCTCCTCCCAACGCCCGCCCGCCGCTCCGCGCCCGGCGCTGGTCCGCCCCGCGACCGCCGCCCCCCAACAATTCCAACCGCATGTTGTTCCGCCTGATCGGCGTTCCGGCGCTCGCCTTTGCCGGCGTGCTGATCTATCGCGGCGTGCAAGAGCGCTTCACGCTGCCGGACTGCGATTCTTCGCGCGCCAAGACGACGGTCACCGGCGTGCTGGATCAACTCAAATTGGGACCGCTGCGCGAGGGAGAGATCAAGACGATTTCGAGCAGCAGACAGCAGGTCGTCTGCAACGTCGCGCTGCCGTCTGACGGCAATGTGATCAACATCGACTACACATTTTTTTGGCAAGGCAGCACGGTCGACATGCGCTATTCGATCTCGCGCAGGCCGGCGCAAAACCCGCCGGCCACGCCGCAGCAACAAGCGCCGCTGAGGTGAGTCATGACGCTGTCATCGTCCGCCACATGGATGGCGATCGCTTTGGGTCTGTCGCTTTTGGGCCTCGGAGGCCACGCGCACGCGCAGCCCGCACCGCGCTTCAAAGCCGTGGCCTTCGACTATTTCGTCATTTTTGATGCGAATTCCGTCATTCCCGAAGTGGAGAAGGCGTTTCCCGGCAAGGGCGCTGAGTTCACGAGACTCTGGCGCGCCAAGCAGTTCGAATATTGCTATTTGCGCACCATCACCGGCCGCTTCGCCGACTTCTCCTCGGTGACGGAAGACGCGCTGGTTTATGCGGCCGAGGCTACGCATCTTGAGCTTACGGCCGACACGCGCCAGCGCCTGCTCAATGCCTATTTGAACTTGAAGCCGTGGCCCGACGCAGCCGACGGCTTGCGCAAGCTCAAAGCCGCCGGGGTGCGCATCATCACGATTTCCGTTTTCAGCGGCAGCATGCTCCGCGCCAACGCCGAGCACGCGGGCATAGCAGACTTGTTCGACGAACTGCTCAGCACCGAAGTGAATCAGACCTACAAGCCCGATCCGCGCGCCTATGCACTTGGCATCGAGCGGCTGCATCTGAAAAAGGACGAGATCGTCTTCGCCGCCTTCGGCGCCTGGGACGCCTATGGCGCCAAGAGCTTCGGCTATCCGACCTTCTGGGTGAACCGCTTCAACGTGCCGGCGGAAGAATTGGGCCTGAAGGCCGACGGCACGTCCAACAATTTTCAGGGACTGTTGGATTTCGTGCTGGGAAAATCAGGCGGGTAGTCTAACTGCGTCATTCCGGATCGCCGCGAACGCGGCGAGTCCGGAATCCATAACCGCTGACAGACCATTGGCGCTGTGATTAGGGATTCCGGGCTCGGCCTTCGGCCGCCCCGGAATGACGAGGCCTAAAACTGTCCTAGCTAGCTGTGAGCT
>Ga0210410_10003186_pt1 | contig 14605 bp, 14 predicted proteins | sample IncBWC4MmetaG_FD_161058 | JGI IMG/M metagenome (GOLD analysis project Ga0210410, IMG submission 161058) | Forest soil microbial communities from Barre Woods Harvard Forest LTER site, Petersham, Massachusetts, United States - Inc-BW-C-4-M | ecosystem: Environmental > Terrestrial > Soil >... | reverse complement strand
GTCATAGACTGATCCAGGTTTGGCTTGAACGCACAACAAAACTAAAGCTAACAATAAGGGGCGTCGGCGCCAGCTCGAGGGCCTCAGAGATCGGGGTCTCAAAGGCGATATATCGTCCCCTCCCCCCAAAAAAAATCTTTCTGGTGCGCGCCTCAATTTCCACGGATATGGTTAGATAGATCGCGATGAGATACTGTCGATTTCAATTCAACGACCAAGTCCAGTATGGGCTGGTTGAGTCTGTTGCCGGACGAGATGCGATTGTGCGGATTCTGCTGACTGCTCCCGAGGAGGCCGACGGGGACATAGAAAGCCTGCGCACGCGCCGGATCGAGGCAATTCCACTGGCGGAGGCCACCCTTTTGCCTCCGGTGCGGCCTTCGAAAATCGTTTGCGTCGGGCGCAACTATCGCGAGCATGCGGCCGAACTCGGGCACGACGTGCCGAAAGAGCCCCTTATCTTCTTCAAGCCAACCTCCGCGCTGTTGCCACCGGGGGGGATCGTGCGGCGCCCGAAAATCTCGCAGCGAGTCGATCACGAGGGCGAACTGGGCGTGGTAATCGGCAAGACCTGCTACCAGCCGGCGGCGGACGCCGACATCCGGCAATACATTCTTGGCTACACGTGCGTAGATGACGTTACAGCGCGAGATCTGCAAAACAAAGACGGACAGTGGACCCGGGCCAAGGGATTCGACACGTTTTGCCCTGTGGGACCCGTGGTGACCGACGAAATCGATCCGTGGGCAGGCGTCGGCGTCGAAACCCGCGTTAATGGCGAGGTGCGGCAGCAGGGCAACACGCGAGATTTCATTTTCACGTTGGACGTGGTGATTCGGCATATCGCGCAGGTGATGACTTTGTTCCCCGGTGACCTGATCCCCACGGGGACGCCTGCAGGCGTCGGGCCGCTGGTTGCGGGCGATGTGGTGGAAGTCAGTGTGGAAGGGGCCGGGACGCTGCGGAATTCCGTCGTGGACGAATGAGGACTGGCTGATCGCAGATTTCACTCCTATTGCAGACGGAACCGTTCCTTCATGAGCCTCTGCAGACGAGGCTTGTAGAGGAGATCGTAGGCAAGCTCCTTGTCGGGGAACATGGCCAGAGCGGCGCGCTTGGCTCCGGCCGCCAACTCTGAGGCCTCCTCCACAGTCAGGCTCGGATCTTGACCGATGACGGACATCACCATGCTAATCATCAGTTGCAGACGGCGTATTTTGCGGGCTTCCTCTTCCCGCTCGCGCACAGCCTCCTGCTCTCCCATAGGAAAGCTCTCGTTATGCTCGTCGTGTTGATGAATATTCATGGTGTCCCCTTTTCCCCGGCCCACAGACTTGGATGACGCTACGCGGCCCGGCGTTGCGCCCCTGATAATGCTCATTCTGCCGTAGTCACCGAAGAAATCAAGTACATAAGAGGGTCGAGCCTCAAAGCCAACCGGCTTTAGCTCCGGTTCGCAACCCTTGACTCTGAAGCGGCATCCACCCTACACGCCGATTCACGGGATGTGGGCCGGACTCGGAAGCGGAGTAAAATCTCAGTAACATCGCATTAGGAGCGTAGGATTCGGCCGGTTCGGTCCGACTCCGGAATTGGAGATGTCATGGCAGAATCTGGCAATTCGACCGCCGGCGCGCAGCAGCGTCCTGATCCCAACGAGAAACTGGTAAAGGTGTTTGACTCGGAGCAGGAATCTGAGGCGCTGGTGGTCAAGGGATTGCTCGATTCCGCAGGCATCGAGAGCGATCTCACCTCCGCATCCCTGGTTCAAGACGCGTTCCCGGGGCTAGGTGGGATAATCCTGCTGGTACGCGAAGAGGACGCTGACCCCGCCCGTCGCGTGATCGCGGAAGGTCGCCGGTCGGCGCCGGATGAGGACGTAACGGCGGAGATTCCTGCTATTGAAGAGCCGCCAATGAAGCCGTAACAGAGCTGCCACCGGGATCGAAGGTGACGGCTCCGTCAAGATCAGTGCGATAGACGCGGGCTCTCGCGTCCGCCCGGCGACCGAGAACTTCGGTCCACGGCAGACCGAAGGAATTGCCGAATCCTAAAGAAATAATCGCAAACTCGGCTCTGGCCGACGCGATCAGTTCCGGTGTAGTAGCATTGCAGCCTCCATGGTGGCCGATCTTGATCAAGTTCGCCGTTGGATGATCTGAGCGCGGTCACACGCCGTTCCACTTGCTTTTCCGCATCGCCCTGTAGCTCTCCCTCTCGCCATAACGACTGGTATAGCTGTCAGCTATCAGGCATCGGCGTAAAACTGCTCTTGGCTGAAAGCGGACGGCTGATGGCTGAGAACTCACTTATCGCCCGCAGGTAGAATCGAGTTCGAAGTTCGCCCTTGAGGCCGTGGGAATCCCTCAGGGGCTAAAGCCCAATCTTTTTCGCTCGCCTAGCATGGACCACAGCGACCTGCCTGTTCCTCCACGATCCTTGAACCCAAGCTCAGCTGTCAAAACAGAAACGGAAGGCATTCGGTTTTTGAAATCCGATTTCTCCCCGCGCTGATCTTTGTCAAAGAACTAAGTGCACAACGCTTTCCAAATGGTAGGTTTGAGGAAACAAATCCACCAGGTGTATTTGCTCGATGCGATACCCCGCAGCCAGTAGCGTTACGAGATCGCGCGCCAGCGTCGCCGGATCGCAGGACACATAAATAACCCGTGGCGCACCTAACTCTGCCAGCAAGCGCGCCACGCGTTCTCCCAAGCCACTTCGGGGCGGGTCCACCACCGCTAGGTCGGGCCTATGAAGGATATGAGGGAGGACGCCCTTCCCGACTCGCCCCGTATTCTCCGCAGGGGCCAGGTACTGCTCCGTCGTGGCCCGAACCACCTCTCCATTCGAGGACTGATTGTAAGCAAGATCGGCTGAGGAAGTCTGTGAGGACTCAACAGAAACGACGTGATGAAAGTCACATGCCAGGGCTGTGGAAAATAATCCAGCGCCGGCGTAGAGGTCAAGAGCCAATTTGCCGGATTGCCCGGCAGCAACAATCCGAACCAGTTCGTCGGTCAAGTGACGGTTGGTCTGAAAAAAGGAACCCGCGCTGACCCGGTACGCGGCGCCCGCCGTCTGATAAGTCAGATGCGTGGCGCCGATAGCGACCAGAATTTCCGGCGCGGTTGCCTTCCGATCGCCGGGATTGGCTTCGCGGAATGCCGCGACTCCTGCAATTTCGGGCACGGCGGCACGAAAGTCCCCGGCCCACACGCGCACCGCGGCTCGACGGGCTGCCCCCGCGCATCCGACCTCGATCAATAGCTGAGTGTCGTCGGCGTCGGCAAAAAACTCGACGTCCCGTACTCCCTCAGGAACTTTGCCCGCGGTTCCGCTCCGCCACAGGGCGGCGATACCCCGGTTGATCAGCGGAGAACTGATTGGACACTCTTGGACGGCCAACAGTTCGTGCGAAGCCAATTTGAAATATCCCGCTGCAAATTTGGGGCGGACCTGCACTTGCAGGCGCGAGCGGTTGCGATAATTCCACGGCGGCGAAGGATGGACCTGGATGTCGAGGGGTAACTCCAGTTTGGACGTGCGCCGCAGGGTATCGCGCAAGGTCTCCTTCTTGATCTCGAGCTGATGTTCGTAGCGGGCGTGCTGATAATGGCAGCCTCCGCACCGGGCAAAGTATGGGCAGCCCGGCTGGATGCGATGTGGAGAGGCTTTAACGATGGTCTCAACCGCAGCTCGAGCGAAGCCCGGCTTCTGTTCGGTGAGTGTAGCCTCAATTTCTTCTCCCGCCAGGACAAAGGGGACGAACACGGCCTTGCCGCGTCCGCGGGCTTCATCCGGAGGCGAAGCGGCTGGCAGACGGGCCAGGCCATCGCCGCCGTAGATCTGCTTTTCGATTGTGAGGAGCAAGTCTTGATTCTACGGCATGGGCAATGCGGGGGATGATATCGGAGGAAAGGGCATATTCGAGCCGGAATGGACGCTTCGTTTAAGAGGCGCGCGAGATCCCTGTCTCCGCCTGTAAAGCGGCTGAGCTCGAGATGACGTCAGTAAGCACTCGACTTACCTGTGCAACACCCAAGCCAATCCGTCAGGCTGTTTCCCGGCAAAGATTTGTCCGGTGACCTCCAGAGTTTCTAGATCCAGGACCGCAATCTTGTCGGCCGTGCTGACGGCGACATAGGCGCGCGAGCCATCGGGTGCGATCAGAATGCCTGCCGCACCACCACCGAGGTTTAACTGTTTCACCTCTTTGTGAGAGGCCGCGTCGATCACGACCAGGCTGGCGCCCCCTGCGCCCGCGCCTAGACCGGAAATCAAGACGCGCTTGCCATCCGGCGTGAACTTCAGGCGGTTGGCGCCCTTCACTGCGATCGGAAGAGTCTGAATGACTTTTTTCGTAGGGACATCGATGACGGTGACGGTTGCGTCTCGCGCATTGGCCGCCCAGATTTCCTTTCCATCCGGCGACACGTCGAAGCCTTCAACCCCATGGCCGGCAGGAACGTTCGTCACTTCCCAGGTCATACGCGGCCCACCCGGAGCAGGGCCAGGTGCTTGAGGAGGCGCACCGCCCGGACCAGATCCTGAGCCGGGTGGACCGCCGGGAGGGGGACCGAAGCCTCCGTTTGGTTGGGAAACGTGTTCGATGATGCTGATCGTGGCGGAGTTGACGTTCGAGGTGAAGATTTGCTCGAGGCTCTTCGCCACGGCGACCATATGCGTTCGATCCTGGCCGGTGCCAAGAATCCAGTCGATGCGTTCGGTTGCGGGATCGTAACGCCCAATGACTTTATTGGTCTCCGCCGTGAAATAGAGCTTGCCTCCGGCGAATGCCAACCCATGGGTGGAACGCAACGCTCCAAGGTCGATGGCAGGCAGCGCCTTGCGGGCAACCAGATCGACTACAGAGATCGTGTTCAGAGTGCTGTCGGAACCGCCGTAGTTGGAGATGTAGGCGCGTTGGCCATCGTCGGAAGCGATGATTTCGTGGGGATCGGGACCGGCGGGCAAGCGCGCCAGAACTTGTAACGTCGCAGGGTCAACGATGGCAACGGTGTCGTCACTCTTTGCGAGGACTAGAAGCGTGAACGTCTGTGCAAACGCGCCGCTCGCGAGCCCTAGAACCGCGACCAGCCAGGTAATGTTTCTCAGAAAGTTAGTGGTTGCCCTCATCGCATCCTCTCGATTTCTGGAAAGACAGTCTACACCGCTCGGCCCGCAGCCGCCCCCGAAGCCCACGCCCACTGAAAGTTGAAGCCGCCAAGCTGACCGGTCACGTCTACTACTTCGCCAATGAAAAACAAGCCGGAGACTCTACGGCTCTCCATCGTCTTGGCCGAAAGTTCGTCGGTGTCAACGCCGCCAGCCGTCACCTCCGCCTTCTCGTACCCTTCCGTCCCCGCGGGGGCGATGGTCCACGCATGCGCCTGCTGCTCGAGATCGGCCAGCGCGGCGTTCGTCCACGCAGCCGGGCCGTGCAGTTCGAGCCAGCGATCGGCAAAGCGTGCCGGCAGCATCTTCCGTAGCTCGGATCGTAGTGCGGTCAGAGTTCGAGGCGTCTTCGGATCGCGGAAGATGGCGGTCAACTCGTTGCCGGGTGCGATGTCGACCCGGATCTGCTGCGGCTTCTTCCAATAGGAGGAGATTTGCAGGATTACGGGACCGCTCAGGCCGCGATGGGTGATTAACATCTTTTCGCGGAACTGTTGTCCGTCACAGGATGCGATCACCTCGGCGGAAACCCCCGTTAGATCGCAGTAGCGGGAACGGTCTTCCGGGTTCAGCACCAGGGGTACGAGCCCCGGCCACGGCTCGCGGATTTTCAACCCGAACTGTCGCGCCAGGTCGTAGCCAAATGAGGTCGCACCGATCTTTGGAATAGATAGGCCTCCGGTCGCTACGACCAGGGCGGGCGCGTGGAATTCTGCATTCTGCGCATGCACGACAAACTCTGGGGTCCGTTTCACTTCGTGAATCTTTGTATTCAGGAAACTCTTCACGCCAGCGGACGAGCATTCTTCCTCGAGCATTCCCAGGATGTCACGAGACGAACGATCGCAAAACAATTGGCCCAGCGTCTTTTCGTGATACGGGATGCGATGCTTTTCAAGGAGCGCGATGAAATCGGCAGGCGTGCAGCGAGCCAGCGCCGACTTGGCAAAGTGCGCGTTCGCCGAGAGGAAATTCTCGGGCCGGCAATGGATGTTGGTGAAATTGCAGCGGCCGCCGCCGGAAATGAGAATCTTCTTGCCGAGACGGTCGGCGTGTTCAAGAACGGCGACGCGGCGTCCACGCCTACCGGCCTCGATTGCACACATCAGGCCGGCTGCGCCACCTCCGAGAATCAGTGCGTCGAAACGATAGGTCACGATGGAGTGAACAGTTACCGCGGCGGCTAGAGCCGAGGTATTTTGCGATGCCTAACGGCACGAATGAGTCGTGCCCTTCCCGAACTACTAGATCCCCCCAACCTTACGCCCAGCCCTGAGTTGCGCTCTGCGTTCCAGTTTCAACGCGCTGTTCGTTACATGTAAAACAAACTGAGCCTCGGGAGTTGGTACTTTTCCAACAAGCGTTTGTGAACGTACTGCTTCTGCAGTTGATCGATTTGCGGCGCTGACATCTTGCGGCGGTACGGGCCTAGATCGCGGTCGGCTTCGGCGCGGACCGCTACGATTTCTTCGTCCGGAGTTGACGCCAGCAGCATGGCAAATAGTTTTTCCTCGAGCACGGTCAGCCGGCGCTCAAGATCTTCCAAACGGCCCGCGGACTTCTTTTCTATTTCTTCCGCGAGATGGCGCAGAACCTTAGCCGCATCGAGAGCGACGGATCGCGCGGATACTCCGCCAGCCTGCGGCAACTTGGCGGATTCCAGTCGTTCTGCGTTGCGACGCAAGAAGGGCACGACTACCTCTGGCTCAAAGCCTTGACTGGCACTGCTCTTCGCAGGAAACGCCGCTTCCCCGCCAGCCGCACCGACCGCAGCCTCCTTCATATCTTCGGCCGCGGCCAGCACCAACTGTGAGCAGTATGCCAGGCTATTCACTTTCTTGGTTTTGGATGGGCGTTCATCATAGCGGTCGAAGGCGTCATCGATGCCGCGCAGCACGGCTTCGAGTGGGATCCCGGCATCTTTCCAGGTTTGGATGAGCGCCCAGTCGAGAGTCGAGAGCAGCAGACCGCCGCTGCGGCGGTGCAAGAAGCGTTCTTCAATTTCAGTGAAATAATTGAAATAATTCTCCACGGCAGGTCAGCGGGCAGAGCGCGAGTCCGAAGGCGTCGGAGTCCCGTCACCATTTTTCGATTTCGGCTGCGACGACTTGGGCTGCGATGATTTCGACGACGGCGTCGATCCGGCTTGGGACGCGTCTTTCGCCGAAGCAGAATCCTTGCGCGACGAGCCATTCCGTTCCCAGATGATGCGCAAGCCTTCGAGAGTGAGGAAGTCGTCGACGTCCTTGATGTATTTGGAGCCCTTGCCGATCATGGGTCCGAGCCCGCCGGTCGCGATCACGTGTGTCTGCTGGCCCAACTCCGCGAGCAGAAGCTCGAGGATGCCATCTACCAGGCCGAGATAACCGTAATACAAGCCCGATTGCAGGCTGCCGACGGTGTTCGAGCCGATGACGCGGGCGGGCTTGCGGATCTCGACCCGAGGCAAGCGTGCGGTGCGTTCAAAGAGTGCATCCGCAGAGATGCCGATGCCAGGGCAGATGACTCCGCCGAGATATTCACCCTTCGCCGACACGCAGTCGAACGTCGTGGCCGTTCCGAAATCGACGACTACGCATGGTCCGCCATACTTTTCAAAGGCCGCCACGGCATTGACGATCCGGTCGGCGCCGACCTCGGCCGGATTGTCGTAGTGCACCGGCATTCCGGTCTTCACTCCCGGCTCGATGTAGAGAGGACGCAAATTGAAATAGCGCTCGCAAACCTGGCGCAGCACCGGATCGAGAGGCGGCACCACTGACGAGATCACGATGCCGTGAATGCCTTTCGACTCAAGGCCAGCCATCGAGAACAAGTTCCGGAACAACACGCCGTACTCATCCACCGTGCTGGTGCGGGAGGTGGCGACGCGCCAGTTGGCGACGAGGCGCTCATAGCGCGGAGTTTCGTCCGAATCGCCGGCGGTGTTCACTTTGGCGACACCGGCGAAGACGCCAAGGACGGTGTTCGTGTTGCCGACGTCGATGACGAGAAGCATGGATTCAGCTCTTGGCTCTTGGCTTCTAGCTCTTACTTCCTAGCTCTCCGCTAGGCTTAATCCTACCGTAGCACCGGCTGGCCTCTTCGCGGCGCCAAGGGCGAGTCGCCCTCGGGACAGCCGGCAAGATGCCGGCGCTACTTTTCTCGCACTGTTCCGCTCAATACGATCTGAGTTCCATGAGGGGTGCGGACGCGCAAAAAACCTCGCTCGTCGAGGCCCTCGGTTGTTCCTTCGAAGGGTGAATCGCTCTCTTCGATGCGTACGGCTTTGCCTTGTACCCAGGAGGAATTCTCCGCGAATCGCCGCAGAATCGACTCCCGCGCGCCTCGCTCCTCCAGCAACTGTCGATATTCGCGGTCAAGTGATTTTAACAAAGCTGCCAACATCTCAACGCGGGACCACCCGCTTCCGGTGATGAGGCGCAGCGATGTCGCGTGCAATTCCTCCGGGAAACTTGCCTGGTTTGCGTTAATGCCGATGCCGATCACGATATAGCGGACGCGAGTGGCCTCGGCATTCATCTCGGTGAGAATACCGCAGACTTTCTTGCCGTCGATGAGAACGTCGTTGGGCCACTTCAGGTCGGCAGCGACCCGCGAATCGACCTGTTGAATGGCTGCGCGGACTGCGAGCCCTGCGGCCAGCGACAGTACCAAGACTTCCGACGGTGGGAGCGTGGGCCGCACCACCACCGAGCAATAGATTCCGCTGGACCGCGGGGACTGCCATGAATTGGCTCCCCGACCACGACCCGCGAGCTGCTCTTCGGCGAGGAAGACGCTGCCTTCGGGAGCGCCCTCCGCCGCTGCGGACATGGCCGCAGTGTTGGTCGACCCGATTTTATAAAAATGGTGAAGATGAGTGTCGAAGATGGTGCCCCGCAAAAGCGGCCGCAGAATTTCGGGCAGGAGCAGATCAGGAACCGAGCGCAATTGATATCCAGTCGCGGGATGACCTGCGACGTCCACGCCCAGGCCGCGTAGTTGCTGTATCAAGCGCCATACTTCGGAACGGTTGGAAGAAATTTCCTCGGCGATCTTCGTTCCGCTCACCACAACGGTGGCGTGTTCCATCATCAGGCGCACGATCCGGCCGAGACGGAGATCGGTGGGTTGGGGCTGGTGCGCGGCCGGTACTTTCGCTTTTGCCCGTGACGACTGCTGGCGAATTTTGGCGGCTCTGGCGATGCCGAGATTATGCGCGATTCCCCGCGAAACAACAATCCGGCATACGCCCAAGCGGATCCGATGCTATTTGACTTCAATCGTCGAAACGCTCAGAGCCGGAAGGGTAACGGTAAACGACTGACCACCGACTGGCATTTGACCAACCAGCACCGGGTGAACAGGAGTCTGCCCTTGAGCCGAGGCCGCCGTGATTTGATACACAGTTGCCATGCCAGAGAGAGGTAGACCACTGATGGCGGTTACGTGCGCGGCAGTGGAACGATTGATGGCCGCGAATACGACTCGGCCTGGCGCAGTGCTGTCCGTACTCGCATACACGGCAACCTTCGAAATATCACTGGAGGTCGCCTGGACCGAAGTGTCACCGAAGTTCGCATTCGCGCCGTCGAAACCGCGGAATACCCGAAAGCCCGCAAGAGCGTAGTCGTATGTACCGTTCGGCGGCCATAAGTTTGCCGCGAATAGCGCTTGCGCTCCAAAGATGCCCAGCATGTCCGCTTGCGCGAGAGTGCCGGCGATGTGGTTCCAACCACCGCCTTGCCTACGGCAAGCCTCTCGTCGATGTCTACGATTTCCACTGGTATCCGGAGATCTACGACGCCAATGGCACGCGAATTCTGGACCTGACCGGCACCACCCTGACGGATGCCCAAGTGCAACTCATCGTGCAGGGCCCCCGAGACCTGTGGGACCCGACGTTCAACGACGACAACAATAGCAATCCGTAGATCTTCCAGGACTGGGCCACAATCCCATCCGGATCGTGCCCTCGACTCCAGGCTAAGATCAATTCGGAATTCCCGGGCATGAGGGGGATTTCTATGACCGAGTATGTCCCTTTCGTGCGGGTTAGAAGTGGCCCGATTTTCCGTAACATCAGCCATATGGCGTCGCACCTGTCCTTCCAGCTGTTTCCCATAGTGCCAGGGACATTTTTAGGCCGGTACGACGCGCATGCTCATATCGGCCGCCTGAGGCGAATGGGTTAACAGCCCTACGGAAATGAAGTCGACACCAGTTTCGGCGTAAGCGCGAACATTCTCCAGCCGAATTCCGCCGGAGCATTCCACCGGGATGTGGCGGCCGTCTCTCTGCACATCGGCTTGGGAGCAGCGCTCCACCGCCCGACCCACGTCGTCGACTGACACGTTGTCGAGCAGAATGGCTTCGCCACCGTGCTTGAGCGCGAGATCCAGTTCCTCGAGCGTGCGCACTTCCACTTCGATAATTTGCGAGCCGCGGCGGTTGCGCACGGCCCGCTCCAGAGCCGGAATAATTCCGCCCGCCAGGGCGATGTGGTTGTTCTTAATCAGCACGCCATCGGAGAGATCAAGCCGGTGGTTCTGTCCGCCGCCGCATCGCACAGCATTCTTGTCGATCACTCGCAGGCCCGGCGCGGTCTTGCGAGTATCGAGAATGCGCGCTTTGGTACCCGACACGGCTTCCACGAACTTGCGGGTCAGCGTGGCGATTCCGCTCATATGCTGCAGGAAATTGAGAATGACGCGTTCACAGGAAAGAATCACGCGCGCGTTGTGCCGGATCACCGCGACGGACTGTCCCTTGTGCAGCCGTACACCGTCGAAAATCTCTGGATGCGAAGTAACCTCGTAGTGAGCCGTCACGGCGCCGTCGAGGGCGGCATACACATCCAGAATGCGCGCCACACAGCCGATCCCGGCAAGAATGCAATCCTGTTTGGAGATGATCGTCGCTGATGCTCGCTGATTGGGATCGATGCAGGCATAGCTGGTAGCATCGCTCGTTGCCCGATCTTCGAGCAGAGCGTTCTCGAGAATTGCGGTAAGGCGTCTTGAGTTCCAGTCCATAAAGCAGCTGCCAGTTTCTTGTTCGAGTGGAGACCGCCACTGGGGCTGTCGGAGCGGGTCGATGACCCGGCTGCATCCACCTTGACTCCAAAGTCGACTGCGCTCGACCGACAGCCAAGGGCGGCTTTCCCCACATTCAGCAGCCCAATTCTTTCAGCTTACTCTGCGACTTCTCCTGCAGGACGAGAAGTTCCTGCCCTCGCCGGCGCAGGCCTTCTACGACTTTCTCAGGAGCTTTGGCCAGAAACTGATTGTTCGCGAGTTGTTTCTGGTTGTTAGCTAACTCTTTCTCAATCTTCTCCAGTTCCTTCTTGAGGCGCTCGCACTCCGCGGCCACGTCTATCTTTCTCTCGTAGATTACATGAACGTCGAAACGCGCCGTACTGCGGGCGCCCGGCTTGTTCGCGAGCGAACTCTCCGCAAACGCAATCTTCTCCACGTTCCCCAAGCGCGCGATTGCCCCCCGATTGTGTTCAATCATCTTGCGAATCTCGGGTTCATGCGCGAAGACCTCAATGGGCACCTTCGCTTTGGCTTCGACTTTCAACTCCGCGCGCAGGTTGCGTACGGCGACGATCAGATCTTGCAGGATCGCCATCTCGGTTTCGGCGGCCAAATTGAACTGCTTTTGATCTGCCTGCGGATACTCTGCGAGAGCAATCGACTTGAACGGTGCCTTGCCTTCGTAGAGCGCCTGCCAGATTTCTTCCGTGATAAATGGCATCACTGGATGCAGCAAACGCAGCGACGCGTCGAACAAGTTGACCAGGTTCCCGCAAGCAGCGCGTGCCGCGCTTGTGTCAGCGCCCTCCTCGAAGTTCAGACGCGGCTTAATCAGTTCCAGGTACCAGTCGCAAAACTCGCCCCAGAAAAAGTCATAGATCCGGTTGGCGGCTTCATGGAAACGATAGGTCGTAAGCGCATCGTTCACGTCGGCCACAGCGCGGTTAAATCGCGAGAGAATCCAGCGGTCTTCGAGGGTCGCTGTTTGGAAACCGGCAACGCCGGCAATAGCATTTGCATCGAGCCCCGTCTCTGACGGGGTCGTGGGTCGCAGGCCCGGCTCGATCCGGTCCACGTTCATGAACATGAACCGCGCGGCATTCCAAATCTTATTCGCGAAGGCCCGATAGCCATCGGTCCGGCTTTCGTTGAATGCAATGTCAGTGCCCGGCGCGGCCATCGCCGCCAGAGTAAAGCGCGTCGCGTCGGTGCCGAAGCGTTCGATGACCTCGAGCGGATCGATTACATTGCCTTTGGTCTTCGACATCTTCTGACGGTCTGCATCCCGCACGAGTGCGTGGATGTACACGTGCCTGAAGGGCACGCGGTCATCCTTCTTGTCTGCCCAGCCGTTAGCCTTTTTGATCGCCGGATCCTGCTGGTGATCCTGCATGAAGTGGCAGCCGAACATGATCATGCGGGCTACCCAGAAGAACAGAATCTCGTAGGCAGTGATCAGCAGCGTCGTCGGGTAGAAAACTGCCTGGTCGCGCGTTTTCTGCGGCCAGCCAAGAGTGGTGAACGGCAACAGGCCCGACGAGAACCAGGTATCGAGCACGTCGGAAACCTGCTCTAACTTCGCGCCACCGCACTTGGTGCATTTCGTTGGAGCTTCGCGGGCAACGATTAATTCCTTGCAGCCCTCGCACGTCCACGCTGGAATGCGGTGGCCCCACCACAACTGGCGCGAGATGCACCAGTCGTAGATGTTGTTCATCCAGTTCACATAAATCTGGCGATAGTTGTCGGGGACGATCGTGATCTCGCCGCTTTCGACGGCCTCCCTCGCGCGATCTGCCAGCGGTTTGATCTTGATGAACCACTGCTCCGACAAGCGCGGCTCGACGATCGTTTCGCAACGATCGCACTTGCCGATCGCGAAAGCATAGTCTCTCTCCGCGACCAGAAATCCCTGTTCCTGCAAGTCGGCCAGCACGCGCTTGCGCGCTTCGAAGCGGTCGAGGCCGGCGTACGCGCCCGCGTTCTGATTCATGTGCGCGTGCTCGTCCATCACGTCGATCTGCGGCAGGTTGTGGCGCAGGCCAGCCTGAAAATCATTGGGATCGTGCGCTGGAGTCACCTTCACCGCGCCCGTGCCAAACTCTGGTTGCGCCAGTTCGTCGGTGATGATGGGAATCTCGCGCTTCATCAGGGGCAGCAGAACGTGCTTTCCGCGCAGATGTGTATATCGCTCATCCTTGGCGTTGACGGCGATGGCCGTATCGCCCAGCATGGTTTCGGGCCGGGTGGTCGCTACGGTGATGAACTCGTTCGTCCCGATCACCGGATAGCGAATCTCCCACAACTTGCCCGCGACCTCTTCGTGCTTCACCTCGAGGTCCGAAATAGCAGTCTCGCAACCAGGACACCAATTGACAATGTACTTCCCGCGATAAATCAGACCTTCTTCATACAGGCGAACGAATACCTCGCGCACGGCGTGCGAAAGATTTTCGTCCATGGTGAAGTACTCGCGGTCCCAATCGACGGACGCGCCCAGGCGCTTCATCTGGTCGAGGATGGCGCCGCCGTACAGCTTCTTCCATTCCCATACGCGCTCAATGAATTTTTCACGGCCCAGATCACGGCGCTTTTTGCCTTCTTTGGCGAGGTCGCGCTCCACCATCATCTGCGTGGCGATGCCGGCGTGATCGGTGCCGGGCAGCCAGAGCGTGATAAAGCCCCGCATGCGATGCCAGCGCACGATGATGTCCATCTGCGTCTGGTTGAGCATGTGCCCCATATGTAGGCGCCCGGTTACGTTCGGGGGCGGCAAGAGCAAGGTGAATACTGGACGAGTCTCGCCTTCGGCCGGAGTCTTCACAGAAAACAGCTTCTCTTTGACCCAGTAGTCGGCCCAGCGCGCTTCAATCGCGCCCGGCTCGTAGGATTTAGGCAATTCGTGCGGCATGAAGATTCGTGTAAGACCGGTCTCTGCCCCCGGTCTGGCCGACCCAACCCGGCGGAGAAACCTATTCAAAGATGAAGTTTGATCTTACAGGTCAAAGAAAATCGGGGTCAAACGAGCGGAGGGGCGAAGGGAAAGGGATGGTCCCAGAGACACCACTCTGCGAAAGAGAGATGTGTGGATTTCGAGTTGGGGCTGAGATGCGACTGGGGCGTGTTGGAGCTCAGATCAGCTCGTCTCTGCCCTGGTGTTCCGCTGGACACCAGGGATCTCCCTGGTTGCATTCAAGAGAAGATCTCAACCAAAGTTAGAGCCCAATCAAAGAAGCTCATACTTGTGACATCTTTTGCAGTTCCGCGAACTACCGTAACAACATCAGGGCACAACAATCGTTGTTGAAGTTCCTAATGGACCGGGCGATTGGAAATCCGCATTGCAATGACTCGGCCGCATCGGGCTACTGCCGCTACTGCCTGCTACTGCCTGCTACTGCCTGAGA
>Ga0210410_10003185_pt1 | contig 14605 bp, 15 predicted proteins | sample IncBWC4MmetaG_FD_161058 | JGI IMG/M metagenome (GOLD analysis project Ga0210410, IMG submission 161058) | Forest soil microbial communities from Barre Woods Harvard Forest LTER site, Petersham, Massachusetts, United States - Inc-BW-C-4-M | ecosystem: Environmental > Terrestrial > Soil >... | reverse complement strand
CCGAGCGCGAATGCGGGGTCCGGGACTTCGCAGAGTAATACCAGCTTGGGCAGCGGCAACCTGAGCACTTAAACGCGGGAGCAATTCAGGCCATGTACGCGCAAAAAGGAGCGGCCCGATACCAGACCGTCGCCAGTCACGGACTTGTCGCCGGTGCCAGCCCCACCCGGCTGGTGCAAGTTATGTTCGAGCAGATCCTGTCGCACTTGGCGATAGCTCAAGGCTGTATGGAGCGCATCACCAACAATTTGCCGCTCCCTGAGGTGATCGCCAAGGGCAAGTCACTGGGCAAGGCGATTCGCCTGATCGATCAGCTCAATAACACTTTGGACATGGAGCGCGGCGGTGCGATCGCCGACAATCTGCGCGCCCTGTACGACTACATGCTGGCCCGGCTGACCCAGGCTAATGTCACCAATGACCCGCTGATCGTCGGCGAAGCGGCCTCGCTGGTGCAAAAAGTAAAGATCGGCTGGGATCAAGTCGTCGCCGGGGACGGCTCGGGCGCCGGCTTGGAAGCGCGATGACGAATCGCACGACACATGCGGGCCTCACGCGCGCCCTGGCGCTTTCTCAGCAGATGCTGGCAGCGGCCGAAGCGGCGGATATGCAATGTGTGCCCTTGCTCGACGCCGAGCGCATGCAGCTGTTAAAGTCCTTCAGGCTCGACGCCAAGCAGGTCGACGCCGACGATCGGCGTTTGCTGCTGCAAATCTCTCAGTTGAACGATACGACGATTGGGCTGTTGGAGCATCATCGGCGCATCAAGGGCCGCGAAATGGACATGGCTGTGGCCGGCCGGCGAGCAGTAACCGCCTATTCCAGTGTCCAGCTACGGCGCTAACCGCAATCAAAATCAAAGGCTTAATGCCATGCCTGAGGCGTTTCTCGGCGATGGTCTGATCTTCGAAGAGTCGCTTCCCGTGGCATGGACACCGGGACCGCTCGCCGAGGGATTGCTGCTGGCACGTCTCAATGCGGACAACCACCAGCTGCTCGGCGCTGAATCCTCCCTCGATGAAGTACGGGTGCATGAGGCTCTCAAGGATGAATCCCCGGCCCTGCTGCACGAGTTGCAGCGCCTCGAGTACAAGGTGAATATTTTATTGCGGCTGACCGCCGAGCTTGCGGTGCGCAGCAGCGGACTGCCGCCCCCGGAACGCATCCGCATGACCTCGGGCGCTCTGGAATGGTTTGCTGCGAATATTCCCCCGGTGGGGGCGACCGGCTTGCTCGCGGTCTATATCAATCCTGCTTTGCCGCAACCCGTAAAGATCCCCTGTGTGGTGGCCGGCCAGCGCATCGTCGATGAAGCGCGTGCCGCGCAATTGCGTTTCATGGGCTTGAGCGACGCGGTCGTGGAGATGCTGGACAAGCTGATCTTTCGACACCATCGGCGCTTGGTGGCGGGCGCCCGGCTCGCCGCGAGCTGAAAAAAAGCTCGCGGAAAACGCGAGCGAATTTGACCTCGACCAATCCAAACACTGCGGGTGTATTGCGGGATGCCCTTATTCGCTTTACGGGGATTTGCCAACTGCTTTTCTCTCAAGTCGATCAGTTAGTATGGAGCTCGGCAGCCAATTGATTGAGATATGTCAAAGGGTTAGACGAGATCCTTAAGACGGAACACGAGATATGTGGACTCCGTCACACTTTTCAAATTGGGAAGGAGTCCCAGGTCGTGGTTGAAGGCAAAGTTATCGTGATCGAGCCCACAGATCTGGAGGCGAACGCGCTCCAGACGCTGTTGCGTTTTTTGGATTTGGAGCCGGTCCATGTTCGCAATTTGAGCGAATTGCGCCAATCGTCGCAGTGCAATACTCCGGATTGCCTGGCAGTCATCGTGAGCCGCGACACCGTCACGGCACTTGGAATCGAGCTCGTGACGCAGCTGCGCTCCATGCGCCAGCCATTGCCGGTCATTTGCGTGAGCCGCGACGGATTACCGAAAATCGCCGAGACCAGCGGCGACTTGGCGTGGTTTCATCTGGAAACTCCGGTCAAACAGCGTCGGCTTTCGGCCGTTCTGGACCAGGCACAAAACGTGCGCAGCGGGCATCCGACGCAGCCGGGAGTCCACCGGTTCCGTCCCAGCGGCCATTCAAGCTCCATGCGCGCGGTGCATCGACTCATCGAACAGGTGGCCCCATTTGACACCAACGTGCTGATTCTGGGCGAGTCCGGCACCGGCAAGGAGATGGTCGCGCGCCATGTTCACGAACTGTCGGGCCGGGCGGGACATCCGTTCGTGCCGGTGAATTGCGGTGCCATTCCTGCTGATCTTCTTGAAAGCGAGCTGTTCGGCCATGAAAAAGGCGCATTCACCGGCGCATTGTCGATGCGCCTCGGCCGTTTCGAGTTTGCCGAAGGCGGCACGCTATTTTTGGACGAGATCGGCGACATGTCGCTGCAAATGCAGGTCAAGCTGCTGCGGGTGCTGCAGGAGAGGAGTTTCGAGCGCGTCGGCAGCAATCGAACCATTCACTGCGATGTGCGCATCATCGCGGCAACGCATCGCGACTTGGATGCCGCCATCATCGCCGGTCGGTTTCGCGAGGACCTGTACTATCGCCTGAACGTATTTCCGTTGCAGATGCCGCCGTTGCGCGAACGGCTCGACGATCTTCCCATGCTGATCGAGCATCTTGTGCAGCGCCAAGGGCAAAGTGCCGCAAAGCACATTCAATTGGATCCCGCCGCGATGAATTGTCTGGCCCGTAATCAATGGCCGGGGAATGTGCGGGAACTCGCGAATCTGCTCGAGCGCCTGGCCATCATGTTTCCCGCGCAAACCATCACGCCCGCCGACTTGCCTGATCGGTATCGCAGCGCGCCGGCCGTGGGATGGCTCGGCAGCGAGATACGCATCGATGCGAGACCCGGGCCGGTCCCGGAAACACCGGCGCCGATCGCGCTGCCGCTCGCATTACGCGAGGCGCCGCTGGCATTGCGCGAGGAGCCCCCGGCGATCGCCTATGAGACGAACGGCGCGGCGCTGCCGCGCGGCGGCATCGATTTGAAGGACCATCTGTCGACGATTGAAATCGGGCTCATCCGCCAAGCGCTCGAGGAGGCAGACGGCACCGTCGCCGAAGCCGCACGGCTGCTGCGCATCCGGCGTACCACGCTGGTCGAGAAGCTGCGCAAATACCATCTAAGCGCCTGACAGATTTTTGACGCATGGAGCGCAGCGAGCCTGCCTGAGATCGTAACTGATTGATAGGCAGGGCAAATACCGGTAAGGCACAGAAGTTGCTTTCCATATCCGGTATGGCAGCCACAAAACCCGAGCTGATCGAAAATCGTCGCTCCGAACTTACGGCGGCGTTCCTCGCCTTCGGTTCGGTATCGGAGCAGCTCTCCGGCGCGTTCGAGTCCCTGCGCGGCCAAGTCGCGCAGCTGCAGAGCGAATTGGGCGAGGCGCGCGCCGGCCAGCAGCACTTGGCCGCGCGGCTATCCGCATTGATAAAGGGTTTGCCCGGCGGAGTGCTGGTGCTCGACAGCGCCGGCGCGATCCAGGAATACAATCCGGCCGTCGTTCAGTTGTTGGGGGAACCGCTCCTCGGGCAGCTGTTCACCGCGGTGCTGGCGCGCGCCGCTGTCAACGCTCGTAGCGTCGGCGAACACGCGGAACTGCGCAGCGGTCGATTCGTCAACGTGTCGCGGCGCGACCTCAAGGACGGCAGCGAGGTGGTGCTGCTGACGGACGTGACCGAAACGCACCTGATGCAGGTATTTTTGACCCGGCAGCAGCGGCTGCTGACCTTGGGCGAATTGGCGGCCGGTCTGGCGCACCAGATACGCACCCCGCTGGCTGCGGCGTTGCTGTATGCCTCGCAAATGACCTTGGGCTCGCGAAATTCCGCGGATCTTTCGCGCTGTGCCGAGAAGACCGTCGGCAGCTTGAAGCAGCTCGACCAGCTTGTGAACGACATGCTCGCGTTTGCGCACGGCGGAGCCGCGCGCGAGGCCGTCAGCGTGAGCGCGCTGCTCGAGCAGGTGGCGCAATGGCTGCGGCCGGCACTGCGCGACGGTGTGCGCTTGACGATCCGCACCCAAGCGCCGGACTTGATCGTGCGCGCCAATGCGCCTTCGCTGGTATCCGCGGTGCTGAATCTGGCAAGCAACGCGCTGCAGGCTGCAGCTTCGACGCTGAATGTGGAACTACTGGCGCGCCGCACTTCTTCCGGTAGAGCGCAAATCGTGGTGAGCGACGATGGTCCCGGCGTGCCCGCGCATATCCGCGAGCGCATCTTCGAGCCCTTTTTTACTACTCGAGCGAGCGGCAACGGCATCGGGCTTGCCATCGTCAAGTCCGTGGTCGAAGCGCATGGCGGCAGCGTTTGCCTGGCCGCTTCGAATTGCGGTGCGAGGTTCGTCATCGAACTACCGGCAGAGGAGATCTAGGAATTCATGGACAAGGTTAACGATTCGGTTCTGGTGGTGGAGGACGACGCCGCGCTGCGCGAGGCATTGGTCGACACCCTGCGCGCCGCCGGTCTTTCGGCGCTGGCCGCGCACGATGCCAGGAGCGCGCTGCAAGCGCTCGCGAGCGAGGAAATCGGCTTGGTAATATCGGATGTGCAGATGCCGGGGGCCAACGGCTACGAGCTGTTGTCCTCGATCAAACAATTGCGGCCGTACTTGCCGGTGGTCCTGATGACGGCTTATGGCACGGTCGCACAGGCGGTGGCCGCCATGCGCGAGGGTGCCACGGACTACATCGTCAAGCCGTTTGACGCGCAGGCCCTGATCGAGATGGCGCAGCGGCAGTTGGCCGCTCGGGTACTGCCCAACGAGCTGGTTGCGGTCGACCCCGAATCAAAGCGCTGCCTGTGCCTGGCGCGCAGGATTGCGGAGAACGACGCCACGGTACTCATCAGCGGGGAAAGCGGCACGGGCAAGGAAGTGTACGCGCGCTTCATTCGCGATCATTCGGCGCGCGCCGATAAGCCATTCGTGGCGATCAATTGCGCCGCGATTCCGGAAAACATGCTCGAAGCCGGTCTTTTCGGCTACGAGAAGGGGGCGTTCACCGGCGCTCTCGCCGCCCACGCGGGCAAGTTCGAACAAGCTCAGGGCGGCACTTTGCTGCTCGACGAAATCTCCGAAATGGATCTGGGATTGCAAGCGAAGATTCTGCGGGTTTTGCAGGAGCGCGAGGTGGAGCGCTTGGGCAGCACTCGCGCCATCAGTCTCAACGTGCGATTGATCGCCACCTCCAATCGCGATCTGCCCGAGGAGGTGCGCGCCGCGCGCTTCCGGGCTGATCTTTACTACCGGCTCAACGTGATGTCGCTGAAGTTGCCGGCGCTGCGCGAGCGCCGCGGCGACATTTTGCCGTTGGCGCGCCGCGCCATGCAGGCTTGCGCGCGCCCGGGTCAGGCTGATTTGAGCCTGTCTGCCGAAGCGGAGCGCAAATTGCTGCACTACGACTGGCCGGGCAACGCCCGTGAGCTGACCAATATCGTGCAGCGGGCGGCGTGGCTCGCCGCGCGCGGGATCATTGATGCCGCGGATCTGGATATCGCAATCGCCGGCATCTCGCCGGCGCCGGCGGTGCAGCCGATGGCCGCGCCAGCCCTGGACTTGGGGCTGGATCGAGACCTGAAAGTCCGCGAGCGTGAGTTGATACTCGCGACGCTGCGGGTCACCGGCGGCAGCCGCAAGCTCACCGCCGAGCGTCTCGGCATCAGTCCACGCACCCTGCGCCACAAGCTGCAGCAGCTGAAGGCCGCCGGCGTCAGCGTGCCCCGCGTGCACGAACCACAGTTCGTGACGGTTTGATGCCATGAGCAGCATGCAAATCAATCAGGTGCTGGCGGAGATGCGCGCGCTGCAGGCGCGGGCCGGAGGAATCGCCGAATCGCCCGGCGCCGCCGCCGCGCAGCCTGCGGACTTCGCCGCCCTCATGAAGGATTCCGTGGACCATATCGCGACGATGCAAAACCAAGCGACCGCGCTCGCGAATTCTTACGAAGCCGGCGATAAGAGCGTCGATCTCACCAAGGTGATGCTGGAAGTTCAAAAGGCGGGACTTGCGTTTCGCGCCATGACCGAAGTACGCAACAAGCTTGTCGACGCGTACCAGCAAGTCATGAATATGTCGGTCTGATGACCGTGTGCAATCGATCGCGAGGTTTAATCCATGGCTGACATCGTACCCACAACTGCGCGCGGCTTGGCCGAGATTCCCGGTCTCAAGCAGGTGGGCTTGCTCGCCGGAGTTGCGGCGGCCGTTGCCGCGGCCATCTGGCTGGTGCTGTGGTCGCAAGGGCAAAACTACACTGTGCTGTACGGCCAACTCTCCGAGCGGGAGAGCGGCCAGGTGATGGATGCCCTTACGGCGGCCGGAATCGAATTCAAATTGAATCCATCGGGCGCGGTGTCCGTGCCGGAATCCAAGGTGCAGGAAGCCCGCATCCGCCTGGCGAGTCAGGGGCTGCCGCAGAGCGATGCCATGGGTATCGAAATGATTCAAAAGGATTCCGCGTTCGGCACCAGCACCATGATGGAGAGCGCGCGTTATCAATCGGTGCTCGAGACGGAATTGGCGCGCACCATCACCAAGGTGCAGGGAGTGCAAAGCGCGCGCGTGCATCTGGCGCTGCCGAAGCCCTCGGTTTTCCTGCGCGATGCCCGCAAAGCCACCGCCTCGGTGATGCTGCAGCTGTACCCCGGCAGGCGCCTTGATCCGGGGCAAGTCGCGGCGATCGTGCACTTGGTGGCCTCGAGCGTGCCGGAATTGTCCGCCAGCGACGTGACACTGGTAGATCAGGCCGGATCCTTGCTCAACTCGCCCGACGAGAACGCCGATTCCGCAGCCAACACCCGGCAATTCGAGTACACACGCAAGCTCGAGGAGAGCTACCAACGGCGCATCCTGGAGCTGCTCGAACCGATGATCGGTGCGGGACGCGTGCGCGCGACCGTGACGGCCGATCTTGATTTCACGGTCACCGAGGAGACTCATGAGAACTACGATCCGCAAAAAACCGCGGTGCGCAGCGAACAGACCAGCAACGAACTGCGCAAAGGCGGGGACGGTGCCGAAGGCATACCCGGCGCATTGAGCAATCAGCCTCCGGGTACTTCGGGTGCTCCCGCCATCCCCGGCGCCGCGACCCCGGGAAATCCCGCCGCGGCGCCCGCCGCCGCGCAGCAGGGCGCCGGGCAAGCCACGGCCGCGAGCAGCGGGCCGAGCTCGAGTGCCCAGCGCAGCACGCGCAATTTCGAGGTCGATCGCACGCTTTCCTACGTGAAGCAACCGGTGGGCATATTGAAGCGCCTCAACGTCGGCGTGGTGCTCGACGATTGGCAGAAGTTCGACGCCGACGGCAAGGTCACCACCGAGGCCATGAGCGACACCGACCTCAAGCGCTTCACGCAGTTGGTCAAGGAATCCATCGGACTGAAGGAGGACCGCGGCGATCAATTGAATGTATTGAACCAAGCTTTCAAGAGCAGCGCTCCGATCGGGCCGGTCGACGGCCTGCCGCTATGGCAGCAGCCCTGGATCACGCAGTTGGCCAAACAAATCGTCGGCGCCGCCCTGGTGCTGGTGGTGGCGTTCCTGGTCTTGAGGCCCTTGATGAAGTCGCTGACCAAGCCGGCGCGCTCGACCACGAGCGCCGATGGCGACGACATGGACGGCGATCGGCTGAGTCTATCCGGCCAGGGCGGCAAGCCCATCAAACTCTCGCCTAGTTTTGAGCAGCAGATCGCGGCGGCGCGAACCTTGGTGGGGCAGGATCCCCGGCGTGCGGCGCAGGTCGTGAAGGAATGGGTCTCCGCGGATGGCTAACAAGTCCGACGATCTCGCAGGAACCCAGCGCGCCGCCATTTTGCTGATGAGCCTGGGCGAGCAGGATGCAGCCAATGTGCTCAAGCAGCTCGATGCCCGGGAGGTTCAGAAATTGGGCATTGCAATGGCCGAACTGAAGGAGGTATCGCGGGAGCAGATGAGCGCGGTGCTGAATAGCTTCATCGGCATCGCGGACGGCAAGGCGAACATCGCCGGCGGATCGCAAGACTATGTTCGGCGCGTGCTGACCCAGGCGGTCGGCAAGCACAAGACGGATATGCTGATGGACCGGGTGTCGAGCGGCCAATCCGGACAAGGCATCGAAGCCTTGAAGTGGATGGAAGCCAAAGCCGTTGCGCAGATCATCGGCGCCGAGCACCCGCAGATCGCAGCCATCGTGTTGGCGCACCTCGAACCCGAGCAATCGGCAGCCATCCTGCCGCTGTTGACCGATGATTTTCGTACCGAAGTGCTGATGCGCATTGCCTCGTTGAACGAAGTGCCGCAGACCGCGCTGACGGAACTCGATCAATTGGTGGAAAAACAGGCAAATGCGGCACCGCCCGCGCCCTTGAGGCGAGTGGGCGGAGCACGCACCGTGGCCAATATCCTGAATGCCATGGAGCGCGACAAGAGCGGCGCGGAGCTCGGCAAGATCGAAAAAGCGGACGGCGAGATGCATCAGCAGATCAAGGAGCTGCTGTTCGTTTTCGACAACTTGCTGGAGGTCGACGACCGAAATATTCAAGCGCTGCTGCGAGAGGTGGGTTCCGAAACCCTGGCCGTGGCATTGCGCGGCGCCGAGCCCGAAGTACAGGAGAAGATCTTGAAGAACATGTCGAAGCGCGCCGCGGAAATCCTCAAGGACGACATGGAAGCGCGCGGTCCGGTGAAACTCACCGACGTCGAAGCGGCACAAAAGGAAATCATCGTCATTACCCAGCGGATGGCGGAAGAGGGCACCATCAGTCTCGGCGGCAAAGGCGGCAGCGAGTTTGTCTGACGCCAGCCTCAAAACGGCCGCGACGGTCGCGCTTTGGAAAGCCCCCAATATGGATGGCGGGGCTGCGCAGCCGAAGATGCCGACCGCCGGCGGTCTCGCGGACTTGCAGGCGGAGGCGCACCAAGAAGCTTTCGAGCAGGGACTACAGGAAGGCCGCGAAGCCGGGCGCGCTGAAGTACGCGCACAGGTGGATCGGCTGGCCGGCATGTTCTACGATTTAGCCAAACCATTCGAGGTTTTGGACGCCGAGGTGGAGCGGGAGCTCTTGACCTTGGCCATGGCCTTGGCGCGGCAAATCGTGCGCCGCGAATTGAAGGCCGATCCCACGCAGATCATCGGCATCATTCGCGAGGCCATCGCTGCGCTGCCGGTCGCGGCGCGCGAAGTCCGCGTCCATCTGCATCCCGAGGATGCCGCGGTAGTGAAGCAGCACCTTGCTCCCACGGAAAACGAACGCGCTTGGGCCATTGTCGAAGATCCGGTCATGGCGCGCGGCGGCTGCCAGATCACCAGCGCCACCTCGCGCATCGACGCGCGTCTGGAAACGCGGCTGGGCGCCATCTTGAGCGAACTGTTGGGGACTGAGCGACAGGCGATCCCGCCGCGCGGAGGAGCTCCTTCGTGAGCGACGCGGCCAGAGCGCATCCCAGGGCCAAACAGTGGACCGCTGCTCTGGTTCAAGCACGCGAACGCATGGCAAATGCCGCCGAAATCGTCGTCGAAGGCACGCTGAATCGGATGGTCGGCATGACGCTCGAGGCCGTGGGCTGCGAAGCCGCAGTCGGCGGCCGCTGCCTGGTCGACGCGGCGGAGGGCAGGCAGATCGAAGCGGAAGTCGTGGGCTTCTCCGGCGACAAATTATTCTTGATGCCCACCGGGGATATCCGCGGCTTGATGCCCGGCGCACGCGTCATCCCGACACGCAGCGAATCCTCGGTTGCGGTCGGCGAGGAATTGCTGGGCCGCGTGCTGGACGGTGCGGGCCGGCCGCTCGATGGCTTCGGCGAACTGCGCTGTACCGATCGGGTGTCATTGACGGGGGAGCCGCTCAATCCTCTCATGCGCCGCGCGATCCGCGATCCCCTCGATGTCGGCGTGCGATCCATCAATGCGCTGCTGGCCGTGGGAGGCGGGCAGCGAATCGGCCTATTTGCGGGTTCCGGCGTGGGCAAATCGGTGCTGCTCGGCATGATGACCCGCTACACCAAGGCGGACGTCACCGTGGTCGGCTTGATCGGCGAGCGCGGCCGGGAAGTCCAGGATTTTGTCAGCAATACTTTGGGACCCGATGGCATGCGGCGTGCCGTCGTCGTCGCCACGCCCGCCGATAATCCGCCGCTGATGCGCCTGCATGGCGCCTGGTTGGCCACCGCCATTGCCGAATACTTTCGCGATCGGGGCCTGAAGGTGTTGCTGCTGCTGGATTCGTTGACGCGCTTCGCGCAAGCGCAGCGTGAAATTGCGCTGGCGATCGGCGAGCCTCCGGCAACCAAGGGCTATCCGCCCTCCGTGTTCGCGCGCCTGCCGCAGCTGGTGGAGCGCGCCGGGAACAGCGATCGGGGCGTCGGATCGATAACCGCTTTTTACACCGTGCTGGTGGAGGGAGACGATCACAACGATCCGATCGCCGACGCCGCGCGCGCCATCTTGGACGGACATATCGTGTTGTCGCGCCGCCTGGCTGAGAATGGTCTGTACCCCGCCGTCGATGTCGAGGCGTCGATCAGCCGCGCAATGCATCAGATAGCCACGCGGGAACAGCTGGATCTCGCGAATCGGTTCCGCCAGGTATATTCCACCTATCAACAGAACCGCGACTTGATCACCGTGGGCGCCTATCGGCGCGGATCCGATGCCCGAGTGGATGTGGCCGTGGAGCAGTGGCCCAAAATGATCGAGTTCCTGCGCCAGGACATGTACGAACCGGTGGGAATCGAGCGAAGTTATGCTGATCTCAAGCAACTCGTGACGCAGTTCTCGGCGCCGGCCCCGGCAACCGTCCGATAGTGTGCCGCCCATGAGGAAATCCAAACGATTCGAACCGATCCAGGAAATCGCCTCAACCACGGCCAAGGACTTGAGCCGCGTCATGGGCGAGGCCGCTCGCAAGGTCGCCGATTTGGAACGCCAGCTGGAACAGCTGCAAGTATATCGCGACGAGTACGTGCGCAATTCCACGCAATCCAGCGGCATCATGGATGCCGTTAAACTGCAAAACTATCGCTCGTTCCTGGATCGCCTGGGCGAGGCATTGCGCCAGCATGCGCAGTCGCTGACGGGCGCACGCGCTGAGTTTGAAAAACGCCGCACGCAATGGAGCGAAAAGCGCGTCGAAGCCGAGTCATTGAGCCGCGTGGTGGATCGCTTTCGCAAAGAAGAACAACACGCCGCGGAGCGGCGCGAACAGCGCGACGGCGACGACGCGGCGATGCGGGTGGCGATCGCGGCGCGTACTGACCGGTAGGCAAGCCGACCCGACGTGATATTCTCGCCGCGCAATGCGCAGCGAGTCGAAACAACCCGTGCTGGTGCCGTACACGGAATTATCCGCGGATTTGCTGCACGCCGTCATCGAGTCCTTTGTTTTGCGCGAGGGCACCGACTATGGGGAAAAGGAATTCTCGCTCGAGGACAAGGTAGCGCGGGTCGTCACGCAGCTGAAGAAAGGCGAGGCCAAGATCGTGTTCGATCCTGAGTCCGAAAGCATCACCATCGTTGCCTAAGCCCATGCTGCGGGGCTTTGTTGCACAGCTGCGGCGTTGGGCGCGCGCACGGCATCTGCAGCGTTGGTGGCGCCGCTTGCGGCGCGCACCGCGGCTGGCGCAGGCCATCATCGGCGCCGCGCTCATCTTGACTCTATGTCTCACCGTCAACTGGATCTACCAGGTCATTCGCAAACCGTCCGAGTTGTTCTTTCCCGTGAGCGGAACACTTGACAAGACACCGTCTGAAACCTGGCGCGAGTACGCGCCCATCTTTAGAAAATATGCAACGAGCGTAATGACCCCCGATCTGCTCGCGGCGATCGCGCAGGTCGAAGGGTCCGGGAATCCGGTGGCGCGCACCTACTGGCGGTGGGCCTGGACTTCGCAGCCATTCGAGGTGTATCGCCCGGCGTCGAGCGCGGTCGGGATGTATCAGATCACCGACGGAACATTTGCGGAATCCAGGCGCTATTGCATTCATGATCACTCCGTCGTGAAGGATGGCGCATGGAACAGCTTCCAATCGTGCTGGTTCAACAGCCTGTATGCGCGGGTGTTCCCGTCCGATGCTGTGGAGCTCACATCGGCCTACCTTGACCACAGTGTCGCGGCGACTCTCGAGCGGCACAGAATCACCGCCGCTACGCTCGAGCACAAGCAGCGGCTCGCCGCGATGATCCACTTATGCGGCGCCGGCGCGGGCGAGGAATTCGCGAAACGGGGCTTTCGCTTGATGGAAGGTGAGCGCTGCGGGAACCACTCGGTTCGCGCGTATCTCGATCGCGTCAACGCAATGAAGGCTGTCTTCGACCGCCTGCAGGCCGCGCCAGAGTAGCTCCGCAGCGAATCTTCGCCGCAATCCGGTATCATCAGGCTAAATGACGTTCAAAACATGGCTATTGTTTTTGGCGATGGAGACGGCCTTGTCGCTGTCGCCGGGTCCTGCCGTGTTCTACGTCGTTTCGCAAGGTGTGCGCGGGGCGCTGCGGCGTACGTTGCCCGCGGCCGGGGGAATCTTGAGCGCCAACGGCATTTACTTCGCCCTGTCGGCCACGAGTCTCGGCGCCATCATTGCCGCCAGCGCGCGGTTTTTCACAATCGCCAAATGGATCGGCGCGGCTTACCTCATTTATCTAGGGATAAAGGCGCTGCGCTCCGCCAAGTCGACCCATTCAGTCGTGTTGGGGGCAGGGCCTGCTGCGCGTGAAGGCGATCGCTACGCTGTTTATTTGGGAGCGCTGACTTTGCAGTTGGCCAATCCCAAGGCGCTGCTGTTCTTCTTGGCGCTGCTGCCCCAGTTCATCGATCCCTCAATACCGGTGCTGCCGCAGATGCTGATATTGGCGGCGACATCGATGGTGCCGGAGTTTTGCATCTTGACGGGCTACGGCTGGCTGGCGCATCGCGCCGCGTATTCTGCCGCCAAATTTGGCGTGTCGGGCAATGTGAACCGATGGCTTGCCCGCATCGAAGGCGCAGGACTGCTGGGATGCGCCACTTTGGTACTCAGGTTCAATCGCGGCGGCACGTAGATATCAGTGGGGAGAACAATATGAAGGTGATACTTGCCGTCACGCTGGTTTGCATTGGCGCCGGGCACGCAGCGCCGGCTACGGAATCAGCGCCGACCGAGCGCTTGGTGCACCGTTATCAGAGCGTTGAAATTTCGCCGGACGGGCAACTCGTCGCTGCGGTGGAAGGCGATTCGGCGCGCAGCGGCGGCGCCCCGACGCTTCGCGATCTTGTGATCAGGCAGGTGCGAACCGGCGCCGCGGTGACGATCGCGATGCCTTGCGGCCGTGTACCGCAGTGCTGGCCCGGGTCGCCGTCCTGGAGTCCCGACGCCAAGCATCTCAGCTTCACCCTGCGCACTCCGGGCAGCCACGCGCGTTCCCTGTATACGGTCGCGTCCGACGGGAGCGGATTGGCCAAGCTGCTCGACTTCGGCGGCACGATCGAAGATTTGCGCTACCTGCCCGACGGCAGACTCGCCATGCTGGCGACCCAAAACGCAACGAAGGAAGTTGGCGCTACGCAGGCCGGCGCACCGATTGCCGGCGATTTGGATGCTGCGCCGCCGGAGCAGCGAATCGCGATTTTGGACCAGGGCGTGATGCGCTGGGTGTCGCCGCCTGATCTCTATGTGTATGAATACGACTGGCGTGCCGGCGGAAAGGGCTTCGTCGCAACGGCCTCGCCGGGCGACGGCGACAATAACTGGTGGATCGCGAAGTTGTATCTGTTCTCCGAAAGCGGTGCCGGCGCCCGCGTCATCTACAGTCCAGCGGACATCCGCGAGCAGCTCGCACTGCCCAGAGTGTCGCGCGATGGTTCGATGGTTGCCTTCATCGCTGGAATCATGAGCGACTTCGGTTCGACGGGCGGCGACGTGTATGCGATGGCCGTTGAGGGCGGCGCGCCGCTCAATCTGACCCCTGACATGCATGCATCTGCAACCGCGCTCGCCTGGCGCTGCGACGGCCGCCTACAGGCCGAACTTCTCGCCGGCGACAAAACGCAGTTTGTGGACCTGGGCGCAGGGCGCAAGGCGGCGCCGGCGCGCGTGTTATGGAGCGGCGAAGAATCGCTTGGGGATCGGTCCAGGGGCATATCGACGGCTTGCCCGTCGGGCGTGACCGCCGATGCGCATGAATCGTTCACGGAGCCTCCGGAGATTGAGATCGGGACGATAGGGCACTGGCGCAATCTGACGGCGATCAATTCAGGCATGAGCTTGCCGGCGCAGGTGCAGAGCGTTTGGTGGAAGAGCGACGGATTCGACGTTCAGGGCTGGCTGCTGCTGCCGGCGCACGCCCAGCAAAAGATGCCGATGATCACCACCGTGCACGGCGGCCCCGCCGCGGCGGCGACACCCAGCTTTTCCGGTCCCGGCATCACCACCGCCTTGCTGGAAGCGGGCTACGCGCTGTTTCGGCCAAATCCCCGCGGCAGCTACGGTCAGGGCGAGCGCTTTACGCGCGCCAATGTCCGCGATTTTGGCCACGGCGATTTGCGCGACATTCTCGGCGGCATCGACGCGGCCGCGAGAGTCGCACCCATTGATACGACGCGGCTTGGCCTGAGCGGCGGAAG
>Ga0210410_10003181_pt1 | contig 14613 bp, 18 predicted proteins | sample IncBWC4MmetaG_FD_161058 | JGI IMG/M metagenome (GOLD analysis project Ga0210410, IMG submission 161058) | Forest soil microbial communities from Barre Woods Harvard Forest LTER site, Petersham, Massachusetts, United States - Inc-BW-C-4-M | ecosystem: Environmental > Terrestrial > Soil >... | reverse complement strand
GCTAGGTGACGCTCGTGGCAGAGGCGCCCAACAACCTTCGCGCGGGAACCAAACTCTGCCCGTCCGAGGCTGAGTCAACGATAAGCGAGACGTCGCAAGCCTGATTTAATCGTCGGGTATGACCTTATATTAACCGAAGCCCTGCGCTTTCGGATTTCAGACTTTCAGATTGCCTGTCGCGCCGTAGCCTTGGCGAAGGAGGATCAGCGTTCCAAGAGATCGCGACCCTTTCGACCGTGTGCAGCTCGGATCGATTGAGATTGTCGGCAGACCAGAAAAATGCTTGATGGGAGGAACGAGTATGAGTTGGATGCGTTTGGGTCTGACCGTATTAACTAGCGGCATCGTTTCTTCGCTGACGGATTGGTTGTTCATGGGCGATTGGCTTTACAAAAGGTACGACCGGCATCCTGAAATTTGGCGATACCCGCGAGGCGAGGGAGAGTCGAAAGCGATTGCGTGGTCCAGCCCGCTACCATTTTTGACCTGCGCTTTTTTTGCCCTGATCTGCTACCGACTGCAGCTGCACCAGTACAGTTCCGCATTCAAGCTGGCCCTATTGATTTGGCTGGCAGCGCCGTTGCCACTAATCGTGACGAACGCTTTGTTCATCAAAGTAGCGCCGATGATTGCGGCAAGCCATTCTCTTGGCTGGCTGGTAAAGCTAATTCTGGCCGCGGCCGCCACAGTTCTCATCATTGGGTAGCGATCTCGTCGCCGCACGCGCTCAGCATTGCCGCTTCCCCGCGTTAGCGCAGCTTTACGCCGTCCAGCCGCGTGGCGAAGGTTTACGCGGTCACTTCGCCTTCAATTCTCTTCCAATCGTCCGCGCTAAGCTGAAGTTTTGCCGCGGCCATATTCTCTTCCAGATGCGCGATGTTCGCGGTTCCCGGAATCGGCAGCATGACCGGCGATTTTTGCAGTAACCACGCCAGCGCGAGCTGCACGGGGGTGACGTTGTGCCGTTTCGCTTCGGCTTCGAGTGGGTTGCCCGATTTGGTCAACGAACCTCTCCCACCGCCGCCAACTGGCGCCCATGGCAAAAATCCCATCTTTTCTTTTTCGCAGTAGCTGAGCACGTCTTCCGAATCGCGGTCCTCGATGTTGTATCGGTTCTGGATGCTGACAATCGGCACAACCTTTTTCGCTCGCTCGATTTCCTGGGTCGTAACGTTTGATAACCCGACGTGTCGAATTTTTCCGGAATCCTGCGCCTTCTTCAGTGCGCCGAGTGAATCTTCTATCGGCACCTTCCGATCGACCGTGTGCAATTGATAGACATCGATCCGCTCGAGTTTCAATCGCTTCAAACTTTTGTCGACGCACTGCGACAAATATTCCGGACGACAATTCGGCACCCAACTGCCCGGGCCCGGTCGCGTGAGACCGCCTTTGGTCGCAATCACCAATCCTTTCGGATACGGATGGAGCGCTTCCGCAATGAGAAGCTCGCTCGTTTCCGGACCATAAGCATCGGCCGTGTCGATCAAGTTCACGCCCAGATCGACCGCACGCTGCAAAACTTTCTTTGCGTTCTCGCGATCGGGCGGCCAACCCCAGATCCCCTCGCCCGTTATGCGCATCGCGCCAAAGCCGAGCCGATCCACGGAAAGATCGCCGCCGATTGGAAAAGTAGATTTCATAGTTGAAGTCGTCGCTGCGGAAGCAAGTTTTTGAACAAACGCAGTTCCGGCCATCACGCCGGCTCCGCCCGCGATTGCTGTTCCAAGAAATTTTCGCCGAGTCATAAAGATCAACCTAAGTCGCGGTTGTTCGATCCTCAACTTTCACCGGATGATCGTCGTTGGCTTGTCGCACCGTAGCGCTCGGGCGAAGAGGGATCTGAATTTTCAGCGTTTCAGTCTTCCGCTTTCAGCCTTTCAACAAACGAACGTCAAAAGTATAGGTCGGCTGTCGATGTTCGCATTCGATCAATGACCGCGCGACTGTGTCCCTTTCGCAAACGAGCCGTTACCCACCTGGATTGGCAATCGCTCGGACAGTTGCCTTACCAGCAACGGCGTCTTGCCGGTCGAACCATCTTCCCAGACAATCAACCGATAAGAAGCCAGTCGTTCCGCGAGCGATTGCGATAACCCCAAGAGCGAGGTTTCGATCGACTTTTCTTCGTTATGAATTGGCACAACGACATCGAGGAGAAGCCGTGTTTGCTAAGTTTCCCGGATCGCGGGCCAACGCCGCGTCCCGGGATTTGGTTATGGCTGGGAGCCATCCTTCTCTTTGCCGTTGTTCACCATCCGCCGGCGCGAATGGTTGCGACCTTTCATTTTGGAACAGAATCCGATTGGACGTTGGCGCGTTCGTGGACCTGCTGCGTATCGCTGTTGCTGCTCGCTGCTCCACTCGCCGCCAACTTGGGACATTACACGCGCGCGCATTGGCGTGACCTGCTGGTGTCACTCGGCATTGCCGCGGCGATCTTTCCCTTTCTCTGCCTTCTCATTCACCCGTTTTCGATCGACGGCCACGGCAAACTGGAAATCGGCCGCGCATTTGGGTTGTCCTACGCGGACATGAGCCGGAATCCGCTGGGCGAGAATAACGAGTTGTTCTACCGACGGCTACTTCAGCCGCTACTCGCGCATTGGCTGCACTTGGAGGGGCTGCCTTACTACGCATGGTTTTCCCTTGGTTGCACTTTCACCCTGGTTTGCGCGCAAACGCATTTCCTCCGAATGCGAAGCAGCGGCGCGCTGATGCCGGCAACTCGTTTGTGGCAGGGAGCGATCGTGGTGCTGGCGCTTGGCACTTGCGCGCAGATTATGGTGGCTCTCGAATGGCCGGGGTATCCGGAACAAATCGCGTTTCTCTTTCTGCTAATTCCAGCTTTCGTCCCGATGAGCAGCGCTGGGCGGTTAGGTGCACTAACACTCGCCCTGGCGGGATTCGATGGACTGATTTTCCCGCTTGCCGCGCAGGTGCTATTCTGTTTTCCGCGCCGCGATCGCCGATCCGGATTCATCCTCATCACGAGCTACATCGGCCTGTTTGCGCTCAGCTACGGATTTAAGATGACGACGCCGTTTGAGCTGCACGAAACGATCGGGCCAAGATCGTTCATCGGGGATTTCGTTCGCTATCCACATGTGATCCTTTTCGGGATTTTCGCCGCCTTCAAATTCTTCTGGGTCGTAATCCCGGTGTCGATCTTTGCCGCGCACAAACAACAGAAAGGGGGGGCCGCACTCGGTTTGTTCGCACTTACCTTCAGCTTTGCGCCGCTGCTGCTGGTCGCGTGGGACGTTACGCGTCTGACCGCGTTCTCGTTCGTTGGTCTTCTCTTCTGCGTCGTTGCGATCTACCAACTCGATACGGTGCGCCCAGCAGTTCAGCGTTACATGATGCCTGCCGTAGCCTCGCTGAGTCTGCTGTTTCCGTCCTACAATATCTTCCTTCTGCTTATTCACCACAACTTCGACCGTCCCGGCACAAGGATTTTCCGCGAGCCTGGGCTTTATCGCGCGATCGCCAAAAGGCTGCCGTTCGATCTTCCAGATGAGCGTTCACCGGAAGAAAAGGCTTTGCAGAAGCACTGATGAGAAGATTCTTTGCGCAGATGCTCCAAGTAGGACCATGAACGCTTATTTCCCCTCATGGACCCTTTCATCGAGGCCGGAGTTGAGTTATTCGCGCAGATTCACACTGAGCCGGAAACCGACTTGTATGCGCGTCTTCGCGAGGAGACCTATCGGTAAATGACAGGCCTCAGATGCAGGTCGGCCTGCTTGAGGGGCGTTTCTTTAAAATGCTCGTCCGCCTTACCGGCGCTAAAGAAGTTCTCGAGATCGGAATGTTCACCCGTACTTCCGCGGAAAATGGCTATTCGGCCGTAACATCAGTCCAAATAAACGACGAGTTGGCAGTCTCGATCTTCAAGGAGGTCATTGGGGTCACATCTATACATTTGACATTTCAAGCGGTGACAGTGACCTGAAGAAAGTAGGAAGCAAAATTAGAGATTAGAAAACGCAGGCGAGGAGCGCGGTGACGAGTGACGAGCGTGCAGGCGACGGCGCCTGCCACCAGAATCAGTGCAGGATGCGATTGCCGCCCTGAATGTCGAATTCCACCGGCACTTCAACCGAGCTGGGAGTGCCGGGTTTAAACTGCCACTGCAAAAGTGCTTTGCAGGCCAATTTGTTCAGGTCTTGGTAGCCGGTGCTTTGAACGATTTTGACTTCGTCCACCAAGCCGCTCCTGGAGTTAATCGTAAGGCGAAAACGACCTCTGCCCTTGGCGCCGTGGATTACGAACCCAATCGGATATTCGGGCTCGATCTTTTTGACTAAACCGGCCGGCGAGCCGGTTGTCACTATCGGCTCCGTGCCGTGGCGTGATCCGTTTGCTAATGCGGGCGCCGTGGTGGCTTGTGCCCGCGCGGACGAAAAACCAACGAAGGCGAGAATGAGAGTGACGATCGCGATTTTGAGGGAATGATGGATAGGCATAATCAAGAAATTAGATCGCCCGCTCGATTTTGTCGCGCGGAATTATTCTTTGCAGGCGGGGACGCTTGCCACCACAGTCCGAACCATTTCTGATTAATCTGTGAAAATCTGTGTCATCTGTAGATAAAACTAACTGCGCTCCGACATCTGATCCTGGCGTCTGCGCTTACATCTTGTCGTAAACTGCTTTGCCGCTGAATTTCTTTCCTTTCACGCCGATTCCGTGAATCGCGACGGTGCGCGCTTTTCCATCCTTCGAGACGGTGATTTTCCCCGACCACAGCAGCTTTCCGTCACTCAGCGTCTGAATATAATTAGTGCGATCGTTGATGACTCGGTAGCCAACGGCGTTGTAAGCCAAATTCCCTTTCACCGGGTAAGCTTTGCCGTCGAACTTGCCGACCCAGATGCTGTGTGTCGGTTTCCCATCCTTATCTGTCCCGTCGACGGTCACTTTGATTTTGTCCCCCTCTTCGGAGTAAACGACCGTGTTGTTCTTCCCCATTCCCGCCGGTAGCTTTGATTTCGCCTGGTTTAATTTCCAGGTGCCAATATGCGGGTTGGCTGCAAAGCAGCTCGCTGCCGTAATGAGCGACACGGCCGCGGCCATTACCGTAATTCGAGATTTGTTCATGACTCGATTTCGCCAAAAACACATTTCGACGTCAATGCGAATGCCGGGCGTTCGCGCCGACCTGTTGGCCGACAAAGACGAGACGAAATCGCAGCGAGTCGCGAAAGCGATGATGGATATGGAGAAGATCGAGATGGCCGCGCTGAAGAAAGACTGGCGCTAATCGCAGGCGGGAAGCCTGCCGCCACAGAAGATCAGTTTGATCCGCGTAATCCGTGGTTGAAATCGACGGTCATACACGGCAGCGACAGTTTCGTGTCCCCGTAGACGGCCAATTTCTTCTGAGTCTCGAATAACATAAAGCACATCAGAAACGCTGAGACGCGGAAATCGGCCGCCTACGCGGGAGCTCCGGCGTGCCAGGGAAAAACTGAAATGGTTCGTGGTTAACCAATGCGAAGAAATTTTTACTTTCGGGTCGGCATTTTGAATCCGCGCATCCTCGCGGCCGTGATTCTCTGCTCGGCCGGCGCGGTGATGGGTATGTTCGGCGTTGCGACGCCCTCCGCGAAAGTCGCGAGTCGCGACGCGACTGCATCGCCACGTTTGAGTCGTCCCGCGTCGCCGCCCGCGGAGACGAGCACTGCGCGCGCTTCATTCAGCAATTCATCTATTAAGATTGATCCGCTTGGCCAACATCCGACAGCGCGCCCTCCAGTTTCTCCATCAACTCCGGGCGGCGTTCCGCATTGGTCGATCGTTACTTCACCGAACGCCGGTGATTCGCCAACATCGCTTGCGGCGACGACTTGCGTCACCGCGTCGGATTGTTGGGCGACGGGTCGGACCGAAATCGGTCAGACTTACGCGAACACCACGCTCATGCATTGGGACGGCAGTTCATGGACAATTGTTCCGTCGCCGAGCGTGGATAAAATGACCAACGGACTGGTGGACATCACCTGCACGTCGAGTTCGTCGTGCTGGGCGGTCGGTTATACGATCAATATCCACACGGTGCAGGTGCAGACATTGACCCTGCATTGGGACGGCGCGTCATGGCAGATCGTGCCTTCGCCCAACGTCGGCACCGGGTTCAACGCCTTGTATGGCGTCGCCTGCTCGTCCGATTCCCAATGCTGGGCGGTCGGTTTTGAGAACGGCGGAAATCTCGCGCGAACGTTGATCGAAAAGTGGGACGGTGTTTCCTGGACAATCCAAAATTCACCGAACGTCGGGACCGAGCACAATGTGTTCAACGCGGTGACTTGTCTTTCCGCGACCGATTGTCGGGCAGTCGGATACAGCGGAGTTTCAGGCGCCAAGAACGCGCTCGTTGCGCAATGGGACGGAAATTCGTGGACTGCGTCCGCGTTGCCTAACCAACTTCTGGTTCAGGAGAGCACGCTCACCGGCGTGACCTGCAATTCAGGATCGGATTGCTGGGCGGTCGGTGATTCCTATGACGGAAGCGTTCATCAAACAATGATCGAGCAATGGAATGGAACTTCGTGGACAAGCGCGGCTAGCCCCAATGGCGGAGTGGATAATTATCTCACGCACGTGACGTGCGCGTCGGCATCAGCCTGTTGGGCGGTCGGATATTCAACGAATGCGGCGGTCGATCCGCAAGCCGTCGATCAAGATCTCGTGCTTCATTGGAATGGAACGGCCTGGCTGCCGAACACCGATCTGATCAACCTGACCTCGACTTACGCGGCTGATCTCGACGGTGTCACCTGCGCGACTGGAACTGAATGCTGGGCGGTTGGATTTCTTCAACCATCCGGTTCTGGACGGCCGCAGATCGCGCAATGGAATGGCAGTTCATGGGCGCTTGTGACCGCGCCGGATGTTCCGGCGTTACCGAGCAACTTTCTCGATGATGTGGCCTGCGTCTCAAGCTCCGATTGTTGGGCGGTTGGTTTTAATTTTTACGGCAACGTCGCGCGCAGTGAAACGATGCATTGGGACGGATCGTCGTGGAATATCGTCGCGTCGCCGAACACTGCGCTCGATCGAAACAATTATCTTGGTCACGTCACCTGCCTCAGCGCATCGGATTGTTGGGCGGTCGGCAACTCGAGCGATGACATCGGCACTGAGACTCAAGCCTTATCGATGCATTGGGACGGCAACGCGTGGTCGAATATTACCGTCTCGCCAATCGATACGAGTCAGAGCGCCGAAACTGTTTTCGAAGGAGTTGCCTGCAATTCCACAAGTGATTGCTGGGCAGTCGGTTTTTCGCTCATCCAGGATTACGCAGGATTAATAGAGCACTGGAACGGGACGGCGTGGGCGTTGGTTCCAACACCGCCGTTATCCGATCCATCTGCGCGAAGCATTTTTTATGACGTCACTTGCACCGGCGCATCGGATTGCACTGCAGTCGGGGTGCAATGGACAACCGCGTTGACCGGCAGCGGTCTCTACCAAACGCTCGTCGCGCATTATGATGGAACATCATGGTCGGTCGTTTCGTCACCAAACACTGCGACCGATCAAGACAACATTTTGTCGGCAGTAACCTGCGCCGCAGCGAATGATTGCTGGGCGGTCGGCAGCGATACCAATTACAGTCAGGCGTTGATCGAACATTGGGACGGCGCGTCGTGGAGCATGGTGAACGCGCCGCAGGTCGGCAGCATTTTGAATGCGGTTACATGCGTATCGACCTCGGATTGCTGGGCGGCCGGCCCGTATTACACACCGAATCCGCCGGCTCACACTTTCCTGGCGCACTGGGACGGGAACGCTTGGTCGCAAGTCTCGTCACCCAACACGAATCAGACCGACTCCGATTATCTGGCTGGAATCGCCTGCGTATCATCGGCCGATTGCTGGGCGGTCGGCCAATATTGGCGCAAAAGCGTCCCGCAAACGCTCACATTGCACTTGGCGGTCGGTCCGCCGGTGCCGACCAGCGTTGTCTCCCGAAAAATTCACGGCTCGGCCGGAACGTTCGACATCGATCTTCCGCTAACCGGCACTCCGGGAATCGAATGTCGCAGTGGTGGCGCGAACGGCGAATACACAATCGTGTTCAGTTTTCCGAATTCACTCACGAGTGTGGACGGAGCGAGTGTGAGCAGCGGAACCGGAATGGTTAGCAGCAGTTCGATCGGCAGCGATCCACATCAGTATGTTGTAAATCTGACCGGCGTAAGTAACGCTCAGACCATCGCCATTAGTCTGGCCAACGTCGCCGATTCGTCCGGCAATTTCGGCAGCATTGTTTCAGCTTCGATGGGAGTGCTCATCGGCGACACAACCGGAAACGGGGAAGTCAATTCAAGCGATATCGCGCAGACACAATCACAATCGGGACAAACTGTCACTTCCTTCAACTTCCGCGAAGACGTAACCGTCAACGGCGTAATCAACAGCTCCGATATCGCCCTTGTCCAATCGGAGTCGGGAACTGCGCTCCATTAGCGGAGAGGATTACCGACGAAGGTTCTTTGAACAGAAGATAACGAAGGAAAGAAAGATTTATCCGGACGAATCGAGTCTGCTTCGTTTTCTTTGTTTCCTTCTGTGAGGCAGCTCCGAATTAGTGTTCATTCTGTTGAGTAGTTGAGCGGTTGAGATGTTGAGATGGGCGCAGAACCGAACGTTTATTCGCGAAATTGGTTCGATTTTTTTCATGCCGGGATTGATGACGCGCGGAGCGTTCGGGAAACGCAATTTATCTGCCGCTGCGCGCCGTTGCCTGAATTCCGCAAAATTCTCGATGTGTGCTGCGGAATGGGCCGGCATGCGCGAGCGCTTTCGAGCCGCGGTTATTCGATAGTTGGCGCTGATCGCGATGCAGACGCCATCGCGCAGGCGCGCGACCTGGGCGGCGGGCCAAGCTACGTGGTCGCCGACATGCGGAATTATCAGCCCGAGGCCAACGCCTTCGACGCAGCGATTGTAATGGGGCAGAGCTTCGGGCATTTCGATGCCAAAACAAATCGCGACATTCTCCGAAGGCTGGCGGACGGCGTTCGGAAACGTGGCCGTATTATCCTCGATTTGTGGAATCCAGAATTCTTCACAGTGCATCAGGGTGATCGCGAACTCAAAACAGAGCGCGGAACCGTTCAGGAGAGCAAACGCGTTGGTGGCAGTCGTCTTTTCGTGCAACTCAAATATCCGAACGGGAATCGCGAACAATTCGAGTGGCAATTGTTTTCACCGACGGAAATGAACCAGCTGGCTAGCTCAGCTGGGTTGGCCTTGTTGGTTTCCTGCTCCGGCTTTGACGCGACCAGTCTCCCCTCGTCCGCCAATCCACGGATTCAATTTCTTCTCGAACGGGCAACGTGACGTTGCATCCAGTTTCTCAGCGGCCGGCACTACAATTGGGATCAAATACCAAGCGCGGACAAAAACGCGCTGTATTCCGTTACTAGAGCAACGAGCTGCGGATGTGATGCTTCAAAATTTTCCACGGACTGTTTGAGTTCGTGCAAAAGATTCCGGATCGACTCGGGCTTTCGCTCAGGCCGAGTCGCTTCGTGCGCCGAAGCTTCCACCAGACGAGCGATCTTCTCGGCATGGTCTTGATGTGTTTCCGAAGCTTTCGCGATCTCCGGCTTCAGCTGGGACAACAACCCCAGCAGCTCCGTCTTTTTGTCGTCCGGAATATGCTCGGCAGCCTCAACGGCTGATTTGGTCTTTTCGATACGTTCGTGGCTCATATTCCGCCCGGAAGCGGTGCGCTATATATGTTAAGAGTCGCCCGCTGATCCGCGAATTCAATTTGTTCTCCAACGGACAGAACAAGAGTGATTTTGATGGGCACAGTCGGGCCCGTTGTAGGGGTGCTTGTTCTCAAGCACCGAATTAATCGGACAGGCGCTTGGCACAAGCGCCTCTACAATCTCTGCGCTTGCTAGTCGCCGCCCTGAAGTCGTGGCCAGAGAAATAATTCGCCGAGCATCGGCTGCTTTCGGGCGACGCGCTGGTTGCGCGGGCGAAACCGGAATCGTCGGAAAAGTGCAAGGCGCTGTTTTGAGTTTTTATGCTGCGCGAAGTAAAGCGCGCTGTTCTGAGTTACCGTTGGTTCCATCATAACGTTAATTCCTCGTTGTGTTAAACCCGGTGTTTTGGCCTCAGTTGCTCAGTCTTTTTGATCAGAGCTAACCACGAATTCGCACGAGTCATGCAGCTATGCTGCAAAACAATAAACACGGGAACAAACTGGATGCACCAGCCTTCGCCAAGGCTTCGGCTCGGCAAGCTAGCGGGAGCGTAATGGACACGAAGTCCTCCAACCCTTCTGAATTAGTGATTATTAGTGTCGATTAGTGGTTAAATAGCTTTTGCAGGTCGGCGTAAGACGTGGCGTTCGCCAGTTCGTCGAATCCTCCGCGTTCAATCAATTCCTCGGCCGAACGAATGAAACCGCCCCAGGCCGCGCGCGCGAACGCACCGCCGACACTCACCCGCCGCGCGCCTAACGACGCTGCGTCTTGCATGGTCAGGCCGATCGCGCCGCCGATCAGAATATTCGATGGTTTCGGCGCAACGCACTCGACGATCGCCTTGAGGTGGTCGCGTTCTTTGAAGCCTGGAGCGTACAAGCAATCCGCGCCCGCTTCGGAATAAGCGACGAGCCGCTTGATCACCTGGTCGATGCTTTCGCGGCCAACCAGGAATCCTTCCGCTCGCCCGACCAGCAAGACTCCAGTGCCATGCAGTGCTTCGCGAACTGCGTGGATTCGTTCGACTGCTAGATCGACATCGTAGATTGGGCTTTCTCTGCGATCGGCTACATCCTCGATCGACAGTCCGGCGACTCCAGTCTCAGCGCAAAGCCGCGCGTTTTCCGCGCACCAGTTCGGATCGTCGGCGTAACCGTTTTCGAAATCGGCGTTCACCGGAATGTCGGTGGCTTCAACGAGCTCACGAATATGCGCCAGCATGTCGTCGCGCTTAACCGCGCCATCGGACAATCCGCGCGAGAACGCAAACCCCGCAGATGTAGTCGCGATCGCTTTGAATCCGAGATGCTCGAGGTATTTCGCGCTCCCTATATCCCAGGGATTGGGAAGCGCGAAGCACCCTTTTTCGTGAAGCTGCTTAAAGATCGTTCTCCGCTCAGCAATGGTGGGCATTGCCCAATGTCGCCAAAAGCTGACATGCTGAAAACTGAAAAGCTGAATGGAGCGCGCGGTGCGCGCGAACATAGAAGGTAAAGCAACGAGGGTAGGAACGAGTGAGCTGGGCAGCGAACGAGTTTCAATCCGAGAAATCCGTGCAATCCGCGGTTAAAAATAAAAGATTGACCGCAAATCGAAATCCGGACTCGAATGGAGACATGAAAATACGACTCATTCTGATCGTGTGTCTGGTTGTGCTTCCACTGGCAATTGTCTGCAACTTTCCGCCAAGCGCTAAAGGCGCAGACGAACAAGCGGTTCGTGATGCGGATGCGGCGTGGGCGAAAGCGGCCGCGGCGAAAGACCTCGACAAGACGGTGTCTTTTTATTCGGACGACGCGATTGTTTTCGCTCCGAATCAGGCAGCCGTAATGAAAAAGGACGGGATCCGAGAACTCTGGAAGAGTCTGATTGGGAGCGCGAGCAGTGTCAGCTGGAAGGCGAGGCGCGTGAAAATGGCGAAGTCAGGCGACATGGCCTGCTTGAGCGGAACCTATGAATTGACCATGAACGACGGGACGAAAGATCGTGGCAAGTATTGCGAAGTTTGGGAAAAGCAGGCCGACGGCACTTGGAAGTGCGGAACTGACATATGGAATTCCGATCTGCCGGCAGCTCCATCTTCTCCGGCGCCGGGTGTCGCGGAAAAGAAGTAGACAGCACAGTTGAGGTGCCGTTGCCAGGGAAACGCGCGTGAACGCCAAACAATTTCTCGTCGCGGCGTGCACCGGTATGCTTCTATCAGATTGTTCGCGGAGTAAACCGGTGAATGATCCTGCAGAGTTAAGAAAGTTCGCGCAACGTTATGCGGATGCCTGGTGCAGCCAGGATCCGAAAAAAGTCGCCGCGTTTTTTGCGGAGAACGGATCCATCAGGATCAACAATGGCCCGCCCGCAGTTGGACGCGCGGCGATTGCCAGGGAAGCGGAAGCGTTCATGACAACATTTCCGGACATGATTGTGGCGTTCGACAAGCTCGAGCCACAACCAAATGGAACTGAGTTTCATTGGACGTTAACTGGAACGAACACCGGACCGGGCGGCACCGGAAATAAAGTTCGGATCAGCGGCTGCGAGCTTTGGAAGATCGACAACGACGGACTCATCGGCGAATCGAAAGGAAATTTCGACGCCGCCGATTACGCGCGGCAGCTTCGCGGCGAACAGCGCGCGGATTGAGATTTGATGTTCTTGCGCGTCACTTCTTAAAATGTCCGCATTCGAACACGTCACCGCGCTTTTATCGTTCGTCTATGCCTTGGCGTTGACGCACCTGCTGGCACGCATCGCTGAACTGATCGTTGCGCGCGAGCGCGTAAAATTTTCCGGATTGCTCGCGCTCGGCATGGTGAATGCCGTTCTCCTGGTGTTCGTAAACTGGCTGGCGCTTTGGGACCTCCGCTCGGTGACGAGCTGGGACCTCGCGTCTGTCGCCATTCAGTTCTTGTTCGCAATTTCTGTATATGTCATCTGCGCATTGGTCGGACCGAAAGCCCCGGATGACGGCGCAATCGATCTGGAAGATTTTTTCTGGCGCCAACGCACCTATTTCTACGGCGCTATCTTCGTCTGCCTCGTTTTGGCGCTGCTCGCTAATCTCGATTTTTTGAAAACACCGAACACGGCATTACTCGTGAAAGAAAATCTGGGGACGATCGTGATGTCCATCCCGACTGCGCTCGGATTGATATCACGGAACCGCGTCGTCCAGTGGGCGGCCGGCATTTCCCTTCTGGCGATGATAATTGGATTCGCGATTATGTTTAGTAGTAGCCTCGGCTAACGCGCTCGAACGCCTCGGACGGAAAAAAGCATTGACGGAGCGGGCAAATCCCGTCTTCATCTGCGCCATGAAAACAAGAACCACTTTAGTATCTCTGGCAGTTTGGCTTGCAGCAGGGGCGGTTTGCTTCGCCAGCCCTTACATGGGCACGTGGAAGCTAAACCCGCACAAATCGAAACTCGCGCGCGGCATGGGAAGAAACAACACCGTTATGTATGACGCGGGTTTCTTTAAAATTAGAGTCACCGTTGATGGCGTCGATGCCAAAGGAAAACCGACTCACAGCGAATGGGCGGGGAATTTCGACGGGAAAGATTATCCTCTCACCGGTGACCCGGACGCGGACGTGCGTTCCTATACAAAGACGAACGATTACAACCTGACCTTTGCCGAGAAAAAAGGCGGTAAAAGCGTGTTAACCGGCAAGATTGCGATCGCCGCCGATGGCAAAAGCCGCACCGTCACGACCTGGAGTATGAAGGGGAAGAAGCGAGTGAAGAACGTCGCGGTTTACGACAAAGCCTGAAGATCGTTGAGAAGTTGAACAGTTGAGAGGTTGAGGTGTTGATGTCGCGGCCGACCGGCGTTCGTCCCGCAGTCGCGGGGCTACGGCTTGGCAAGCACGGCCGCGGCTGCAGTTTCACAATTTGCAAAACCTGGGATTTACCTTGCAGGTTGGTGCAACCTCGCTAACTTAGTGACCCGCAGATAAGCGGTCCCGAGTATTTCGGGGTTGTTCTTCTCTGGCTCGAGGCGAGCCGATTCTGGTCGGATTACTGACGGGGGTCGGGTTTTGCTTTGTACCGGGAGGAGGATGTGGATCTTTGACAGTTTGGTTTTGGATTCGTAGTCACAGTTGTTTCCCCGAAAGCATTCGGGGCGGCAGAAGCGGATCTGAAATGATATGAAGTCAGCGAAAATTGAATTGTGCGTTATCTGTCGATTTTCTTTGGAAAAAAGATTAGAGATCGGACGAACCTGTGTCCCGCTACGGCGGGAAACAGATTATCGAATGGTCAGATTTTGTCGGCCCCGTAGCGGGGTTCGACGCAAACTTTGAGGCTCGTAAGAGTCTCACCGTTTTTTACGGAGAGTTTGATTCTGGCTCAGAACGAACGCTGGCGGCGTGGATAAGACATGCAAGTCGAGCGGGATTTCTTTCTGTAGCAATACAGGAAAAAATCTAGCGGCGAACGGGTGCGTAACACGTGGGCAATCTGTCTTAAAGTGGGGGATAGCTCGGCGAAAGCCGAATTAATACCGCATGTGATCAGAGGCGACATCGCTTCGAAATCAAAGGTGGCGCAAGCTACCGCTTTTTGAGGGGCCCGCGGCCTATCAGCTTGTTGGCGAGGTAACGGCTCACCAAGGCTATGACGGGTAGCTGGTCTGAGAGGACGACCAGTCACACTGGGACTGAGACACGGCCCAGACACCTACGGGTGGCAGCAGTCGAGAATTTTTGACAATGGGGGAAACCCTGATCGAGCGACGCCGCGTGGAGGATGAAGGTCTTCGGGTTGTAAACTCCTGTCATTTGGGAACAAGGCGCGCGTATTAACTGTACGTGCGTTGATAGTACCAGAAGAGGAAGGGACGGCTAACTCTGTGCCAGCAGCCGCGGTAATACAGAGG
>Ga0210410_10003180_pt1 | contig 14613 bp, 10 predicted proteins | sample IncBWC4MmetaG_FD_161058 | JGI IMG/M metagenome (GOLD analysis project Ga0210410, IMG submission 161058) | Forest soil microbial communities from Barre Woods Harvard Forest LTER site, Petersham, Massachusetts, United States - Inc-BW-C-4-M | ecosystem: Environmental > Terrestrial > Soil >... | reverse complement strand
CTGCGATGCGGAAATCGCCGAAGTCACAATGTGAACATTCACTTCCAGACGCTGGCCAACCATTCCCATCGGCTCACGAATGTGATCCTGCGCGTCCAAAACAAATTCCTGCGGCAAAACGTGCAGCACTTCCCGGTCCTCGGGCAAAGTGATGGCGCGCGCGGCGTCCACCGCGCGGCGAATATCTTCGCGCTGCACATCTCGTGCGCGCTGGCCGAGCGTGATGCCTCCTCGGCTGTTCACGCCCTTCACATGGCCGCCGGCAACTCCAAGAATCGCGGATTCCACCGGAACTCCCGCGGCACTCTCCGCTTCCTCCACGGCACGCCGAATCGAGCTCACCGTGGCGTCCAAATTCACGATGAGTCCTTTACGCAGACCCTTTGAATCCGTTGCGCCAATCGCCACGAATTTAATTCCGTCTTCGTCGAGCTCGCCCATTAACGCGCAAGTTTTCGCGCTGCCAATATCGAGCCCCACGATATAGCGTTCCTTTTTTGCCAATCCGCCGCTCCGTCCGTTGGTCAGTCACCAGGCGCTCTGCATGAGCAGCCGCATGACGTTAATTTTCTAACGAGATTTCTTTGCGCTCGCCAGCTTGCTGCTCGCCGCGCGCGAAATTGTTTGCGTATCCATCCGGGGCGTGGGCGCTTTCACAGCTACCGCACGCGATTCCGGATTTACTACCACTTGCTTTGAGAAACGCAGGTCAACTGAGTCCACTCGACCTGCCGAAGCGCGCCACTGCGAGATGTTTTCGACCAGCACGCGAAACTTCGTGTCGAAATCTTTAGTTCCGAAGTGCACGAGCACCGGGCCTTGGTCATCCAGTCCGGCGATTCCCATTTCGCCGAGTCCGGCCATTGTGACGCGAACGTCGGTCCCGTCCGAAAGATCAACTTCGCTGACATGATCCGCCGCGCCTGGCTTTACCGATGTCAGATCGCGCAAAAGTTCCGTGTAATAGCCGATGCGCTGTTCGCGTTGCGTAGCAGGCGTTGCTTCGGAAAGCCCGCTGACCACTGGAAATTGAAAATCGCCTTCCACAGGCCGGTCGAGCAAGACTCCGTGCCCATCAATCAGACCGAGATCCGAGCCGTTACGCAGGAAAGCAACCGGCGAGCGCTCCACAATTTCGACGCGAAGACGATCCGGCAATATGCGCGAAACAATCGCGTGATCGACCCAGGGAATGGATTCAAGCGCGACGCGGCGGTCGTCCAGCGGTACGCGCAGCACGCTCTTATTCTCGTCCACAGCAAATTTCTCGACGATTGATTGCCGCGCGAGATAATGCGTGCCGGTAACTTCAATCTGATCCAGGCTCGCTAGAGTTACTCGTGGCGAATACAGAAAAAAGCTTCCCAACTCGTAAAGCGCGAATCCGCCGACCAGCACGGCTGCGCCGGCCACCATCGCACGGCGATAGAACGGCCAGTTGCGTTTGTTAAATTTGCGGCGGCGAACTTCGACGGGCTTCTGACGCCGAAGATATCGCGGCTCTTCTTCCGCTAATGCTTCGTTGTTGATGGCTTCAGATTCGCTAGTCATTGTTTTGTCGCTCTAAAACTGAAATTCACTTCCAGATGACCACCTCTTCTTCCAAAGTGATGCCGTAAGACTGCCGGACGCGCTCGCGCACAGTGTCTATCAGCGAAAGCATTTGCGCAGCGGTAGCGTTTCCAGCGTTCACGAAAAAATTGGCGTGGCGGTCACTCACACGAGCGTCGCCCACGTTCAGGCCCTTCAGCCCAAGCTCGTCCAGCATGCGTCCCGCGCTTGCGCCCGGTGGATTCTTAAAAATGCATCCCGCGCTTTTTTGATTTAACGGCTGGCTGGATCTGCGCTTCTCATTACAGATACGAATCCCGTTGAGAATTTCCTTGAAGGGTTTGGAGGGTAGCTCCAGTTTCACTGCGAGCATAATATCATCGAGTGCGAACGAAGTGTGACGATATTCGAAGTGAATTTCATCGCCCTTCAAAGTGACCAGGCTGCGGCTCGCGGCCCGGTAAAGCTCGACCTCGCGGACATAGGTGCCGATCTGGATGCCATAGGCTCCGGCGTTCATGCGCAGCGCGCCGCCAACCGTGCCGGGCACGCCGATCAATCCCTCCATGCCGCCGAGATTGTTCTTCGCGCAGAAGGTAACGGTCCGGCCGAGGTCGGCAGCCGCGTCAACGTACGCAAAATTGCCGTCCAACCGAACTTCCGGCTCCGGTTTCACCAGATGGAGCATCACCCAGGGCAGTTCGCCGTCGCGGATCAGGACGTTGCTGCCTCCGCCGAGGAATTTGTGCGCATAGCCGGCGGCGTCGAGCATCTTGACGAGCTCTGGGATGGAAGCGTGGCACTTGATGAGCAGCAGATCGGTGGTGCCGCCGATCCCCAACGAAGTGTAATTGGATAGGGACGCGCCTTCGACGCGGTCTATTCTCAGATCGGGCAGGGCGGCTAGAATTTTGGCGTCTTCGATTCGCATCGCGTTCCTATTTCGATGAAACTATCCCTACTCTTCCTTCAAAAAACTCGGTGCAACTCTTGCGCTCAGCACAATCGCCATTTCGCCAGACGCGCGGCCTACATTTCCCGCGCCAATGGTTAGGATGGCGTCGCCCGGGCGCGCTTCTTTCAGCAAATATTCGATGCCGTCCTGCATGGAGCTTCGATAGATGACGTGCTTATGCCCTGCCTCGCGAATTGCCGCCGTCAGCGCTTCCGACGAAATGCCCGGAATTGGAATTTCGCTTGCGGCATAGATGTCGGTCATCACCAACACGTCCGCGTTGTTGAATGTGCGACAGAATTCATCCCACATGTGCAGCGTGCGCGTAAAACGATGCGGCTGGAACAGCACCAGCACGCGATTGAACTTGCAAAGACGCGCGGCTTCCAGCGTGGCGCGGATTTCTGACGGGTGATGACCGTAGTCGTCGATGAGGGTGATGCCGTTGATTACGCCTTTCACGTCGAAACGGCGCCCGACTCCGGTGAACGCCGCCAGGCCTTCGCGAATCAGGTCGGCGGGCACGTCCAGATAAAGCGCGACCGCAGCAGCTGCGGCGGCGTTCCGAATATTGTGCATTCCCGGAGGCCCGTTGAGATGAAACATGCCGAGATCATCGCCGCGATAGGTCAGGCGGAAATCGCTTTGCAGGCCCGTGTGGACGATATCCGAAATTACCAGGTCGGCCTGGCTACTGGTGCCGTAGGAAATGATCGGGCGGGTGACACTCGGAAGGATGGCTTGCACGTTCGGCTCGTCCATGCAAAGGATTGCCGCGCCGTAAAACGGAACGCGATTCACGAATTTGGTGAAGGCGTCTTGAATATCGTCGAGCGAGTCGTAGTGGTCCAGGTGCTCGCGATCAATCGAAGTGACCACGGCGACGACCGGGGCCAGAAGTAAAAATGTGCGGTCGCTCTCATCGGCTTCAACGACCATGTACTCGCCTTTGCCCAGACGCGCCGTTGTTCCCGCCTGATTCACGCGTCCGCCGACAACGAATGTCGGATCCAAATCCGCGGCAGCCAGCACTGAAGCAACCATGGAAGTGGTCGTAGTCTTGCCGTGCGCTCCTGCGACGGCGATGCCATATTTCAGCCGCATTAATTCCGCCAGCATTTCCGCGCGCGGAATCACCGGAATTTTCAGGCGATGCGCTTCCACCACCTCCGGATTTTCTTTGCGCACCGCAGAGCTGGTAACAATTACATGCGCCCCGTCAACATTTTCTGCGCGATGACCTTCGTAAACAGTTGCGCCGAGATTGGTGAGCCGGTCAGTAATCGCGGAAAGTTTGGAGTCCGACCCGGATACGTTGTAGCCCAGCGTCAGCAAAACTTCGGCGATGCCGCTCATGCCAATTCCGCCGATTCCCACCATATGTATGCGCTTGAAATTGTGAAATGTAACCATCATGACCGTGCCACCTGTTCAATTAAATTAACAATCTCTTGCGTCGCGTCAGGCCGCGCAAATTTGCGCACCTTGTTTGCCAGCGCAGCGAGCTCGCTCGGCTGATCCAGCAAACTCAAAATATCTTGAGCAAGTCGCGCACCATTCAGTTCCGATTCGGGCAGCACGCGCGCCGCGCCGTCATGTTCTAAAGCTTGCGCGTTCTTTAGTTGGTGATTATCAGACGCGCCCGCAAATGGAATAAAGAGCGCCGCGCGTCCGACCGCCGCGATTTCCGCGATGGTCGTTTGTCCGGCGCGCGAAATTACCAGATCGGCCCACGCAAATCGCTCCGGCATGTCATTCAAGAACGGGCAAACTTGCGCTTCAATTCCCAGCGCGGCATAGGCGGCGCGCACGGCCTCAAATTCCCGTTCGCCCGTCTGATGCACGATTTGCAGGTTCTTTTTTTGCGCCGCGAGATGTTGCAGCGCGTCCTTCATCGCCCGATTGATAGGCCGCGCGCCCTGGCTTCCACCAGTAATAAGGATACGGAATGGCGCTTCCGGCTTGCGCGGTGCCACGTACTTAAATTCCGCACGCACTGGACAGCCGGTCATAACAGCTTTGTGTCCCCATGCCCGCGCGGTTTCCTCGTAACCGGTGGCGATGCGCGTCGCAAATCGCGCCAGAATGCGATTCGCAAATCCCGGCGCGGCATTTGGCTCAAATATCACCACTGGAATTCGTTTCAGCGCCGCCATCAACAAAACTGGACCAGCGGCGTATCCGCCCATTCCAAACGCCGCAGTAAATTTATGCCGCCGCAAAATTGCCGCGGAATCCCACATCGCAGGGCCCAGCATTCCGATTCCGCGAATTAGTTTCATTCCGCCGGAGCCTTTCAGTCCGACGGAGCGAATCTTTTCCAGCGGGAGTCCCGCCTGCGGCACCAATTTATTTTCCAGCCCGCGTTCGGTTCCCACAAACACGGCTTCCCGGCCTTCGCCGCGGCGCAGCCATTCTTTCGTCACCGCCAGCGCCGGGAAAACGTGTCCGCCTGTGCCGCCACCCGCGACCAACAATTTCATCACCTCAGTACCTGCTTGCTTTCACGTTTCGCAAAACTAAATTGCGCCATCAATCCGCGTGCCTGCTGACAGCGTGCCCCGCTGACTGACTAATATTCAGAAGCACGCCCGTGGCCAACAGCATCACCAGCAAACTTGAGCCGCCATAACTTATGAACGGCAGCGGAATTCCTTTTGTCGGCAGCATTCCCAGCACCACGCACAAATTAATCATGGCCTGGCTGGCCACCATCGTGGTGATGCCCAGCGCGATCAGCCGGCCGAACGGATCCAGCGATTCCAGCGCCGCACGCATCCCTCTCCAAGCGTAAACAGCAAAAAGGGCCAGCACAATAGCACCACCGATGAACCCTAGTTCCTCACAGATAACAGCGAAAATAAAATCAGTGTGCGCTTCCGGAAGATAAAAAAGTTTCTGTCGGCTTTCCATCAAGCCGACGCCGGTCAACCCGCCCGAACCAACCGCAATCAGAGATTGAATCAACTGAAAACCTTTTCCTTGTGGATCCAGATTCGGGTGCAGAAAACTCATCCAACGTTCAAGCCGCCAGGGCACGAAAATAATCGAATACAAAACGTATGGGGCCACGATCGCGCCCGCAGCCGCAATGAATTTCATGGAGATGCCGGCTACAAACATCATCGCCAGCGCGATCAAAAAGATTTCGATCGCCGTGCCCAGGTCCGGCTGCTTCGCAATCAAAGCGGAAACAACGAGCACTGGAGCAAGCGCCGGAACGAGCGTGTGGCGAATGTCGTTCATGCCATTTTCGCCGGCGCGCATGCGGCGCTCCAGAAACCACGCGAGATATGCGATAACCGCGAGCTTCGCTAACTCCGAGGGCTGAATTCCGACGCCGCCAAAAGCGATCCAGCGATGAGTGTTCTGGTGTTTTGCGAAAAAAAATACGGCGACGAGCATCAGCACAACTGCGCCGAGTCCGCTGAAGATTACGGCAGGCTTGCGCATGATCCGGTAATCGATATTCATCAGCGCGAACATTCCACCCACGCCCAGAACCAGGAACGCGAGCTGGCGCAACAAGAAGTGATAAGCGTGGCCGTAGTCAGCGCGCGCGGTTACAGCAGACGCGCTAAAAACCATCACCGCGCCGATCAGGCACAGCGCGACGGTAGAAATGAAAAGCCATTTGTCGGTTTCGAGTCTTCGGAACATTATTAGCTCGCCTTGGCGCGTCCGCCCGCGGCGAATTCCTCCTGTAATTGGCGCACGCGCTGCTTGAAAACCCGCCCGCGATGCTCGTAATTCTGAAATTGATCGAAGCTCGCGCACGCCGGCGCCAGCAAAACCGTGTCGCCCGGCTTTGCGATTTCCGCGGCGCGAGTTACGGCGCGTTCGATAGTTCCCGGAGTCTCAACCGGAACCGCTCCCGCAATTTGTGGCGCAATTTTTTCCGCAGCTGCGCCAATCAGTAGCGCCTGCTTCGCATGTTTCTTCAAAGCATCGCGCAACAATGTGAAATCCCCGCCTTTGTCTTTCCCTCCCAGGATGACCAGCAAATTTCCAGGAAACGCGTCGAGCGCCTTCAATGTAGCGTCGACATTCGTAGCTTTGGAATCGTTGTAATAGTCGACTCCTTTTATTTCGGCGACGAATTCCAGCCGGTGTTCCACCGCGGCAAAGCTTCGCACTGCGCTGGCGATGGAACGCGGCGCAACGCCCGCGAGAAACGCCGCACCGGCAGCGGCCATCACGTTTTCCACGTTGTGTTCGCCGCGCAGACCAATATCGGCGCGCTTCAGCAAAACAGTCTCGTCACCGTCGCGGCGCAGGATAATTTGGTCATCCCGCAGAAAAATTCCGCTCGCCACGCGCTTTGTTCGGCTGAACCAAAATACTTGCGGTTTCGCCGGCGTAAGTTGCTGCGCGCCTTCGTCATCCGCGTTCAAAATCGCCGCGTCTGATTCCACTTGATTCTCAAATATCCGCGCTTTCGCCTTCGCGTACGCTTCCAGCGACGGATGCCGGTCGAGGTGATCCGGCGTAACGTTCAGCAGCAGCGCGATGTCCGGACGAAATTGGTCAATTAATTCCAACTGAAAGCTGCTCGCTTCCAGAACTGTTACCGTGCTGTCGCTGGTTTCACTAACGCGCGAAATCAGCGGCGTGCCGATATTGCCCGCGATGATTGTCGGAATTCCCGCGCTCTCAAAAATGTGGCCGCACAGCGCGGTTGTAGTGGTCTTGCCGTTCGATCCCGTAACCGCCACAAGTTTCCCGCGCAGGAATCTCCACGCCAATTCAATCTCACTCCAAATCGGAATTTGCGCCGCGCGCGCAGCTTGCAACTGCACCAGCATCGGCGGAACGCCGGGACTCGGAATAATCAAATCCTGGGAAAGAAAAGTTTCTTCGCGATGTCCGCCAAGTTCCAGCGCAACATTAGCGCCACGCAGTTTCTCCACGGCTCCGGAAATTTCGGACTCCGCGCGGCCTTCGGTGGCCGTAACGATAGCTCCGCGTGCCGCGCAGAATAGCGCCGTGGCAATGCCCGTGCGCGCCAGCCCTACCACCAGCACGCGCTTGCCTTCGAGTTCGATACCCGGTCTCACTCAGTTGCTCGCTTTCAATCCGCTACCTCAACTTCAAAGTCGTCAGCGCGAACAGCGCGAAAATCAGCGCCGCAATCCAGAAGCGCACAATCACTTTCGATTCGCTCCATCCCGCAAGTTCAAAATGATGGTGTATCGGCGCCATCCGAAAAATGCGCCTGCCAGTAAGCCGATACGACGCCACTTGAAGAATAACGGAGAGCGCTTCAATGACAAAAACTCCGCCCACAAAGAAAAGCAGAACTTCCTGCTTGATGATCACCGCAATCACGCCAAGAGTTCCACCCAGCGCCAGCGAACCCACATCACCCATAAAAACATCCGCGGGATGCGCGTTGTACCAAAGAAATCCCATGGACGCGCCGACCAGCGAGCCGCAAAATACCGTCAGTTCCGCCGCGTGCGGAATATATTGAATATCGAGATACCCCGCGAATCGCGCATTGCTCGTCAAATACGTCAGAACAGTAAGCGCGCCCGCAGCAATAATCGTGCAACCAATCGCCAATCCGTCCAGGCCGTCGGTAAGATTCACTGCGTTCGACGAGCCGACGACCACGACAATGATGAAAAGCAGAAACGGCACGAAAGCCAGCGGCCAAAAATAACGAGACGCAAGAACGCTGTGAACAACAAGATCCGGCTGAAAGTTTTTGAAGAACGGAATGATCAGTTGCGTCGAATAAACTCCGCGATTCAGTAGAACTAAGAGCACCACACCAGCCAGAAGGCTCGTGAGAATTTGGTAGGTAAGCTTCGCGCGCGCCGACAAACCCTTATTGTGTTTGCGCACAACTTTCTGGAAATCGTCGATGAAACCAATCGCGCCAAACGCAAGCATCGCCCCAAGCGCCAGCAGCACGTAAGCGTTTTTCAAATCCGCCCACAGCAACGTAGGAATCGCAGTGGAAATTACGATCAGCACTCCGCCCATCGTCGGAGTTCCCGCTTTTGCTTGGTGGCTTTTCGGACCTTCTTCGCGGATGAACTGCCCAATCTGCATGGCCTGCAATTTGCGAATCACCCAAGGCCCCAGCACCAGCGTCAGAAACAACGCAGTCAGGCTCGCATACGCCGTGCGGACAGTAATGTAGCGAAAGACGTTGAGCGCCTTGAAATATGGCCGCAGCACTTCGTAAAAAAGGTAGTACAGCATTTCAGTGCCGCCCCGCCGTGTCCGCTACGTTGCTTGTCGCGTCGGCAGACGTATCCCGCAGCGCATGATTTGCGCGCAACGCTTCGACGATTTTCTCCATGCGCACGCCGCGCGAACCTTTCACCAAAATTAAATCGCCAGGCTTCGCCAGCGCAGAAACAAATTCCGCCGCCTCAGCAGAAGTTGCGAAGAATTTTGTCTGCCCAGCTTCCGCGCCGCCACTCATCGCCGCGCGCACAAATTCCGCCGATTCACCCTGCACTCCAATAATCCAATCAATTTTCTTCGCCGCAGCGTATCGCCCAGTTTCCGCATGCAACTCCGCAGACGTCGTCCCCAGCTCCAACATTTCTCCGCTAGCCAGAATTTTCCGCTCATATCCGGACGTATTCGCCAGCAAATCAGTCACGCTGGCCATCGCCGTCGGACTTGAGTTGTAGCAGTCATTGATGACCGTAAATCCTTCCGCAAACCGCAGCACTTCGCCGCGCATCGCCGCCGGCTTCATCCGCGGCAAAACTTCAGCAGCCTCGCGTGCTCCAATTCCCCAAATGCTCGCCGCCGCCAACGCGCCCAACGCATTCGTCACGTTATGTCGCCCAACCAGCGACAGCGCCAACCGCGCGCGTCCCTCCGGCGCCACGAATGTAAACGCGCTACCTTCCGCTCCGCGATCCTCAATTTCTTCCGCGCGAAATTCCGCGCGAGCGCCAACTCCAAATGTCACCACGCGTCCCGGCGCAACGCCAGCCATCTTCATCACGCGCTCGTCATCCGCATTCAGCACCGAAACCGTTTCGCGCCCCGGCAAATTCTCAATCAGTTCACGTTCAGCCAACGCAATCTCGTCCACATCCGCGAAAAATTCTAAATGCTCAACAGCCACGCGCGTGATCACGCCAATCTGCGGCGCCGCAATCGCAGTCAGGCGCGCCAATTCTCCACGCCGGGACATTCCCAGCTCGACCACCGCAGCTTCATGCGCAGGCTCCAGTTTCGCAAGCGTCAGCGGCAAACCATATTCGTTGTTCAGATTTCCTTCCGTCTTCAATACGCGAAATTTCGCGGCCACAAGGGCCGCCAGGATCTCTTTGGTTGTGGTCTTGCCAACCGAACCTGCAACCGCCGCGACGCGTCCCCCCCATTCGGTGCGGATTTCGTGCGCCAATTGTTGAAGTGCCGCAAGCGTTTCCGGAACCGCGAAAAGTTTTTCGCGAACGCTCGCCGGATAAGCCAGGAACTTTTCGCTTGCCACCACCGCCGCGCCAGCTCCGGCGGAAAGTACCTGCTCGACGAAAGCGTGTCCGTCGTGACGCGGCCCGTGTATGGCAATGAACAGCTCTCCCGCAGCCACCGAGCGAGAGTCAATCGACACACCGGCCAGCCGGGCCACGGGATCGAGCCCAGAGGGAACCGTAACCCCCAGTGCATGCGCAACTTGCTGAATCGTCCACCGCATAGCGTCTCGTGAGGGCTGGGCCTCAAATCGATTTCGCTCCTGCTACAGATTCACTCGAGCTTGCTCATTTCTTCTCGTTCCCATACCCACGTTCGATAAGCAAACGGCGCGCCACTTCGCGCTCGTCAAAATGAACGGGCCCGTCCTTCATAATTTGATACGTCTCGTGCCCCTTGCCGACCAGCAGCACAATGTCTCCCGCGCGCGCTTCGTCAAACGCCATTCCAATCGCGCGCTCGCGGTCCGGCTCCACTTTGTAAGGCGTGCGCGTGCGCTGCACTCCGACCACCGCATCATTAATTGTGCGCAGCGGATCTTCGGTTCGCGGATTATCCACGGTCAGCACCACCAGATCGCTCGCGCGTCCCGCAGTTTCGCCCATCGCCGGACGCTTGGTGCGATCGCGATCGCCACCATTTCCAAATAAAGTGATGATGCGTCCTTCCGGATGCAGTTCCCGCGCGGTCGTCAACAACTTACGTAGCGAATCGTCAGTGTGCGCGTAATCCACAATCACCAGAAATGGCTGCCCGCGATCAATGCGCTCAAATCTCCCCGGAACTGCTTGCAGCGAATTAATCCCGCGTTCGATTGTTTCCGGCGCTATCTCGAATGCCAGTCCCGTCGCAATCGCGCACAAAATATTGTAAACGTTAATGCGCCCCACCAGCGGCGAACGAACCTCAATGTTTCCGCTCGGCGTCTGCACCGTAAATTGCATCCCAGAAAATGACGGTGTGAAATTTCGCGTGATCACTTTCGCGCCATTGGTCATGCCAAATGTAATTGTGCGTTCCGCCAGACTAACAAGCTGCTTCCCGCGCGCGTCATCCGAATTAATCACCGCCACAGCAGGCTTGCCCGCGCCAGTCCCCTCAAACAATTGCCGCTTGGCCGCGAAATAATCGTCCAGATTCTTGTGATAATCCAAATGATCGCTCGTCAAATTCGTAAAAACGGCCACATCGAAGTGGCATCCCCACAAACGATCCATCGAAAGCGCGTGCGAACTCACCTCCATCACGCCGGCAGTAGCGCCGGAATCGCGCAGCTCCGCGAAAAACCTCTGCATCTCGTAAGATTCAGGAGTTGTGTTCGTCGCGTGATGTTCCGCCCGAGGCGTGCGATATACGACCGTCCCAAAAAGTCCCGCACTAATTTCCGCCGCGCGCAAAATTGAATCGACCAAAAAACTCGTTGTAGTTTTTCCACTAGTTCCGGTAATCCCAATTAATTTCAGCCCGGCCGCCGGATGCCGAAATAAATTTGCCGACGCCAGCGAAAGCGCCTTCCGCGCTTGCGGCACTTGAACCCAGGTTACGCTCGCTGGAACAATTTTTCGTTCCGCTGCAATACCAGTTCGCGCAAATACCGCCTGCCACTCCGCGTTCGATTCCGAAATACTCGGTCGCGGCAGTTCACTCACAATCGCCGTTGCGCCGCGCGCCGCCGCATCAAACGCGTACAGATTTCCGTCCGTCGCTTCCCCGCGAATCGCGAAGAACGCCGATCCCTGCTTCACCTGCCTGCTGTTGTAAGCGACTTCGGTAATCTTGCGTTCCGCTTCCGCAGGAGAAATCGGCGAAGTAGTGGGAATTCCGGCCAGCAATTCACGAAGTGTCAGGCTTTCCAGCCGCAGTGTCGTCTCATGCGATTGTGCGCTCACATTTGGCTCGAGATGCGTCTTGGCCGGCATCGTCAATTATTTGCGGGCGCAATTGGCCGCGCCGCGGAACTCGTGTGGCGCGGCGTCGCAACTTGCGCGGGGCGACCAAACCGCACCGTTACGCGACTGCCGCGCCGCACCGTGGTGCCGGCTACCGGTTCTTGTTCCACTGCAACTCCATTGCCAACTAAACTCGGCGCGATTCCCAGCCGCGCGCACTGTTGCGAAACTTCGCGCACCGTCTTTCCTGCAAGCGACGGCACGATCACGCCTTCGTCCGCCGCAAACGCCAGCGTCGGAGGCGGCGTGTTCGCGTCGGCATGCTGCGGCGGAGTTGCCACCACATCGGCCTGCGCGGTTTCTGATTCCACCTGCGAAGGATCGAAATCGCTGGCTTCAGATTCGTCAGCAGCAGAATTCGGTTTGTAAGCTGGCCGCCGCATTCCCGGCGCCACCGGCTCATCTTGCGGAGTATTCAAATATGCCAGCACCTGCTCAGCCACGCGTTTGAAAACCGGCGCTGATACTTGCCCGCCTTCGTGCAATCCCACCGGCGAATCCAGCGTAACCAGAATTGTTACCGCCGGATTATTAATCGGCGCGAATCCCACGAATGACGCAATCACATGTGTCGCCGAGTATCGCCCCGTCGCCGGATCAATTTTCTGCGCGGTGCCAGTTTTTCCCGCCGCCGTGTATCCATCCAGCCGCGCGCCCGGTGCGGTCCCTCCCACCAGCACAACTCCCTCCAACATCGACTTCATCGTCGCCGCCGTCTGCGGATGAATCACAAATCGCGGCGCAGGCTGCGCAATTGGAACCAATGTCGTCCCCTGGCGCAATCCTTGGATCACATGCGGACGCACCCACATTCCGCCGTTGCCAATCGCATTCATCGCGGAAATTAATTGGATCGCCGTAACTCCCACTTCCTGCCCCATCGAAATGGAAGCCGGCGAAACCTGCGTCCAGTGGTCCAGTGGATGCACGATTCCGCGCGTCTCGCCCGGCAAATCAATCCCGGTTGGCGCTCCGAATCCAAAAGCGTGAATGTAGTCGTAAAGTTTCGGCGCACCCAGCCGCAATCCCAATTTGATCGCGCCTACGTCGCTGGACTTCGCAAGAATCTGCGGCACCGTCAACATTCCAAACGGTTTGTGATCGTGTATGCGATGTCCCGCCACATAAATCGCACCCATCTGGCAATCGATCACTTCGTCGGTGTTGGTGATGCCCTCTTCCAGCGCCGATGCCAGCGTCACAATTTTGAATACCGACCCCGGCTCGTAACTCGCCGCCACCGCGCGATTCATTCGCGCATCAACTCCTGCGTCCGCCTTCGCGTTGGGATTAAACGTCGGGAAATTCGTCATCGCCAGAATTTCACCGGACGCCGTATCTTCCACAATGATGCTTCCTGCAATTGCGTGAGTGTCGCTGATCGCTTTCAGCATTTCCTTCTCAGCGATGTACTGAATGTTCTGGTCCAGCGTTAGAACAACATTCGATCCCGCTTCCGCGCCCTTTTCCGAACTATCAAACGGACGGCTGTGCGCGTCCGCCAAGATCATCATCCGCCCGGGCAGCCCACGAATTTTGGAATCCAGCGAATACTCGATTCCGCCCAATCCCTTTTCATCAATATCGACGTAACCCAGAACGTGCGCCGCCAGTGTTTGCTTCGGATAGAAGCGCTTCCGCTCCGGCGCAAAATAAATTCCGCGCAAATTCATTTCCTTGATGCGTTCCGTTTTTTCCGGCGGAAGTTTACGCGCGATCCACACAAAATTTGTCGGCCCCGCAAGCTTCGAAGCAATTTCATCCGGCGAAACGTTCAGCACGCCCGAAAGCAGACGCGCCACCATGTCGTGATCCGTAATGTCCGAAGGAATGGCGTAGCACGACTCAACCGAAACGCTCATCGCCAGTTCTTTCAGGTTGCGATCGTAAACAATTCCGCGCCGGGGACTAATTTCCACCGAGCGCGAAACTTGCCGTGCCGCGTGCGTGTAATATTCGCGATAACAAATGAGTTGAAGGTAGGCGAGGCGGGTTACTGCGGCCCCCATCCAGAGCATCACAAATCCGGCGACAATTAACAGCCGGGCGCGGGGGCTTCTCCATTGCATTTTGATGTGAAAACTCCAGCCAAAACAGTACGAGCTTCACATGAGTCGTAATGCCGCAATGTCTGGCGCAAATTCATCTCTTAAAAAATCGTTCCAGCAAAATTTATTGGGCCGGAGTAATATTCCGCCGCACTTGCGCGACCACTATGCCCGAACTTCCCTGCGACGGCGCCACCTGTCCAGGCACCGGCGACGTCAAGCCCAAATGCTTCCGCGCAATCGCGTCAATGCGCATCGGCGAACGCAGATCCGCTACTTCCAGCCGCAGTTGTGCATTCAGCTCCGCGGCCTGCGCGCGTGTCGACTTCAATTCCTGCAGCCGGTAGTCCATCTGTATGCACTGAAAGTGTTGCCACGCATACAGCAGCACGACAACCGCCAGCAATCCGCCTCGCGCTGCCAGGCGCGCGCATTCGCGCAATCGCCGCGGCGCCGCTGCCCGTACCACTCGTGAATTGTCAATTCGCTTTACCGTGAAAAATTCTGTCACTGTACGCCTGGCACTTTCTCCGCTGCACGCAGCTTTACGCTGCGCGCGCGATGGTTACGGTTAATTTCGTCGTCGGTAGCCTGCACCGCTTTTTTCGTTACGATTTGCAACACGCCCGCGGCGGCCTGCTCGCGAAAAAAATATTTCACG
>Ga0210410_10003179_pt1 | contig 14613 bp, 13 predicted proteins | sample IncBWC4MmetaG_FD_161058 | JGI IMG/M metagenome (GOLD analysis project Ga0210410, IMG submission 161058) | Forest soil microbial communities from Barre Woods Harvard Forest LTER site, Petersham, Massachusetts, United States - Inc-BW-C-4-M | ecosystem: Environmental > Terrestrial > Soil >... | reverse complement strand
AATCGCGCACTCACTCCACCCGCTGTCGGGAATGCACGGGACCGGACACGTGACTGTGCGCAACGGCCAGGTGCCGAGCCTCCGGCTCAACGCGAATTTGATGAAACTGGCGCACTTCAACGATCTAGGCCCGGCCAAGAATGATCCTTCCGCATTTAATTTGATCACCACCGATCTGGAATTGGACAACCAGCGGATTTCGAGCCGCGTGATTGACATTGACGGTTACGGAGTCGATGTGGACGGCTCAGGAACCGTCAGCGTCTCAGGTTCCGACGAGTTGAACTATCGCGGGTTGGCGGAGATTACAACCAAAGAGAGCTTCCTTACCAACACCGTCGCGCGGCTGTCCGGAGCCACACTGAAAGACGGCAAGTTGCAGTTTCCCTTTCGAATCGCCGGAACGATCGATAACCCGATATTCTCCAAGGGCAAAGGCGATCAGGACGTGGACGCAGTACAAAAGCCCCGGTGAGAGAAGATGCCCGACAGTTCTGGACGAGTGGTCAGCAAATCGAGTGATTGCCAAAACTATTTAAACAGCTGCCCGCGGCTTCACTCCTATGGCCGAATGCGGGGCCAATCGCTCAGTAATTTTTTGCGAGGTACTCGCGCAGGCGGCCGATCCGGAAGGTTGCATCGGCGGTCTCGATTTGCAGAAGGAGTTGGGTGGCGGCCAGTTGGTTGTGGAAATCGAACGCAGCGGAAGTGTCCGGCGCCGCAACCAGCTGAAGATTCTCGTCGAGTTGTTTGTTTTCTTCCTCAAGGGACTTGAGCTTAGCCTCCTGCACCATGACGCAATCCGCTAGTTGCTGCCGGAGCACCTCCATCTGCCGCACAACGTCGCTTTCCTCCACTTTCTTCCATTGATCGTGCGCTTCGACGGCGCGATCCAGATGCCGGTTGATGGCCCGGCTGGCGAGATTGTAGCTGATGGAGACCTGCCCATACGGCTGCGTACCCTGGGCAATCGGATTCACTTGCTGATGGACGCCAACGGTGAGCGCGACATCCCAATTGTTCTGCCGGCTCAGTTTATCCAGAACTCTTTGCGCACCCTCCTCGCTGCCCTGTTTTTGCGCGACCAACTCTTTCAACGGTTGATCGCTCAGCGACGGAACATAAATGGCCGAGAGCTTCGAACTAGTGTCGGCGCGGTCTGCCTCCAGCTTGATCTTTGTAGTCTGCAACGAGAAGAGCATGAGCTGCGTGGCATTCTGGGCCTCCAGCATCTTCACGGTCTGCGCGATCAGAGTGCCCAGTGATTTGGAGGCCTGTTCGATCAGCGTGAGCCTGTTGAGAAGGGCTACTTTCTCCAGGCTGGGCAGCGCGTATTGGATTTCCTGCTGGGCTCCCGTGGTGGCCTTGTAGAGTTCGCAGTTTTTGCGGGCGACATCCATGGTCAGCTCAGCTTTCCGGACATCGGAAAGACCCAGCGTGGCTCCCCCAACCAGTTGCATGGGCAGACCGGTCTCGGGTTGCGTGAAGCCTGCCGTGGCCGTCGGCGTGCGCAGCAGGTTTCGCTGCGCTTGCGCCTGTTCCATCACGTACGTGCAGTAGGCCTGCTGATCCTGTTGGCCTCGCGCAATCGCGGGGACGACACAAAGCAAACCTGCAGCCAGCACCGATTTCCAGGGATTCCTGATCATTGGGTTCTCCTCAGAACAATAGCGGCTTACGGCCGAGGAACACGGTCTTGGACTTCGCGGATTCCGGGTGGTCGAGATTCATCTGCATCAGGAATCCTCGAATGTTGGTCTTGAAGATGGGATGTATGGCCGTCTCTTCGCCCGCGAATACCTGGTTCACTGTGCCGATTTTGCGGCACGCGAACATATTGAGGTAACAGTCGTAAACCGGGCGCCCGGCCACCGCGCTGGCCTGATTGTCATAAGGGACGAAGGCGAAAAACAGCGTCTGGCTCCCGGACGCGTTCAGATAGTAGGGGCTTTGTTTGGCGGTGCGAATGGCTTCCCGTAACCGGTTGATCTGTTGCGATTCTTCCTGCAGTTGCTTGTCGGCGACGTTGATCGCCACATCGAGCTGGGCGGCTTCGGAGCGCAGCTCCGCCTGCTTTTCGAGCACGTCGAGCGAATCCGTGCCCGTCGTGTTCTTCTGGAGGACGCTGTCTGTCAGCAGCACCTCGGCTATTTTGCTGTCCGTGTAAGCGTTCTCGGCCTGATTCAGCGCGGACAACTGGGTGGCTGCGTCGCCCTTTGTGATCAAGCCGGCAGCCAAGTCTTTGTTGATGTTCGACTCGACTTCTCGGAGCTGCTTCAGGACCGCTTGTGTTTTCAGGTTGTCGGCCTGTTTCTGCGTGTCGAGTGCGGCGAGTTGTGGCCCGATGGCACGGTTGTGCGTCCGCTCGCGGGCAATCGCCGCCTGAAGTTGAGGCTCCAGCGCCAGCAGCGCCGCCCGGTGCTTCTTCATCTCCGCGATACCGCTTTCCAGTTTTTGCGAATCCACCTTCAGGTCTTCGATGGTCTGCTGGCTGGTCACCAGCTTTTGCCGGAAGTCGAGGCTTTTCTCGTCGACCGCGGAAAGGATAAGCGGCGCGGCCCACGAGTTGCTGACCGCGTAAAATCCCATCACAAAGGCATACGTGAGGATGCCGCCGAGCACCAGATACAGCACGGTTATGGCAAATACGCGGTAGAGCGAAATCACAACTTTGTAGTGGAACGACTGCCTCGGCGCGGCTTTTTTCGGTTGCACAGGCGGAGTATCAGCGGTCAGGGTTGGCAAGAAGCACCTCTTCTTCTTTGGTTCGCGTTCCCCAATCTGCGGAATCCATCGTACACAGGGCCAGCGGCGTCAGGAACAAGCTGCTCACCAGCGACCAGGCGACGTAAGCTCCAAACACCAGCGGATGGGCCAGCGCTTCTCGCGCGCTGTATTTCTTGATCACCCAGGTCAGCACGGCCCCGATTCCAAGAGCTGTCAGCAGCGGCAGCGGGCCCGCCCAGGCCAGTGGGTCCGAAGAGAGCATCGTTACCGCAACCAGAAAAGCGACAAGTGCCCCAAGCGGCGTCAGTACCAGCGTGAACACCGTGTTTGGGTGCAGCTTCCAGACGTGCTGCGGAAGCGTCCGAAGCGTGTAGAAAAAATCGCGCACGATGCTGCGGCGCCAGCGCAGTTGCTGTTTGAAAAGGACAGAGAGCGTGTTCGGCACCGTGGTCCAGCAAAGCGCGTCATTATTGATGTATGTTCCATAACCGCGCAGCAACGTCTGGTGAGTCAGGAACCTGTCTTCGCCCTGATTCACCGGAATGCCGAACCAGTTCCGCGCGCGGATCGCCGGCTCGATCTCCAGCAGCAATTCGCGCCGGATGGCAAACAGGCATCCGCTGATGCAGCATACGCTCCGAGTCCAATTCTCCGGAATTTTGTAAAGCTGAAACGCTGAGTAGTAGATGACCGCCTGAATCCCGGTGATCACGCTGTCGTTTGGATTGCGGACACCCACTCTGCCGCCCACCGACCCGATTCGCGGCTCCGAGAAGCAGGCGGTCAGTTCGCGAATCGCGTCCTCGTGGAAAATGCAATCCGAATCGATCGAGATGATGATGTCGGCGGAGGAATGCTGCAGCGCGTTGCAAACCGTGCGCGCCTTTCCGCTGTTGACCGTGTTCCGGCCGGTGCGGATGCGAATGTTGGTGAAATCGCGCTGGGCTTTGAGCACCCACTCGTAACTGTCGTCGACGGAACAGTCGTCCTGCGCGATGACTTCGAACTTCTCGTTCGGATAGTTGCACTTGCTGATGCTTTCGATGGTCTCGTACACCGTCTTGCCCTCGTTGAAGCAGGGCATCAGAACGCTGACCGTGGGCTGGTAGCTGTAATCCTTTTGGATTTTTGTGTCGGGGAACGATAGCTTCAGGATGATTCCCATCACGTATTTGACGACGGAAATCAGCAGGCAAAGGACCATGACGAGCCAGAGAAGTATCGGGGCCATTATTGCAACGCCTCCGGTGGCACATCGCTCATCCAGGTTTCGAGAACTTCAACGATTGTATACTGAGTTCAATTGCCCGGGTCGCGGCGGCGCGGCGATTGTTTCCATCCCCTCGAACTGAAACTCTACAAATTCCACACTCGATTGACACTCCCCCCCACGCCTCGTAAACTGATTCGGACATCCAGCAGGCAAGGGAAGTGGGGAAGTGCCGTGCAATTCGGCCGCGGTCCCGCCACTGTATTCGGCTTCATTGCCGAGAGCCAGGCTACCCTCCCTCGCCGCCGTGGTTGGGCCTACTTCGCGAGAGGGTACGCCCCCAGTACGACCCCGGCTTCTCGCCGGTTTTTTTATTCTCAAAATTCTCACGGCTCTCTCGTAAGAGGAGATTTGTGCACCACAGTTTTGCCCATGTAATGCGTCGCGCCCGCGTTTTCGCCGCTGCTGCACTTTTGCTCACTGGCTTGCCCCTCCGCGCCCAGTCGTCCACGCCCGCGCCTGCTTCTCCCACGCCACCTGACATGCGCGAGGTTGTTGACGAATTCGGCCGCACCGTCCGCGTCCCGCAGCTTCCCTCGCGCATTGTTTCTCTTGCGCCCAGCTTGACCGAGACGCTCTACGCCCTTGGCGTACAGGACCGCCTCGTCGGCGATACCGACTACTGCGACTATCCTCCCGAAGCGCAAAAGAAAAGGAAAGTCGGCGGCCCCATCAATCCCAATCTGGAGGAAATCGCCGCGCTCCACCCGGACCTCGTTCTCGTCACCAAGGAAATCAATCGCCTCGACACCGTCCGCGCCCTCGACACTCTCGGCATTCCCACCTACGCCACTCGCGCCCAGAACGTCGATGAAATTCTCTCCACCACGCAGAAACTCGCCGATCTCCTCGGCGTCGCGGAAACCGGCAAGTCGCTCACCGCCGATCTTGGGGCTCGCCTCTCCGCGCTGCACGCCAAACTCGATGGGCTCCCGCCGAGCCGCGTTCTCTTCGTCGTCTGGACCCACCCGCTTATCTCCGTCGGCAAAAACACCTTCATCGCCGACGCGCTCAGCAAAGCCGATGCCGCCAGCATCGTGGACGCCACGCAAGACTGGCCGCAGATGAACCTCGAAGAAGTTCTCCGCCTGCAGCCCGATTACCTGGTTTTCGCCGCCTCGCACCCGGAATCCGCTTCCCGCGATTTTGAATCACTCTCAGTGCTACCCGGGTGGAAATTGCTCGATGCCGTGCGCAATCGCCGGTTCGCGGTCATCAGCGACGCCGTCAATCGCCCGGCTCCGCGCATCGTTTCCGCCATCGAAGACCTCGCGCGCCAGCTTCATCCCGCGGCGTTTCAGGAATCGCCTGCTCCTGAAAAGCCCGCGGCTCCCGTGCCACCTCCGTCTAATCCTCCCGCGGCAGCGCCCACGCACATGAGTCTCAACGCGCAACCTTTCGCGATGGAGCTTGCATGCGCCCGCTGACCCTCACGCGCCTCTTGATCCGCTGCGGAATCCTTGCGGTTATTCTCTTTGCTGTCGTTGTCGTAGCCATGAAGCTCGGTGCCGTCCAGGTTTCTCTTTACGGTCTCGGCAAGGATCTCATCAGCCTGCTTCTTCATCGCACCACTTCTCTTTCCAGCGACTACGGCATGATTGTCCTCGGCATCCGCCTCCCGCGCATTCTGCTTGCCATCTTCGTCGGCGCTTCTCTTTCCGTCGCCGGGGTCAGCTTCCAGGCGCTGCTTCGCAATCCGCTCGCCGACCCGTACGTGCTCGGCGTTTCTTCCGGTGCCGCTCTTGGAGCAATCGTCGCGCTCATTGTGGAGGCTCGCCTCGATCTGACTCCCGAAATGGCCGGATTGATTACCCCGGTCGGCGCGTTTCTCGGCGCCGCCGTCACGATCGCGGCAGTCTATATCCTCGGGCGGCGCGATGGACAGATTGACAGCACCACGCTGCTCCTCGGCGGCATCATCACAGCTTCCTTCCTGCAGGCGGTCATCATGTTCCTGATGACCACGCTCTCCGGAAATAATCTTCGCGGCAGCGCGTTCTGGTTTATGGGCGATCTTTCCACGCCGCAGCCCAGTAGTCTGCTCTACTTCCTCTCGTTCGGCTTTATCATCGCCGCTGGCGCGATTTACACCACCGCCTCCGATTTGAATCTTTTGCTTGCGGGCGAAAAAGAAGCCATGCACCTCGGCGTGGATGTGCCGCGAGTGCGCATTGTTGTCTACATCGCCGCTTCCATCCTCACGGGCCTTGCCGTCAGCGTCAGCGGCACTATCGGCTACGTCGGCCTTCTCGTTCCCCACGTCATGCGCCTGATCTTCGGCTCCGACCATCGCATGCTGATCCCCGCCTCTGCGCTCGGCGGTGCGATCGCGCTGGTCCTTGCGGACACGCTCGCACGGACGGTCACTTCGCCCACCGATTTGCCCGTCGGCGCCATGACGGCGCTCGCCGGTGCGCCGCTCTTCATCTATTTGCTGCGCCGGAGAATCGCATGAGCAGCGCGCTACGTCACCCGCTTCCCGGAGACAGTTCGCGTGCCACTCCCGATGTTCGCCTGAGCGTCGAGCAAGTTAGCTACGCCTACGCGCCCAATCCCTCGCAAGCGCCGCTGTTCACGCTCGAAGCGATGAGTTTCCAGGCGAAGCCTGGCGAACTCGTCGCCATTCTTGGCCCCAACGCCAGCGGCAAATCCACGCTCCTCAAGCTCATCTCTGGCGCGCTCCAGCCGCTCTCCGGCCGCATTTTCCTGAACGGTTTCGAAACGCATTCGCTCCCTGTCAAGACGCGCGCCCAGCGTATCGCGCTTGTCCAGCAGGAGAGCCGCCTGCTTTTCCCATCGCGCGCCTGGGAATTTGTGATCCAGGGCAGGCATCCCTATCACGGTGGCCTGCGCTTCGAGTCCGAGGAAGACATCCTCATCGCCAACAACGCGCTTGCGCAGGTTGGCGCCACCGAACTCGCCGACCGCTGGATGGACAAAATCTCCGGCGGCGAAAAGCAGCGCGTTATTCTTGCCCGCGCCCTCGCGCAGCAGCCGCTCCTCCTGCTTCTCGACGAGCCGACGCTGCATCTCGATATCGGAGCGCAGGTGGACCTTCTCGAATCCCTGCGCCGCCTCGCCGCGCAGAATCGTTACACCGTTGTCGTCGTCACCCACGAACTCAATCTCGCGGGCGAGTACGCCGACCAGGTTGTTCTGATGCACCGGGGCAAATGCCTTCGCGTGGGTCCGCCGGCAACGGTGCTCCAGCGCGAGATTCTCGAACAGGTTTTTCAAGCGCCGCTTTCCGTGGAGATGACTCCCTCCGGCCGGCCGCGTATAACGCTTTTCACTAATAAATAGAAGTTTCCTCGTTCACCTCAACCGGCGGCCTCGCGCCTCCGACATTCTTAACCCGCAGCGGGCTTTGCCCCTCCACATTAACCGCGGACTTCGTGCTCGGGAAGACGGTGCAACACCGTCGCCGCCGCGCGACTGTAAGGCGAATGTAGTGCTCGCCAGCCACTGTAGCCAATTTCCGCTACGGGAAGGCAGCGAGTGAACTCAGTAGTGGCCGATCTTCAGATCGGCCAGGAGTAGCGGCAAGCTTCAGCCTGCCGCGTCCCCCCAGAGTTCCTTTTCGCCAAGCCAGGAGACCGGCGAAGTCTGCAGCCCGTGCAAGCCTCTTTGCACCGGCCAACCTTCAAGCTCCCGCGCGTGAGGGAGCGGAGGAACCATGAAAAACATAGTCGCTATACTTTCTTTGCTCGCCGCATTCTTTCTTCCCGTTGCCAGCTCGAAAGCCGCACCGCAATCCCAAAGCAGCAACTCTCACCTCGCCGGCACCCTAACCGATCCGTCGGGCGCACCCGTCGGCGAAGTTCAAATCACCGCACAACCAGAAGCCTCCTCGGCAGGCCAGCCCGTTACCGCCGTTTCTTCCAACGATGGCTCGTATTCGGTTGCTCTGCCCGCAGGCCGCTATCGCCTGCGCTTCACTCGCTCTTCCTTCGCCGCGCGCGAACTCGTTCTCGCCATCGCGTCCGGCGAGTCCCGCGTCCTGAATGTTCATCTCGACCTCGAACCGCTTTCCTCCAGCGTCATCGTCACAGGACAAGCCGTGCCGTCAACCGCGCAGCAAACGACCGCACCCACCGATGTCATTTCCCGCGAAACCATCAGCGAGCGCCAGGCCACCTCGCTGCCCGAATTGCTGCAGTTTTCTACCGGCATCGCCACGGATCGCACCGGGCCATTCGGCGGCAGCACCTCCATTTTCCTGAACGGTGGCAATTCCAACTTCACCAAAGTCCTGGTGGACGGCACGCCGATCAATCCGCCTGGCAGCGGCGTGGATTTCTCCAGCCTCACCACCGAGAACATCGACAAAGTGGAAATCGTGCGCGGCGCCGAAAGCGCCATTTATGGCAGCGACGCCGTTTCCGGCGTCATCCAGCTCTTCACTCATCGTGGTGATACGCGAGTTCCCGCGTTCAGCGTATTTTCCGAAGGTGGCAATTTTTCTTCCGCCCGCGGCGGTGCGGACCTCAGCGGCATCCTCGGCAAGTTCGACTATTCCGGAGCCGCCGCTTATTTCAAGACCGACGGCCAGGGCCCCAACGACTATTTCGTGAATCGTACGCTGTCTGGAAATTTCGGCTACTCCTTTTCGGACACCCACCAGCTCCACGTCTCGCTTCGCAACAACACCAGCGACGCGGGCATTCCCGGCCCCACGCTGCAGGGCCCGCCGGATCTCTTCCAGGGCTACGGCCAGAAGATTTTTTCCGCCAATGCCCGCTGGGAGTTCACCACCGGCTCCCACTGGCATCACCAGCTCATGGGCACGGACTCTTACACCCGCCAGCACAACTTCGCGAATCAGGGCGACACATTTCCGTTCGACTCTCTACTCACCTTCAACCGCGTCGCGTTTAATCCCCAATCGAGCTACGTGTCGCGCAAATTCATCGCCACCGTCGGCTACCAATATGAAGTCGAGAATGGAGACGTCTCTTCCGGCCATCTGCGTCGCAACAATCAGGCCGGGTACCTCGACTTCCGTTACACGCCGATTTCGCGGCTCACCCTCGATTTCGGTGGACGCGTCGAGGCCAACGGCGAGTTTGGCACCCGCTTCACTCCACGTGTTGGAGGTTCCTATGCGCTTCACTATGGCAAAGGTTTCTTCGGCGACACGCGTTACCGCGCCTTTTACGGCCAGGGAATCAAGGAGCCCCGCTTCGATCAAACCTCTGGCACCGATCCCTGCTTTCCGGGCAATCCCGATCTCAAGCCCGAGGCAAGCAAGGGCTGGACCACCGGTTTCGATCAAAAACTCGCTTCGGATCGTTGGAAAGTTTCCGTCGACTATTTCTACACTCGATTTTACGACATCGTCAGCTTCGCGAATTGCTCTCCAGGCGGTCTTTGCCAGGTGAATCCATCCTGCCAGTTTGGAAATGGCACCTTTGTTAATACCGACCTCGCTTTTGCCCGTGGCATCAACCTCGTTTCGGAATTCCGCCCGCGCAAGTGGCTCTTCATCAACGGCAATTACACTTACGACGATACCCGTGTCGTGAAGTCCGAGAATCCGTTCGCAGATCCTTCACTTGAGCCCGGCAATCACCTGATTCGCCGTCCGGTGAATTCCGGTTCATTCGGAGTCAATCTGAATGTCGCGCATGTGAATTGGAACTTTATAGGCTACTTCAGCGGCGTGCGCACCGATTCCAATTTCGTGAATCCCACGCAAACTACGAATCCGGGTTACGCCCGATTCGACATGGCCGCAAATTACAACGTGACCCGCGGCCTCTTCGTCACTGCCCGCGCCATCAATCTGTTCGACAAACAATACCAGGACGCCCTCGGCTTTCCCGCCTTGGGCCGCTACTACATGTTCGGCCTGCGCTACGCCTTCTCCGGCAAAAACTGATGTGTCAAGCACAAGCCTTTGTAGGGGCCGGGTTTGCCTGCCCCGAGTCCAAACGAAGGGCCCGGCCCGATATAAACCTCGGAGCGCAACTTGCCGCAACTTGAACCAATTCTCTTCTGCTGGAGCGGCGGCAAAGACAGCGCCCTGGCGCTGCACTCGCTGCTTCAGCAGAACGAAGTGCGCATCGCCGCCCTCCTCACCGCCGTGACCGAGGGCTACGACCGCATCAGCATCCACGGCGTTCGCCGCGAACTTCTGTGCCGGCAGGCGGATTCTCTCCGTCTGCCGCTGCACGAAGTCTTCATCCCCCCCCAATGCGCCAATCCGATCTACGAAGCCCGCATGGAAGAAGCGCTGCTCCTCCATTTCCAGCAGGGCATCTGCCGCGTCGCGTTCGGCGATATCTTCCTCGAAGATCTCCGCGTGTATCGCGAAAAAAATCTCGCCCGCGTCGGGATGCAGGCCCTCTTCCCCATCTGGAAGCGCGACACGCGCGAACTCATCCGTGAATTCCACGCCGCCGGATTTCGTTCCGTAGCTGTCTGCATCGACTCCAAAGTCCTCGACCCCAGCTTCGCCGGCCGCGAACTCGACGAATCCTTCTTCGCTGACCTTCCGCCCGGCGTCGATCCCTGCGGCGAAAACGGTGAATTCCACACCTTCGTCTTCGACGGCCCAATCTTCACGCGCCCAGTCGACTTCATCCTCGGCGAAGTCGTCCAGCGCGATTCCTTCGTGTTCCGCGATCTGTTGCCGGGGAAAGCCCAAAAGGAGGTTTGACTCGAATTATGTTCCAGGAAAAATCGACCACTCACGTTTTGGTACTTCGTGCCATTCTCGCCGCGGTGATGATCATTCTCGCCGCCGTGATGCGTATCCTTCCGCATCCATGGAATTTCACACCCATCGGCGCCATGGCGCTCTTTTCGGGCGCAATGTTCCGCGACCGCCGCGTCGCCTTTGTGTTCCCACTCGTCGCTCTCTTCGCCGGTGATCTTTTTGTCGGCCTGCATCGCCTCATGCCCGTCGTGTACGCCAGCTTCCTGCTCAGCGTGTTCATCGGCACATGGCTGGCAAATCGCCGTGGTATTCTGCGCATCGGCGGCGCCGTTTTCCTCGGCGCGCTCCAATTCTTCCTCGTAACCAACTTCGCCGTCTGGCAACTGTTCGGCACCTACCCGCACACTCCCGCTGGCCTCGTCGCCTGTTACATCGCAGGCCTGCCTCTCTTCGGCAACACCCTCGCCGGCGACGCCCTCTACTCCAGTCTTTTCTTCGGCATCTTCGCGCTTGCAGAAAAGTTCTTTCCGGCATTGAGTGAACCTGCGGGACATCCCGCACATTGAGGAGTCACCATGCCGGAATCGTGCGTTCCTCGCGTCGGTGTCGGCGTCCTGTTGGTGGACGAACTGGAGCGTGTGTTGCTCACATTGCGCAATCGCCCGCCCGAGGCAGGGTGCTGGAGCATCGTGGGTGGCAAACTGGATTTTCTGGAGACCTTGGAAGAATGCGCCGCGCGGGAGACGCGCGAGGAGGTCGGCGTCGAAGTCTCCATCCAATCGTTACTCTGCGTAACCGACCACTGCCTTCCGCAGGAAAACCAGCATTGGGTCTCTCCCGCCTACCTCGCAAAAGTTCGGGCTGGCGAGGCGGTCAACTGTGAGCCGGAGAAGACCGCGGACGTCCAGTGGTTCGAACTGGATCGCCTGCCTCCCAATCTGACAATGACCGCGCGCAATGCTATACGAGCCTACACCCGGCAACGGCAGCCGTCGGGCCAGGACCTGCCGCGGTGATGCTATAATTCTTAGTTTCCCCATGACGAAATTCGCCACGGAATCCGCCATGTCTCCCGAGCTGCTCGCCAAATATGAGCCGGTCATCGGCCTGGAAGTCCACGTCCAGCTCCTCACCAACACAAAGATTTTCTGCGGTTGCTCCACGCGTTTCGGCGATTCGCCCAACTCCAACGTCTGCCCCGTCTGCCTCGGCCTGCCCGGCACGCTGCCCGTTCTCAACAAGCGGGCCGTCGAAATGGCCATGCGCACCGCTGTCGCTATTAACTGCACCGTGCACGAGCACTCCCGCTTCGCCCGCAAAAATTATTTTTATCCGGACTTGCCCAAGGGCTACCAGATTTCGCAATACGAACTGCCTCTGGCCACCGGCGGCTGGCTGGAAATCGAAGTCCACGGCGAAAAAAAGCGCATCGGTATTACGCGCCTGCACCTGGAGGAAGACGCGGGCAAGTCGCTCCATGACGGCTTTCCGCATTCGGATGAAAAAACCTACGTCGATTTCAACCGCTGCGGCACTCCGCTGAGCGAAATCGTCTCCGAGCCTGACATGCGCACGCCCGATGAGGCGTACGCCTACCTCACCACTCTGCGCCAGATCCTTCTTTACACCGGCGTAAGCGACGTCAACATGGAGGAAGGCTCGCTCCGCTGCGACGCCAACGTCAGCGTCCGCCGCCGTGGGACCACGGAATTCGGCACTAAGGTCGAAGTAAAAAATCTGAATTCATTCCGCTATCTCGCGAAAGCCCTCGAATACGAAATCGAGCGCCACATCGGCATCATCGAGTCCGGCGGCCGCATCTCGCAGGAAACCCGCCTCTGGAATCAGGCCGCCAACCGCACCGATTCCATGCGCTCTAAAGAAAAGGCTCACGACTACCGCTATTTCCCGGAGCCCGATCTCCTACCCGTCCACGTCAGCCCCGCCTGGCGCGACGAAGTTCTCCGCTCGTTGCCCGAACTTCCCGCCGCCAAGCGCGCCCGTTTTGTGGAGAATTATGGTCTTTCGGCGGATGAAGCCAGTGTGCTGACAGAAACGCAGGATGTAGCTGATTATTTCGAGGCCACAGTGCGGTCCGGTGCAGATCCAAAACAAACTGCAAATTGGATGCAGAGAGTAGCGCATCTCGCAGAAATGACAGCCACACTGGAGCAAAATGTTACGGCAAGATACGGACGAGTAGCGGCCGAGCGACTTGCGGAGCTTATAGTCTTAGTTTCCCAAGGGAAGATCACAGCCGCTGTAGCCAAGAAAGTACTCCCAACCATGTTTGAAACCGGCCGCTCCGCCGCCGAAATCGTCGCCGCTGAGGGCCTTGGCGCACAAGTCGGCGATGACGCCATCGAAAAAGCCGCCCGCGAAGTCATCGAGAAAAATCCCGACAACGTCGCCAAATTCAAATCCGGCAACGAAGGCGTCTTCAAGTTTTTCGTCGGCCAGGTAATGAAAGCCACCAAGGGCCAGGCCAATCCGCAAGCGGTCAACGACATCGTCCGCCGCCTGCTCTCTTAGCATTTGTAGCGGCCGCTTTCTGAAGCGGGCGCATTTCGGCCGCCCGTTACTCGGACCAGGATAAGGAGAACAACCTGATGCTCAAGATCGGCGACAAAGCTCCCGAATTCACCCTCGCCTCCGACGGCGGTAAGCAGCTTTCGTTAAAAGACTTCAAGGGCCGCCGCGTCCTGCTTTTCTTCTTTCCGAAAGCGAATACTCCGGGTTGAACGGTGGAAGCGTCCGAGTTTCGTGACGCAAAAACGAAGTTCGATCGGCTAAGCGTCTCCATCCTCGGAGCCAGCGCCGATCCTGTAAAAGCTCTGCAGAATTTCAGTGACAAGTGGAAGCTCAATTTTCCGCTGCTCAGCGATCCCACACACAAAATGATCGAATCTTACGGCGCCTGGCGCAGCAAGAAATTCATGGGCCGCTTATTCAAAGGAATCATCCGCAGCAGTTTTCTAATCAGCCCCGACGGCAAAATCGAACAAATCTGGGACCCAGTCAAAGCCAAAGGCCACGCCGCCGAAGTCCTCGCCCACCTTCAGGAATTAGCCTGATTCTTCACCAACCGCGACGTGTCATCCTGAAGGCATCCGACAAGGATGCCTGAAGGACCTCAACGTAAGCGCCGAGATAATGTCGCGGCCCAACGCCGCCTAAACTTCCACCCGCAACTCTTTCCCCACCGGCTCAATCAACATATTGTCAATCAATCGCGTCTTGCCCAAATACACCGCTAGCACCGCGTAGGACCTCCGCGCCACACGCACCGCCGGCTCAAACGTCTCCGCATCCACAATCTCCGCGTAATCCACGCGTGCCCGCGGCTCGCTCGCCAGCACCTTCTGCATGGCGCTCTGCAGTTCCAGCGAATCCCGCAAGCCTGCCGCAATCTCGTTCTCCGCCGCGCGCAACGCACGATACAACACCGTCGCCGCCTTGCGCTCCTCTCCCTGCAAATATGCATTCCGTGAACTCATCGCCAGCCCATCCCCCTCACGCACGATCGGGCACACCACAATCTCCGTATCCAGATTCAGATCCCGCACCATCTGCTGCACAATCCGCACCTGCTGCGCGTCTTTCCGCCCGAAATACGCGAGGTGCGGCTGCACGATCTCAAACAATTTCAGCACCACCGTGGAAACGCCCTGAAAATGCCCCGCACGCGATCTGCCCTCCAGCCGCTCGCTCAATCCCTCCACATGCACATACGTGGAAAATCCCGGCGGATAAATTTCCTTGGCATCCGGCAGAAACAATCCGTCCACCCTCGCCGCCGTCAGCTTTTCCACGTCCGCTTCCAGCGGGCGCGGATACCGGGACAAGTCCTCATTCGCCGCAAATTGTTTGGGATTCAGAAAAATCGAAGCATACACCGGCGAGCACTCCCGGCTGGCCCTCTCCACCAGCGCCAGGTGTCCTGCATGCAGGGCCC
>Ga0210410_10003177_pt1 | contig 14614 bp, 16 predicted proteins | sample IncBWC4MmetaG_FD_161058 | JGI IMG/M metagenome (GOLD analysis project Ga0210410, IMG submission 161058) | Forest soil microbial communities from Barre Woods Harvard Forest LTER site, Petersham, Massachusetts, United States - Inc-BW-C-4-M | ecosystem: Environmental > Terrestrial > Soil >... | reverse complement strand
CAGATATTCTCTTGATCGAGGCCGGCGGGCGCCAGATCGGCGATGCGGCTGGCGAGTTCGAAGGCCTGCGGAATGCCGAACTGGAACGGCGGGGCATAGTCCAGGGCCTCGGCCTGCTTGGCGATCGCCGACGAGATCTGGGGGCGGCCATGACCGGCATTGCAGCACCACATGCCGGCGGCGGCGTCGATGATCTTGCGGCCGTCGACGGTGATGTAATGCATGTCCTTGGCGCCGGTGAGCAGGCGCGGCGCCTTCTTGAAGGCTCGGTTGGCGGTAAATGGCATCCAGTGCGCAGCGAGGTCGTTGGGCACGTTGACGGCGGCGGGGCGTGGGCTCTTGTCCAGCATGGGGGCCTCTTCAAGTTTTGGGGCGCAGCGGGTTGTCGCGCAAGCTATCAGCTTCGGCGCGCGACGGGAACGCCATGGGCCGCACTATTTCCGCCCAATCGGGCGGTTTTCTGGTCAGCTCGCGGCTCTCGTCGGAGCGCTGGCCACACTCAGAGATCGGCGGCACCGATCCAGAACACCTCGCCCTCGGAATCCTCGGTGTCGAGCCAGAGCAGCGGCAATTGCGGAAAGACGGCCTCCAGCAACTCGCGGCCCCGGCCTATTTCACATAATAGCCCGCCCTCGGGTGTCAAATGCCGGCTGGCCTCGTTCAGGATGCGGCGGACGAGATCGAGCCCGTCTTCGCCGCCGTAAAAAGCAAGTTTCGGTTCGGCGCGGCATTCGCGCGGCAAATCCGCCATGCCTTCCGCATCGACATAGGGAGGGTTGGAGATGATCAGGTCGTAGCGCCTGTCGCCGAGCGGTCCGAACAGGTCGCCGCGACACAGCCTCACCCGGTGGTCGAGGCCGTAATCGGCGACATTGCGCGCGGCGACCTCAAGGGCGTCTTCCGAGATATCCACGGCATCAACCTGCGCATTCGGAAAGTTCCGGCTGGCGAGGATCGCCAGACACCCCGAGCCGGTGCAGAGGTCGAGCACGCTTTCCACGGCGGCGGGGTCGTCGATCAGGGAACCGCCTTCGCCGGCCGCGCCGGCAAAATGCGACTCCAGCAGCTCGCCGATGAAGGAGCGCGGCACGATGACGCGCTCGTCGACATAGAAGGGCAGGCCGCGCATGTAGATCTTGTTGACGAGATAGGCGGCGGGTTTTCGCGTCGTGACGCGGCGGGCAATCACGTCGAGGATCGCCCTCGCCTCGTGCGCGGTGACGCGGGCGGTTGCGAACATCTCGAACTGGTCAGGGTGCAGATGCAGGGTTTCGCAGACCAGGAAGGCGGCTTCGGCTACGGGATCGGTGGTGCCGTGGGCGAACACGAGCTTCGCCTCGGCGAAGCGGCTCACCGCATAGCGGACGAAATCCAGCAGGCTTACGAGTTCGCCGGCCGGCACTTTCGGCAGAGTCGGGGTGCTGCCGCGCCTGTTCTGAAGTTTCGCGGCGCGGCCGCGACTGGTGACCGTTCTGGCGCGTTTCGCCATCAGGATTTGGTCCAGCGCGCGGCGGCTTCGTCGTCGTGATGGCGCGCCTCGACCCAACCGGTTCGATCGGCGCTTTCCTCGCGCTTCCAGAACGGGGCGCTGGTTTTCAGGTAATCCATCAGAAACTCCGCCGCCTGGAACGCCGCCTGACGGTGCTGGGAAGAGGTCAGGACCAGCACGATATTTTCGCCGGGCGTGATGCGGCCGACGCGATGAATGACGGTCAGCCCCGTCAGCGGCCAGCGCGACATCGCGGTCTCGGCGTGCCGCATGATTTCGGCTTCCGCCATGCCTGGATAATGCTCGAGCGTCAGCGCGGCGATGGGCTCGCCGCCTTCGCTGCCGCGGCAGATGCCGGAGAAGCTGACGACGGCGCCGATATCGGTCCGGCCTGTGGTCAGCGCGGCAATTTCGCGCGCGATGTCGAAATCGGCTTCCTGGATGCGGATGGTCACGATCGCGGTCATGGGCTCATCGCAATCTTTGGACAACTAGCCGCCGGTCATCGGCGGAAAGAAAGCAATCTCGCTGGCGCCGGCGATCATGGCGTCCGGCTTGACATGGGCGTGGTCGATCGCGGCGCGGATCACTTTCGGCTTTTCGAAAGCGTAGGCGTAGGTTTCGCCGCGCTTCGAAAGCCAGCCGATGAGGTCGTCGACCGTGCGCACATCGGCCGGCGGTTCGATCGTTTCTTCCGCCTTGCCGATCCGTTCGCGCACCCAGGCGAAATATTTGAGCTTCATCCCTCATCCTCCTCGATGAGGTGACGGATGCCGGCGCGGAAATAGTCCCAGCCCGTGTAGATGGTGACGATCGCCGAGATCCACAGCAGCAACAGGCCCATCTGGGTGACGACCGGGCCCAATACGGGGACGATGGCCGCGACCAGCTGGTCGCCGGCATCGCCCGCCAGCAGGAATCCGATTGCGACCAGCTGAACCGTGGTCTTCCACTTGGCGAGCTTGGTCACGGGCACGCTGACGCGGAGCGCCGCGAGATATTCCCTTAAGCCCGAGACCAGGATTTCGCGGCACAGGATCACGATCGCCGCCCACAGCGTCCAGCCGTGAATGCTGCCGTCGGCGGCCAGCATCAACAGACAGGAGGCGACCAGAAGCTTGTCGGCGATCGGATCGAGCATCCGGCCGAACGCCGAATGCTGGTCCCAGATTCGCGCATAGTAGCCATCGAGAAAATCGGTGACTGCGGCCGCGATGAACACGGCCAGCGCCACCCAGCGCAGCCACAGCGGACCGTCCACGATGGCCTGCTCGTAGATGCAGCCGACCACCACCGGGATGGCGGCGATGCGCGCATAGGTCAGAATGTTTGGCAGGGACAGCGAACTCCTCGCGGCCCCCTTTGTCGTTGCGATGTTCATCCGTCTTACCAATACCGCTGAAACCTGTTGGTCAACCGTGGGGCGCACCTGATCCGCTGGAGACGACGCCTGTATGCCCCGAATCCAGCCCATTCTTTAGCCCGGTCTAGCCCGGCTGGGCGTGGAAAAACTCGAAAATCTTGCGGGCGCTTTCGGCGCTGACGCCCGGAACCTTGCCGAGATCGGCGATCGAGGCCCGTTCGATCTCCTTCAAGGTCCCGAAATGGTGCAGCAAGGCACGTTTCCGTGACGGGCCGATGCCGGGGATTTCCTGCAGGCCCGCCTCGCGGATGTCCTTTTTGCGCAGCTTGCGGTGCGAGCCGATCACGAAGCGATGGGCCTCGTCGCGCAGTCGCTGGATGAAATACAGCACGGGGTCGCGCGGCTCCAGCTTGATCGCCTCCTTGCCCGGCATGAACAGGGTTTCGCGGCCGGCGTCGCGGTCAGGCCCCTTTGCCACGGCCAGCAGCGTAACCTGGGTCAGTCCAAGCCCCTCGAAAATCTCCTTCGCCGCGTTGAGCTGGCCGCGGCCGCCGTCGATGATGACGAGGTCGGGCCACTGCGGGAATGAATCGTCGTCCGGCCTGGGTTTGGCGGCGTCGCCTTCGGCGGCCTGTGTCATCAGCCGCTTGAAGCGCCGCTGCAGCACCTCGCGCATCATCGCGTAATCGTCGCCCGGCGTCAGGCCTTCGGACCTGATGTTGAACTTGCGATACTGGTTTTTGTTGAAACCGTCCGGCCCCGCCACGATCATGGCGCCGACCGGGTTGGTGCCCTGGATATGGCTGTTGTCGTAGACCTCGATCCGCTTCGGCGGATGCGGCAGCCCGAGCGTGGTGACGAGCCCGGCCAAGAGCCGCCCCTGCGTCGCGGTATCGGCGAGCTTGCGCCCCAGCGCTTCGCGCGCATTGGTCAGCGCGTGCGCGATCAATTCCTTCTTTTCGCCGCGGCGGGGCGTTGAGACTTCCACCTTGAAGCCGGCCTTGATGGAGAGCGCGTCGGCCAACAGTTCGCTTTCCTCGATGACGTGCGACAGCAGAATGAGTTTTGGCGGCGGCTTGTCGTCGTAGAACTGCGCCAGGAACGAGGCCAGCACCTCTTCGGAGGTGAAGGATTTCTCCGCGCGCGGAAAATAGGCGCGGTTGCCCCAGTTCTGTCCGGTGCGGAAGAAGAATACCTCGACGCAGGAATAGCCGCCTTCCTGATGGATGGCGAATACGTCGGCCTCCTCGACGGTGCGCGGATTGATGCCCTGCTGCGACTGGATCGCCGACAGCGCCGCGAGGCGGTCGCGGTAGAGTGCCGCGGTTTCGAATTCGAGTTCGCCGGAGGCCTTTTCCATTTCGGCCGCCAGTTCCTGCTTCACGGACCGGCTGCGGCCCGAGAGGAACTCCTTGGCCTCGCGCACCAGCTCGGTATAGCCGGGAAAATCGATCTCGCCGGTGCACGGCCCCGAGCAGCGGCGGATCTGGTAGAGCAGGCAGGGCCGGGTGCGGCTTTCGAAAAACGAATCGGTGCAGGAGCGCACCAGAAAGGCACGCTGCAGCGCCGTGATGGTGCGGTTGACGGCGCCTGCAGAAGCAAACGGTCCGAAATATTGTCCGGGTCGCGTCTGTGCTCCCCGATGTTTGAGGATCTGCGGCGCCCAGTGGTCGCCGGTGATCAGAATATAGGGAAACGACTTGTCGTCGCGCAGTTGCACGTTGAAGCGCGGCCGCAACTGCTTGATCAGATTGGCTTCCAGCAGCAGCGCCTCGGTTTCGGTCGAGGTCGAGATGATCTCGACCGAAACGGTGGCCGCGATCATGCGCAGGATGCGGGCCGGCTGTGGCGCGTTGACGCGTGCATAGGAGGAAAGCCGCTTGCGGACGTTTTTCGCCTTGCCGACGTAGAGCACGTCATTGGCCGCGTTCAGCATGCGGTAGACGCCGGGTGAAGTCGGGGCGAGCCGCACCGCCTGTTCGATCGCGGCGTGGCCGACCGCGAGCGGGCCCTCCGCCACGCCCTCATTGGCCTCCTCGGAAGCCTCCGGCAGCAGCATCTCATCGTCCTCGTCGGTGGTGGACATCGCGGGGTCGAGATCGGCGGCGGAGGGGTCCTGCGGCGGCAGGTCGGCATTCCCGGCCGGTTCGGAACCGCGCCGCGCCTTCCGCGGGGCCGGTGCTTTCGGGTTGTCGGTAGAATCGTGATCCATGGTCTGAATTTAGGCGTCGCTGGCGGGCATCGCCAGCCGCCGCGGGCCGGCGTCCCCGAGGGATCGCGTAACCCTTTCTTAAGAATGCTGAGCGGGCGGTAACCGGCCTTAACAACCCTTTAACTTAAAAGTCTCGATAAACCTTCTCGATCAAAAGTGGAATTCCGCAACCATGTGGGCCCCGCGCCGCACGATGCGGAGCGATCCAGCGGCCACGGCAGTTGCGTTGGAGAGTAAGATGAGCAGGATCGCTTTGCGCGCGGCGGCGTCGATCGCCGCGGTCTGGACGGTGTCGGCGCAAGCCGCCGATCTACCTTACGGATCGCGCGGGCCTTACACCGTCAATCAGCCGCTCAATGCCTATAGCTGGGCCGGTCCCTATCTCGGCGGCAATCTCGGCTACAGCTGGGGCACGGTCGACAACAATCCGACCAAGCCGTCGGGTTTCGAGGGCGGCGTGCAGGCCGGCTACAACTGGCAGAACGGTCCGTGGGTGTTCGGCGTCGAAGGCGACATCCAGGCGACCAGCGCCGAGGACACGTTCGCGCCCTGGAAGTTTTCCAATCCCTGGTTCGGTACCGTGCGCGGCCGTGGCGGCTATGCCTTCAGCAACATCCTGTTCTACGGCACCGCGGGTCTGGCGTTCGGCGAATTGCGCGGCGAGACCTTCGGGCTCTCGGAATCCCACACCAATCTGGGCTGGACAGCCGGCGTCGGCGCCGAATTCGGCTTCGCCCAGAACTGGAGTGCCAGGATCGAATATCTCTATGTCGATCTCGCCAACAGCAACTTCACCATCACCGGCGTGCCGAACGGCTACCGGTTCGGAACGGTGCGCGCCGGCGTGAACTATCACTTCTGATAGAACCAAGAAAAGCTTCTGTCACAACTCCCGGCCGCTGCTGGCGGCCGGGATTTTTTCACTCGGTTTTCGTCATCCCCGGGCACACCCGTCGGAACGACGGCGTCGCTTCCGTTCGCCTGTGTCCCCAGGGCATCAACGTCCTTCTGCGGACAAGGCGTGGATGGCCGGGTCAAGCCCGGCCACGACGATGAACGAAACTTCTCAGGACGAAATCACCAGGTTGACCGCCTTGGGCCCCTTGCCCTTCTTGTCCGGTTCGACCTCGAAAGTGATACGCTGTCCTTCGGTCAGGTCCTTCAATCCCGCGCGCTCCACGGCGGTGATGTGGACGAACACGTCGCGGCCGCCGTCATCGGGCTTGATGAAGCCATAGCCACGTTCTCCGTTGAAGAACTTGACCGTACCAGTCATGGCCATCGGGAAACTCCTCCCCCGTCCTGCTTCCGCCGCTGCGCTCCCGCGCACCGGCCGGACCGGACATTTCGCTGTCGGAAGGCTTGGCCACCGGTCCGGATCAGGCTTTCCACGCCGATCCGTCTTCAAAATATTCTTCGAGGCCTTGTCACTCCGCCGCTACCATTCGCGGAAGCGGAACGTAAAGCCGATCCCAATGGCTGAGAGCATAATACGGTTCCCGGCAAATTGCCTACGGTCCAAATCGGACTTTTCCCGCCATCCGCGAGGTGCGGGACGCCCAACACCGGGTTCCCTAGGGTTTGGGCGTTTCGAGCCTGAAGCGGCCGGCGCCGCCCTGGCCGAGCGGCTTTTCCAGTTCGGGAAGTATTGCCTTCAATTCACCGAGCAGCGTCCACGGTGGATTGACAATCAACAGACCGGTGGAGGCAAGCGCGGCGTCAGCGGTCTGCGGCGCGACGCTGAACTCCAGACGCAAGGCCGTTCCGGCGGGCTTGCTCGCGCCCACCGCCTCGGCGACCAGGCGAGCGAGCGTGTCGGTGGCGCGGCGGCTCTTCACGGGATACCACAGCAGATAGCTGCCGGTCGGCCATTTCGCGTAGGCCTGCGCAAAACCTTCGGCCAGCCGCTCGAACTCGTCCTTCTGCTCGTAGGGCGGATCGATCAGTACCAGGCCGCGGCGCTCCTTCGGCGGCACGAAGGCCGGCAGTGCCAGCCAGCCATCGAGATCGACCACCCGGGCCTGGGTGTCGCGGCGCAACGCGTCGATCAGGCGCTTGCGCGCGCTCAGTTCGACCTCGCACGCGGTCAGGCGATCCTGCGGCCGCAGCAGCGCGCGGGCGATCAACGGCGAGCCGGGATAGGCCGCAAGATCACGGTCCGGATTGAAGGCCCTGACGATGTCGAGATAGGGTTTTACCAGCGGCAACGTCGTTTCCGAGAAGCGCGCCTGCATGATCCGCGCGATGCCGGTCAGCCACTCCCCGCCGCGGCGCGCCTCCTCGCCGGTGAGATCGTACAGTCCGGCGCCGGCGTGGGTGTCGATGACGCGGAACGCCGCCTGCTTCTCCTGCAGATAAATCAGGATACGCACCAGCACGATGTGCTTGATGACGTCGGCAAAGCCGCCGGCGTGGAAGGCGTGACGGTAGTTCATGGCGGAGGGTTACGACATCAGGCGACGAAAGTAACCCTCGTCATTCCGGGGCGATGCCAACGGGTCCGCGCAAAGCGCGGCCCGATGACAGGCTCCGCTGACAGGCTCCGCATCGAACTCCGATGTGCAACTGCACATCGGAGAAGCACGAGATTCCCGGATGCGCAATGGCACATCCGGGCATCGCGCGGCGCGCGCCCCGGAATGACGTTTTCCTGAAATCAACCGCCCCGCACCGGCGGCATCACCACCTCGTCGCGCCGGCAGGCGCGGCGGTCGATCTCCTCGCAGTCGCGGAATTGCAGGTCCTTGCTCATGCAGATCCGCACCTCGCTGAGCCGTTTGCGGTTGCAGGTCACCGCGATCGCCGCATTGCTCAGGCCCGGATTGGCCTTGACGAAGGCGTCCTCGATCTCGGCGGGCGCGACCGTCTTGGCCTCCGACAATTCGAGATATTCCGGCGGGATTTTTACGGCGGCGCGGGCTTTGCGGATGGTCTCGAAATAGGCCCGCGCGGGAAGTCCCGAGCAGGTGCCGTGCTTGTCCCATTCGCTGAAGATCAGTCCGGGTGCCGGCATCAGGTCCAGCATCGAGGCCATGATGTTGCGATCGAGCCGGGGCGAGGGCCGCTGGCAATAATCCGGGAAGCCGTGCTCGTATTGCGGCCACAGGCCGTGAACCACGAAGGAAAACGGCCGCCCGCCACACTGGGCCTGCGAACGCCCCTCATTGCCTCGCTCGGCGGCTTCCTCGCAGAAGGAGGGCGACCACGACAGCGACAGCACGTAATAATCGAATTCGCCGGGGGTATTTTGCCGGCGGTCCTGCGCCGATGCCGTCCCCCCCGCCGAAACGAGCAGCGCCAGCAAGATCAGCAACCACGAAATCCAGGAAAATCGAAAAGGCACCATCGCCACGCTCCCATTTCCAATACGGCCGGGAGCCTAGCAGGCGGCAGGAACATTTCAAGAACAAAGTCGGAAGACTGCGCGAACCCAGTCCTGGGCTCGCGTTTCAGCCGCGAGAATCAGCCGGGAATCAAGGCCTGGCGGCCCTGCAGCGGGGATTATAGGCCCAGTTGCGGTCGAGCCCGACCACGCACCATTCGACGCCTTGGCCGAAGCCGGCAAAACCGCCGTCCTCGATGATCGAATAGTGGACGGTGCGGACCTTGCCGTCGCTCAGCATGGCCACGGCGCTGCAGAAACGGCGCGGGATATTGTCGGATTGCCAGGGCCGGAAAGCGGTTTCGTGAATCTGGCCATAGCCGGTGATCTGCAGGTCGGAATTCCAGAAAGTGCTCTCTTTTTCCGAGAACTGGCTGGTGATGGTTCCCAGCGCGCTCTCGCAGGGGGCGACCCGCCCCTCATAGCTTGGACCGAACAGCCAGAAGTTCAATTCCAGCGGATTGGCGGCCTGGGCCGTCTGGCCAAGGAACAATAGGCCGAGCAGGACGCCGAATGCGGCGGCAAGGCCGGTTTTTTTCAACGATGCAAAGAGGTCAGGCATGGGCGATCCGCCGGAAGAACCAGGTTGAGACGGTGCCGCGAAGCCTGCATGAGGTCAAGTGCAGCGGAGACACAGCAGGGAAGAAAGCAGGAACGATGTGATCTCACTGGGGCGCTGGATGTGGCCGCAGCAAAGATAAGAGGCTTATGGGGGCGACGGGTTCGAACAAATCCGCTAGCCGGGGAACCGCTTCGCATTGTCCCCGTTATCGTTATCGGGCCACGTTACCCCGCCCCAGGTCCGTGACTCCGGCGCGGTCCTGCCTTACGACCCCTCAAAAGCCCAAAGACGGGACCGTGCTTTGATCCTTCCAGCGCCAGCGCCGTTTTAGTTTTAGCGGAACATAATGCCCCTGAATGGCAGGCCGCCATGGAGGCGCTGCTCTTGGTTGCAGAACTTAGCGGCCCCGGCATCAGGTAGCAAACTCGCCTTCCCGTTTTATTAGCCCTTTGTTCGCCCGGCGTTCCTGCTTGATCTACCTCAAGGCATTGATTCCTAACGGCAAAAAGGCAGAACGGCCCCAAACGGGCGGACCCCGAGGGGTGCCAGATCGGCGTCATGCGGGCCTTAAACCGGCACGCCGAGCGGGTATTCAATCCCGACCGCAAAGACCGGCATTGGGGAAAGCGGAAGCTGGCGCGGGATCGGTGATGAACTGTGGAAAAGTCGCCAGTCACAAGATTCCATTTGGCACACCACTGACACAACTGATCGGTAGCGCCGCAGATTGCTGCGCTGTCTCAAGCCGTTGCCGCATTTCCCCGGTTCCCTAGATAGGAACATGGCCACGGTTTTCGCTGTTGACGCACGCGCAAATCGGCCGACAGATAGATCGTCCCCCGAAGGCTCTCAGAGATTCAATGGAGAGCCAGGTATGCGCAATAGACTGCAGGTCAGTTTTTGGGGACTGCGCCTAGATGCAGATGGCATCGTCGCGATTGCGGCAGCTCTACTGATTGTACTCGTCTTCGCTCTGCTCTTGGCTCTCCGATTTTAGTGCTAGTTCATCCTTTGGCCTTCTCGATCTGGACCGCGCGCTCGATGTATTCAGCCGCCAGCTTCCGCAACTCTTGCTGCGTTTTGGCGTCGTCGAGATCATTGGCGTGCTGCCGACATTTCGCGGCCTGATTTCGCAGATAGACGGACTGCTCTGACATGCGACGACTCTACTCCTAAGGTGAGCCACCTTAGCGCATCACCACAAGAGAGCCCGGTCAAAATTGCACATCGGGGAATTTACTTCGGCGGCTGTAGTTCGCTCTTCAACCACCCATTGGCCCTGTCGGTTTTCAGTGGATCAGGTCCGTCGCATTCGAAACATTGAAATGTGCGCTTGCCCTTGCCGCCCGGAGGCAGCGCGAGGGTCAGATAGGCCCCGCAACCGGGGCATTTCGGTCGTTCAGCTCCCATAGCAGCGACAATTTTAAAATCGCCAACTTACAAATGTCTCTAGGTCTCCCAAAAATTCACAGCAAATTTTTTTGCATTACTGGGGAACGTTTTTGGCACTGCAACAACGAACTCGAGGTCAAAGAGATGTTCAAATGAAAACCATCTGGATTTATGTCGATAGCCGATACCGCGTCGGCCACCCCGATCACATCCAGGCCTTCGCCGATCCCGAGGCCGCAGAGCGGTGGTTCAAGATAAACGATCCCGAAGGCGTCGCATTCGAATATGAATTGCTGGAGTGATAGCTGTCCGTCGATGGCGACCGGAAAGAGACGCATTGGGGACGGCGGAAGCTGGCAAGGGATCGATGAATTGATTGGACTGAGATCGGCCCGCGTTAGCTCGTTAGCCGCCGCCCTTCGGGGCACGGTTAGGCTTCACGCAGTCTCCGCCGATTCTGTGTGAGGGCCGACGCCCCGTCTAGGTAAGCCCTCCAGCCCGCTCGGACGGGGCGCTCGGGAGCGCCGCGTACGCCTTCCGTGAAGAAATCCTTCCAAGTGGTCAATATTGAACTGACCGCTGCCCGGCGGCCCGGTACCACTGTGCCATTCTTCAGTTATTGCTGTGGCGTCAAAAACTTGATCAGACAGGCGGACCAAGCGGACGGGATACCCATTGTGGCAGTGACCGCGCCGGACGGTCGTAAGTCACTTTGGGTCGCGGTAGTGGCGCCGGACGATGCCGTGGCGGCCGTAGTGGCGATGATTCCACCGAACTATATTGCGACGCTCACAAGGCATCGGCTAACGCTTAGTCGGAGGGTCAGTTGGCTTCGGCGCGGCGTAGTCCGCAGAATTAAGCTGTGACCATCACTGAAGCGATGAAAAACCGGCCCCAGCGTCAGGAACGCCGGAGCCGCCAACCTTTGGGCAGGTTTTCTTCCGGGGGTCTTAATGGGCGCGTTCCGGAAGCCAGGGATCGATTCTTCTCCAGCCGGTTCGTTCCCAAACGCGCCTGCGCGCGATCGACGCACAAGCGGGGGATCGGCGGCGGCGTCGAGGGCGCATTTGGCTGGCGGTTTATCCATCATGGCCGGCACCATCGGGCCGTCGGCTGCAGCCGCGCAACGCACTGAAACGTGACGTTTTTCAAATGGCCCCTCCCTGACTCCAGGATGCCCGCTGGCGAGTCCGGGTTCTGCGGGCCGTCACGGGCCGGCCGATCGGCGCCAGCGCACGGGCGGACTCGCCCCGCCTTCCATGAAACCGTTTTAGGTGGCCCGCGAAGCATTCCGGAAACAGAGGCGGCCTAGCCTACGTGGTCGGTCAGCAGCGGGTGCAATCATGTTGGTGTTCATCCTCAATGCAGCCGGAACCTACGGTAATTAGTTCGTTCAGATGATCAGCCCTGTAAACATCGCGATCTATGCATTCGGCGGCTTTATGCTGTTCGCCCTCGCCATCGGCTTTTTCGCCGCACCGGTTTGAGAGGCGCGAACCTTGAGCCCGCGTGCCCTTCGTTATCAGGGTGCTCTAAACTGCTGCCCAGGCTCAAGACTTGGCGAGCTGGTTGGAGTCCCTAAGGCGTTTGGGGTGTCACTTTGGTTTATCCGCTGGTTGGGACCAGTTTTTCGAATCGGTCGCAATCCAGCGGTTAGCCTCTTCCTCGGTCGCAAAATTCCCGACATGCGAGACGGGGCCATATCCAGTACTTACGGCAACTGTCCAACGACCGTCCTTGATCATTTTCGAGTGAAATTTGGGTTTCTCGCTCATCCCAAGAATACGCGCCTGCAGCTGAATGGTTCAATCCCAAAATTCGACTGCCACAATCCAAACTGAGAACTACCAGAAGGCCGATCGCCGGGCCTGCGGGACTCACCGATAGGGGTTCGGGATTCGCGGGCTGTCAGGTGCCGGCCGATCGGCGCCAGCGCAGGGTTCGCCACCGTGGCGCGCCCGGAGTCGCATTCCGCCGCGACCGATCTATCTTACCGGCATGTCGCGTAAGTAGTATCAGCCGTGAATCCTCACGCGCGGTACCCCTAGCCAGTCCGGATTGGCTATAAGCATGACGGCTGAAAGCAAATGAGTATTGTCCAAGAAACAGAACCTGGGGGCGTTTCCACCGAATTTCCACCATGTCCTCGGGCAATTTCATTGCATGTGGATGATGTTCGACGTGACGCTGGATTTTGCCATTAAGAAGCTGCTCGGTATCAGTGACCGGCAAGCTCACATCATGTGCACTGGAATGGAATTCGGCAAAAAGCTTCGGCTCGTGAGCGAGTTGTTGAAAAAGGGGGATGTGACCAACGGCCGAGAACTCCTGTCGGCCGTAAAGATCCTGCAATCTTCGAAGCGAGACGCCCTGACGCACGGGTATATTGCTTCGAATTCGTCTCGCGTCACGTTCGTCTATCGCAATCGCGGCAGCTATACCGTTGAAAAACTCGAGTTCGCAATCGAGGAATTCGAGGAACACGTAGCCAACATGGTGAAGGCAACAATTCAGTTTCAGAAAGCACTCGCTGCCGGCGAGGGTGAACTAACGGAATTTGCGAATTCCGCGGGTTAGCGCGGGACCGAAGCCCCGCGCCCTAGCCCATGCTGCCCGGCATGAAGCACCGGATTTCAGTATGCGGATGATCGGTCCCGCGATCGGCCGTGTTGGGCCAAACCATAGTTCTGCCGGCGCGGTTCGGCTGGGTGATTACGGCATCGTCGGGAACGTCGATCCATTGGCCCTCGAGACGGACGCGGTAATGGCCATCCTTCGACTCCCAATCAACATCGCTGACAACAGAGCCGTCCGCGAACGAACAACATAGCCCCTTGCCGGATGCGAGCCTGTTGAACCATTCGTTTAGTTCCGGATGGCCGGGATCGTGGGCGAGCGCGGGCGTGCAAAGCAGCAGGAAGATCAGGACAATCCGCATCATCACCGTAGACCGCCCCCCCTTCTTCAAAGGCTACGCTTCTGCGCGGCCGCGGCACCATTTTTCGAACGATGTTCACGGAATTAGGGCGCGGACCTAAGCCCGCGCCCCCTTTGGATGCTTCCCAGCCTCAGGCTTCACGCACTGTCATTTACAATTCTAAAGCCGTTGGCTGCCAATTCCAAAAGTATGACCTTGGCAACGTGCGAGCTCTGTTCACGCTGAATCCATTGGTAGTCCAAATTTTGACCGCCATCACCCTCGGGATATTTGATAAACGCTTCGTGGATGGCGCGAACAATTACGTTTTCCGGCGTGGCCGACATTTTCTTCCCCTCTTGCTTTGGACATAGCATATCACAGCTTGCGGCAGGCAGGCGGTAGCGCGGGACCGAAGCCCCGCGCCGATCAGCTGAGCCTTCGAATAACCCCGGCCCGCATCATTGCGCGAAAAAGCTCAGCATCGCCCGGGCTGATTATCTCCTCGCCGAGTGGGTAGTGATCGCAGCCGACCGCTATGAAGGACAAAAGTGCCGCGACCGGACCATCCGGACCCGCGCCTGCTTCCCATTTTGCGATCGTGTCCGGACCGGTTTCCGGAGGCAGGCCGCAAAGCTTGGCGATGTCGCCAACACTCAGGGGCCGGCCGATCGCTTCGCCGAGATCCTCACGCAGCTGCTTGAGCTCAGGCCCCGTCACGCCGGCCTCCGCCTATGAAAAAGCCGCCCCCATGTCCGCAGCGACGGCTTTTCCGACTCATACCATGACCGCCAGAAGGTCACGACGACGATGCGTTCGGGTAGTTAATGTCTTGTGGGGTGCGTTAACCGTTTTGCGTGAGCTGCCAGTCGCTGGCGGTTCCGCTTCCTGGCCGTTCGGCGCCGGCCATTCGACCGCCCGTTCCGCCACCATTCGGTTCACCTGTTCGGTTACAATCCTCTATAGATCAGGCGACAACTGGCCGAAGTCGAACTAGCCCGCACGATTTGTCTCGCTATCCCCGGCCAATAGGCGCAGCCTTTGCCGCGGGGCCTCTCCATGGGAGGTCGGTCGTGAGTGGTAATATTTTCAATAGCAATGGTACCCACGTTGCCGTGTTGAATGGCGCGGAAGTCTTCGACCTCGACGGCCAAAAAATCTACGAGCTAAAAGGGATCAACCTCTATCGGCTGTCCGGCGAGTTGGTCGGGCATCTAAACAGCGCGCACGGCAGCGAGAAGCGGCTCGATCGCTCCACCGACAGGCTGTTCGCTGTCAGAGGGAGATCTCGCCAAAT
>Ga0210410_10003175_pt1 | contig 14620 bp, 9 predicted proteins | sample IncBWC4MmetaG_FD_161058 | JGI IMG/M metagenome (GOLD analysis project Ga0210410, IMG submission 161058) | Forest soil microbial communities from Barre Woods Harvard Forest LTER site, Petersham, Massachusetts, United States - Inc-BW-C-4-M | ecosystem: Environmental > Terrestrial > Soil >... | reverse complement strand
ACACCATTAAGGCACGTGGATACAACCTCGACGTCAAAAACCCGCACACGATAGCGGCTGACCACGGCGACCCAGGGTTGCTGCTCGAAAGCCTGAATGCTGCCGAGGCTCAGACGTTGAGCCTGCGCGACCAGCTGAAGGCTATCCTGGCCGACGCGTTGACGCGATGAACGCAGAACGGCTGCTCGTCCACTACGACCAAATTGCAGACGCGCCGGATGCTATTGACCGGCTACGGCGATTTATTCTTGATTTGGCAGTGCGCGGCAAACTTGTGGCACAAGACCCGAAGGATGTGCCGGCCTCGGAATTACTCAAACAAATTGGGCAGGAAAAGGCGCAGTTATTGAAAGCTCGGAAGATCAAGAGCCTTGCCGAGCCTATTTGTATTGAAGACGACGAGGTTCCCTTTCGTCTTCCTAGTGGGTGGCTATGGACACGACTAGGCAATATCCTCACAAAATTAACTGATGGAACCCACCATTCTCCACCCAATGATTCTTCTGGCAACTTTAAGTACGTTACCGCAAAGAACATAAAGGACGACGGAGTTTTAGTTGACGGTATTACGTACGTATCGCGTCAGGTCCATGACGAAATATATTCCCGCTGTAATCCAAAACGGGGAGACATCCTCTATGTCAAGGACGGCGCGACGACTGGAGTGGTCACGGTGAACGACCTTGATGAGCCATTCAGCTTGTTGTCGAGCGTAGCGCTGCTGAAGTTGCCAACATGCCTCCTTAATCGTCTGATCGTCGTATTCCTAAGATCACCGTTCTTTTTTGACCAGATGCGAGGATTCATGAAAGGCGCAGCGATTCCACGAGTAACTTTGAAGCGCATGGCTCCAGCGCTTATCCCCCTACCACCCCTGGCCGAACAGCGTCGCATCGTTGCCAAGGTCGATGAATTGATGACGCTTTGCGATCGGATCGAATCTGTGCGTTCGAATCGAGAAGCGATGAGAGATCGGCTATCCGCCGCCTGCCTGGGACGCATTACAACCCCAGATGCAGCTATGCGCTCAAGTGATGTGCAGTTCGCGCTGGATGCTCTGCCAGCTCTGACAACGCGACCCGACCAGATAAAGCATCTCCGTTGTACGATTCGAAAACTTGCGGTGCAAGGAAAGCTTGTGCCGCACGATGCCAACGAGATTCCTGCGCCATTTCCGATTAAAGATTCAGATGGCAATCCCGAAGGGCGCTTACAAGCGAACATCCCAGAAAACTGGCGCTGGGTTAACGTCGCGGAAGTAGCGTCAGCTAGGCTCGGAAAGATGCTCGACAAGGCCAAGAATCGCGGACGCTCCTACCCATACCTCCGAAACACGAACGTACATTGGTTTGACATTCGCCTTGATGATCTGAAAACAATCGCGCTAGATGACCATGAAGCGGAGGACTACCGACTAGAAAAGGGTGACGTTCTGATTTGCGAAGGCGGCCACGGCATTGGTCGAACAGCAGTATGGCCAGGCGGAAGGCCTGATCTTGTATTTCAGAAAGCATTGCACCGTGTAAGGCCCGGACCATACCTGCTACCGGAGTTTTTTGCCCAGTGCTGCTTCGTGTATTTTGAAACTGGGATAATGCAAACCTATTTTACCGGTGTCGGCATTCCGCATTTTACCGGAAGAGCGTTGGCGAAGTTGCAGTTCCCACTTCCTCCGCTGGCGCAGCAAAAGCGGATTGTGACCAAGTTGGCCGAACTGATGACACTTTGTGACCGACTGGAAGCAAGCCTGTCTCTTCAGAAACATTCTCGGACTCGCTTGTTGGATGCGCTACTTCACGAAGCAATCGAATCCGTTGATGGCGGCGCCGCGCCCGTCCAAACCGCAGCTTAAATCTCAGCCTTACGAGCCCCACCGCTCACTCGAATCGATAGCAACCGGTCCAATGGGCCAATGAGTCAGCCTATCTTTAACGGCGAACCTAGCCCGTTTCCACGGCTATCTCGGTCATATACCAGCAGCGCGCCGGGTTCATTTCTGATCTCGTCTTCGCAGGTGCGTATTCCGCTCGAAGTGAACGCGGATTCCACGCCATCGTGAACGCGCGGTGTGTCGGGGGCCGAGGACACCGATATGGGATCTAGTGTTCACGACGACATCGGTGACGGCCGGATTCCAGCTATGCCGTGCTCGGATTCGCAGCCGACGCGGATTGTCAGTGTCGTGAACTTCGTTGCCGGCGGCCGGGTGCGTAATTATGCAAACTGCCCCGAAAGCCTGCTTCGTTCGGCCGCGGAAGCCGTACGGCGGGCGGCATACGGCCCACAACCTGACGTTAGTCTCCATCAATTGGCGGCCACTTAGCTGCCACTCGCCACGTTCGAAAGGCAGGTATGGCATCATGTCTCACCGTTTTCAACGAACACGGACGTCGTACCGATGGCCTGCACTAGCCTCGATGAGATACATGATCGCTTGCTCGACGGTCTGGTGTTTTGCGCAAGCGTCTACGAGTTGTTTGAAAGCGTTCGCAATTCTGAGGATGGTCGTTCCCTGCTGCGTATGCGCAGGGGCGACACGGCAAAAAAGCTGTTGGAAGAGCTTTTGCCAATCTGCAAGTACGTGCAGGCGAACTACCGGGCGGGACGTTACATATCCGTCAGATGGGTTAACGGCAACCAGCAGTACGACGCCGAGATACAGCAGTGGGGCGGCTACATAGAACATAGTCGTGTGCCCTCAAACGCCCACCTGGAGGTCACCTGCGTGATGCACCCCAATGACCATCTAGTACGAGAACTGCTAGACCAAGGCGGTGTAGCGTTTGCGGTGGAGGAAACTCGCCGGGACAAAAAGACGCGCAAGATCGAATCGACGCCACTCGTACGTGGAACTCAGGATTTCATTGATTCGTACGTGCCGCTTGTCACTGCGCAGCTGAACAAAAAGGTGGGCATCAATTACCCCGAAAAGACTACGCTAGTTGTGCAGTGTTCGCTCAATGCGCTGTACATGGCCGACGAATGGGAGAGGCTCGTTGGCAAGGTGCGCTCGGACATGCCCAAGCACGGTTTCCTCGAAGTGTTCATATACGACGCCGTTTCCGAGCAGTACGCGTATCTATGAAGAAAGACATGATCAAGAAGAACGTGGGGGATCACGTACTGCTGGTGCCGCAAGCCTACCGATTGGATAAGTATGGCTTCGAAGTTCGACCGGTCAGGGACGACGACTGGTGGCTTATCGAGAGCGTCGAAGATGAAGGCGTGACGATTAGGGAACCGGGAACCGGGCATGGCAGGCTGCCGGGCTATGACCACATAAAGAGCTACGCCAGTGATGACGTTAAAGCCGGCGCTAAGCGTGGCCAGTTGTTGTTGAACGTTCAAGTCACGGTGCAGGGTAACGCCGTTCGGATTACTCCAAATGCTCGCCCCGGCGAGCCCGTACCGCCTAAAACGCCTCAGGTACATGAACAGGAAGTTGACCTTTCTTGGCCTGACACCGGTGGCCTGCAGAAGCGCCTAGCGTCCCAAGGCTACCAGCTGGGTTGGACCCATCGGGCGCGGGGAAATGGCCTGATTGCAAACGGCACTCACGAACGGGTGATGGAACCTGACGGACACGGCGGCTGGACAACATTCAGGACGCGCGACGGAATGATCTTGATTAAGTACCTGCCCCGCTAACAAAGAGCTACGCGCTCGCTGTCGGTTCTGCACTATGGGCGACGGTCTCTGGACGGCCAATTGCGGCCGGTCGGTGTATGACAGAGGTTGCCTGTTGAAAAACTATTGAACAGTGGCGCGTTTTCAAGGTCTTAATTACAGGAGCGCTTTCCGTTCCGCTTCCACCCCTCGCCGAGCAGTACCCATCGTCGCCAAGGTTAATGAACTGATGGCGCTTTGTGATCAGCTTGAAGCAAGCCTTGTCGTCGGTCAGCGGACTCGAACAGCCCTGTTAGAGGCGCTGCTCCACGAGGCGCTTGATTCCGTCGATTGCCAGGGAACTCCACCGTCAGCTACTGCAGTCCGACCGACCGTCTCCGCCGCCTAACGGCATCATATCCCCTCAAATCGCTTTTCCAGCAAACGCTGGTGTTTGCCGCGCGATTCATCCTCGGCATGCCGAACCGGCCGCCGCGGACTAGACAATCAACTTCGACCTGAGTGAGGAAGTCGCGCCTTGTGCACTCTGGGGCGCGGCCCTAGCCGCTCGACAGTGTGACTGCTCCGTAGTTGTTCCAGTAGAAGCCCCGCTTGTCGTTTGATTGGCCCTGCTCTTTGCTTTAGCCATCGTTCAATCCTCCCCGCGGTTCATCCGGAAGAGCCTCGACCTTGAGGGTATCGAAAGGAAAAAGAATTCTGCCATCGACTCGCGTGAGGACGCCGGCGTTGATGAGCGCCGCGACATCCGCACGCACCGCCCTAACGTTGCGGCTCACGCGGCGTGCCGCTTCAGGAATGGACAGAGGGCCTGCTCCGCACAATGCCTTGAGCAACGCCCAGCGCTTCGCGGACAGACCCTGCCACAGGAGCTCGGCCGTCGCGAAACTGATCCGGGCTGCTTTCTCTGCCTTTCCGCTGTTCCACACTCGGACACAATCAGCGGCGGCGGCCGTATGCGAGCGCACACCCAAAATGACGGTCTTCATATCGCTTGTCTCGTCTTGCTGGCGAAGAGATCTCTTGTCCGTAGGGTCATATCGATAGGGTCATTTTATCAAAACTCGTGTGTCTCTGGAGATGGCGCATCGTTGCGCCCCCGGCAACGCGCCGCGCGCAACACGAGATCTGCCGACTGCAGGAAACCCGGGCGTCCTAACCTGTTCCCGATAACGAGCACGAGGAGTCGCCACAGGAGGCCCAGCCAGTTATTCCACCCCGCGTCGAGCGCACCGGGGCGGATCAGCAGAGAGGCCCACGAACCCGAAGACCGCGGCTCCGGATACCGGCAGGCTGGTCAACGGGTTCGAACCGACTTCACAAAACCTAGAACTGCGTCTTCAGGTCGCCCGCGCCTGGTGTATTGTGAAGTGCTATACACGTACATGGACGTCCTACCGGGCATGGCTGCCGAAAGAAACATAGCTGTCAGTTTTAGAGTTTCTCCTCGATTCAAGAGACTCTTGGAAGCGGCCGCGTCCCGCGATAATCGCTCCCAAACCAATATGCTTGAGACGCTGCTGTTTTCCTATTGCGAGTTGCATGGGATAGAAGTGGCACCGCCTCCCGAAAAGAAAAAACAGGCGCCCCCAAAATGAACGCAAGACTACTTGGATTCCTTGGTCAAATTCACCCTAGCCTTGGCAATCTTTCCGCGATCCAGTTAATCATCTTCCTCATCGTCGCCGGGCTTACGCTCCTATTTTTCGCCGGCTATCTGATTCAAGGAACGCGGGTTGGATTTCAGCTAGGTTTTGCGATCCGCAGAATCAAAGCGCTCAAGCGTGCCAGCAAGACGGTAAAGCCAGAGGCCGTTGCAGCGGTGCTCAAGAGCAATCCGCTGCGGCATCTTTGGGATGAGTACAACGACACCCTGCACGAAGTGAAGAAGGCCGGCAGCGGTATCGTGCAGCTCTCGGAGATACGGGCAACGGTCCCGGCGGAGATGTTCTTCACGCGAGATGTCCTGGTTGACGGCCGCCTCTTTGACGATTTCACTCGGCATCTGCCAGGAGTGCTGACTGGCCTCGGGATTATCGGAACCTTTGCCGGACTGCTCGAGGGGTTGAGCCGATTTGACGCCACCAGCAGCGCCACAGCTGTCGCGGGGCTCAAGCCTCTGCTCAACGGGGTAGCCCATGCCTTTACGGCCTCGGCGATCGCGATCGGCTGCGCCATGGCGGTGGTTTTCTTCAGCCGATTGTTCCTGGCGATATTCTATCGGCAGGTCGAATCGCTCAATCACGCGATTGACTCTCTGTATGCCACAGGAGCGGGCGAAGAGTACCTTTCGAGGCTAGTGCACTCTTCTGAAAAATCCGAGGCGCACGCAGCCCAGCTCAAGCAAGCGTTGGTTGAGGATTTGACGAGGCTGATGACCAATCTTGTCGAGAAGCAGATCGACGCACAGGCTAGAAGCAATAATACGTTGGGCCAGCAAATCAGCCAGGCCATCAATACTTCACTCGCCGAGCCTATTGCGCGTATCACGCAGGCATTGGAGACCACCAGCAACGGTAACTCCGAGGCCGTTAGCGGCATGCTGGAGGGGCTCCTAACCGGCTTCATGGCGAAGCTAGAAGACACGTTCGGTACCCAGATGCGGGGGATCAACGAGCAGATGGCGCACTCTATGGGAGCGCTCACGACCGTTCAGCAGGCGCTTCAAAACCTCGTTACAGACATCAACCGCTCCAATGAGCAGGCGACAAACCGGATGAGCGGTACGCTCGAAGAGGCGATGAAACAAGCCGCGGCAAACCAGCAAGTGATTACGGATCAAATGCGGGAGTTCATTCAGGACTTTCGACGGCTTGTCAGCGAAGAGCAGGATAAGTCCAAGCGGACGATGGACGATGCCATGGCCTCGGTTCTCCAGCAACTTACCGCGGCCATCGAACACATGGAAAATACGCGAAAGACCGCCGCATCCCAGGAAGAGAGTCGAAACAGTGCCCTCGCGGGTCGAACGCAAGAGGTCGTTACCGGCCTGTCGGGTCACGTAGAAACTCTTCTTGAGCTGCTGTCCGAGCAGGTTGCCTTGACCCAGCGAAACATTACCGCCATTGGGACGACGGCGACGAAGGCCATTGAGGGGATGAACAACGGGGCACTCACGATGGAAACGGCTGCCCGACGGTTCGAGACCGCCGGAAATTCGGTCGCAGGAGTCTTCGACAAGTCCGCAGGTGTCGCCGATCAATTGACATCAAGCGCCACATCCCTCCAGGCCGCCGCGCTTGCCGTACGGCAGGGCTTTGACCAGTATGATACCACTCGAAAGACTGTCGAAACACATGTGACGGCGCTCACCGGGCTTATCGAAAACGCACGCAAAGAAGCCGGGCTATCGAAAGCTATGTTGACTGATCTCGAACGAGTGGTAGAGCAGCTTCGACTTGCGGAGAATCAAAGCCAACAGTATCTCGAGGGCATTAACAGTGCTCTGACAACAGCATTTGAATCGTTTGGAAACCAGCTGACTGGTCAGATCAAGAGGACGATCGGCGAGACCGACCGCCATTTGAGCGGAGGTGTGCAACAGCTCAATGGCGTCATTCAGGAAATCCAAATGGCTCTTGGCCGTCTGAAGAGGGCCTAGCGGTGTTTAATCGAATTGTATTAAGTCGGCCCCAAAAGCAAGACGGCGAGTCACCGTTTTGGATCTCGTTCTCCGACCTGATGTCGGCGCTAATGGTCCTATTTCTTCTCGTGATGGCGGTGACCTTGATCTCGGTCACCAAGGACGTGACGACCGCCGAGCAGCGCAAGATCCAGCGCGAAAAGGATATCCAGGAACTCATGGCGACCATCCGTGAGAACTCACGGGAGTTTCCGGAGATTAAGGTCGATGAATCTACTTACCGGATCGATCTTGGCGAGAAGGTCCGCTTTGATAGCAATCGATCGGACATTTCCGAAGTCGGCAGCCAATTTCTTCGTGGCTATGTCCCGGTATTGCTCCGAGCGCAAGCATCGGACCTCGGACGAAAGTGGATCCGTCGGATCGTCGTCGAGGGTTTCACGGATCAAGATGGGACGTATCTTCTAAACCTCGGCTTGAGCCTCCAGCGCAGTCGCAGTGTCGTGTGCGTCCTCTTCAACCAACCCCTTTCAAGCGAGACCCCGCTTTCGGACAGTGAGAAGCGGCAAATCGAGGATCTATTTCTTGTCGGCGGTTACTCGTTCAACTCCATGAAGGCATCGAAAGAGGCGAGCCGCCGCGTTGAGCTCAAAGTCGATTTTTGGGCGCTCGATGAGGAAAAGGAAGCCTCTCCGCCGATTGATAACAGAGCTATAGGGCAGTGTTAAGCACGCTTTCCCAACAGCTGGCGAGTGCGGTCTCGAGGCTCGTCGAAAATCCTGAACTGTTGGGCAAGCCGGAACTGGTGGAAAAAGCTGCCAATGAGGCAGCCGTTCTTTTCCAAAAGTCGGCCAGGGCTCTGCCTTCAAAGGAAGATGCGCATTCGGCGGCTATCGCCTTGGTACAGGCGAAGGCCCTTGACGAGCGACAACTTCATCTCATCGCAGGCGTACTGTGTGATCCGCTGCCCGAGTACAAGGGTGAAATTCCATTGGGCAGAGAGCCGTTTTGGCCCCTATTGGATATTTATCGTGCCCAAGCCGACTCGGACGACTTGCACCGTCTTACCTGGTACGGGCTCCTTTGCTCTTATTTCAAATTCAATCCCGGCAGCGCCCAGGCCGCGGAGATTTCGGGTTGGGAGGCGCTGCGGGAATTTCTGAGAACGACTTGGCCCCTCATAGATCGGAATACTGGAACGAATCTCTTCCCAGACTGGGTCAAAGTGCTTCGGAAAGATCCCGATTTGCTCGGGGAAAAAGCCGCCGCCCGGTACGCACTCGAATACTTACGGGGTAACGAAGATCCAACACGCGCGCTGGTCCAGGACCTGGCGATCCCCGAATCGAGTTGGTTTTGGCAGGCACTCGTTTTGGCCGCGGTAGAACGCGCGGCCCGTGCGCCCGATGAACAGTTCAAGGGAATAGTGCCCAAGCTTCTCGGTTTGATTCATAGCCGCCCCGTGTATCGGGATGAGGCGTTGATTGCGCTCTTGACGCGCTATCACGGCTGCAAAGAAAGGCCGATTCATGCAGAGCTTCGTGACTATGTCGTACGCAAAGATGTCTGGCGAAACCCGAAGCTCAAAGCAGCTGGACTTGCGACCACGTGGAACCGCGTCAGCGATGATGTCTGGCGCATGGTGCTCAACTGGGTTAACGAAAGTAATTTACGGGATTTCTTCGGTATTCTCGCCTCGCGAAATCATGCCGAGGAAGGGCGGCTCGAGTTCTGGACCAAATACTTGAATCAGATTTCCTGGACTCGTCTCATTTTCGGGCCGGAGACCATGAGGCTGGCGCGCCGCAATCGGGAGATTTCCGATCTCATAGCCAGGGAGGAAGGCGCTTACGCACAGCTTTTGGTGGGGACTCGGGAATCGGATGCGTTCATGATGCAGATCGGCGAATACATCATCGTTGAATTCAGTATCACCGGTAACGCTGCGTATGTGTACCCCTCGGAAGGTCTCCGGTTTGAAAGGCATGCTCCGACTTATGCTGGCAACACGAATGATCTGAAGTACGGGTTTAATGGCGGTGCAAAAGCGCGCATCGTCCACAAAGCCCCCTGGGAGCAGGAGGCGGCGGCAGATCTTAAGCGCCTTGGGATTTACCCAGACACGGCCGCTCAAGCAAAGCACACTCCCGCTGCGCCCTTCGTGGCAAAGCCGAACCCTTCTTTTAATGCGAATTTAGGGTCAACGGCAGGATCAGCGAGACCGCCATCGGCGACCCTTTCTCCGCGGCCGGTTCCTTCCGCCGGCGCTGCCCCTTCGTCGCAAGATCCGAAGCCCCGCCTCGCCGATGCGCCCCGCGGGGCGCCCTTCAAGATGGCGGTCTTGGCAGAAGCAGTGAAACGTTCCGACGGGGCTTACATTGATGACCGACGAAAGGCGGGTGGGACCGGCGGGCGCCTGTGGGTTGAGAATCCGAAGCAAAATCTTCAGTTGGAAAAAGTCCTCAAACAATGGGGTTTTGTTTGGGCCGAGTCTCGTCAAGCGTTCTATTTTCCGGAGAAGTAATGAGACTCTTTGAATGGATCCGAGCCGGAACGAAGGATGAAATCACGGCATCCAGATTTCGAATTGAGTTCGTGGCTGCCGGCGTCGTCGTCAGATTTACGGAACCACTCAACGAAGCCAGTGTAAAAGCCCTTGTATCAATTACAGATGCGGCGTCCGCCAGCGATACCTACCTGATTGCCTATCTCTCGCAGCTCGTCATCGACGAAAGCTGCCACTTGAATACCACCGAGCTGACCCTTCCGTGGAGCCTAATCTACAAGCTCAAGGCAGATCCCGAGCATAGCGCGTCACTCGACGCGTTGACCCTCCCGAAGGACAGTTCGATGGCCCCGATTCTTGATTGCGAGGGGACCCTCGCGGATGCGAAATTCGAATTGGTGGTCGCGGGATGGGTTGTCGATGGCGCTGAGGCGGCTGTCTCTCGTGTTTGCGGCGCCATCGTGACAATCGATGGAGAAGACCGCTTACTATCAGAGCCCGCTTGGCGGACCTGTGATTCAATCAGTGGATTTAACCTCCGTTCCCCCGAGAAGCGGACCCAGCACGAGAATGAGCTCGCCTGGGGCCGGATTCGCCAGTGTGCCGATGCGGCCGGCGCGCTCTATCGCACGCCTTACCTTGAAACCACCTTTGTTTTGACGCCGGAGACGCTGCGCCTGCCCCTGTCGCGTCAAGACACACCATTTGGCCGAGTTCTCATTGTGGAGCCCACATTTGAGGGGGCACCGCCAGGCTGGATCCGCGCGTTCGATGGGTTCCAGTCCGTCCAAATGCACTACGACCTCACCCCACCTGGCGGCGGGCATGTCCGTGTTGTGCTGTCCGAGCCGGTTCGTCAGGTGCTGTCTGTCATCAAGCGAGATATGCCGGCCAGGAAGGTGGCGGGCTCTCGCGCAGAGCGCTTCATCAAGAACCCATGGGCTTTTCTTGGTGAGCCGGCCCATGAAGTACTACGGGAAGAGGAGTTTGCCCAAGATAAAGCTGGCGCCGGCCCTATTGGGAGCGCCTTCAGTTTGCGCACCCGTTACAAGGAATCTCGTATCGAGGCGGTCGAGGCGATTGTCACCGAATCCATCGCCGATCGATTTAGGACCATCACCGCCGTCTTGGATGCTCCTGCCAGCCTAGAGGAATTGCTCACCGCGCTTGAGGCCGCCTTGGATGGTGACAAGGCATCCTTTCCGTGGAAAGAGTACGACCTAGGCATAGACGGGGAGACTACGAGGACACTTGAGGACGGGCGCGCGACGCTGCGAGCATGGAGTACGCAGCCCGCCCAAGCCATATCCTTCGAGGATATTTACGAGCTGGAGGGCTATAACAGTCGGATAGAGGGCATCGGGGTCGCAAAAGCGATCTACGTCCCTTTGATCCAACGGCCGCGCGGCGAGAATGATGAGGATACGGGGTGGCTACCGTCTGACCTAACTCCCCTGGTGCGGGTCACGCTCGCCGGCCACGAGGGGCAAGTGGTCATCCCGTTGACCGCCGAATGGGTTACGGAATTCGGTGACCAGGTAAGGACGGCAGTCACTTCCGGGGCCACCGAAGTATCGAATGCCTCGCTACCTACCTCGATACCCACCGCGCAAGCGCAAACCCTGCTCGACGGATTTCGGGCAATGCTGGCCGCTCCGGCAAAGGTAAAGGGACCGGGATTTGGCAAGGAACGGGTCGATCGACCCGCAAAGCAAACACTTCTCGTAAAGAGCAATTTTCACAAGGTTGACTACGCGGAAGAGCGCAAGAGCAACCTTGCTCTGCCTGCGGGGGCGGTCGCGCGACTCCCCAAAGCACTGCGAAGATCTATTTCGCTGAAAAAGCACCAGCTGCACGGCGTCGCGTGGTTCCAACATTTAGTATCCCGAGCCCCGGTGGATTGCCGCGGAGCGCTTCTTGCGGACGACATGGGACTTGGGAAAACTCTTCAGCTTCTCACGGTACTAGCGCAGTTCTACGACCAGTCTCCGAATGCTCCACCCACGATGATCCTTGCGCCCAAGAGTCTCGTACAGAACTGGAAAAGTGAGACCGTAAAGTTCTTCACGGAAAGCTTTCCGAAGACGCTGGTGATGTACGGCGATACGCTGCGAAAGTGTAAACAACCGTTGAGTCTCATCGACGAACAACTGCAGTCTCGCGGCTTTGTCGAATTGCTTAAACCGGATTGGGTAGGCACCGCAAAAGTAGTCATCACCACTTATGAGGTATTGATCAGCTACGAGTTCTCTTTTGCCCGGCAGCCCTTCGCGTTCTTGATTTGTGATGAGGCGCAGCGCATCAAGACCCCGGGAACCCAAGTCGCGACCGCCGTGCGCGCCCTTAAGGCGGACTTCCGTATTGTTTGCACTGGAACCCCGGTCGAGAACTCACTGGCCGACTTGTGGTGCCTCTTCGATTTTGTCCAGCCTGGGCTACTCGGCGGTCTAGAAGACTTTGGTCAAAAATACCGGCGTCCAATCGAATGCGACACCGAAGACCAGAAAGATGCACTGCGTCAGTTGCAGGAGGCGATCGCGCCTCAAACGCTTCGAAGGACGAAGCTCGAACTCAAGCATGAATTTAAGAAAAAATTCTTTGCCTGCCGTCGGATTGGAGACCCCGCTATTGCCTTCAAGGAGGTGCTAGATCGTAACGATCGGCTCGAAGTCTCAATCTCTGCACACCAGGATATTCTGTATCTGGGCGGCCTCAAAAAGCTTCAGGATGCCAGTGAAGAGCAGGATGGGCGACGCCGAGCTAGAGCGTCCTTTGGGGCGCTGCATCTGATGAAGGCGGTCTGCGCCGAACCCTATTGCATTCCCGGGACGAGGTTTCTCCCCGACACGGCTGGTCACGATCAGCACCTCAAGAATTCGGCAAAATTGGCCGACCTGATCGATCACCTGAAGCGAGTCCGGGACGTGCGTGAGAAGGCGATTATTTTTACAGAGTTGCGAGAGGTGCAAAACTGCCTCTTCTACTTCATGAAGCACATTTTTGGGCTCAAACCCTCAATTATCAACGGGGATTCGGAGAATCGCCAAACCTACATCGATGAGTTCTCCGCAACCGAGGGGTTCGACGTCATTATCTTATCGACTCTAGCGGCCGGCGCCGGTCTCAACGTCGTTGCCGCTAACCACGTGTTTCACTTTACAAGGGCGTGGAATCCAGCGAAAGAATCGCAAGCCACGGATCGCGCATATCGAATCGGGCAGGAGAAGGACGTGTTCGTCTACTGTCCGATCATCGTTGCGGAAAAGTATCCAACATTTGACGTGCGGTTGGATGAAATGCTTCGGCGAAAAGCGGGACTTGCAGACGTCACCCTGGGCGATTCCGCAGCTAACGAATCGGTACTCGAGGCCATGCTCAACGGCACCGGCAATGACGTCACGTTCTCCGAATTGATGAGTGAGGGGGTTGCCGGCGCAAAGCTGGAAAGACGCCTCCTCACGATGGATGACGTCGATCGGCTCGACGGCTTCAGCTTCGAGGTCCTATGCAAGCTCTTATGGTCTAAGGCTGGATACCTATCACAGGTCACACCGAAGCGCGGCGGGGATGGCGGCATCGACGTGCTCGCGGTGAAGGGCCGCGAAGGAGAGCTTCTTCAATGCAAGAGCTCCGGCGGCAATGACGTGGGATGGGACGCCGTCAAAGAGGTGACCGCGGGAGCTGCGAAGTACCAAGCTCGATTTCCAGGCGTTCTTTTCAGACGATTGGCAGTTACCAATCAACGGTTCAACCTCGGAGCCCGGGATCAGGCGGCCGCAAATCGAGTTACTCTTGTCGAGCGCGATCGACTGGAGCTGTTGCTTCGAACACACCCTGTAAGCAATTACGAATTCGATGGCGAACTCTTTGAAGCAAGTCCCCTACTGGAAGCGAGTTGGTAGTAGGGCCGAACCCCGGTGCGCGCGCAATCGCTCGGGTCTTGCCGCCCCTGCCGGAGATCTTCAGGTGCGGTACGCCGCGACGCTCAAGCCGAAAGTTCTTGACCCGGAGCTTGCAGATCTCCCCGCGCCGCAGAGCGTGCTTCGCGGGTGGCTCAAGTTCTAAAACTAGGAGAACTTCAGAGAACTTTATCTTCCTCTTGATAAAAATACATTATCAAGAGGAAATGCAGGTACAACGACCACTTTGTAACGGTCGCCAATCGATTGGCGCGCCAGCCAGACCCTGATCCAGCCAGGCCTAACAGATTGCTTGTTGTAATTACCGCCGAGAGGGTAATTACCGTTGCACGGTAATTCACGGTAATACAACCTGCTCTCCCAAGGAAACGCCCCCGGGACCTGCCTAATAACCGGAACTAGTTACAAAACTTACCGATTTCGGTTAGGTCCTGGGTCCTGATCGGGATCAATTCGCGCTGCCGCATTGGCGCAATTCCTCTTTTAGGTCGAATCGCAACAAGATCCTGTTGTGTTTGCAACAGAGTCAGTTCCTCATCGGTAATGAGCCTTTGCCTGCCCTGTCCAGTTCGACGGAAGTGATCGGACCGGTGCGCAAAGCCTCTATCACAAAGAATCACCGATCGCCTCGAACAGCGTCCAAGTCATCAAGAACATCATTACTCTGTCCTCGGGCCATCAATAACTGATCAGCAGTTAGACCGGTCAAAAGATTCCAATGGCGTGCAAGCGAAGAGCGTGTCGTCGAAAGCCAGTCGCGTTCGGACGGCGGCATGGACTCGCGGCAAAGCGTGTCTTCTCGTGCGAGACGTGCACGCTCGAGTACTTTTGCGGCGGCGGATATTTGCTCGAGCGCCGGTTGAAACTGAGGTCGCGTGGCAGCAAGCTCCTCGGCCATGGCGACGATGAAGCCGAGACGGTTCTGGGCATCCCATAGCTTCACCTCTCGTATGAGCCAGGGCCAATCCAGGTCTGCGTATGTGAGCA
>Ga0210410_10003173_pt1 | contig 14626 bp, 8 predicted proteins | sample IncBWC4MmetaG_FD_161058 | JGI IMG/M metagenome (GOLD analysis project Ga0210410, IMG submission 161058) | Forest soil microbial communities from Barre Woods Harvard Forest LTER site, Petersham, Massachusetts, United States - Inc-BW-C-4-M | ecosystem: Environmental > Terrestrial > Soil >... | reverse complement strand
CAGCCATAGCTGCGGAGAAATATACGTACCGGAAATTGCTGAATTGAAATCCAGGCAACGCTCCACTCAACATACGCATGAGCGCCAACGCCAGGCCTAACCCAATCGACAGCCCAACCGCCGCAGTGGTGAACCCTTGGCGAAAAACCAAGCGTTGCACGTTTCCCGGCGTGGCCCCAAGAGCCATGCGCAAACCAATTTCCTGTGTTCTCAGCGAAGTGAGGTAAGAAGTTACCCCGTAGACTCCGGCGCCGGACATCACCAGCGCGAGGCACCCAAAGACCGCGAGCAGCGTCATCATAAAACGCCGATCCGCGAGCGAGTCACTGATTAATGTTTGCATCGAAACGCTAAGGAAAACCGGCTGATCCGGATCAACCGCGGCGATCGCGCGCCGAATTGATTTTTCCATTTCACCCGTGGAACGATCCGTTCTTACCACAATGAATTGTGCGCGTTGAAACGCCGCGGCCGAAAGATAAACGCTTGGTTGCGGGGGCCCTTCCATGGTGACGTGACGGACGCTTGAAACCACGCCGATAATTTGTTTCCAATTATCTGGTTTTCCCGGCCTGCAATACACGCAGATGCGCTTTCCGATTGCGCTTTCACCCGGCCAGAAACGAGCTTCGACAACGTCATTCACGATCGCAAGATTGCTCGCGACGCTGGTATCCTCCTCGCGAAACCATCGGCCTTTCGACAGGCGAACTCCCATGGTTTGCAGATATTCTGGACTGACCACGTCCAGCTCCACCGGTGTTTGATAATTCGGGTCGTTCACCGCGGATTCGGTTGCGGCGATTAGCTCGCCATTGTTTTCTCCGCTGAATGGCAGCGCGTCAACTGTTCCCGCGCTTTGCACCCCCGGAATCGCGCGAACTGCGTCCAGAAAGCGTTTGTAAACGACGCCGCGTGATTCTGGAGTGTTGTAACGAATGCGTTCCGGAATAATTACCGACGCCAGAATGTGGTCCGCCTGAAATCCGGTGTCGGTGCGAAGCAAATCCACAAAGTTTTCCAGCAATTGCCCGCCGGCAATCACCAGAGTGACGGCAATCGCTACTTCACCAACAATCAGCGTACTGCGGACGCGATCGCCCTTCCCCGCCACCGCGCCGCGCGCGCCAAATTGCTGTGATGCAATCACGCGCGTCCATCCTGCGCGAATCGCGGGAACGATTCCGAACAACGCACCGTTGATCAGCGCGATGACAATTGCGAATCCGAGGATGGATGAATCCGCGCGAGCAGCGGCGAGACGCGGAATACTGAGCGGCACAATTGCCGGAAGAATTTTCCACGCGATTAAAGTTAACAGGTAACCGCCAAGTCCACCGAACAATGCGAGCACACACGTTTCTGTTAAGAGTTGGCGAACGATGCGCCCCGGCCCTGCGCCGATAGCGATCCGGATGGCGATTTCGCGCTGGCGGACAACTCCGCGCGCCAACAATAAATTTGCGACGTTCGCGCATCCGATGAGCAAGAACATTACCGCCGACGCCATCAAAAACCACAGAGCGCCTTTTGCGCTGCCCACAGCTCGGTCATGAAGAAAGCCCATGCGAAGAATGTGATCGCGATTGGTGGTTGGAAAATCGTGGACGAGCGAATCGTTGATGGACGCAAGGTCGCGTTGCGCCTGGATTAGATTTGTGCCGGGATTCAAGCGCGCGACGACCCCAATCGTTCCATTGGCCAGGTCAGAATCGCTGGCGCGAAGCGGCGTCCAAAACTCGGCGTACGGAACCGGAGTGTGAGCCGCTTGTCTGCGCAAAGGAAACGTAAAGTCGGCGGACATTACGCCGATGACCAGACAATCTTGTCCGTCAATGCGGATGGTGCGCCCGACGATATTCCGGTCGAGATTGAATCGCCGCTTCCAAAGGCCGTAACTCAAAATAAGAACTCGCTCGACGTTGGCGCGATCTTCCTCCGGAAGAATATTGCGGCCCAGCATCGGAGTTACGCCTAATGTCGGCAAAAGATTGGCGGAGATTCGCAGGCCGTAAAGAGACTCCGGCGGAGTCGAAGCGTCTCCTGCAAGATCCAAAAGCGCGTTCCCGTAAATTGCCACGGAAGAAAGAGTACTCGTGCGCCGCGCAATTTCACGAGCGTCGCGCCACTGCACCCAGTCCGCGCCCGATTGCGGCGGACCCATGGATCCGAAGTCCGCGCGGATTTGCACGAGATTTTCCGGATGCGCGTAAGGCAGCGGCTTGATGAGCACCGCCTGAATCGCCGTAAATACTACGGCAGTCGCAGCCACGCTCAGCGCAATCGACAACAACGCGATGAAAGTAAATGCAGGATTACGCCAGTAGAGGCGAAGGGCGAGCCGGATATCTTGAAGCATGGACATTCGCGTATTGTAGATGCCTTAACTGAAAAGTTGGATGGCCGTTCAATTTTACGATCTACTCACCAATCAGCGACTTACCGCGCCGTTACAGAGCCACTAGTGAGCGATTTGTGTCGCGAAAAAAAATGCCACGCTTCTCGAATTCTCCGGCTAATCGTGCCGCAGTGCGATTACCGGATCGACGCGCACTGCTCGACGTGCAGGAATTACGCACCCAAGAATTCCGGCGATGGTTAGAACCAGCGCGACCACGATAAACGTCGTTGGATCCGTACTGGAAACCCCCACCAGGACTCCGTTGAGGACTCGCGTTACCGCGAAAGCGGCTGCGACTCCAATGGCCATGCCAATCCCCAACTGGCTCATGCCCTGGCCAAACACCAACCTCAGAATTCTTCCGGAAGATGCACCCAGCGCGACGCGCACTCCGAGTTCCTGCGTTCGCTGGCTAACAGAATGCGCCATCACGCCGTAGAGTCCGACGCCCGCAAGCACCAGGGCGATCAACGCGAAGATTGCGAACATACTTCCAAAGACACGCCATGGCCAACTGCGCATAATTAAAAGATTCGTCAGAGTATCGAGCTGATTGACGGGCAGGTTCTCGTCAACGGATTGCACTTCGTGGCGAAGCGAGCTGGTGAGAGTGCCCGGCGGAACGCTGGTTCGCAGCGCAACGTAGAGGCCTGCACGTGGCTCCTGCCGAACAGGCAGATAGATAAGTGGAATTTCAGCGTTGTCCTGATTGCCCTGAATTACATTTGGAACTACTCCGACAACCGTAAGCCACGGCTGGAGCGCTTCGGTTACCACGCCCGCGGATACCGTTCGTTTCGCGAGACGAAGATGCTTTCCGAGCGCGTCCTGGCGTGCAAAGAATTTTTGGGCGAAACTTTGGTTCACGAGTACAACCGGACCTCCGGTGATTCCATCCTGCGGACTGAACGCTCGTCCCTGCACCGGATGAAGTTCAAAGGCGGAGAAATATTCCGGGCTGACTACCAGCGCTTCCACTTCAGGACGGTGGCGCTCGTCCGATGCGGACGTACCTTCGAGTTCGTAGTTGTAGGTGATAGAACCACCGCCGGGAAGGCTTGACATCAAAGCGGCGAACTCAACGCCGGGCAGCGCGTGAAGGCGAGTCTGCAATTGCTGAAAGAATGCAGTTTGAGATTCAGGCGACTTGTATTTATCCCCGCGCAAATTAATTTGCGCGGTAAGGACGTTACTAGAATTCACACCCAGTGTACTTTGGTAGACGGTCAGAAAGCTGCGAATCATCAGACCCGCGCCGGTCAGCAGAACCACGGCAAGCGCCATTTCAGCGACAACCAGTGACGCCGAAAGATAACGCGAGCGCGTGCCGCTTCCCGATCCATGGCTGCCGTCTTTTAGAGCGCTATTAATATCGAGTTTGGAAAGGCGAAGCGCGGGCGCCAAACCAAAAAGGATTCCCGTTCCCAGCGTGATGGCCACGATGTACGCGAGAACGCTATAGTCCATCGAAAAAATCAGGAACGCAGGTTTTCCGGTGGGAATTACAGCGCGATCGAAAATGCGCACGCCCCATACTGCCAGAATGCTTCCGAAAATTCCGCCGGCCGCGGAGAGCATCACGCTTTCTATCAAAAGTTGACGGACAATTCGCCAGCGGCTCGCTCCCAGCGCCACGCGAATGGAAATTTCGCGCGAACGGCCGACGGCGCGAGCCAGCAAAAGATTTGCCACGTTGGCACAGGCGATCAGGAGAACGAATCCCACCGCGCCAAGAAGCGCGCCGAACACGGTTTTGATTTGGCCTTTGAAATTTACCTGATTGAATGTTTGCACCACCGCTGCTCTGTCTTTGTTCGTATCCGGATATGCCGATTCCAGGCGCGCAGCAATTGCCTTCATTTCTGTGTCAGCGGTTTTCAAACTCGCTCCGGGGGCCAAGTGCCCATACAGCCGTAGCGAGCGCGATTGACGTTTTTCGATATCGGCGGTGGGGACGAACGGAAGCCACAACGCGGTTTCGCCGGGGAAAATAAGGCCGCGCGGCATGATTCCAATCACCTGCGTAGCGACTCCATTCAAGTTTATCGTTTTGCCGACGATTGAAGAATTCTTCGCGTAGCGCGTTTCCCAAATACCATAACCGAGAATCGTTACGGGAGCGGCGCCAGCGACGGCATCCTGCGGCTGGAAATCGCGCCCCAGAAGCGGTGTTTGCCCGATGACCGCGAATCCGTTGGACGTGATTTTCGTGGCGCGGTATTCGGTTGGAAAACCGCTGCTGTCCGCGAGATCGGCATTTAAAGCGGTAAACCCTGCCAGGGATTCAAACGATTTCGTTTGAGCGGCGAAGTCGCGATAGTCCGGGTACGAAATATTGAGAGTGTTTCGCGGGTCCTCGCGGGTATTGCCGGAGACATAGAGGATGCGATCGCTATCAGCGAACGGCAGATTCTTTAGCAGCACCGCATTCGCAAGCGTGAAGACGGTGGCGTTGGCGCCAATTCCAAGAGTGAGAGCCAGCACGCCGATGGCGGTGAAGCCGGGATTCTTTAGCAGAGTGCGGAGACCGTAGCGGATGTCCTGAATGAGCGAGCTCATCGCTGCACCTCAATGGAATAAACGAGCGGCGTGCGACTTTGGTTCCGTCGAATGAGGAGAAATATCGGTGAGATCTCAGGCTAGATTCTGGAACAAGAAACTGCCCATGCGGCAAGCGGCGTAATAGCTATACGGGAAGAGTTCCAACGAGTAGTGTCCACAAGGCAGCAGCACGGTTTCGTGCGGAACATTTAATTCACGAAGCTTGGCGAACATTTCCAACGTGAATTCCGGCCACATCGATGGATCGTAGAGACCTCCAATTGCTAAAAATGGGCGGCCGGAGTTCGTCATCTTATGCAGATACGGCATTGGGCTGGCGGGCGACCAGTAATAACGCAATTCTTCCGCGGTTACTTTTGCGTGCAAACCTTCCCAAACGTGCGCGGTGGTCATTCCCGTGCGCACAACCTCGCCAAAATAAGTTGAGACGTGCAAAAACGCCGCGGCGCTTACAAGTTTGTCGTGGCACATGGTAATGCTGCCGACGGCCGAGCCGATGCTGGTGCCCACTAAACCAAGTTTGTGATAGCCCTGTTGCGCCAGCCACAAGAGGCAGCGGCGCGTATCCACGACTGCTTGACGCGTAGCGTGAAGCGTGAGCCCGATATTCGGCCCGACGAGATGATCGGCACGAACGTGTCCGGGAATGGCGCGGCGATCGTGATACGGCAGGCTCATACGCAGAACTGTGATGCCAAGCGCGTTCAGCCAGCGGCACAGAGTTAGCTGTCCGTGCCACTTCGCATTCCAGTTTGGAAGCAGAACGACGGCGGGACCGTTTTTTCTGGCGGGCAGAAATCGCGCATGAACTTTATTGTTTTCCGGCCACGGAGACTCTATGGCGCTGGCGAACGTCAGAAGACTTTCGTGCTTCAGACCGTTATGCGAAGCGGTGAGGTGAGCGTCGGTCGGCGGCGTGGCGGCCAGCCATTCGTCACTGCGCGCGATGGTTTCCGGAACCCAGCGATTCAGGAAGGCGCGCGGATCGGGATCGTTCGGTGCGCCACCGATGTATTCCAGTCCCCAATCGAATGGCAGCACGCGACGATTATTGTCGGTCGTCCACCGGGCGTGCTCGTAGCGGCGAATTTTCGTTTCAAGCCAGGACATTTTGATTTAGCGAACGACTGTGGTTAAGCCAGCAAAATTGCTTGAGATTTGAATATAGGGAGCGGCGCGGGAGGTGTCAAATTGCCCTGACCAGGCATTTTGCGCGCCGCTCCGCTAACGTCGAGACGTTAAGCATCGGGCAACATGGCGCAGACGATTCGTTGAGGACGCGATGAGGCTGTGGCAAAGTGAAGAGGTGACTATCGCCTGGATGGCATTTGCTTTTCTGATGGGCCTGATGATTGGGAGCTTCCTGAACGTCTGCATCCTGCGGATTCCCGCGGGATTATCGGTCGTGCGACCCAGCTCGAAGTGTCCGAAATGCCATGCGGAAATTAAACCGTATGACAACATTCCCGTTTTGAGCTGGCTGATCCTGGGCGGCAAGTGCCGAAAATGTAAGGCCACAATTTCGCCGATGTATCCATCCATTGAGATTCTGACCGGCCTGCTATTTGTGGTTTGCTATTTGTTGTTCGGGCTGACTTTGAACGCCGCCAAGTGGTCGGTGCTTTCGGCGCTGCTGGTGGTGCTGACGGCAACGGATATTCGCGAACGGATTTTGCCGGACGTGGTGAACCTAAGCGGATTTGTAATCGGATTATTGTTCAGCTTTTTCATGGCTCCCACGGACGGGGCTTCGTTGTGGCTATCCAACAAAATGTTTGAGTTCCCTCCTCCGCGCCCAGTGCTTTCCGCAGTTGACGCCCTAATGGGAGCGGCAGTCGGCGCGGGACTTCTGTGGATTGTCGGCGAAGGATATTTCAAGCTGCGCGGAAAAGAAGGAATGGGATTGGGTGACGTGAAAATGATGGGAATGGTGGGCGCATTCCTGGGAGTGAAGCGCACACTGCTGACTGTGTTGTTCGGATCACTGTTGGGAAGCGTGATTGGAATTGTGATTGTTCTGGCCACACGTAAGGGTCGCGATTACGAATTGCCGTTTGGCGCATTTCTGGGCGCCGGAGCTTTATTGGCGGTTTATTTTGGAACGCCGCTGCTGAACTGGTATCAATCGCTGCTTTACATTCGCTAGCGCCGCTCCGCAAAGGTGTTCGCTGCTGAAAGTCTTAAGATGCTCGCACCATTCGACAAACCGATATCACCATCATTCCTGATCGTTGCTGGAATCGCGTTTTTCGTACTGATACTCGGAATTATCGGCGGCGTAATTGTCAGCATGCGCCGCCGCTACAATCCCGCGGCCGGCAAGTCTGCTGAGGGCGATGCAGCCCGGCCTAGCCCCGATAATCCCACGGTGTTTATGGCCGCTTCCATGCAGGGTGTAATCCAAAAACTAAAGGAACAGGAAAAAGAGTTGGAGCAATTGCACCAGCGCGAACGCGAACGCGCTCAGCAGACGGAGCGCTTGAGCGAAGCAGTGACCAGCAACATGCCGTCGGGACTGCTGCTGGTGAATTCTTCCGGCTTGATATCGAGCGCGAATCCGGCGGCGGAAGCGGCATTGGAAATTCGCTCGCTTCCCTTCCGGAAATATACCGAAGTATTCGGGCCGGAATCGCGTATCGCGCGAATGATCGACGAATGTCTGGCGGACGGAATTACTTTCCGCCGCGAAGAAGTGGAATACACAACGCCCTCGCGCGAGCTCCGTCAGCTTGGCGTGACCATCTCTCCAATCACAAATAAGCCGGGCGAAGTATCGGGCGTACTTTGTTTGCTCACCGACCTGACCGAATTGGCTGGTTTGCAAAAACAGATTCAGATGAAGGAAAGTTTGGCCGCGTTGGGCGAGCTTTCCGCCGGTATTGCTCATGAGTTCAAGAATGCGTTGGCCACAATTTCCGGGTATGCCCAGATGATTCGCAGCGAATCCGAAAAAGGCGATGTGTGGGAGAACGCCGACCGCATACTCCATCAAACACGCGCGATTACACACGTGGTTACGGAATTCTTGAAGTTTGCGCGTCCGCTCAGTTTGGCGGCGGAAGATGTGCAACTGGCTTCAATGGTCGAACGGCTGGCTTCGGAAATTCGCGACGCGCATCCGGATGTCACCGTTGCCGTTGAAGGCGATTTTGCCGAAATATCCGGAGACGAAGCGTTGCTGCGGCAGGCGCTTTTGAATCTGGTACGGAACGCGGCGGAGGCGGCGGCCGGACAATCGTTCGGAGGACGCGTGGCGTTGCATGGAAGCCTGGAACACGGGCCGGGCGGACCCACGCAACGGATCTCGATTACTGATAACGGGGCGGGAATTTCTTCGGAAAGTCTGCCGAAAATTTTCGTGCCTTTCTATACGACGAAGGCGCAAGGCACCGGGCTGGGATTGGCGATAGTGCAGAAAATCGTAGTGCAACATGGCGGCTCGGTGGAAGCGCGCAACCGTTCCGAAGGCGGAGCGGAGTTTATCGTTTGGCTACCAGCGAGGCAGGTGTCCTTGCGTACAGTTGTTTCCGCCGGGGAGCGCATCTAAGCTTAGTGGTGGGCCAATAGTAGGTATTTTCAGGCTTTGTTGACCGGCGTACCGCGGACCGTTGAGAGGTTCCCTAAAATGAGACTTCGTCTTGGCACAGTTATCTTGGGTGGCTTCCTGATGGGCGGCGCTTCGATTGGCGTGTGCGCATGGCGTTTGCCGATAGACGCGAAGAGTTTCTCTGTTCTGGAGCAGGCGCAGACTCAATCGCAATCGCAGGGCGCGCAACAGGATTCCGTGGCTGAGGCGGCAAGAAAAGCGCGCGAAAAGGCGAAGACGGCGGCACCAGCGAAAAAGACTTATACGAACGACAACGTGCCGGCCTTGCGAGGCAATGAGATTTCGGTGATGGCCGCAAATCCGAACGCGGTGAAGGACATCGCGCCGGATACGGCGAAGCCTGCCGAACAGAAACCGGAACCCGTGAAGGACGAGGCCTACTGGAGAAAGCGTTTTGCTGATGCCCGTCTGAAATTGGATCTGGCCCAAAGGGACTTGGATGTTTCACAACGCGAGCTGAATCTTTTGCAGACGCAGTATTACGCGGACCCGAATAAAGCGTTGCAGCAGCAATTGACGCGCGACGACATTAACGCAAAGAGCGCGCGGGTCGATGAGAAAAAAGAAGAAGTAGCAAAACTGACGCAGGCGATTGAGGATTTGAAAGACGAGTTGCGTCACGCAGGCGGTCAGCCCGGCTGGGCAAATTGATCCATACGCCGGACGTCCTCATTCGCTGCGAGCTACTTCCCTCTTGCGTATCCGCTGCTTTTCCCTGCAAGAATTCTGATCGCTGAAATTGCACAAATGACCGAAACAACCACAGCCGCCGCCACAAAACGCGCCGCGAAAAAAACCGGCGTTGAGCCCATCCTGCTGGTTGAGGATAAAAATGAACTGCGCGCGATGTTGCGCAAAGCTCTGGAACGGGCGGGCTACGAAGTGGAAGATGTTGGAGACGGAACCACGGCAATCAACCGTCTCCGTGCGCGGCGATATTTGTTGGTGCTCACCGATTTAAAACTCCCCGGAAAATCCGGTTTGGAAATTCTGCAGGAATCAAAACAGGTTGATCCAACCACTCCCGTGATTTTGATTACCGCCTTTGGCTCCATTGAAGAAGCGGTTACGGCCATGAAAGATGGCGCGTTTGATTTTGTGCAGAAACCTGTTGATCTGGAACATTTGACGCTGCTGGTGGGGCGAGCGGCCGGACAACAAGAATTGCTGCGCGAGAATTTATTGCTGCGTGAAGACTACTCAACGCGATATGGATTCCCGCGGATTGTCGGCGATCACGCCAGCATGAAAGATGCGACCAGTCAGGCGCAGCGCGTAGCGGCTACGGATGCGACGGTGCTTTTGCTTGGGCCGAGTGGAACGGGCAAGGAACTTTTCGCGCGCGCGATACATCATCTTTCGCCGCGGCGCGAACATTCATTTGTGGCGCTGAATTGCGCGGCAATTCCCGAAGGACTGGTGGAAAACGAATTATTCGGGCACGAGCGCGGCGCGTATACCGGGGCGGGCTCGCGAAAAATTGGGAAAATGGAATTGGCGCATCACGGAACTATTTTTCTGGATGAGATTGCGGAATTGCCTTTGAGCATTCAGTCGAAATTATTGCGCGTTCTGGAAGAGCGTTGCTTTGAGCGCGTGGGCGGGACCCAATTAATTGAAGTTGATGTGCGAATTTTGGCGGCAACGAATAAGGATTTGCGAGCGGCAGTGGAAGAAAAAACATTCCGCGAGGATTTATTCTTCCGCATTTCGGCTGTGCCGATTACTATTCCTGCTTTGGCCGATCGCGGCGACGATGTTCTTTTGCTGGCGGAATTCTTTCTGGAAAAGTTCCGGCGTGAATTTAAGAAGCCGGATTTGCGATTCTCAAAAGAAGCGTTGGCACGGCTGAAGGAATATTCCTGGCCGGGCAACGTGCGCGAATTACAAAATACTGTGGAGCGCGCGGCGATTCTTGCGGACGGAGCGGAGATGGACGCGGTGGCGCTGCAATTGCCGGTGGCGCGTCCCGCGCCGGGTCTGATGCCGGCGGGGATGCTGGATGATCGTTTTTCGTGGGACGGAACTTTGGATGAGGTTACGACTCGCGCGCTGGCGCATCTTGAAGGATTTAAAATCGCCGAAGCTTTGCGCGAGTGCAAGTGGAATAAGAGCCGCGCCGCGGAGCGGCTGGGAGTTTCGTATAAAACTTTGCTGCACAAGATTAAGTTGTTGGGGTTGGAGAGTTAGCTCAGAAGTGCCTCGGTTTCGGAGAACCCGAGTTACACACACGCAGAAATCCCGTAAGTCCCTTATTAGCACACACATGCATACCAGATTGCTGTAAGTCCCTTATTTGCACATACATCGTCAACGACCCCCAGGGGTGGGGGTGCGCGCATTTTTTTGAAACGGCGCGTATGTGTATGACATTGCACGAGTTCAGGGGTGGGAGTTGGGTTATGTTGAGTTGCACGATGTGCATTCAACCCGCCTGCCGCGGGCAGAGGACGCTGAGAAACCAGAGGCTAAGGTTTTGAGGCGCGGTAGAGGGCGACGGAGCCGCCGGTCCAGAGTTCGTAGGTGGGATTGGTGAAACCTACGGCGGATAATTTGCGGATCAGGTCGTCGGGAGTTGGAAATTTCTCGACGGACGCGGGCAGGTAGGAATAGGCAAATTTACTGCCTGAGATTATGCGGCCTAGACGCGGGAGAATGCGCTTCATGTAAAAGCGGAAGATACGGCCGAAGTAATTTCCGGTGGGTTCGTTGAATTCCAGAATGCCGATTTCGCCGCCGGGACGGAGAACGCGAAATATTTCGCCGAAGCCGCGGTCGTAATTGGCGAGATTGCGGAAACCGAAGGCGTCGGTGACGAGATCGAAGGTGTTTGCGGCGTAGGGAAGCTGGAGTGCGTCGGCTTCGATGTAGCCTGTGAGATTTTCGGAATCCGATCCGCCCGGCGAATATTTTCTGGATTTTTCGATGGCGCGAACGAGCATGGCGTGCGCGTAATCGCTGCCGATTACCTGGGCGCTTCCGCCGCGGGCTAAGGCGATGGTGAGGTCGCCTGTGCCGCAGCAGAGATCGAGCGCGCGTGCTTCATGGCGTTGAAGAATATTCTGAAACCGCGCGACGACTTTGCGGCGCCAGAGACGGTCCATATTTCCTGAGAGCAGGTGATTCAGGAAATCGTAGCGCGGGGCGATGCTGCCGAACATTTCGCGGACGCGCGCGGAAGCTTCGCGTTCGCCGATGGCGCCTTCGGGTTGCGCGCCGGTGGCGGAATGTTTGGCGGGTGTTGGGGCGGCGACGGTCATCGCCGGCCACTTCTTACGCCCACTAGTTCATTCCAGACCACGCCGACAATTTGCGGCGAAACTTCCATCCCGATGCGAACGCGGGCGATTCTTTCGGCGAGTACGAAGCGTGGGATGCCGCCGCGAGATTTCTTGTCGGATTGCATTTCATTTAGCAACCGAACGGCTGAAATCTTCCTTGGCAATGGCGGCAGCGGGCCTACGTGTCGAATCAGGCGGATAACTCGGGCGGCATCTTCGACGGGCAGTTTGCAAACGGCGATGCCGAGCAGTGTCGCGGCAATCATTCCCCATCCGACGGCTTCGCCGTGGCGAAATACCCGGTATTGCGTGAGTGATTCGATCGCGTGGGCGAAGGTGTGGCCGAAGTTCAGTGTTTCGCGAAGGCCGGATTCGCGTTCGTCGAGTGATGTGACGCGCGCTTTTTGCGCGATGCAGCGCGGAATGATGTTGGCGAGAGTTGTCGCGTCGCGTTGCAATAATTTATCGAGATTATTTTCCAGATCACGGAAGAGTTTCGCGTCGCCGATTACGCCGTATTTTATGATTTCGTAGATGCCGGAGCGAAAGTCGCGTTCGGAAAGAGTTCGAAGCGTTGAGGGATCGGCGATTACGAAATCAGGTTGGTAGAAAGCGCCGACGAGGTTCTTCCCTTCCGGAAGATTGACGCCTGTTTTTCCACCGATGGCGCTATCCACTTGCGCTACGAGTGTGGTGGGGATGTGAACGAGGCGGACTCCGCGAAGATAGCTGGCGGCCACAAAACCTGCGACGTCGCCGACGACTCCGCCGCCGACGGCGATTAGGATTGCGTTGCGGTCTGCTCCGGCGCGGACCAAATCGCGTGAGATGCGCTCGACGGTTGAGAGATTTTTGGCGGATTCGCTGTCGTCGAAAAGGATTATCTTTGGCTTGGAGATTTTCGAAGAACGAAGAATTGAACTGCCGACGTGCTTCCAAACTTTCGGTGACGAGAGAAAGTATATCGGTCGGGTCGCAGACCCGCCCCTACGTTTCGCTAACGCGCTGAGCGCGTTTGGAAGTTGTGCGAGAGCGCCTTGGCCGCAGAACACGGCGTAGCGCTTGGAGGGCGCGTTGACGATAATTTTTCGCGGCGGCTTCATGGGGACAATCGAATTTAGCACAGTCGGGCGAAATGCCGAGAGGTTGGCGTCTATCCGTCTGTCAGTTCTCGACCCTCCAGCGAGACCGGCTCAGTTTATTTCGGTTGAATACTGGCGATTAACGCGCGGAAATCGGCGCGAGAGTGTAGCGGGTCGAGGTCCGGCTGGGTTTCCAGAAACACAGGGTCACGGAATCCGTTGGCGACGGCGGCGCGAAGATTATCCATCGCTTTAAGCAGGAAGCCCGCCTTGCGCGCAGACTGACTTTCGGGGGTGCCGCGAGCGCACTGAGTGTAACAGCCGGCGAGCTCGACGCGCAGCTCATTATCCACATTCGGAAGCGTGCCAAGTCGATCGGCAATCGCGATGGCCTTATCAATCTGTCCGACGTGTGCGAGAGCGGCCATCAATTCCATGAGCCGCCTGTCGTTTTTGGGATCCTCGTCGACGAGTTGCTGGCCAAGTTTTCTGGCCGCCTCAAACGACTCGGATGCAAATTTTTGGTTGCGTTCGCGGTCGCCTAAACTGCCTAGAAAGTAGAATGATATCGCCAAGTTGCGTTTTGCCATGGCGTTCTGGGGATCAGTTGCCAGCAATGTCGCGCGAATCTCCTTGCTCCGTTCCAGGCTTTTTCTGGCCTCGACGAGGTTTCCCGCTCTAAGATTGAATTCGCCGATCTCGAAGTTCACGCCGGCCAGCTCCGAAACAACGATATGGTCTTTCGGCTTTTCGGCGAACATTTTCTCGCGCCATTCCAGCGTCTGACGGTAGTAGGCCTCGGCTTGCGCGGGATTTCCCGAACGGAACGAAACTTCCGCTAAGGCCAGCGTGGAGTAACTCAGATCTTGCTTCAACTGAGAGTCGTTCGGAAAATCGCGCACAAGTTGTTGCCTGAGATCATAAGCCTTGCGGAAACCATCGCGGGCGGTTTCAATATCGCCAATCCGGTAGTAGTCGAGGGCCACTAGTATAGTCGCTTCGGCCAAAGCACTTCGCACGACTTTCTTATCTAGGGGAAACGCGTTTGGATTGCTGTTCGGGTGGTTGTCGATGTCCTGCCAGATTCTGAGCGCCTGCTGGTTCTCCTTCAGCGCGGCCTTCATATCGCGGCCAGATTCCTCGTCGAGCAATCCCCGAAATTGGTAAATGAGGGCGAGGTTCTTCCGTGAGGGGTCACTGTTTTCTTTGATGATGACTCTGGCCTTGGCAATCTCGAGGCTCCTGGCGGCAAAGTCAGCAGCTTTGTCGGATTGCCCAAGTTGCTTGTAGATGTGTGCGAACTCCATGTAAATCGCCATCAGACTGGCTTCTTTGCTGGTATTCGACTTATCGTAAACCGCAGCTACACTTTCCATGCGAGTCTGCGCGGTTCTCAGAAGCGCCATTTTGAGGTCGTAAAGATTTGGAAGAGACAGTTTGGACTGCACGTCTGAGACGAGATCTTGAATGGTGCTGAGCGCAAGCGTGGCCTGGGTGGACGCGAGTTGAGCGTTTTTCTGGGCGGCATCACGGGCAACTACTGCTTCATTCCGCTGGAACACAGCCGAGCGCCATTGCCAGACAACACCGATTATTCCACCGAGAATCGCGACGGCGAGAGCTGCGGCGAGCGCCGCGAGTGCAGGTCTACGTTTACACCACATCCAGGAGCGAGCCGCCGCGTTCACCGGGC
>Ga0210410_10003172_pt1 | contig 14631 bp, 14 predicted proteins | sample IncBWC4MmetaG_FD_161058 | JGI IMG/M metagenome (GOLD analysis project Ga0210410, IMG submission 161058) | Forest soil microbial communities from Barre Woods Harvard Forest LTER site, Petersham, Massachusetts, United States - Inc-BW-C-4-M | ecosystem: Environmental > Terrestrial > Soil >... | reverse complement strand
GTGAAGGCGAAGATGGTCGCGGCGATAATCCCCGGCATCGCCACCGGAATGAAGATCCGCGTCAGCGTCTGGAACCACGAGGCACCGTCGATGATCGCGGCTTCGTCGAGTTCCTTCGGGATCGACGCGAAATAGCCGATCATGATCCAGGTCGCGAACGGGACCGTGAGCGTCGGATAGAGCAGCAGCAGCACGTACCATCTGTTGATGAGCTGGATGCCGGTCCAGTCGCCGAATACCGCGAACATCTTGAACAGCGGCAGAAACAGCAGTGTGTCCGGGATGAGGTAGGTCAAAAACACCCCGGTCGCGAGCGTCGCCGAGCCCCAGAACCGCATCCGCGACAGAGCGAAGGCCGCGGGCACGCTGATCAGCATGGTGATGGTGACCACGAACACCGAGACGAAGGCGGAGTTGCGGAAGAACGTCAGGAACTGGTTCGATGTCAGCAGTTCAACGTAGTTCGACAGCGTCGGATGATATACCCACCAGGGATTGGTGGCCGCAGAGATCTCGGCACTGCTCTTCAATGAAGTGATGAGCATGTAGATCGGCGGCACCAGCGAGAAGATCGCAAACAGGATCAGGAAGAAGTAGGACCACCGCAGCGCCCAGGTGCGGTCGCGGCTCATGCTGCCATATTTGGTCTTGCGGGTCGGGCCGGCCTTGTCGATTGCGAGCGTGCTCATCAGGATTCATTCCCGCGTTTGTTGATATCGCGCAGGATGAAGATCGCCGCGACCGCGAGTATCGGGAACATGAACAGCGATACGCTGGCGCCGAGCGGGATGTCGCCACCCTCGATGCCGACGCGGAACGCCCAGGTCGCGAAGATATGCGTGTGATCCAGCGGACCGCCGGCGGTCAGGATCCTGACGATGTCGAAATTGGCGAAGGTCACGATCAGCGAGAACAGCGTGGTGATCGCGATGATGTTGCGCATCATCGGCAGCGTGACGTACCAGATGCGCTGCCACCAGTTGGCGCCGTCGATGGCGGCGGCTTCATAGAGTTGCTCGGGCACCGATTTCAGCGCCGCCAGATACATGATCATGAAGAACGGGGCGCCAAACCAGATGTTGACAAGAATGACCGAGAACCGCGCCCAATAGGCGTCGCCGGTCCACGAGATCGGCCCGATACCAAAATAGGAAAGCGTATAGTTGAACGCGCTATAGGAAGGGTCGAACAGCCACAGCCAGGCCAGCGTGCTCATCGCCGGCGGAATAACCCACGGCACCAGCAGCATCCCGCGCCATTTACGCTGCCCCTTGGCCGGAATGTTGTGAACGAAATGGGCGACGATGAAGCCGATCAGCGCTTTGAAGACGACGGCAGTGATGGCGAAGATGCAGGACTGTTTGACCACCAGCCAGAAGGTTTCACGCTTGAAAAGGAACTCGAAATTGCCGAAGCCGATGAAGCGCTGCATCGACTTGTTCAGGGTTGCCAGATGCAGGGAGTAGAAAGCGGGGTAGATCACGAGGATGGCGATCAGAAGGATCAGCGGCAGGGTCATGAGAAAGGCCGCGGTCGATTTCCGCTTCAGCGCCCTCTGAAGACCGCCGCGTTTTCGCGTTCCGCTACCGACGACGGGGTTCGATTGAATTGCTACATCCGCCATGATGCATCTTCCTCGTCAGTTGATGGGAAGCCGCTCGCGAGCCGCGGCCGGCCACCTGTCACGTCGACGCAAGAAGCGTCGGGGCGAACATTCGCCGCAACGGCCACGCGCTCGGCGCGGCCGGTACAGCTCGTTCGTGCCTTCAGCTCCGCATGAAGCCTTCAAGTTCGCCTTCCGCCCATGCCAGCGTCTTCTCCATGGATTCGCCCTGGTAGAAGCGCACGCACATCTTGGTCAGCGTTGCCTGGACGTAGATCTGCTGGGCCACCTTCGGCGGCGCAGGCGATGCCGCGATCGAGAGCTTCTGATGGTTGTACGGATTGGGGTAGTGGTAGAGCGTGCCCTTCGGCGGCCCTTCCTCGGCCCATGTCTTTAGAGTGGTGAGTTTCTCGAACGCCGGCAGATCATAACCACCGCTCGCCGCGACCAGTTTCTCGACTGCCGCCGGCTGCGACATGTAGGTCAGCAGGCTCTTCGCCGCCTGCTTGTTCTTGCCGAAATTCCACACGCTCCAGAAATAAGGCAGAAACGGCGCGAAGCGGCCCTTCGGCCCCGCCGGGAAGCCGTGAGTCCAGCACTGGGCGGCAATATCGGGCGCGTCGCGCTTGGCCACCGCCCAGGCACTCGGCGGGTTCATGATCAGCGCGCCCCTGCCCGAGATCAGCCACCGGTTGTTGGAGGCATCGTCCCACGCCGGGGCGTCGGGCGGCAGGAACGCCATCAGCTTCTTGTAGTACTCGAGCGCCTGCCGCACGTTGTCGTTCTTGACGACGACGTTGCTTTGGGCATCGACGACTTCGGCGCCGAACGACAGGAAGATCGCGCCCACGGTATCGACGGAGTCGCTGGTCTCACCAAGGCCGATCCCGAACGGGAAGCCGCCCTTGTGGCAGGCCTCGGCCGCCTTGAGGAAGGTGTCCGTGGTCCAGTTGTCCGCCTTGGGCGGGCTGCCTGCCGGATACATCTCCTGCACGTCGATGCCGGCGTACTTCTTCATCAGGTCGATGCGCGAGCAGGGCCCCTTGATCTGGCTGCCGATGCAGGTGGGCACGGCGAGCCATTTGTCGCCGGCCCTGCCGAGGTATTGCACGGTGCCATTGACGGCGCCGTTTTGCGCGATCAGCGGTTCGACAACGTCGTTCATCGGCTCGAGCAGATCGGCCTGCGAATGCGGCCACCACGTCGCCATCGCGAGGATATCGTGTCCTGACTTCGCCTGGGCTTCGGCCGCGATCGTGATCTCGTTCTTCCGGCCGTTGCTGGTGATGTAGTCGATCGATACCTCGACCTTCTCTTTTTCGGCCCACTCGTTGACGAGATCGGTGGAGGCCTTGTTGGCGCCGGGGACCCAGTGATCCCAGAAACCCATCGTCAGCTTGCCGGCAGCGTACGCGCCGCGAATGTAGGGGGCGGTGATCAACGCTGCCGATGACAGCGCGGTAGCAGCAACAAATTGCCGACGAGTAAGCTTCTTCCGTGACATGGCGTTACCTCCCTGGTGAGCCAATCGGATCTGAAGAGAAACCTCGTTTTTGTTGTTCTGCTCGCGGCGATTCAGTCGTCGCGGAGATTTCGTTGAAAGCAATCAGAGCAGAATTGCCGGCCTCTGTCGAGAAATCAGGCGCTTGCTGCTCTAGAACTAACGTTGTGTGCAAATTGCAGGCTGCTCCACGAATGCAGGGCATTCCCGGCGTCGGCGCGAGAATATTGCATCGCACACACCGACCTGGCGGATGGGCGAGCGGGTGTGCGATAGCGCCGCAGGTTTCTCCCGCCGGCCTAACGCCGTTTTGCGGCGAACGTTTCGTCATCTGGATGACGGCGCGCGGCAGGTAGACTTGCGCAACGCGAAAACGATAAAATCCGGATTCGGCGGCGGGCCCTCCGCTGTAGGGAACGCAAAGCCGACAGTTTTTGGTTCGAACAAAGGGAGATGAACGAATGACCGACCCGGTAACGACGCTTCGTTCGCGGTGGAAGCTATGCGTCGCGCTTGGGGTGGCCGCCATCATGCTTCTTGGTGCGCCGTGGATGGCCGATGCGCAGGTGGTTCAAGGCGTTGAAAAGGGCGCCCGCGAGGGCAACAAGGCCGCCGGACCGGTTGGCGGCGTTCTCGGCGGCGCGATCGGCGGCGTGGTCGGCGTGGTCACCGGAGTCACCGGGGTCCTGACCGGCGGCAGGAATGGCCAGGCGCCAAACGGACAGGCGCCGAATGGACAGGCGCCGGCCGCGAAAGATGGCAAGCAGGGCGAGACTGCCAAAACCGCCAAGGCGGCCAAGGGCGCCAAGGGGACCAAGCAGCCGGCAGTCCTGACCCAGGAAGGTGCACCGCAGATCACGGCCGAACAGATCGTCGCCAACAGCGACACCAATATCGAACGGATCAAGAAGGAATTGAATCTGACGCCGCAGCAGGAGAAGAACTGGGCCGGGTTCAACAGTGCGATGCACTATCTCGGCCACAACGGCGCCGACCGCCTTAATCTGCGTATCGCGCGCGCCAAGCGCGATCCGCCCGACGACATCATCGAGCAGATGCGCAACGAAGCCCAGTTCCTCAACGATCGCGCGGTCGATCAGCGCAATGTGGCCGATGCGGCCGAGCCGCTGTTTGCGAGCCTGGACGACAAGCAGAAGCAGATTTTCATTCAGGAAATGGTCAATCTGAGCCACGAACGCGGGCTGGATTAACGCACCATCAGGGCTACGGCGGGCCGCGACGAATAGCCGGGCACGTAGCCCTGGGGTAGGTTAAAGGCACGGCACCCGGCTATCCTGCCGCAGCGGCGCGGCTCGTCTATTCGTCATGCAATGGTGAAGAAACCCTGTCCGACTCGCGCCCGAGTGATGGCCGACTCGCGGCCTTGTCGGGAACGTCGATCTTTCACCGTTGAGTGTTGCGCCGGAACATCATGCGCGCTTTGGCCCAGGAAGCCTTTGGCCCAGGAAGCTTTGGCCAAGAAGCCCTTGGCCCAGGAATATCGCAAGGCGAATCCGGCCAGCGCAGAGCCAGCCGAATTGATGTCAAACGCGCGGCAAGACCGGGACGCGAAAAATGCTCTACGCCTTCGGGAAATTCAGTTCCACGCCGACGCCATCGGGGTCGTACATGAAGAACTGCGTATCGCCGGTACGCGGCACGATGCTTTCGCGGAATTTGACGTTGTGCTGCTGCAGGCGCTTGCGCACGCCGTCGACATCGGTGGCGGAAAAGGCGATGTGATCGAGACGGCCGGTGTCCTCGTATTTCTTCTCGGTGCCGCGTACGACGATGCCTTCGCGCGGCTTGCGCGTGCCCATCAGATGCACCGTGGCGACGCCGCCGGAATAGAGCCAATAGCCGGGAAAATCGAGCGGCGGGCGATCGCCGTTCGCCAGGCCCAGCACTTCACAATAGAAGTTCTTGGTGCGCTCGAGGTCCTGGGGTTCGATGGTGTAGTGCTGCAGTCCGCCAAGTGGCATGGTTGTTCTCCCTGGACGAAAGTGGGGTTAGACGAAGGTGAGGTCGGCCTCGACGCCCAGCATCCAGGCGCCGACGGTTTCAAAATGGCTGAGCCGGCCCTGCAATTGCTGGGTCACGGTGTGGATGTCGCGGAAGCGACGCTCCAGCGGATGCCCCTCGAAGATCGCGGTGGCTCCGGCGGCGTTATAGGCGAAATCGACCGCCTCGCGCCCCTTGTGGATGGCGTGGGTGGCGGCCATCCGGATAATGACGCGTTGTTCGATCGTGATGCTGGTCCCGGCCACCAGATCCTTCCAGATGTCGGCCATCGATTGCAGCAGGAAGGCGCGTGCGGCGCGCAAATTGACCTCGGCCTGGGCGAGGCCCGACTGCACCACGGCGTTGTCGCGCAGCGGCGACTTCATGCCGCGCGGCACCTTGTTGCGCGCCACATCGACGAAATTGTCTAGCGCGCCGCGGGCAATTCCGCAGGCCACGCCGGCAAAGCCGACCTGGTAGCAAGTATGGGCGCTCATGCGGTAGAGCGGTCCGGTTTCGCGGCATTCCCGGTCGAATTCGCGGGTGATCGAATGATCCGACCGGACGAAGAAGTCGTTCAGCGCGAACTGGTCGCTGGCGGTGCCGCGCAGCCCGACCGTGTTCCAGATATCGGTCCATTCCACGTCCTGGGTGCGTACCAGCATGGTGCGCTCCAGCGGTTCGCCATTGGCATCGCGCTTCGGCGAGCCGTCGGCCGCATAGATCGGACAGTGCGCGCCGAGCCAGGTCGCATGCCGGCCGCCGGAAGCGAACGACCACACGCCGGTGACCCGATAGCCGCCGTCGCATTCGACCGCCTTGACCCTGGGGCCGGGGCCCCAGGCCAGTACGGCCTTCGGATCGCCAAAGATCGCCTGCGCCACCGGCAGGTCGAGATAGGCTGCCGACATCGCGCAGCCGCCGGCCTGGCTCAGGCACCATGCCGTGGAGGCGTCGGCGCGGGCGATGGTCTCGATGACGTGGAAGAAGGTGACCGGATCGGTTTCGATGCCGTTGGACGAACGCGGCAGCAGTAGACGAAACAGCCGCGCGTCGTGAAGCTTGTCGAGCAGCGCCGGCGGCAGCCGCCGCGTCGCCTCGACCTCGTTGGAGGCCGCGGCGACCGCGGGACGGACGCCTTCGGCGCGGGCGATCACACGCTGGTCGCCCGCTAGATCGGCAAAAGTGGCGATCGGCATGTCCAAGGCTATGCCTGCCGGACGCTGGCCGTCGACAAATCGAGCCCGTCGGCCAGATCCTTGTCGATCTGTTCGATCGACTTGCCCCTGGTCTCGATGCCGAGGAAATAATACACGGCGCCGGCCATCAGGAACCAGCAGCCGAGATAGACAAAGGCCGTCGGGATTTGGGTCAGCGGCACATCGGGCTTGAGATAATTGTTGGAACCCACGATCAACGCGAGGCCGACCGGTCCGATGATCTTGCCGATGCCGCCGAAGCCATAGGCCGAGCCCATGCCGCTGGTTCTCAGATGCGACGGCCAGACCTCGGCCGCATAGGGCCCGACGATGGCAAAGCCGCCATCGGCAAAGAAGAAGGCTGCGGCCAGGATCAGCCAGAACGCCGACAGGCCAAACAGAGTCGCATCGTAATGGTAGCCGGCGACGATGGTCAGCGCCCCGGCACCGAGGCCGAGCAGCCCGCCGGCGGTGCGCCGTCCCAACGCCTCCGAGAAGTAGGAGAAGGAGACACGGCCGATGAAGCCGCTCACGCTGAGCAGGATCATCATCTTGGCGGCTTCCTGGGGCGTCACCTTCAACAGCAGCACGAACAGCGACGGCGCCCAGAGCGTGATGCCGTAGACGCCGGTCTGGGCGCCGGCATTGCCGAGCCAGGAGACCAGCAGGCTGCGCGGATATTTGAACAGGTCGAGCCAGTTCGACTTGACGATCGGGCCGGCGTCAGCGGCGGTCGGCAACGGCAGGGTAGACGGTTCCATCTGCAGCGCCCAGGCGAGCGACTTGCGGGCTTCTTCATAGCGGCCCTGGCGGCACAGCCAGCGCGGCGATTCCGGAACCCAGAGGCGGACCAGCAGGACCAGCAGCGCCGGGAGCACGCCGATGGCAAACAGCAGCCGCCACTGGTCGCTTCCCATGAAACCGCCCATCACGGCGCCAAGACCGACACCCAGCGGGATGACGCACGTCACCAGTCCGCCAACCCAGCCGCGCTTGGAAGAGGGCATGAATTCCTGCACCAGCGGCAGATCCACGCAATACAGCCCGCCGACGCCGGTGCCGACGAAGAAACGCATGATCGTCAGATAGATCCAGCCATTATCGGGTGTGAAATAGAGCAGGCCGGTTGCTATGGAGAAGTTCAAGACGGTGCCGATGAACACCACGCGGCGGCCGACGCGATCGGCAAGCCAACCCCAGAGATAGGCGCCGATGATGGCGCCGATGCCGGAACTCATCAGCACCGTCGCCGACTGACCGAAGGTGAGCTTCCACGGCCCGATCAGGAAAGCGAGCACGAAGCCGATCAGGAAGTAGTCGAAGAACTCGAGTGCGTCGCCGATGATGGCGGCGGTGAGGATCTTGATCTGGTTGCCGGTCAAACTCGTCCGGCGATCGAGTATCTCGAACATGGCGTTCCCCCTGGCGCATGTTCATTTTTAAGCGGGCGTCGCGCCTGCGCACCGCTATCGGTGAAGGCTATCCCGCCGATGCCGCGAACAGCAAGCCCGCGCAGACGCGGATCACATCTGCACGGCAACGGCAGCGGGACGTCATACCGCTTTGCACAAATTCGGCCGAGAGTGCCACGCACCGGGCATGGCGGCGCTCTCCATTTGTTTAATATTTTGCCGCTAGCCTGCCGTTTAGCGATATCCAGGGCCGAAGTGGATGGAAGAGAAACGAAAGCATCCGCGAACCGAAATCGACGAACCCGCCTATGTCTCGTCGGGCGGTTCCGTGATGCGTTGCGTGGTGCGCAACATTTCGGTCGAGGGGGCGGCGATTGACGTCGCGAATCCGGCCTTTGTTCCGCAGTGCTTTCGCCTCGTGATGGTGAAGGACTCCTCGATCGTGCGTGAATGCCGCATCGCCTGGATCCAGAAAAACCGGATCGGCCTGACCTTCATCGACATCCCGAAAGCACCGCAATCGAACTGATGGCGCTGAGCGCGGGGAAGCCTACTCGATCCTCAGCTTCGCATCGTGCACGACCTTGCCCCACTTCTCCATTTCCTGCTTGATCCGGGCGGCGAACTCATCGGGTGTGTCCGCCACCGGCTTGAAGCCGAGCACGGCGAGGCGCTCGGTCAGGTCCGGCTGCCCGACGGCCTTGGCGATCTCGCGATAAAGCAAGTCAACGATCTCCTTCGGGGTCCCCGCCGGCGCAACGATGCCGGTGAGGGTGTCGGCCTCCTGATCCCTGATGCCCTGTTCGGCGAAGGTCGGCACGTCGGGTATTCCGCCCGCGCGTTCGTTTGCCGCAACACCGAGCGCGCGCAGTTGCCCGGACTGGATCGCCGAGAGCGACGACGGCAGTGCGGTGAAGGCGATCGGCGTATGCCCGCCGACCGTGGCCTGGACCGCCGGAGCAGCACCTGTAAACGGCACATGAACCAGGTCGAGATTGAACGCCAGCCGAAACAATTCGCCGCCCAGATGCGGCGTCGAGCCGACGCCAGGACCCGCAAAGCTGTATTTGCCGGGATTGTCTCGAACGAGCTGCACCAGTTCCGGCAGCGATTTGGCCGGCACCAACGGGTTGACCACGACGACATTCGGAGACGCTGCGACCAGCGTCACCGGGGCAAAATCCCTCACCGCATCGTACGGCACCTTGGCGTAGAGGCTGGGATTGACCATGAATCCGGTGCTGATCGCCATGATGGTGTAACCGTCCGGGGTCGCGCGCGCGACCTGGCCGGCCGCGGTGTTTCCGCCCGCGCCACCGACATTCTCCACAAAGAACTGCTGGCCGAGCGCATCGGAGAGTTTCTGTGACACCATGCGCGCGATGGCGTCGGTCGGCCCGCCGGCCGGAAACCCGACCACCACGCGCACCGGCCGGTTTGGATAGCTTTGCGCCGAGGCTGCCGGGACACCGCACAGCAACAACACGGCTGCGAACAATATTCGCAAAATGGCCCCCATGGCGCCTTCCCCCAATATGTTTGTTGGCGCCATCATCGGCGACGGCGGCGCGCAGAACAAGGGGAGAGGCCGACGGCGTGCCGTCGTTATTTCTTCAATAGCGGTTTGATCCGCTCTTCCAATTCCTCGAACGACATGCTGCCCTTGAGCCGCTCGCCATTGACGAAGAAGGTCGGCGTTGAATCGACCTTCAAGGTATCCAGCGCATATTTCTGGTCGGCGGCGAGCTTGTCGAGCAGCGCCTGGTCCTTCTCGCAGGTCTCGACCTCCTGTTCGCTCATCCCGTTCAGCTTGCCGATGAATTTCAGCGTGTCCTTGGTCTGATCCATCAAGCGGTCCTGCTGCTTGAACAGGATATCGACGGCGCCGAGGTATTTTTCGGAATCGTCCTTGGCGATGCAGCGCGCCAGCATCGAGGCCGCCGCGGCCTTGATGTCGAGCGGAAATTCGCGGAATACGAACCGCACCTTGCCGGTGTCGATATATTTCGACCGCAGCATCGGGAACACGTTCTCGCCGAACGCCGCGCAATGCGGGCAGCTCATCGAGGCGTATTCGGTGATGGTGATCGGCGCCTTCGGCGAGCCGATCGCGATATCCGGCAGCGACACCGGCTTTGCCACAGCGGCGGCGATCGCGCTTTGCGCCATCGCTGCGCTGTTGAGCGGCGGGGCCAGGGCGAGGAATGTAACGGCGAGGACGCGGCAGAGAATATTCAAAGGGCCTGCTCCGAAACGATGTCTGCGAAGGAATATCCAATCGACATCATCGAAATTGATTACAACTTCCGGCGTGCCGAATCCACGGGCCGAAAAGGTAAAATGGTGATCGTCCGGAGAACCGCCTCGGGCAATCTCGTGAAGACAACGTGATCACGGGCCGGCGAATGGACGTTCTAGGATGGCTGGCGTTGTTTTCATTGTTTTGACCGTGTTGACCACTCAAGGAATGGAATGACCACAACACGACAAACTTGTGCAGCCGCCGCGGCGTTGGCATCAATACTTTCCACGATTGGTCCGTTGAATGCCCAGCCGGCTACACTGCGGGGGCAGGACGCCTTCGGCGACTGGCAGCGCGACAAGCCCGGCACCGTTCGTCTGATCAAACCGGAAGACCTGCCGAAACCGGGCGCAACGCCCTCTGCCGCCAACATGTCCCGCGTCGTGGCCAGGCCAGCCTCGACCAAGCCGCAAGTTCCGCCGGGATTCAAAGTGGAACTGTTCGCCGATGGGCTGAGCGGTCCACGCATCATCCGGACCGCGCCGAACGGCGACCTGTTTGTCGCCGAAACGCGGGCGGGCCGCATCCGAATTTTGCGCGCGGCGGATGGCGCTCCGAAGCCTCAGATCAGCAAGGTCTATGCCAGCGGCCTCAGTCACCCCTTCGGAATCGCGTTCTTCCCTGATGGCGACGATCCGCACTGGGTGTATGTCGCCAATACCGACAGCGTCGTTCGATTTCCCTACCGGTCCGGCGATTTGACGGCATCCGGCAAACCCGAAACGGTAGTGGCCAGGCTGCCGAACGGCGGTCATTCGACACGCGATATCGCCTTCACGCCGGACGGCACGCGCATGCTGGTTTCGGTCGGCTCGGAAGGCAATGACGGCGAAGGCATGGGCCGGCCCCCAGGCGGCCTCAAAACCTGGAGCCGCGCGCATGCGCTTGGCGCAGCCTGGGGCGCCGAGACCGATCGCGCGGCGGTGCTGGCTTTCGATCCCGACGGCAAGAACCAGAAGATATTTGCCACCGGCATCCGTAACTGCGTGGGCCTGGCGATCCAGCCACAGACCGGCACGCCGTGGTGCTCGACCAACGAGCGCGACGGGTTCGGCGACAACCTTGTGCCGGACTATGTGACCCGGGTTCGCGAAAATGCCTTTTATGGATGGCCGTGGTTCTACATCGGCGGCAACGAAGACCCAAGGCACGCCGGGGAGCGCCCCGACCTGAAGGACAAGGTCACGGTGCCCGACGTCCTGCTGCAGGCCCACTCCGCGTCGCTCGGCCTGAGCTTCTATGGCGGGAGCAGCTTTCCGCCGGAGTATCGTGGCGATGCCTTCGCAGCCGAGCACGGATCGTGGAACCGGGCCAAACGAACGGGCTACAAGGTCGTTCGTATCAGGCTGAAGGAGGGCGTCCCGACCGGCGAGTACGAAGATTTCGTCACCGGCTTCGTGATCAATAATTCCGAGGTCTGGGGTCGCCCCGTCGGCATTGCGGTGGCGCATGACGGCGCATTGCTTGTGTCGGAAGACGGCAACGGAACGATCTGGCGGGTCAGCCACTGATCGGCCTGGCGAATGGAGGATCGTCCGAACACAGGATTGCTCGAACACAAGGACGTGTTCGGCCTCAAAAACGATGAACTTGGCTGGTTGCCTCTACACCAACCAGCGTGGCGGGATGGACGAGGCGGATATGTCAGATCAATCAGAGCTCCGAAAATGGGCAGCCGAGGCCGCTCAACAGGCCAGGATCGAGAAGGATGCCAACGAAGCGCGGCGCCTGCAGAGCTTCGCGCAATATTGGACGCGGCTCGCCGACACCGAAGAATGGCAGCGCGATCACGAGGTTGCGTGAGGCGACTATCGCCCAGCCCAGTGCACGAAGCGGCGCTCGATCACCAGAAACAATAAATTGAGCGTATAGCCGAGCGCCCCGGCCGCGAAGATCGCGGCATACATGCCGGGCATATCGAACAGCTGCTGGGCTTCAAATACCCGCTGGCCGAGCCCGTCGGTCGAGCCGATGAACATCTCCGCCACCACGATGATGACCAGCGCCAGCGAGACGCCGTTGCGCAGGCCGACGAAGGTCTGTGGCAGCGATTCCTTCAGCATCACGTCAAACAGCACGCGCAGCCGGGAAGCGCCCATCACTTTGGCGGCGAGCAGCCGCGTCTTTCGCGCATTCATGACGCCATAGGCGACGTTGAACAGGATCACCAAAGCGGCGCCAAACGCGGCTACCGAAATCTTGGTCCGGTCGCCGACGCCGAACAGCACCAGGAACAGCGGAAACATCGCGGACGCCGGCGTCGAACGGAAGAAATCGATCAGAAATTCCACCGAGCGATAGAGTTTTTCCGATGAGCCGAGCAGGATCCCGAGCGGGATCGCGATCACGGCGGCTATCGCGGTCGAGTAGATCGTTCGCATCACCGTCTTGAGGAAGTCGACACCGAGCTTGCCGTTGACCATCCCCTCCCACAACGTCCGGAACGTCGCCAGCGGCGACGGCAGCAACACCGGATCGACCAGCTTCAGCCAGGTCACGATTGTCCAGACCGCCAGAAGGATGGCGACGCCGACCAGCGGCAGCAGGGCCTTGGCTTTGGTCATGCGCGATGCACCTCGCGCTGGAACAGTTTCAGGCAATGCGCCTTGGTGGCGATGAAGCCCGCCTCCGACATGGTCCTGTCGGTTCGCGGTCGCGGCGCGTCATAGGGCACGAACTCGACCACGCGCGCGGGATGCCGCGACAGCAGCAGGACATAGTCCGAAAGATACACCGCTTCCTCGAGATCATGCGACACCAGCACCGTGGTCGTTCTGGTCTCGATGAAAACGCGCTGCAGCTGGTCGCGCATGAACAGCGTCATCTCGTAGTCGAGCGCGGAAAACGGCTCGTCGAGAAACAGGATTTCCGGTTCGATGATCAACGCCCGCATGATCGAGACCAGTTGCTGCTGGCCTCCGGAGAGCTGATAGGGGTACAGCGCGAGGTCGATCTTGACGCCGAGATGGGAGATCAGCCGTTCGACGCGCTGGTTGCGCTCGGGCGTCGGGATGCCCATCAGCTTCAGGGGATAGGCGATGTTGTCGAACGCGCGCAACCAGGGGAACAAGGCCTCGCGATAGTTCTGGAACACGTAGCCGAACCGGATGCCGCTCAAGGGACGGCCGTCGAACAGCACTTCGCCCGCGTCAGCCGGGACAAGGCCCGCGATCATGTTGATGAGGGTGCTCTTGCCGCAGCCGTTCGGGCCGAACACCGAAATCAGCTTGCCGCGGGGAATGTCGAAGTCGAAGCGATCGTAGATCGTGGCGTCGGCGTAGTGCTTGGATAGTCCCCGGATGGTGACGTGCGGCGCGGTCCGATGGGACTCGTCAGGGACGCTGGCCGGACCGGTCGCGGCACTCAGGGCAGAGTTTGCCACGCGCGCCCTCAAAACTTCTGGAGGAATTTTGTCACGTCGACCTTTTCGGGCACCACGCCGATCGCGGTGCCGAAATCGGCGAACGCCTGAAGATCCGCAAGCTGCTTCGGGCTCATGTCGCCAGCCATGACGTAGCCAAGCATCGACACCAGGTCGACCACATTGTCCGGCGTGAAGGTGTTTTTGGCGAGGTGTTTGCGGGCCTCGTCAGGGTTCGCATTGATGAACGCGATGCCCTTTGCCCAGGCGGCCGCGAAACGCCTCGCCACCTCCGGCCGCTTCTGGATGAAGTCAGCGGTCATGGCGCAGCCCGCGGCATAGGCGTCAGCGGTTTCGCTGCCCAGAATGTATTTCGATATCACGCCGGCCTCGAGCGAGCGCGCGACACCGGCCTTGATCATCATCGACGCGTTGGGCTCCAGCGTATAGCCGCCGTCGAAAGTGCCTGCCGTCATCGCATTGACGTGCTGGCCCATGTCGAGCTGATCGATGGTGTAGTCGCCTTCCTTGAGGCCGTTTTTGGCGAGAATGGCCTTGGCGGTATTGAGATTGGCCGGCCCCGGCGCCGACATCAGTTTTGCGCCCTTGAGATCGGCGATCGAATTTGCCGGGAAGCCGTTGCGGACCACGAACTGCTCCATCTTCCAGACCTTGGTCTGGCTGTTGAGGCCGATGTACATGGCGACGCCGGGCTTCTTGACGTTGGCGTTGAGCCCTTCGAGCATCACGAGGACCACGGATACTTCGATCTGGTTGGTCATCATGGCGGCGACGTTCGAGGGTCCGCCCATGAGTTTGGTCATCTCAGGCTCGATGTTCTGCTCCTTGAAGAATCCAAGGTCCAGCGCCACGAAGTAGGGCAGGGAAGAACTCACCGGGAATACGCCGACGGAGACCTTGTCCTGCGCCTGGGATTGTCCGGGCAGTGCTGAAAGGCCCGCGAGCAAGCCAATCAGCGCGGCGGTCCTCTTCATCCATTTCATGTTCACGATCTCTCTAAACGAACGGGTAAAAAAGCCAGGCGCCGGTCGGCGCTTTGAAAAAAGGGCGGCGCCGAAGCCCCGCCCTTTGGTCAACCCGGGATTACTTCTTCATCGCGTCATAGACCGCGAAGGAATAAGCGCCTTCCGGCTTCCTGGTGATCACGGGATCGGAGCCGCCCGCCATCAGGGTCGCGACCGTGCGCTCGTAGTCCTTGACGTCGAGCTTGCCGTCGCCGTCGCCGAGCAGC
>Ga0210410_10003170_pt1 | contig 14642 bp, 10 predicted proteins | sample IncBWC4MmetaG_FD_161058 | JGI IMG/M metagenome (GOLD analysis project Ga0210410, IMG submission 161058) | Forest soil microbial communities from Barre Woods Harvard Forest LTER site, Petersham, Massachusetts, United States - Inc-BW-C-4-M | ecosystem: Environmental > Terrestrial > Soil >... | reverse complement strand
GCGGGCAGGGTACCCCAAAAACCAGTTCGTAGTAGAACTCAGCCCACGCCGGCATGATGAGATCACGCAGCCGGACCAACTTCGCCCGCTGCACATGCTGATTGGCTAGCACCCGAGAGGCACAGCGGGTGGTCAGTTCCTCTGCCGCCTTCCTGGAGATGCCCAGGATGCGGCGCGTTGTCCGTTCGACTTCTTCGTACCTTGCGCCGTTTTCAATGTGTTCCTGATGCATTTCGGGCCCCGGGGAAAGCCAATACCAGAATAGGTCTGACAAGGCGGCTCCCCGGCTCCTTCCGTTCGCTGCCGGATGCGAGTACACCTGCTTGAAGTGGGCGGCGTCCACGAGCTGGCCGGGGATGGCGATTCCTTCGTCTCCATTGATTCTGGTAAAAATACGTGCGCGCAGGGCGAGGATAGCCGTTGGCAGCCAATACGGCAGACTCGCGACCAAGAGCAATCCCACACTCAGACTTATCCAGGCGGGCATGGTTCCTCCACTGGCCGGAATTGCAAAAGGCCGGGCGAAAGGTCGCGAACCGAACTGCATCCGCAGAGCGTGAGTGCGCGTTCAAGTTCGGAGCGCAGCATTTCGAGCACCTGCGCCACTCCAGCCTCGCCGGCTAGCGCTAGCCCCCAAAGGACGGGACGGCCGATGGCGACGGCTGTGGCTCCGAGCGCAAGGGCCTTCAGAGCATCCGTGCCGCGACGGATTCCTCCGTCGAGCAGCAGCGGAATCCTTCCATCAACGGCATCGACGATTGCAGGAAGCAAATCGATGGTGGCTGGAATAGTATCGAGTTGCCGTCCGCCGTGATTCGAGACCAGCACGGCGTGGGCCCCGTGCCGGATCGCGAGCCGCGCATCTTCGGGGTGCACGATGCCTTTGAGCACGATCTTCATCTCAGTGACCTGGCGCAGCCACTCGATGTCCTTCCATGAGAGCTCGGGAGAGAAAACAATTTTCCTTGGGTCGCCGCGTCCGCCACCGTTTACCGGTTCTCGCAGGTTTTCGCAACACATTCCGGCAGGCAGGTCTTTGAAGCCGTTGCGCAAGTCGCGTTCTCTTCGTCCGAATGTTGGGGAGTCGACGGTGACGACAACGGCAGAGCAACCGGCTGCTTCGGCGCGCCGAATGATGGATTCGGTGAATCCGAGGTCGGGTTGGAGGTAAATCTGGAACCAAAGATTGCCCGAAGTGTTTCCTGCTTCGCATGCTGCCGCTGCTACGTCTTCGATTGCGACTGTGGACGCCATGCTCACGATCATGATCGTTCCTGCGGCGGCAGCAGCGCGGGCGGTGGCTCGTTCGCCGTCGGGATGCGCGAGCTGATGGAAGGCAGTCGGGCTGATCAGAACCGGCATTTTCAGACGGCATCCCAGAATGGTGGCCTCCAGGTGGGCCGGTCCTGGGCCGCGCAACACCCGCGGCAGCACTCCGATGCGAGCGAACGCCGCCTCGTTCGAGCCCACGGTGACCTCGTCATCAGCTCCGCCCGCGAAGTAGTCGTAAAGGGCGGGATCAAGTCGCTGTTGCGCCTCGCGCTCCAGATCGCGCAATGAGAATGCCTGCATCGCCTGTCCTCAGACCGCCGCGATCTCGCCCATTGCAACGTGCCGAGAAAAGAACGCGCTCAAAGGTTCGCGCTGGGCGGGACCTGTCCAATCGTTTTCGAGATTCTCTGCCACGTGGTGCTCGGCCACGAGTTTCTTTCGCCGATAGAGCCGCACCACCGGGTGCAGATAACGCGCATCGTGCGAGTGCTTGGGATCGTCTTGCGCGATGCGGCTTACGGTGATGTCAAAGGGATCGACCTGGTCGTGATCAGGTCCGTACTCGAGCGTGATCGTGAAGTAGCAATCTGCGGTGCCAAAGTCGCTCTCGCGTACGTAGTCAACCGGAAGTTCCTCGTAGTAGCGGGCGCGTCCGTCGGCTTCCACGACAATCAGATCGCAGAGAAAGGCAAACTGCTGCCACAACGCAGAGGAGCGGTTCACTCGTGTTAACACCGCTTCCATGAGCGCCTGTGGTTGCCCGTGCAGAGAACGGTGTGGCCAGGCTTGGCGATGATATTTCTTCTCCAGCATGCGATGGAGAGCGCGAACGCCGTAGCGAAATCCGTGGATGAAGCCTCCGGTGGATTTCTTGAAGTCACGCACTTGCATCAAGGTTCCGGCAAAATAAAGATCGGGCACGTTGGTCGATTGCCAGTCCGAAGTTTGCGCCGGGAAGCGATCCCGAATCGTGAGTTCTGGTTTGCACTCGTCGGAGAAGATTGAGGAATCGAAGCGGAAGCCAGTGCACACGATGACGCGGTCGTAGCGAAGATTCCTCTTGACCTCATTCGCGCGCTTGAAGCTCACGGTGACCATATACGAATCGCCATCACGCTCGATGCGCTCGACGTTTCCATCGAGCAACGCGTTCTGCGACTTGAGCTGATAGGTGTCCAGGAAATTGTTGTTGACGGCGCGCAAGTGACCGACGAAGTGGGTTCTCCAGGCGAGCCGTATGGAATTCGGGCCGACTATGTGGATTACAGCCGCCGTCTCAATGAGGTTGTCCGCGGTCTCGAATGCTGAGTTCCCCTTGCCGATGATGAGCACTCGTTGATTCGTGAAGTCGCGGGGATCGACCGAGACCGTGGTGTATAGTTCGGCAGTTTCGATGCCTGGGATCGGAGGCAGATAGGGCTTGGAAACACCTGTGGCCACAATCAGCCGCTGAGCCTCGTAACTTTGGCCGCGCTGGTCGGTCACGCGGAATGACTTGTGGCGCGTAATGCGAGCTACGCGAGTGTCATATTGAAGGCGCAGGCGGCAGGCCGCGGCGAAGTCACCGAGGTAACGCACCATCTCGTCGGCAGGCGGGAAATAGCGCTCGCTGTAGTGTGGAAAACGCAAAGCCGGATCGTCGGAGAGTAGCGAGTTCCAATCCATTCTCAGGTTGAACTCGGGATCGTTGCTCCCCGTGTACCGTTTGTTGCTGGAGATGAGCTCCCGATGGCGCGGAAATTTGCTGAAGAATGTGCCTGGGGCCGAACCCGCTTCCAGCACGAGATAGTCGCGACCCGCCTGTTTAAGAAAGTAGGCAAGCTGCAAACCCGCCGGCCCCGCGCCGATGACCAGATATTCCATAACTCCTCCCCGAACTTGCAACCAGTTGGCTGTTGTGAAAGCGAGAGTACCCCGGCTGATTCTGGTAGTTGTTCTCAACGTGTAAAGAGTCTGTAAAAGGTCTGTCACCGCGGACGAACGCCGAAAAAAGTACGCCTGATTGGGAGTTGTGTCGCCCAAAGACGTACGCGAGTGTTTGTCGGGAGTTACACTCAGCCGCTCAAAATCATTTTTGTTCTCTCGCGGATTTTCGGACAAGGAAATTGCAAGCCTTTGACAGCGCGCTGACAACTCCTCCTAATTCCAACTTCATAGTGGCTGCTTGAAAGGACATCTCGGACGAGAAACCTGGTCTGGAGATGAGAAGTGAAAACCTATGTCCCCCACCGGTGGCCACACCGAAAACATTCTGCTCATCGTCCTCGTTCAACTCATCGTGATCATCGCAGCTTCACGCATCTTTGGAAGCCTGTTCCGGCGCATGGGGCAGCCACTGGTATGCGGAGAGATCGCTGCCGGTCTAATCCTGGGCCCGTCGTTTTTCGGAGGCATGTTTCCCCATCTGTTTCGCACGGTGTTTGATCCCACCGTGGGGCAGATCTTCGCAATCATGAGCCAGGTGGGGCTCATCTTATTAATGTTCCTGATCGGTCTTGAATTTGACTTTGGACATCTGAGCAGCAACCGGGGCACCGCCATGTCGATTTCCATGGCCGGCATTTTGTTGCCATTCAGTCTAGGCTTCTTGCTTGGCCGCTGGATGCACACCGCTCTGCACCTGAGCGGAAGCTGGCTGAACTTGGCGCTTTTTATGGCGGCGGCAATGTCGATCACGGCAATTCCGATCCTGGGCCGGATCATGGTCGAACTGAACATCAGCCGTACCCGCATCGGGTCGCTTACGATCTCGGCGGCTGCGGCAGACGATGCCTCGGGGTGGATCCTGCTGGCGCTGGTCACTGCCATTGCGCGCTCCACTCTGAACCCAGTCAAACTGGGAGTGATGATTCTCGAAGTCGTCGCCTTCGCACTGTGCATGGTGTGGGGAGTGCGGCCGCTGCTGAAGAAATGGACAGATCGGCAAATGCGGGAGCATCACGGCAAACTGTCGCTCGGCGGGCTGGCAATCCTACTGATCATGATTCTGGTAGCCGCCATCGCTACGAACTTGATCGGGATTTTCTCCATCTTCGGAGCGTTCTTCTTTGGCGCCCTGCTTTATGATCAGCATGAATTCAGACAAGCTGTGCAGGAGCGCTTGCGCGATTTCGTGACCGTATTCTTTCTGCCGATCTTCTTTACCTACACCGGCCTTCGCACGGATATCGGAACGATGGGAGGCGGCGGGCTGTGGTTCATGTGCGGACTAGTGCTGCTTACCGCTTTTGTGGGCAAGTTCGGCGGGTGCTGGCTGGCCGCGCGGTTCAATGGCCTGCCCTGGCGGGAAGCTTCAATGATCGGGATCATGATGAACACGCGGGCGCTAATGGAATTGATCGTCATTAACATCGGGTTCGAACTCGGCGTCGTCCCCAAAAGCGTGTTTTTCATGCTCGTATTTATGGCGGTAGCTTCAACCTATGTCACTACGCCGGTTCTGCGCCGGCTGGTCCGTTCGAGCGAACTCGAGCAGGACTACATGCATTCGGAGTTTGCAAAGAGGGTTGAATTCCCGAAGTCTGGAGAGGTTCTGAGTCCTGCCACCTCTGTGTAGGAAAGAACGAGCCCTGTGAAGCGAAGGTAGCGATTCTAGAGGGAGGAAGCTGCGGTATGGCGCGTGCGCAACAACTCGAATATATGCTCGGCAGAACCCATGCCGAGCATGATCGCCTGAATCGGCAAGGGCGCCTGGTCTCGAAGATCACCCAGCATTTCCTGGATGCACTGGGTTTGTGCTCGGGTATGCGTGTGCTCGATGTCGGGTCGGGTGTCGGCGACGTGGCCTTGCTGGCGGCCCGCATGGTTGCCCCCGGCGGCCACGTCGTTGGAATCGATATGGATGAATCAGCCCTGCAACTGGCGCGTGATCGTGCGGCCGCAGAAGAAGTCAGCAACGTGGAGTTCCACGCTTGTGATTTCCACGATTACGCTGGGGGCGTGTTCGACGCGGTCGTCGGGCGTTGTGTGCTCCTGCACCAGCACAATCCGGTGGTGGCCTTATCCTCCGTTGCCAAACATGCGCGTTCGGGGGGCATGGTTGGGTTTCAAGAGCCTTGGTTCTCGCGGGGATTCTCGTCTCCCAGGCTGCCATTGTTTGAAGAGGTGATTGGCTGGCTCCACAGTACGGTTCAAGCCAGCGGATTGGACGGCGACATCGGATTGCGGCTGCCTTCAATCTTCGCCTCCGCCGGCCTGCCAGCACCGAAACTCACTTTTGAAATGCTGGTAGATTGCTCGGCCGACTCCGAGATTTGCGAGTTTGTTGCTGACACGGTGCGAAGTTTATTGCCGCGTCTGGAGCAGTTGAACATTGTCGACTCGGCGCGGGTGCAGGTCGATACGCTGGCCGAGCACCTGCGCCAGGAGCAGGCCGAACTGGGCAGTGTGATGGGGCTGATGCCTTTGATGGGCGCCTGGTGCCGGAAACTATAGGATGGTTTATCTCTAGCGAGTTATCGATGCTATGAAATTCGAAATCTCCTTTCCCAAATCTCTCCGGGCAGAAACAATCACCGGGCGGCTGTTCCTGATCCTTACTACAAATGGAGACAGCGAACCGAGAATGCAGTTGTTTGATGTGCCCGTGTTTGCCACAGGCGTTTCGCAGCTTGCGCCCGGCACAGCAGAAGTCATTGATGCCGCGACGCCGGGATATCCCGTCGCCAGCCTTTCAGAGATTCCATCGGGCGATTACTACGTTCAAGCGCTCTTGAATGTCTATACGGAGTTTCATCGCGCCGATGGCCACACGGTGTGGGCTCATATGGATCAATGGGAAGGTCAGGATTTGGCGCGGTCCCCTGGAAACTTGATCAGTGAAGTGCAAAAGATCAATTTGGATCCGGTAGCTGGGAGCAACCTCAAATTAGAGCTAAGCAAAACTATCCCGCCAATTGAAGTTCCATCCGACACCGAGTGGGTGAAGCGCGTCAAGTTTCAGAGCAAGTTGCTGAGCCAGTTTTGGGGACATCCGATTTGCATAGGAGCAACAGTTCTCTTGCCCAAAGGCTACGCCGACAATCCTGATGCTCGTTATCCAGTGATTTACGTTCAGGGCCACTTCAGCCTGGATGCTCCTTTCGGATTCAAAACCGAGCCCGATCCACCGGGCAGCAAGAGCTGGGCACGACGCCGCGAAGAATTCGCCGCCAAAGGCCTGCATATGGCAGAGCCTCCCCCGGAAGCCGAGTTCAACGGCGCCCAGTACAACGTGGAAAGCGGCTACGAGTTTTACCAAAGTTGGATTGCGGATGATTTCCCCCGGGTCATCGCGGTGACATTCCAGCATCCCACTCCCTATTTCGATGACTCCTACGGCATCAACTCGGCCAATGCCGGACCGTACGGAGACGCCATTCTTAGCGAGCTGATTCCCCACGTTGAAGAACGCTTTCGCGCGATCGGTCAACCCCACGCCCGCGTGCTCACAGGCTGTTCGACCGGAGGCTGGGGAGCGCTGGCGCTTCAGGTGTATCACCCAGACTTTTTTGGGGGCGCATGGGTGTTTTGCCCGGACCCGGTCGATTTTCGGCGCTACTACGGTGCGGTCAACCTGTACGAGGATCAGAACGCCTTCGTGGTTGAGGGAGGACCGGGTTGGATCATTCCCGAGCGTTATTGTTTTCGCGGCCAGGGCAGCCAAGTCAGGTTGAGCAATCGGCAGTTCAGCCGCCTGGCCTCAGTGTTGGGCACACAGGACGTCGGTTACGCGTGGTCGAACTACACCCCGGTCGGATGCGATGGATATCCAAAGCCGGTGTGGGATCTCGCAACCGGGAAGGTTGATCGCGAAGTTGCCGAGTACATGAAGAAGCAAGGCCTTGACTTGCGCGAGTACCTCGAACGGAACTGGTCCGCCCTGGGACCACAACTTACCGGCAAGCTCCACTTCTACTGCGGCGACGAGGACGGCGGATACTTCAACCTGGCAGTCTATCTACTGGAAGACTTCCTGAAGAACACCACGAACCCGCACAACGATGGCTCATTCACCTACGGCCACCCCCTCAAGGGCCACGGCTGGCAGCCAATGACCAACGCGGAGTTGGTACAGACGATGGCGGAGCACATTCGCTAGTCTGCTTGGTGGATCACTCCATTCTGTTCCAAGTCCGCTGTCAAGTTTCTTAATGCACAGCCCAGTTCGGAATATTTTCCTCCGTATCTAGTTTTAGAGGGTACCGGTGCCAGACCCTGTGATTCACGTCGCACCTGGTCGGGCACCAAATCCGAACAAAAGGAATAAGGATAATGTCTAAAGTCTTAGTTACCCTTGCGCTCATGTGCGCCAGTCTTCAGGCCCAAGTTACAAGGGCTTCGATTGCTGCGAATGCCGAGCCATTCGTAGTAAGCCCGGCCGCATCGGTCAATCCCGTCGTCGAGTGGAATAGAACTCTCCTGGTGATCCTGCGGACAGCCGGCGCGCAGCCTCCTACCATTCATTCGACTCGCAACTTCGCCATTCTGCATGCTTCCATTTTCGACGCGGTTAACAATATCGACGGAACCTACAGTCCGTACATGGTCCGTCTCTCGAACGTCTCGCGACTGGCTTCACAGCCGGCTGCGGCAGACCAAGCGGCGCATGACGTCCTGGTCGCACTGTACCCAACGTTTCAGAGCACGCTCGACGCCGAACTTCAGCAGGATCTGGCGCAGATCCCGGAAGGGCAGGATAAGACGGACGGCGTGACCGTCGGACAAACCGTTGCCGCCCAGATTCTGGCGTTCCGCAGCGCCGACGGTTCGAACGTCAATCCGCCTCCTTTTGTTCCGGGAAACCAGCCGGGAGATTACCAATTCACTCCTCCCAATTTCGCGCCAGCGGACTTCACGCAATGGCCTCAGGTCATTCCGTTTGCCCTGGCACGGGCTGACGAATTTCGTCCCGGACCGCCGCCGCAGCTGACCAGCGACGAATACACCGAGGTTTTCTACGAAGTCAAGAGCCTGGGTTTCATCACCAGCAAAACTCGCACCAAAGAACAGACCCTGATCGGTAACTTCTGGAACGGGAACATTCAGGACTTCTGGAATGAGATTGCACAGAGCGCAGCGTTGGGACATCACCTCGGGCTGGCCCGCAGCGCACGGCTGTTTGCTCTCCTGAACATCAGTCTGGCGGACAGTGCGATCGCCATGTTCGAGGCTAAATACAACTACCAGTTCTGGCGGCCAGTGACCGGCATTCAGTTGGCCGGCGATGACGGCAATCCCAACACGAAGCCCGATCCCAACTGGCTTCCGCTGCCGACCAAGACCGCTCCCGACCCGTCATACCCTGGTGCCCACAGCACTATCAGTTTTGCCGGGGCCGAAGTCCTGAAATCCGAACTGGGTGATCAGTTCACTTTTGATGTGACCTCCGAGTCGTTGCAGGGAGTGAAGCGTCACTTCACCAGCTTCTTCGCGGCCGCACAGGAAGCAGGACTGAGCCGAATTTATTCTGGCCAGCACTTCCGCAGTGACCACGTCGCTGGCAAACATCTTGGCGCGAACGTCGCAGAGTCGATCGTGGAAACCATTCTGCTCCCCAAATAGAGGACGGTTCTGCAACCGAGCAAATTCGCAGGGATGGGTGCGGCTCAGCATTTTAGTCTGGAGCCGCTCCCTTCCTTTGCGGAGAACCTCTTCTCGCAGAGTCAAGGGAGTATCGCGGTCGCACGTTTCCAAGCGAAATATTTGTAAAGAGTTTGAAACTTCTTTTCCCTTCGTGACTCCCATGTGCGCGCGCAGCCGATCCGGGAGACAAATGTTTGCTGTGTCTGTCTAGTTCGGCGCGCGACACAACCACACACAGGAGTTGGAAAATGCGCAAGGCTGTTCATATTCTCTGGATGATCGCGCTGGCAATCGTGATCGTGTCACCCACCCTCAGCAACGCACAGGACAAGCACACAAAGGATGCGGGAGCAGTTTTCGTGATGACCAATGCCGCGGACCGCAATGAAGTCATCTCTTTTAAGCGGGATGCGGATGGCTCATTGGGAGAAGGCCGGAGGTTCGCCACCGGCGGTAGAGGCAGTGGTGGCAACAACGATCCGCTGGAATCACAAGGTTCTTTAACCCTGAGTCAGGATCACACCCTGCTGTTCGCGGTCAACGCCGGCAGCGGAGATGTCTCGGTGTTTCGGGTTCACCGCTCGGAATTGTCTCTGGTTGACAAGGAACTTTCAGGAGGAAGTGAACCGAACGCGGTGGGTCAGAATGGACATCTCGCATACGTTCTCAACGCTGGCGGTAGCAGTAACGTGGTCGGTTTCCGAGTCGACGACGATGGAAGACTTGAGCAGATTCCCCATTCTCTCAGTTTTCTAAGCACTAACACCTCGGGGGCGGCTTCGTTAGCCTTCAGTCCCAACGGCCAGTTCCTGGTCGTTACCGAACGAGAAACTAACTTGGTCGACGTGTTCAGCGTGCAGAATGACGGAACTCTGTCACCGATTGTGACCAATCCAAGTGTGGGCCCGGGAGCTTTCTCGGTTGCTTTCGCCCCGAATGGAGCGGCACTGGTAACTGAAACTGGCCCCGCCGGAGGTCAAAACGCTTCGGCTATCTCCTCCTACGCGCTTTCCTCCAATGGAACCCTTTCCCCGATTAGCGCCAGCATCCCGACTCTGGGAGCAGCAACATGCTGGAATGCGGTCACTCCAAACGGCGAATGGGTTTACACCTCGAATGCAGGCACGGCCACTATCTCCGGGTTTACTATCGGAGCCAATGGCACGTTGACGCCGCTGCCGGGAACGATCGTAGGAACTAATCCCACGGGCGCTACAAATCTGGACATCGCCATTACTTCTGATGGCAAATTCCTGTATAGCCTCGACGCGAAGATAGGCATGATCAGCATCTTCGGCATTCAGGCCGACGGCACTCTGACTAATCTTGGGACCGTCGGTGGAATTCCGCAGAATGTTGGATTTAATGGAATCGCGGCAATCTAGGATTGTTTGTGAGTTGCGGCGACCACCGCAACTCACATTTTTTGTGAAACATTCGCCGGAGCGAACCTTCCCCTGATCGCGTAGCAAGACCGATGGACAATCACCGGCGGTCGAACGCGAGCGCAACCCGCTTGAGGGTCTCGCGGATGGTTTGTGGTTCAAATGCGGTAAAGCCGAAGACCAGGCCGGGACGCGTCGGTCGCAACGAATAGCGGGAGAGTGGTGGCACATCCACGCCGCTCTGTTGCAACCGCTTCGAGAGCTCCTCATCGTGTGCCGCGCCTTCCAGAAAGCCCGCCAGATTCATGCCTCCATCGGTGTGAGGGAAGGAGAATGGAAGTCCAAGTCTGGAAGCGGATTCAACAAAGGTTGTCAGCCGCTCTCCATACTGGCCACGACTCCGGCGCAGGTGGGTGTGGAAAGCGCCTGTATCAACGAACTCGGCGAGCGTGGCCTGATCAATCAGCGGCCCATGGTCATCCAGAACCGACCGTAAAGCGGCGAACTTCTCCACCAGCGATACCGGAAGAACGACGTAGCCGATACGCAGAGATGGAATCAATACTTTGCTCATGCTGCCCACGTAAATCACGCGGGCGGAACGGTCGAGGCTTTGGAGGCTGGGGAATGGCGCTCGGGAATATCGGAACTCGGAGTCGTAATCGTCTTCCACAATCCATACCTTGGCCTTTGCCGCTAGCTCCACGAGCGACAGGCGCCGGGAAAGCGAGAGACAGGATCCGGTGGGGAACTGCCGCGACGGGGTTGTATAAACCGCGTCCGCGGAGAAAAGCTTGTCCTGAGTAAGCTTCATTCCTTCCGCATCGATGGGCACCGGGTCCAGCAGAGCGCCAGCGGACTTCCACGCGAAACGTGCGCCCAGATATCCCGGATCCTCCATTGCTACATGCGAGCCCGGCTTCAATAGCAAATGCGCGAGCAAGTACAGCGCTTGTTGTGAACCGGTGGTGATTGCGACCTGGCGCCAATCGCAGTGGACGCCGCGACTTTCACTGAGGTAGGCGGCCAAGCTGCGACGCAAGGCGGGGAATCCCAGCGGCAGGTGCGATTGGTAGCTGAGAAGGTTTGTGCCATGATTCCTGAGCGCTCGTGCCCTCAAACGGTTCCACAGTTGGAGAGGAAACAACCGAGTGTCAGGTTGGCAGGGACGAAACGGCACCGGCGCGTTCAGTTGCTCGGAACTTCGCTGGCGCAGAGACGGTGGCGGAGTGGCAGGCGCAGGGGCCGGTCCCATTCTGCGCAGGTTTCTCTCCGCCAAAACCTCGCTGACGAACAAGCCACGTCGGGGAAAAGCTTCGAGGTATCCCTCGCTGATCAGTCGATCATAAGCTTGGATCACCGTATTCCGGGAGATCTGAAGGTCCCGGGCGAGTTCCCGGCTCGATGGAATGGCCTTTCCGGATGGCAGCATACCGGTCTGCACCAGTGTTTTCAGATTCAAGGCGAGCTGGGTTTGCAGGGAAGCGCTTTTCTTCCTATCCAGCAGAATCAGCAGAGTTGGCGGTTTGGGCATTGGGAACCTGGATCCATTGATGTATGACAATCTGGACCTTTACTGGGTCCAGCATAGCAGGTATTCTGAACCTGTGCGGGTGGTGCAAAAGCGTTACACTTGCACAACATTCATAAAAACGCGAAGGAGTCTCAATGCCAGTACTGTCAACCCCCAGTTCTCGAGTGACCGAGTGTGCTGCCGCCGACCCCAAAGACGCGCAGGAGCATTTTGAACGCCTCTTGTCCTTTGAGGCAGACTGCTGGGACGTTCATGCTGCAATCACGGCGGGCAACGCTGACTTTGTCCTCCTGGATGTCCGTAGCCCGGCGTCCTACGCTGCCGGACACGTCCCGGGCGCCATCAGTCTGCCGCATGGCCGGATCGTCGAGCGCAACCTGGCCGAGTTCTCGCCGGAAACGATGTTTGTCGTGTATTGCGATGGACCGCACTGCAATGGCGCCGATCGCGGGGCGCTACGGCTGGCTCGCCTCGGAAGGAAGGTTAAGAAAATGATTGGCGGAATCGAAGGCTGGAAAGACGAAGGCTTCAGCCTCACGTCGGATGAAGGATGAGGGAGTCCGCCGCGATTCGCCCGGCACAAGCTGGCCCCGACCGAGTACCTGGAAGCCGCACTCCTCGACAGGAGAAGAGTGCTCCCATGAAATTCGGGGTTGTCACCATTTTTCTCATGCTTGGTCTGGCGGTCGGGCTCCGGGCCCAGAATGCGAATCCTGAGCCGGAAATCCGGGCTGCCTACAACCGCTACTTTGATACGCTGCGCCACAAGGACCTCTCGGCGGCAATAGAACTGCTGGACTCCAGCTTTACCGGCCGCCTTGCTGACGGAAATGTTGTCGACCTTGCGGGACAGGCCGAGAGCCTCAGGCAATTCATGCTGTACGCCAGTACGATCGGCGATGCCAGAGTTGAAATCGAAGAGTTCCATAACGACGTCGCCACCATCACTGTTACTGTGAGGATCGTCCTCTTCTACTCTGCGACCTCCGCGACAAAGCCAGACTCCTTTGCCGATGATCACATCCGTGATAAATGGACAAACACTGCAACAGGCTGGAAACTAAAACGGTCTGTTTACCTGCGTCCGACGATTGACGGCACGCTTACTTCGATGGAGTCGCCGGCGATTGCCAGCCCGCAGTTGGCGGCTTTGGCCAAGAAATGGAACGCCGGCAACAAAACAGCATTAGATGAGTTCTGGAAAAGTGTTGAAGGCAAAACTCCGCTGGTTGAGGATAATGAAGAGGATAAAGACAAAGTCCTCGTCACCTTTATCTGGCGGGGTGATCCGCGGACGAAGAAGGTTATTCTGCGAGGCGGGCTGCCAAAAGATGGTGACAAGCCACTCTCCCAGTTGGCGGATACGGATCTCTGGTATCTGACCGAGCGGATGCCCCGCGATTCGCGCGGCTCTTATCGATTCGAGATCGAGGGCACACTGAAAGGTCCGGAAGAGCAGCACTTCACTGCCACGGTGCCTGACTCCTTGAATCCTCGCGTCGCAGCTTCTGGATCGTTTTTCGAACTTCCGGATGCTCCGGCGCAACCCTATCTCACCGAGCAGCCTGGAACTCCGAAAGGCACTTTGACCAGGCTCAAGATCAAGAGTGCAATTCTTAACGAAGAGCGGGATTACGGGGTGTACACGCCGGCCGGATTTAATCCAAAGGCAAAGCCGTATGGACTGCTGGTGCTGTTCGACGGGGAAGAGTCCGGTGATGGGGTCGACAATCCGTTGCCAGTTCCGGTCATTCTGGACAATTTGATCGCACAACAAAAGATTCCGCCGACAGTCTTGTTGCTGGTGAACTATGTTTCCCTGTCCTGGCGAACCCGTGACCTGGCTTGCTCCCAGCCCTTCTCCGACTTCGTGGCAAAGGAGCTGCTGAGCGAAGTACAAAGGAACTACAACATCAGTACCGATCCGGCGCGCATCATCGTTGGAGGAAAAAGCTTCGGAGGGCTTGAGGCAGCGTGCGCCGGTCTGATGCACTCCGAGGTTTTCGGGAACGTCCTCTCCATGTCTGGCTCGTTTTGGTATGTGCCGGACTGGCAGAAGGGGACGCTCTACCTATCGGGCACAGGATGGGTGATCCAGGAGTACGCGAAGAGAGCCAGGCTGCCGCTACGTTTTTATATGGAAGTTGGCCGCTTTGAAGGAGCTGCAAATCAGTTGGCTACGAATCGTCACCTTCGAGATGTTTTGCAACTGAAGGGATACTCCGTGACCTATTCCGAGTTTGACGGTGGACACGATTCGCTGTGTTGGCGCGGGTCCCTGGTCAATGGATTAATCTCTCTCAACAGTACGAAATGAAACACCCGCCTTATAAGAGACTCGATGACAAACAGAATGAAGCTTAGTTTCGCGCTGGTCGTTACCATCTTCGTTTTTGGTAAAGGCATCAGCATGCCCGAGCAAAGCAGCCTTCCCCAATATCAAGTTTATGCCGTTCGCTATGCCACGATTCCCGACCTTCCCGCAGCGATGTTCGTGCAGGGCGCGGCTCCGGAGCGCAAGACTGCTGCGGCGATGGCGATCTGGCTCATCCAAGGTAACGGCCGCAATATTCTCCTGGATTCAGGGTTTTACCATGAGCGCTTCTTCAAGAGTTGGAACGTTACCGACTTCGTGAGGCCTTCCGAGAAGCTGGCGACGCTGGGACTGAAGCCGGAAGATATTACCGATATCATTATTTCCCACATGCACTGGGACCATCTGGACGGCATCGACCTCTTTCCCAAGGCACGAATCTGGATTCAGCGCGACGAGTACACCTACTACGCCGGGGAGGCTTGGCAGGCGGACACTCACGGTGGCATCGATCCGGAAGACGTGCTGACCTTGGTCAGACTGAACACCGAAGGGCGGGTCAGTTTCGTGAATG
>Ga0210410_10003168_pt1 | contig 14647 bp, 10 predicted proteins | sample IncBWC4MmetaG_FD_161058 | JGI IMG/M metagenome (GOLD analysis project Ga0210410, IMG submission 161058) | Forest soil microbial communities from Barre Woods Harvard Forest LTER site, Petersham, Massachusetts, United States - Inc-BW-C-4-M | ecosystem: Environmental > Terrestrial > Soil >... | reverse complement strand
GCCACCGTTCCTTTGCCTTCGTTCACGGCCACAAACGCGAAAAATTGCCCATTGATTCGCTGCACCGCAAGCACCGGAATCACCGGACCTTCATGCGTTCCCCAGGTAATCTGCGCGCTGACTTGCTGCGCGATTCGCAGTTTCGCTTGCGGATTTGCAAAGGCGGCCTTCGCCAATACCGTTTGCGTGTCCGTATCCACCTGCGGGGAAACAAATGAGACTTGCGTATCGATTCCCAGATGACTCTCGTTATCGAGCAGCCGCACCGGAAGTCCGACCTTCAAATTTCGCGCGCGTTCCGCGGGCACATAAATGTACGCTTCGAGCCCGCCCGGTTCGTTGACATTTGTCAGCAGCGTGGCCACCGTCACACGGTCGCCCACATGCACGGGAATGTCCCCCACGATGCCGTCCATCGGCGACGGAACGCTGTAGTAGCGCAGCTCCACTCTTTGCTGTTTCACCTGTTCGTCCAGGGCTTTCACCTGCGCAAGTGCAGCGTCGTAGTTCGACTGCGCATTGTCGAGTTCCTGTTTGCTGATCACTCCGGCGGCGGAAAGCTTCTGCGCGCGCTCCAGCGAAACCTTGGCGTAGCGCAGGTTGGCTTCCTGCGCCGAGCGCGATGCTTCCTGGCTGCTCACCGTGGCTTCCTGTTTCAGCGGATCAATTTGCAGGAGGATCGTTCCGGTGCTCACGCGGTCGCCGGACTTCACGAAAATACGCGTGATTTGTCCTTCCACCTGCGGATTGATCGCCGCGGAGTGCCGCGACTTCACGATGGAGAGATATTCTGTCGTATCGGGAATTTTCACCGACGGCGCGATGCGCACCTGTACCGGAATGGCTGGCGCGCTGGCCGCCGAGGCATTGCTGGCTGCGCTTTTTTGGCAGCCGGATAGCAATGCCACCGCCGCGAATGCCAGCAGCAACACCGCTGCCTGGCGCCTGGAGACAGGGCCTTCCGTTAGGGTTCGAATTGGAACAGTTCGGCGCATCTCCGTCTATGTAGCTCTAAATCTTACGACACTCATCAACAAGAGCAAAATACAGAAGGGATACAGCTATTGATTGGACGCGGAGAAAAACTTTTGGTTACATTGGGTTAGCGCCGGAGGGTCAGTAGAAATCGCGGGAATCGATGCGCTTACTGGAGAGGCCCAGTTGCAGGACGTCCATCTGCTCCGGCCGGTCAAAAAATTTGCCAGGGAAGAGTGCCTTCAACAGCACCCGGACGCCGCCAAACGCGACGCCCAGCACCACGGCAACCACCATGAACACGAGCGTGGCGATGATGATTTTGGAAACCGTCGTCAGCAACGGCGGGTCCGTGATGGTATGCGACGGCTCGTTCCAGGTAACTTGCGTTCCGTAGTTCAAAGCGCTGCGCAGCGATGCGCCGTAGGCGGGCGACGATGGCCGCAACACAAGTGACAACAGGGAAGCCTTGCGCTCAATCGTCGTTCCCGACTGCTTTGCGGATGCCGAAAGCGCTTGCTCCAAATGATGCAAATGCTGCTCGGCCAATTGCGGCGTCGGATACTCGATTAGCAGCAGCACCGCGGCGTCCTTGCCCCTGTGATATTCCCCGAGCATAACCTCTGCGCCCGAATTCCAGCCGGCTTCGTCCGCCAGCACCGAGTATTCACTCTGACGCAGCGACTCCAGCGCCGCTCGGAGTCCGCTCGGACCCAGCGCATACTTTTGCGTTCCGTCTATGAAGCCTTGCGGCAAGTACGTTCGAATCGGCGGCAACGGCGTCTGATCGGAATGCGCGCCCACCGTGTTCACAAGCGTTACCAAATCTTCCGTGGAGATCGCCGGTGTCGGGCTCACCTGCAAAATAAAACTCCCCAACAAGACATACAGTTTGTCACCGTCTACTGCCGAGGTCCTGTTCAACGTGGACGGCTGCATGTCCGGGCGAAGATACGCGGTATAAATCTCGTACGCACTGCTGGGATCGCGATATTTATCCAAGTCCACGCGAATCCTGCCATCACCGGAGTAGTAATCGCAAATCTCACTTGTCGTGAGCCCGGCTTCTTTTTTCAGATTCGCGAATTTCTCAGGTTCCGTAAACTCCACGTTTTCAGCACTCGGCCTGCAAGACCATGTGCCAAAGCGAGAGGGAAGTGCTTGCCGTTGAGCAGAGGAGTGGGGTGCGGCGGCGAGCGCCAGCAAGCTTCCGGCAATAAGGAACAGTTTTCGCATCCCGGCTTCTATTAGACACCAATACCCTAGTTTTGGTTGCGGGATTGTTCCACCGCGACGGTTGCGGCGGGGCGCCCGGCGCTGGTCTTTCCAGGTATGTTGACAGTTACGCTGTTCATGCTCTGGAGGTAGCTGGCCACGCCCTGATACAGCCCTTCGGCCACCTTTTGGCGCTGCTCAGGCTGCTTCAGGAGCTTTTCATCGGCCGGATTGCTCAAGAACGAGATCTCCGTGAGGATGGAGGGCATGTCCGCGCCAATCAGCACTACGAAGGGTGCTTTGCGGACGCCGCGATCTTTCACGGTCTTGCTGGATTTCTGAACGCGCTTTGCGAGGGAGTCCTGAATATCTTCGGCGAACTCCTTCGATTCCTCGATCTTTTCCGTCTGGGCGATTTTCTTCACCAAGTCCTGCAGGTCGTGAACGCCCTGCTCCGCCGTGGCGTTTTCGCGCGCCGCCACTTCCATGGCCTCGGCCGAGCCCTTCATATTCAGGTAATACGTTTCGATGCCGCGCGCGGCATGGTCCCGGCTGGAATTTGCGTGGATGGAGATGAACAGGTCGGCCTTGGCTTGATTTGCAATGTTGGTGCGCTCTTCCAGAGGAATAAACGTGTCGTCGGCTCGGGTATAAACGACATCCGCGCCCGGCAAACGCTGCTGGATGATTTTGCCCAGCCGCAGCGCCACATCGAGGCACAAATCTTTTTCCATCAAGCCGGTTGGGCCGATCGTGCCGGTATCGTGGCCACCGTGGCCCGGGTCAATGACGATCCGGCCAATTTTCAAGCCCAACGCACGCGTCAAAGTGGACTGGCCGTCGCGCGTCGGCTGGGGCGCGGAGGCCGGCTGGACCAAGTCAGGTTTCATTCCTGACGACGCCCTAATGGATTTCGATCGAGCATTCCTGGAGCTAGGACTCGAGGTTGTTGTAGTGGATGCTGAATTGTTGCCGGCAACGGAGCCGCTGATGGCGCTGTTCGTGTTTGACGCTGGCTGTTCGGAAAAGGGTGACGAGTTTGTCGAACCCCTGGAGGCTACCGTCTGCACGCTGTTTGCTCCGCCGTTCGACCCAGTAGCATCCTCTGTCGCGCCACTGCCAGAAGAAGGCAGCTGCCCACGCTTTGCCTTGGCTGTCTTAACCGGAGCAGAGGGAGAAGTCGTGGCATAAAGATCGATAATGAGCTGCGGCGGATTGTTCGTCAGCGAAGCGGTGTATTCCTTGACGCCGTTTACGTCCAGCACTACGCGCACCACGCCGGAGTGATTTTGCGCCACGCGCACGGCCGTCAAAAGCGTTCCATCCACTTGAATGTTTCCGCGCGCCACTTCCGGAGTGAGCCGTGCGGCGTGCAAGTCAAAAAAGATGCGATCGGGATTGGCAATGCGCCCGGAGGTATATTGCACGGTGTTTTCGAGGTCGATCGTCACTCGCGTGGCGTCGCCATTCGCGGCCGCGCGAATCCGGCGCACGCGCGGAATTTCCGCCGATTCCGAATGGCTGACCGACTTTCCTCCGGAATGAACCGGTGTTCGCGGGCCGATCTCCTCTTCCGCAGGAGTAGCGGTCGCTGGTTTTGGTGCGGCGTTATTCGAAACCGATGGCTCTTCGCTGCTTTGAAGCAGCGTCAATTCCGCCAACGCTTCCTGCGCTTCGCGCTTCCGCGGCGAACGCGGATAGCGCTTCAAGAAATCTTCGTACGTTTGTTTTGCCAGCGCGGAATCGCCGAGTTGATCGCGCTGCAATTTTCCGATGCGCAGAATCGCATCCTGGCAATAATGATTCGCCGGATATTCGCGCACTAGGAATTGATAGGAATCCACCGCGGATTGATAGTAGCTGCGCCCAAAGCGGTCGCCCATTTCCGTGTAAAGCTCTGCGACGGCCAATAGGGAATCGGGAATTTCGGAAGCGCGCGGCGTTATCAACGCGACGCGGCGGTAACTGGAAACCACTTGTTTGTAATCGGCGAGCGTGCGTTTCTCGTTCGGCTTGCTATTCAAAGCCGCGCGCTGCTCTTCGGCGCGTGTGAATTGCGCGGACGCGGCCCCACGCTTCACCGTGGCGTTGGCGTCGGCGGTTCCCGCCGCCGTCTTCGCGGGGGAAGCCACTGCCGTAGCCAGGACAAAACCTAGCGAAGCGCTGGCGAAGGTCCTGTGGAAAATTTTTCGGCCCACTAACATCCTGCTACATCCCCCAAATCACGCCGCACGCCATGGCCTGGTAATCCACTCAGGCAAAATAGTTACACTTCCGAAGCCGCAAATCCAGAGCTTTCGGAAAGCTTAAGAGCAACTGAATACTACTGTTTTTAGTCGTTGGTGAAGACGATGCGGCCGCTCTCAGAGACGTCTCTGTGGATGGCGCGTGAATTGATGAACGCGTCGGCAAGGCGTCCCGAACCAGGCCGGAAGTAGGCATCTTGAACTTTCTGAACGTAGTTCCGCGTTTCGCGAAACGCGGGGACGCCGTGAGCCCGATCCACGGCACCCTCTCCTGCATTGTACGCTGCCAAAGCCAAATCGAGGTTGCCGTTGTAGCGTTCCAGCAACGTCTTGAGGTATTTAACCCCGGCGTCAATATTCTGTTGCGGATTGAAAACGTCGTAGGCTCCAAATCGTTGTGCCGTCGTGGGAATCAGCTGCATTAATCCGCCGGCGCCCTTGTGCGAATAGGCCCGAGGATTCCAGTTGGATTCCGTTTCGATCACCGCGCGAATCAGCGCAGGGTCCACGCGGTGCCGGTCCGCTGCTTCTCGAACGAGTTTTTCGGTGCCGTCGCGGTCGATACTCATGGCCGGGCGGTCGCGTCCCGTAAGAGAAGATTCAGATGGCAAGTATATGGATGCGCGCGGCTTCATGGCCGATAGCTTGGCCGACAAGGGTGGCTCAGCGTTGACAAAGAGCTGGCGTCCGGTCTGATCCACGACCTTGGAGATCTGGGCGCTGGCGCTGGGCGCGAAACAGCTCGTGCAAAGAACCAGCGTTGCGGGAAGAAGCCCTGCCGTGTTTGCCTTGCGTTTATTCATCATCCCTCAGGGAAGGCCTACAACAAGTTTGAATCCAACCGCTTAGCGGCCAGTATCCGGTTTGGCCGTGTAGCAGTCAATGTCACTTCCGTACTATGGCCCCTAGCCTAGGCGTTACCCCTTCGGGGGCCACCGAGCGCTTGTCTTGTCCTGCAGGGCCACTCTTGTGGGCAAACTTATACCACACAAGGTACGGTTCTGGCGCTAAGACACATTATAGCAAGGGCTCCAGCAGGGAGGGGATACTCGATAGGGCACTTTTTAGGGCGGCTGTGTCTTTGCCGCCAGCCTCGGCCAAATCGGGCCGGCCGCCTCCGGAACCGCCTACCTGCTTGGCGAGTGCCTGTATCAGCTTGCCAGCATGGACTTTAGCGGTGAGGTCCTTGGTGACCCCGGCGATGAGGGCGACTTTGCCGTCTTCGGGCATGCCCAGGGCGACCACGCCTGAGCCTAGTTTCTGACGGAGGGTGTCCACCAGCTGCCTAAGTCCTTCGCGGTCAACATTTTGCACCTCGGCAGCGATAACCTTAACGCCTTTAATGACTTGCGCGCTTGCGGCCAGCTCGTCCACTTGGCTGAGGGCTCCTTTGCGCTTCTGGGCTTCCAGCTCCTTTTCGAGCTGTTTGGCGGTATTGGTCAGCTTCTCGACCTGCGAGAGGATGCCGTCTTCGCCGACGTTTAGCTGGGTGGCCAGTTGGTGGAGGATTTGGGCTTGATGCTGGTAGTGCTCGAGGGCGCCGATGCCGGTCACGGCCTCGATGCGGCGGACGCCTGCGGCGACGGATTCCTCGCTGACGATTTTCAGGACGCCGATGTCGCCGACGCGCTGGACGTGCGTGCCGCCACATAGCTCTTTCGAGTAGAAACCGCGAGCCGCGCGGCGATCGGGAATGGTTACGACGCGGACGTTGTGCTCGGGATATTTGTCTCCGAAGAACGCCAGCGCGCCGGAGGCCAGGGCCTCTTCGAGCGAGGTGACATCAGTTTCGATTTGCGTGTTCAACCGAATCTCGTCGTTCACTTGCTGCTCGATGTCGCGGAGCTCTTCGGCGTCCACATGCGCGAAATGAGAGAAGTCAAAGCGCAGGCGCTCCGGCGAATTCAGCGAGCCGGACTGTTTCACGTGTGTGCCGAGAATGTTGCGCAGCGCGGCATTCACCAGATGCGTTCCCGAGTGGTTGCGGATGATCCGCGCGCGCCGCTCGGCATCCGCGACGACCGCCACGCAATCGCCGACGCGCAGCGTTTCTTTCGCGGCAACTTTGTGCGCCACCAGTCCCGCGACGGGATAGAAAGCGCCCGTCACGTCCGCGAGGACTTGCGACTCGGAGTTGTCATAGAACGCGCCGGTGTCCGCCATCTGCCCGCCGGATTCGGCGTAAATCGCCGTGCGGTCCAGCACCACTTCACCGCTCTCGCCCGCTTTCAGTTCGTTGACGGCTCCAAGCTTCGTGACGATTGCCTCAATGCGGCAATCCTTCGCGCAAGTCCCGCGATAAAAGTCCGGCTCCGTCTTAAATGTCTCCGCCAGCTTTGCGTATGCCGGGTTCGCCGACTCCTTCGCCCCACCCTTCCACGACGCCCGCGCACGCGTCCTCTGCTCATGCATGGCCCGCTCGAAACCCGGCCAATCAACAGAGAACGCGGCGTCGCGAACCACATCTTCTATGAAGTCTCGAGGCAGACCATAGGTATCGTAGAGTCTGAAAGCTTTATCGCCAGAGTACTGTCCGACAGTAAAAGATGTGCCGCGAAGCTGCTCTCTTGCGTGGTGCTCTATCACGACCGGTCCACGTAGTTCGTTTAGATCCTCCTCGAGCTTCTTCAGCCCAATGTTCACAGTACGACTGAAGCGTGTTTCCTCTTCGTCGAGAATATGGTTGACGCGTTCAGCGGTTTCAGCCAGATCCGGATACGCACCAGCCATGAGCGCCCGCACGGCGGCTGACATTTTGGATAGAAATGGCGAAGGGGCCCCCAAAATACGCGAGTGTCGCAGCGCCCGACGAATGATTTTCCGTAGGACATAGCCACGGCCTTCGTTTGCCGGAACAACACCGTCTGAGATCAGAAATGTGGCGGCGCGGGAGTGGTCCGCAATTATGCGAAAAGATGCGGCGAGATCTGGCCGAGTCGTTAGTGTCGAACTACAAAGTTTTTCAGCGCTCTCGATAAGTGGCGTGAACAAGTCTGTATCGTAGTTGGAGATGACACCTTGGAGGACGGCGGCGACGCGTTCGAGACCCATGCCGGTGTCTACGCACGGTTTTGGCAGCGGCGTGAGAGTACCGCTGGCGTCGCGGTTGAATTGCATAAAGACGAGATTCCAGATTTCGACGTAGCGGCCGCAGTCGCAAGGGAATTTGCAATCCGTGTGACCTTCCTCGGAGGCTTCCGGACCCATGTCATTGAAAATTTCGCTGCAGGGGCCGCAGGGGCCGGTGTCGCCCATGGCCCAGAAGTTTTCTTTCAGCCCCGGAATGGCGAAAATTCTTTCCGTTGGGACGTTCTGGCCGAGCCAGAATTCTCGCGCTTCCTCGTCCACGCCCAACATGTTGCCGGGAGAGACTTCGGCGCCGCCAAAAACAGTGACGTACAACTTATCCTTTGCAATTCCAAACCATTGCGGAGAGGTGACGAGTTCCCAGGCGAAGGCGATAGCGTCCTTCTTGAAATAATCGCCGAAGGAGAAATTGCCGAGCATCTCGAAAAACGTGTGATGGCGCTTGGTGAAGCCGACATTTTCGAGGTCGTTGTGCTTGCCGCCGGCGCGCACGCATTTCTGGGCGGTGGTCGCACGGGTGTAGTCGCGCTTTTCGAGGCCGAGGAAGACGTCCTTGAACTGGTTCATCCCGGCGTTGGTAAAGAGCAGCGTGGGATCGCCATGCGGGACGAGCGAGGAGCTGCGCACGCGGCGGTGGCCTTTGCTTTCAAAGAAGCGCAAAAAGGCTTCGCGGATGTCGTTGCCGCTCCAAAACTTCTCTTGTTTGTCGTCGCCAGCCACGGTAACAGCCTCAGTTCCCGAAAGGAGTGGAGTCGAAACACGCCGGGTTGCACGTGTGACACGGCATTATGGCAGAGGGGAAGAGAGCACGCCAACGGCGAGGGAGGGGGTACCCCCCTCTTTCTTGCATGTGTGGCAAACAAAGGACTTTAAGTCGAATGATTTTGGATGTGTGGCAAGGAAAGGAGTTAGAGGGAGATTTCTCAGATGTGTGGCAAATGCAGGGGTTAGCGGATTGAAGGGCGCGATTCACACGGAAGTATAGCATGGAAGATGCACTAAGTCAAGAACTACCTATGTGGTAAATAATACACAGTGGAGGCGAGGTGCGCGGCCGCAAAAAAAGAAGGCACCGGAATTCCCGGTGCCTTCTCTCCACAAGGAGTTTTGCAATACGCTATTGTGGGCAAGGGACCGCGGAGTGTGTCAGTGCTGTGGTGTCTGGGTAGCTAAAGGCGCCGCCGATGGCATCGGAAGTGGCGCCCACTTCAAACCACTGCAACAGGGCTTCGGTCTGCGGGTGATAGACAAAGACTTCATTCCGTTCCTTGAGCGTAATGGGCACAGTGGAGGTCGCCAGTACCTCGACGGGATCACCCGTTTCCAGGTTCCCCTGGCATACCTTTGAAGTTGGCGGCTGGCCGGGGAACTGCCAACGTGGAACTAGGTTGTTTCCGAAGGGGTCGTTGAAGGCTTCCGAGGTTTCATGCGCGAGCACGGTGACATCCTGGACTCCACCGTTAAACAATCCGGGAGAGACCCAGCTCGAGAAGGCGAAAATCCAGCGCGGTTGAGGCGTCTGGCTGGGATCGTAAATATAGGTGTGGAAACCGAGCACGCAGCAGCCTGCGAACTTTCCCGTCGCGTCAATCGAGAACAAATAGGTATTGGGCCAGGCCTGCATGTTGAAGGCGTCCGTGGTGTAAGTGTTGGCGATAATGTCGTTTACGGCCTGGTTGAAATATAGGTTTTGGAAGACCAAGTCCAGCAATTCGATGAACTCCGTGCCGTCAGGGGCGTGGCCGACGAAGTAGGATTGCACCGTCACGATGCTTCCGTCCGGCAACTGCACCTGAACGTGCCGCGGTATATCGATGGTGACGCGGTTCACGATGCTGGGTTCCAACTCGGTGTGCCAGTTTTCGCCCATGGTGTTGAAGAATTCCGCGCGTTGGACGGCGTCGCCGAACTGAATGTGGCGGCCCGAGGTATAGTTTGCTTCCTCAAAGTTCGGAGAATCCGTGAAGAGATCCTCAAAACTGAATGGCACGCTCGGAGAAAACCCGGCTGGCACATTTAGGAGATTGAGAGAAACCGTGGTGATCTTCGCCGGAATTTCCGTCCTGCCGCCGAGCAGAGGATTGTTTCCCATCATGATGTAAGGGAAGACCCTGCCGGCAGAGGGGCCACCTTGAGCGGCAAACGCGCCTGCAAAGGTGGGTACGGTGAGGAGACCGGGAATGTTACCGCCTGGGTTGTGGGGAATGCCGCCGGACTGGCCGTTGTTTCCCGCCGCGCCATTTGTGCCTGCGCTGGTGCTCGCAGCGCCGCTGCTGGTGGTGAAGATTTCCCTGGAAGTCGTGGCGTTGGGCGGGAACACCAAGACAACTCCTGAAGCCGCGGAACTCGCCGCCGACGCAGAGCTTAACGGGACAGGCGATGCTTTGGTGTAGCCTGGAGAGGTTTGGCCTGAAAACGGAGAGGGTTCACTCGGAGCCGCTTGGCCGGGCGTGCGCGCAGCAGTGCAAGCCATAAAAACGGATCCCAAAAACAGGGCCGTCAATCGAATCGAACTGGGCATAGATGTTCTCCTGTATGCGATGGGAACTTGGAAAGCAACGGGACAATACACTCACTGTTATATCAATGCAAGAACAACTGCATAAAAAAATCTAATAATCGTCGGCTGCCGTGAGTTTCCTCTACTGTTTTTACGAAAGGCTTACAACATGCAAGCGGAAAATATTGATTTCCATATTTCTCCGTTCGCTGCGCAGACCTTTCTCCTCGAAATATTAATAGGAGTACTAAGGCTTCTATTACCCGGCTATCGATCGCCACAAAAAGGAAGCGGTGAAGCAAATGGGTGCTGACGGAATGAGCGAACAGGCTCCGTCGCGCTTTGCCGCGGGGTGAGTTCAGGCAAAAGCCAAACATTTGTCATAACATAGCGCTAGCAATCATTGCGTGGAGGGACTTCATGGGTGAGATGGTGCAGTTCAAACGGCCGGACGGGAAGATGTGTCCCGGGTATTTGGCGACGCCGAAGACGGGTGCGGGTGCGCCGGGCTTCGTATGCATTCAGGAGTGGTGGGGGGTTAACGAGCAAATCAAGAAGACTGCGGATCGGCTTGCCGGGGAAGGTTACCGGGCGCTTGTGCCGGACCTTTTTCGCGGCAAGGTCGCTAAATCTTCCGACGAAGCAAGCCATTTGATGGCCGAGCTCAACTTTCCCGATGCTGCCGAGCAAGACATTCGCGGGGCCGTGCAGTACCTGAAGCAAAGCTCGAAGAAAATGGCGGTGGGCGGATTCTGCATGGGTGGTGCGCTGACCATCCTGGCTGCGGTGCGCGTGCCAGAGATGGACGCGGGGGCGTGTTTCTACGGCCTGCCAGAGCTGCCCGCCGCCGAGCTAAAGAAGATCAAGATTCCGCTGACTTGCCATTTCGCCAACCAGGATGGCTGGATCACGCCGGCCAAGGTGAATGATTTCGAGGCCGCGCTGAAGCAATCGAAATCGGAGTTCGAGATTTATCGCTACGATGCGCAGCACGCGTTCATGAATGAGGCGCGGCCTGGAGTGTATGACGCAGCAAGCGCGAAGTTGGCGTGGGATCGTACGCTGAAGTTTTTGAAGAAGGCGCTGGCGTAGGCGGTCCAAGAGCTGAATCGAAAGCTGAAGAGGGCGTAGTCCGCCGCGGCGGACGCCCCTACATAGGGACGTTATTCCGGGTCGATGTCGGGAACGTCTTCTTTTATTACGGCCTTCAATTCGCGGCGGACGACGTCGGCGGAGAAGCCGGCTCGCAACAAACTTCCGTAAATTGAGGCCATTTTCTTTTCATCAATTTCGCCGCGGTAGGAGCGGAGTTTGCGTTCGATGCGCTGGCGGACGACGGCGCTCTCATCGGTGGATTTGGCGGTTTCTTCCAGCGCGGCTTCAATGTGCCGGTCTGGGACTCCGCGGGCGCGAAGGTCGCGGGCCACGCGGAATTTTCCTTGCTTGCGGGATTCGGTGCGCTGGCGAGCGAATTGCTTGGCGTAGCGGGCGTCGTCAATCAGACCGTTCTCTTTCAGGCGCGCCATGACCACTTGAACGAGGAGCTTGTTGTCGCTGCGGCGTTCGAGCTTTTTCTTCATTTCGTGGACGGAATGCGCGCGGCGCATTAAAGCGCGCAAGGCCACGTCGTACATTTCGGCTTCGGTTTCGAGTTGACGAGGTTTGCCGAACATGGGGGAAGCATAGAGGAGAAAATAGCGAGTGGCTAGTGGCGAGCGAATGCCAATGTCACTCGAGGCGGACGTCGTCGATGGCGAATGTGAACGCGCCGGGGCTGCCGCCGGCGCAGAAAAGGATGGCGGTGATGTCGTGGCCGTCGGTTTGAAAGGCGGAGAAGGGAACCGTGATTTCTTTCCATTCGGTGCTCACGGTGAGGCTTTGGATGGCAGGGTTGTAGCCACCGGACTTGGTGAAGAACATGAGGCGGTAGGGCCGGCCGTCGCCGCGAATCCAGAAGCGTATGGCCTTCTTCGAAGAAAGATTGGACGATTCGAACGGATGGGAACCGGGAGAGAACATTGCGCCAGCCCAGGCGTATGCGAAGGCGTCGGAAATTGTGCCGGAGATTTGCATGGCGCCTTTGCTGCCGTTTGCTCCGGGATTCATCCATTTGAGTTCAGCGGTGGACTTGCCGCCGGCCACGGTATCGGTGGAGACGGCCCAGCCGGAACCGAACTTTGACGTGGTGACGTCAGTTTCGAAGTCGCTGATGAGGCCGGATTCGGAGCCCGCGGGCGCGGGCGTGGCCGCAGATGCCTGGGCCTCTTGCTTTTCTTTTTCCACCTGCGCGCGGGCGGAGGCGCGGTCGGCTTCGGCGCCGGTTTTCCAGACGGAAACGATTTCGCGCGTGGCGAGGATGTCCTTGGTGGGATCGCCTTTTACGAGGACGAGATCGGCGCGCAGGCCGGGCGCGATGCGTCCGCGATCCGTGAGGCCGAAGGTGCTCGCGGGAATGGACGTGGCGGAGCGCAGAGCTTCGGTGGGCGTGAGGCCGGCTTGCACGAGGAGGTCGAGTTCGCGATGAATGCTGACGCCGTGGGCTGTGCCGGGATTCGGTGCATCGGTGCCGGCGAGGAGGGGCACGTTGGCGGCGCGAAGAGCGCGGACGGCCGCGAGAGCGTTGGCGAAGTTTGTCTTATTGGCTGGACCGTGCGGAAACGCCTTCTTTAGATTGCCGGCGGAGGAAGCGTCGAGATAAGGGGCGAGGCGCGGGTCGCTTAGAAGAGACTCGCCGCTGGCCTTGCCGGTGATGGATTCATTGACGCAGAGAGTTGCGATGACGAATGCGTGGTGCTGCTTTACGAACGCGGCAAAATCAGGGGCGGGGGGTTCGTCTTCGAAAATGTGGGCGAGGCCGTCGGCGCCGGATTCGATAGCGTCGCGCGCGCCGGCTTGCGAGCCGATGTGAACGACCGCGAGTTTCTTCCGCTCATGCGCTGCGGCGACGACGGCGGCGAGTTCTTCTTTCGTGAGAGTTGGGAGTTTGATGCCGTAGGCGCTGCCGTCATCGTAAATAATTTTGATGTAGTCGCTGCCTTCGGCGACGCGGGCGTCAACGAAGGACTGCGCGTCGGCGGCGCTGGCGAGCGTGGGAATGGCGATGCCGTACTCGGTGCCGTGGCCCTTGGCGACGGTGACGAGGGTGCCGGAGGAGCGAAGGTCTGCGCCGCCAAGATTCTGCCCGGCAGCTTCGCGCTGGCGGATGTTGGCGTCGAATTTTGGATCGGAAAACATGTCCAGTTCGGTTGTGACGCCGAAGATGAGCGACTGGTCGAGAGCTTGGGCCCAGGCGTGCGTATGGGAGTCGATCAAGCCGGGAAGGAGGGTGTCGCTGGCACCGTTGATTTCTTTCGTTCCGGTGGGGGCTTTCAAGTTCTTGCCAATGGCAGCGATGAGGCCGTTTTCGATGGAGACGTCGGTGGCGGGAAGGAGCTTTTCACCGTCGAAGATGCGGACGCTGCGGATGACGAAGGATCTGGGGGATGGGGCGGGCGCGGCCGGAGGAGGCGTGTTCTGCGCGGAGAGGAGGTCGACCGCGGCGATGGCAACGGAGATAGCGAGGGCCGACAGAACGAGCAGCCGGGACGGCGGATGGAACGATCTCTTCATGGCAACCCCCAGGAGATGCACTCTGCAAGATGGTACGCGCGGGCGAGCAGAAAGATATCAGTGAGGACTAGAGAGAAGCGCGCGACGGAGCTCGTACAGCGCCTTTTCCGATTTGTGTGAAATGTGGCCGTCTGTACTACTCGTTGCCGGATTTGGATCCGGGCAGGCGGCCTTTGAGGAGCTTGATCTGGCCGTTGTGATTGGCTTCGTGCTCGGTGACGTGGAACCACTTGCAATAGTTGTTGGTAGGACCCCAAGGCCATTCCTTGTCGACGGCCATGAGCCATTTGTCGTCGCGTTTGCGGAATTCGGCGAGAGTTTTCTCGCGGGTTTCGGTAAGCAAATTCAAATAGTAGTCGAGATTGTTGCCGATGAGAGTCTTGCGGGCGGGTTCGCCCAGGTTCATGGCCACATCCCATTTTTGTTTGACGCCGTCCGGCCAGCTGCCCCACTTCGTGCTCTCGAACGTGTTGAGTTGATAGTAGGTCTCGGTGGCAGCCAAGTGATTCAGGAGAGCGCCAATTCGATTGGCCTTGGAGTCCAGGAGAAAATCGAGGTCTTGTTGCGACATGTCTTTGACGGAGTGGAGAACTTGACCGCGCATGAATGCCATCATCGAAGTCAAAGTACCAATCTCCGGTGAGAAACCCTTCTTGGGCCCGATGATGTGGAGATCGGAGTCATCCGAAGAGGCAGGCTGCGCGAGAAAGCTCAAGCCGGAGATACCGGTGGTGATAGCAGCGCCGGCCTTAAGGAAATCTCTGCGCGATGGGAAGCATTCGGCTGGAATCATGGCAGTCTCCGTTCAAAGCATTACCCGGGGAAAGTCCAGTGATCAATGCGGGGATGATACAGCGAGGCTCACGATTGAGCAAGCGATGAGCGGAAGCCGAGGAACGTGTCTGCGTTAACTCTTACTGCGGGCTGATAACTGAGAACTGAAAGCTATTTGCGGGCGAAGCGCTCGAAGTCGGCCATTTGGGAGGCCATTTCCTCGCGGGCGGCGTCGGCGGCG
>Ga0210410_10003167_pt1 | contig 14651 bp, 12 predicted proteins | sample IncBWC4MmetaG_FD_161058 | JGI IMG/M metagenome (GOLD analysis project Ga0210410, IMG submission 161058) | Forest soil microbial communities from Barre Woods Harvard Forest LTER site, Petersham, Massachusetts, United States - Inc-BW-C-4-M | ecosystem: Environmental > Terrestrial > Soil >... | reverse complement strand
TTGACCGTGGATCAGGTCACCGATCAAGTGCACGCCGGACTTCTCGGTGAAGTGCAAACGTCATTGCGGCAGGGCGACCGCACGGTGGATATTCGAGTGCGATTTCCGGACTCCTTTCGCTACGACTACAACAAGATCGAGCAATTCCCGATTTTGACCGCGACGAAACAAGTGATGCCGCTCAGTTCGCTCGCAACCGTGGAGCAAGTGCAGGGAGAAAACCAACTTCTTCGCGAGAATCAGCGCTTGATGGCGTCACTCACCGCGCAGATTGATAAGGATCACGACCTGGGCCACACCATGACCGCCGTTCAGAGCATGATGAGCACGGTTAAATTGCCGACAGGCATGACTTACGAAATCGGCGGACAGTACGAATCGCAACAACAATCGTTCCGGGAATTGCTGACCGTGCTTGGGCTCGCACTCGCTGCAGTGTTCACCGTGCTCGTGCTTCAGTTCCGTGAATTCGCTCCTGCGCTCATTATGATTTCCGCTGCGCCGCTTTCTTTGGCCGGAGTTTTTGGAATGTTGTATGTGACCGGAACGCCGCTGAATGTTTCGTCGTTCATGGGAATTATTTTGATGATTGGTCTTGTGGTGAAAAACGGAATTATTTTGTTTGAATATGTGATGAAACTCCGCGAAGAAGGCATGCCGTTGGACGAAGCGCTGGCCACCGCCGGCCGGATTCGCGTGCGCCCGATTCTGATGACCACGCTGGCTACTCTATTTGGACTGCTCCCTCTTTCGTTGGGACTTGGTACGGGATCGGAATTGCAGAAGCCGCTCGCGCTGGCCGTCATTGGTGGATTGCTGCTTTCCACATTCATCACTTTGTTCGTGATGCCGGTGATGTATTCGCTGATCGTGCGTCACGAAGCGCCCTCACGATCCGCCGAATCGAAGTAAGACCCGATTTGGCGTATGATTTCGCGGTGATCGCGCGCAGTCATTTGCGAAAGATAATTCATCTGCGGAATCTTATGTTTGCGGCGTTCGTTTTGGTCGCCGTCTCATTTTGCAGCCCCGCCTTTGCGCAAGATGTGCAATCTGGCCCAATTGTTCTATCTCCCGCGCGCGCGGAAGTCCTGCAACTCATCCACGACAGCGGCGCCGAAGTTGCCGTGGTGTTTCGCACGCTCGATCACAAACAGGAAATGATGATCGAGCCGGACACGCCGTTCCACGCCGCCAGCACCATGAAAATTCCAGTGATGATCGAACTATTCGCGGGAGCTCATGCTGGAAAGTTGCGTTTGGATGATCCCTTGCCGGTGAAAAATGAATTTCACAGTATCATCGATGGCAGCGTGTATCAGTTGAACGCTGCGGATGATTCTGATGCGGACATCTATAAGTCGGTCGGAAGCACGCTGACCCTGCGCCAACTGTGCGAGGCGATGATCACGCACAGCAGCAACCTGGCGACGAATCTTCTGATTGAGCGGCTGGGCGTTGCAAATATTCAGAAAACGATTGCCCGGCTGGGCGCGGATGGAATGGTCCTTTTGCGCGGAGTGGAGGACAGCAAGGCGTTCCAAGCCGGAAAAAATAACACGACTACGGCGCGGGCGCTGCAGATTTTACTGGAAGCAATCGCGGAAAATAAAGCGGGCGATGCAGAATCCTGCCTCCAGATGATAGAAATTCTGAAGCGACAGACATTTGATGAAGCAATTCCGGCCGGTTTGCCTCCGGAAACAGTTGTTGCGCACAAGACCGGTGAAATTACCGGAATTCATCACGATGCGGCGATCGTGATGGCGGCGCGTCCCTTTGTGCTGGTGATTCTGGTGAAGGGAATCAACGAGCGGGACAAGAGTTCCGCGTTGATGGCCTCGATCACCAAGGCGATTTACGCCGGGGTTCATTAGAGTGTTTGGCAAAGTGCTTCATACGAACCAAAATGTGCTTGGCAGGAACTGTTGCTTTTATGAACAATCCTCTTGCACAGCGCCGCACGACTACTTAATATAGCCGTGCATTCGGAGAAACCAGCCCGTGCCAAAAGAAAAACCGAAAGTAAACATCGGCCAAGTTATTCGCGCATACCGCGGTCAGCGCGCACTTTCTCAGGGAGACATCGAACGGCGCACCGGACTTTTGCGCTGCTATCTTTCACGCGTGGAGAACGGCCACACCGTTCCTTCGCTGGAAACGCTGGCGAAGATCGCCGAAGCGATGGACATTGCGCTCGCCGATTTTTTCCCCGGCGCGGAAACGCAGCACGACCGCGAAACGCAAAAGATGCTGGGCGAACTCTCCGAAGATGAGATCCGGTTTCTTTCCGAAATTAAGAAACACAGCTCGACACTTTCGGATGGCGACAAGCGCTTGGTGCTGGCCATGATCCGCAAAATGGCCACGATCGCCCCGCCGCCACAGGCTGCGCGAAAATCAGCGGCCGCTGCACCGCGACGCCCTGGATTTTGAACCGCTTGTTTTTCTGAATTGTCGCTGCTGACCGCGTGAGCCGTTACGCTTCCGCTTCGAGTTCGGATTGCGCAGGATTGCGTTTGCGAAGCAGGCTGCCAGCCGTCTCCGCCAATGTAACTCCAAGTTGTCCCCAAAGACGCGCCTTCAGCGTGCGGTAGCTTTGCGAACCGGCGAAAACATCGGCCAACATTTGACGGAAGGTGGGACTATGGCGCGCGAAAGCGATCATGCGCGTGGTGACCGCGCCGCCGAGGAATTTTCCGTGGTAAAAAAGCGGAGAAAGTTTAGCGGCGCGTTCCAATTCTTCGCGAAAAGCGGTTTGGATTCGCGCGGGATATTCCGCGGGCGCGTCTGCAATCAACGCTTCGGCCAGGATTTCGCCGGAGCGCATGGCGTAATAAATTCCTTCACCTGTAACCGGATCAACCCAGGCGGCGGCGTCTCCTACAAGCGCCCAATTCGGGCCGACCACCGATCGCTTGCGCAATGTTTGGCCGCGCGGCGAAGGAAGAATGTGGCTGTAAAGTTCGGCTCCCGCAAGCTGCAGTTTTTCTTCTGCGACGAAAGAATCCAGAAGGCTGCGCAATTCTCGGGAAACGTGTTTCGCCATATTCGCGCAGATTCCGACGGAAATATGTCCGGGGCGCGGAAACGACCACAGGTAGCCTTCCAGCCCTTTTACAAATTTCACTTTCATTAAATCGGATTCGACCGGAATGTAGTAGCCGAGGGTTAATTCCAAATCTTCCGGCGGAAGCGGATCCACTGCGGGCAAAAGGGAATTGCGCGCACCGGCGGCGATTACGACGAAATCGGCTTCGCGCCATCCACCGGCGGCTTCTAATCTTGCGCGCGGACCATCTGTTTCCAAACGCGTGACGCGTGCGCGAACTACGTCGCATCCCGCTTCAGTGGCGCGATCGAGGAGCAGGCCATTCAGAACTTTGCGCGCGTAGATAATGATTGGCCAATCCAGGCGCAGACGCGCGCGCTTGCCGTCGGATGAAATTAATTCGACATTGCTGATTGGTTTCTTCGGAGCGGGAGACGAAACTAAAAATGGAAATGCGGCCAGAGCTTTTTGTGTGAGTCCACCGCCGCAGGGTTTTTCCCAGGCGAGATGCTCGTCGTAAATGGTCACTTGAAATCCGGCGCGGGAAAGGCGTTCGCCGCAGGTAGCGCCGGCGGGGCCTCCGCCGAGAATTGCGATGTTTCGTACTGGGGACATCGTCCGGGTTAGTGAGGAACTCGCGATCTGGATACGCTGAAGTCAGTAGCCAGCTCAAAGTATAGCACCGAAGGATTCTCACGCGACGTAAGCGCGGAAACCAGTTGGCGGCGCGGAATTTCGGTGATTATTGTTAACATGGCCCCCCTCCCCCCTATGTTTTCTGTATGTATTGCAAATAAAGGACTTACAGGAAAAACCGGCGTATGTATTGCAAATAAAGGACTTACGGAATTCAGCGTTTGAACTGCCCGAAACGCGGGGCGTACGACGATTTTGTCGTGCCTTTCGCGTGAATTTTGGAATTTGTTGCGCCGCTTTCGCGTCTGTAGTCGCGGCGATCGTTTGAATTCGGGGTCCGTGAAAGGCCGGCTGGAGTTCGGCGCCGATGAGGCCGGGAAAGCTCGGCAAGAAATGCGCTCGCGAATCGTTTGGAGTTCGCGAGCGGCCGGAAAATAAAAAACCCGCGCGTGCGGCGCGGGTAGACAGTTCTTCTCCATCTCGACCGTAGCACAGAGATTGGGTTAAGTCCATAGACCTGGCAGGCGGCGGAAAAAATCGCGTGGAGCGCGCGTGATAAGATGAATGAGCGAGCATTACGAACGCCGAACTCGAACGGAACGGCTCGCGCGTTACAAACAGCTGACTCGTTGTGGCCGACGAAGACGTCGCACCAGAACACTTACACAATGATACTGGCTTCAGTTGACGAACTGCTTTCGCGCGTCGTTCGCCACCGGGTGGTGGATGCCGCTCTGGATGATTTGCGCCGTGGCGGGCAGGAATCCCGGTTGGACGGCCTGATCGATTCGGCGCGGACGATTGTGGCGGCGCAATGCGCGGCGACGATCCGGCGGCCGGCGATTGTATTGGTGGACTCGGCGGCGCGCGCCGAAGCGATGCTGGAGCCGCTGCGCTATTTTTATCGCGCGGCGAGTGCGGACGCGGGGCAAGTGGTTTTCTTGCCGGGGCTGGACGCGCTGCCGTGGGGCGAGCTTCCTGCGCACGCGGAGATTTTAGAGACGCGCGCGATGGCGTTGTGGCGATTCGTTGCAGGACAGGCGCAACTGATGGTGGTGCCGGTAAGCGCGGCGATGTTGCATTATCACGCGGCGGAATCGTACGAAAATCTGGCGCGGACGATTGAGCGGCATACGGAAGTTCCTCTGGAAGGCCTGGTAAGACATCTCGAATCAACTGGATATATTCGCGCGGAAATGGTGGAAGCGCCGGGACAGTTCGCGTTCCGTGGCGGAATTGTGGACGTGTTTCCGGCGGAAGCGGTGCGTCCGGTGCGAATTGAGTTGCTGGGTGACACGGTGGAATCGCTGCGCGAGTTTGATCCGGATACGCAGCGGTCAGTAAATCCAGTGACGCGAATTACGTTGCCGCCGCTGGTGGAATCGATTCGTCCGGTAAGTGTTGATCTGATCGGCGGCGAAGGCGATGCGCCGGAGAAATTTCCGGAGGAGTTTGGCGCGCAGACTATTTTTGATTTGGTGGCGCGTCCATTGGTGATTCTGGATGAGCCGGCGGCGATTGAGGAAGCTTCGCGGAAATTTGCGGAACGCATTGCAGAATCTGCTGCCGCGAATGGCGAAGAAGACGCGGCGGCGCGATTTGCGATGAAGGCGGTTCCGTTCCAGCAGGAAATTGCGAAACAGCAACGATTGATGTTGGAACAATTGCCGATGGAAGGGCCGGGACGGAAATCGCACACGCTGCTGACGCAAACCACGCCGAAGTATCACGGAAACATTGCGGCATTCATGTTGGAATCCAACACGCGAATCAAGGCGGGCGAGCGGGTGATTGTTTCGGCGTCGACGCTGGGTGAGTTGGAGCGGCTGGCCGATCTTTGTCACGAATACGAGATGGCGTACCAATTGGCGGAAGTGGATGAGACCGCGGTAGGAGCGCGGCTGGCGGAAGATTCCACGGCAGGGTCGGTTCCGGCGCTGGTGCTGGCGCGGACGCCGTTGCCGGAAGGCGTTTCGTTTCCGGGTTGCCTGCTGACCATTTACGGGACCGGAGATCTATTTGACACGCAGGTGACGGCGCATCCTCGTTCGCATGCGAAGACCGGAAAATTCTTCAGCGATTTCGCAGAACTGAAACCGGGCGATCACGTGGTGCACGTGGACCACGGAATTGGCGAGTTTGAAGGGCTGCGTCAACTGCAGACAGATAGCGCCGTGGGCGAGTTCATGTTGCTGCGTTATGCGGATGACGCGCGGTTGTATGTGCCGCTGGCACGCATGGATTTGGTGCAGGCGTATCGCGCGGTGGAAGGCGTTGAGGTTCAACTGGATAAGCTGGGCGGTACGGCTTGGGAAACACGCCGCGCGAAGGTCAAGAAATCGTTGAAGGATATGGCGGATCAATTGATTCGTCTGTATGCGCAAAGGAAGCTGAGCGGAGCACATGCGTTTCCGCCGGACACTCCGTGGCAAAAAGAATTTGAGGATGCGTTTGAATTTGATGAGACGAAAGATCAAGTGGCGGCGATTGCGGATTTGAAGCGCGATATGGAGCGGCCGATTCCGATGGATCGCTTGCTGTGCGGCGATGTGGGATACGGAAAGACGGAAGTGGCCATGCGCGCGGCGTTCAAAGCCATGATGGACGGCAAGCAGGTGGCAATTCTTGCGCCGACCACCGTACTGGTGTTCCAGCATTACGAGACATTGAAGCGAAGATTCGCGGCATTCCCGACGGACATTCAAATGTTGAGCCGGTTCCGTACGGCGGCGGAGCAAAAAGTATCGATTGCGGCAATTGAATCGGGCAAAGCGGATTTAATTGTCGGAACGCACCGGCTGCTTTCCAAGGATATTAAATTTAAAGACTTGGGTTTGCTGATTGTAGATGAAGAGCAGCGATTTGGAGTGGCGCACAAAGAGCGCTTGAAGGAATTGCGGAAGGATGTGCACGTGCTAAGTCTTTCGGCCACGCCGATTCCGCGGACGCTGCACATGTCATTGATGGGCGTGCGCGATTTGAGCGTGATAGAAACGCCGCCGAAGGACCGGCTGGCGATTCAGACGGTGGTCGCTCCATTTGAAGAGGGAATGGTGCGGCGCGCGATTGACGAGGAGCTGGGGCGGAATGGACAGGTATATTTCATTCACAATCGAGTGGAGGCCATTTATTCCATCGCGGAATTGATTCAGAGGTTGGTGCCGAAGGCGCGCGTGGTGGTCGGTCACGGGCAGATGGGCGAGCGCGAGCTGGAATCGGTGATGCTGAAGTTCATGCACGACGAAGCGAACGTGCTGGTTTCGACGACCATCGTGGAAAATGGAATGGATATTCCGCGCGCGAATACGATCATCATCAACCGCGCGGATAAGTTGGGGCTTTCGGAGCTTTATCAGTTGCGCGGAAGAGTGGGTCGCTCGAATCAACGGGCATATGCGTACTTACTGGTGCCGCAGGATACGACGCTGACTCCGCTGGCGCGGCGCAGACTTTCGGCGCTGAAGGAATTCAGCGAGTTGGGCGCGGGATTCCGAATTGCCGCGCTGGATTTAGAATTGCGCGGCGCGGGGAATTTGCTGGGGCGTCAGCAGCACGGACACATTAACGCGGTGGGATTTGACCTGTATAACAAGATGCTGGAGCGGTCAGTGGCGGAGCTGAAGGGCGAAACCGCGGCTCCGGAGTTGAGGGTCACAATCAACCTTGGAGTCGATGTACGCATCCCACCTGAATACATCCCGAGCGAGAATCTGCGTTTGCGGACATACAAGCGAATCGCGGAGATGCCGGACGAAAGCCAGCACGAGGAAATATTGAAGGAGTTGGAAGACCGGTTCGGGCCTCCGCCGCAGGCGATTCATAATTTGCTGGACTATGCGTTGCTGAAGGCGCTGGCGGAGAGGCTGCTGGTGGCGTCGATTGACCGAAGAGGATCGCAGGTGGCGATAAAGTTCCATCATGAAACGCCGGTGAAGCCGGAACGCCTGGTGGGGCTGATTCATGAACGGCGCGGGCTGCGGCTGGATCCGACCGGGACTCTGGCGATGGAAATCGAAAAAGTGCGGTTCCCGCTGACGCAGGAAGTACGGAATCTGTTGCTACAACTACATACGTAGAGATAAGATAGTGCGGGGGATACTCATGAAATTGCGATGGTTCGCGACGGGTGTGATATTGGCGGCTGGAGTGGTTTCCGCCCAGACCCAAAAGACGCCTCCAACGAAAAACACGACTCCGCCGGCGCAAGCGCCAGCGGGAACGAGCGCGACGAAACCCGCAAGTGCGGCAGCGGCTGCGAGTGCGCCTACGGACCGACCAGCGAACGCTGTGGAAGAGATCGCGGCGCGCGTCAACGGCGAAGTTGTCACCAGCGTGGACCTTCAGCGCGCACAGAATCGGGACATGCAGGATGCCCGGGATGAATGCGAGCAGAAGAAGTGCCCGCCTGACGAACTTCAGAAAGTTATCGATGGAGTGAAAGCGGACGCGCTGCGAGGTTTGATTGACACGAAATTATTAGTGCAACGCGCCAAAGATTTGGACATCAACGCAGAGGCGGAACTGGTCAGGCAGTTGGACGAGACGCGTATCGAGAATAAGTTGGATTCGATGGAGGCGTTGCAGAAGGCCGTGGAAGGCGAAGGGATGGATTGGGAAGACTACAAGGACAGCGTGCGGAATCAATTTCTGGCGCAGGACGTGATTTATCGCGAAGTGGGTTCAAAGGTCACCAATTCGATCGATCAGGGCCAGGTAAAAAAATATTACGACGAGCACAAAGAGGAATTTGTTTTGCCGGAAACGGTGAGGATTCGGGAAATTCTGATTTCAACCACCGGGAAACCGGAATCTGAGTGGCCGGCTTTGCAGAAGAAGGCCGAACAACTGCGCGATCGCGTTACAAAAAATGGCGAAGATTTTGGAGAGCTGGCGAAGCATTTTTCTGATGGCAGCACCAAAGCGCAGGGCGGGGAGCTTGGCGCATTTGAGCGGGGTAAACTGGATCCGAAGATCGAAGTCGAAGTGTTCAAGCTGAACAAGAACGAAATGACGCCGGCGATTCAGACGGGCAATGGATTTATGATTCTTCAAGTGGAGCAGCGCTACGAATCCGGTGTTCAGCCCATGGACAAAGTTGAGAATGAAGTAATGAACCGCATTGCCTCCACGCAAATGCCGGATAAACTGCGGGCTTACTTGAGCCAGCTGCGGAAGGACAGTTTTGTGGAAGTGCGGCCGCCGTATGTGGATACCGGCGCGACGGGCAACAGCGACGCTTCCATTTCAGAAGCGAAGAATCCGCTGGACGAGCCTATTGGGAAATTGCAGCGAGGGCCGAAGAAGCACAAGAAATTTTTCATATTCTAGAACGCGTAAATTTTAAACTACGAAATCCGTCCCAACAATATGAAGTCACGACGAAACATATGAAACCCGCATACGTCGCGGATTTAGCCGCCGATCAAACCGTAACTACATTTTTCCTCGTAACCGAAAAGGAAGTCCGCTCCACGCAGAATGGGAAGGCTTATCTGCGTCTGGAACTGGGCGACAGAACCGGCACGGTGGAAGCGCGCATGTGGGACCATTTTGAGGATTCCGCGGCGATGATTGCGCGCGATGATTTTGTGAAGATCCAGGGACGCGTGGAGATTTATCGCGGCAAGAAACAGGTGATGCTGGATCGTCTGCGGAAGGCTGACGCGGCGGAAGTGGACGCTGAAGATTTCTACGCGCACACCGCGGAAAATGTGGATCAGCTTTGGGCGCGGTTAAGGGAACTTGCTGAAAGCGTGCAGAACCCGTGGCTGCAGCAACTGCTGCTGGCGGTGCTGGATGACGCCGATATCGCTCCGCGCATGCGGCGCGCGCCGGCGGCGAAGACGATGCATCACGCTTTCTTGGGTGGATTGCTGGAGCACGTCATCAGTTTATGCGAGCTTTGTGACGTGGTGGCGGCGCGATATTCGGACACGAATCGCGATTTGCTGATGACCGGCGGAATTTTGCACGACATCGGCAAAGTATATGAACTTTCTTACGAGCGATCCCTGGGTTACACCACCGAAGGGCAATTGCTTGGGCACATTGTGATCGCCGTGGAATTGATCGGACGAAAAGTGAGCGCGATACCGGGATTTCCGGAAGAGCTTGCGGTGCTGGTGAAGCACATGATTCTGAGTCATCACGGACAATACGATTTTGGTTCGCCGAAACTGCCCATGTTTCGCGAAGCGGTGATGCTGCATTATCTGGATGATTTGGATTCCAAGATGGGCGCGATGCGCGCGCTTTATGCGTCGGATAAAGGCGATCCGGAATGGACCGAGCGCGGCGGTGCGTTGGAGCGGCGATTGCTGCGCGTAGATAAATATTTGGCGAACGACGGCGCGGTGGCTGCGGCTGTGCCCGAGCAATTGAAGCTGGATGATTCTGCGGCAACGCCGAAATCGGCGGCGAAGAAGGCTCCCTGATGGCGACGGCTGCACAGGCGACTACGAATGGAGAACGACGGCGATCGATTCTGGATTTGGCGCCGTTTGAATTGGACTGCATGAACGCGCTGTGGCCGCTGGGCGAAGCGACGGTGAAGCAAGTGCAGGAATCGCTGATGGCGCGGCGTCCGCGCGCGTATACAACGATCATGACCATTCTGGACCGGCTGGCGCAAAAGGGAATCGTGTCGCGAAGGAAAGTTGGCAGGGCATATTTGTATCGCGCGAGTTTGCAAGTTTCGGAAGCACAGCAGAGCGCGGTGCAACATTTAGTGGCTGGATTTTTTGGCGGATCGCGCGAGGCGCTCGCGGCTCATTTGAATGGTGCGCAGGTGCCGCTGCCTGCGCGGGCTGTTCGAGTGGAGCGTGCGGTTCCGGTGGGAGCCGTAAAACCGAATGACGCGCCGCCGGTTGCGGCAGTTGAAACCAAAACCACGGCGGCGCAGTCCAATGCGGAAAGTGAATTGGATCGGACACTGCTGTAAGTCTGTAGATCGGCCCTTGTAAGAAATTTTGCGTCAATTGAAGTGTGTTCAGTTGCTTGGGAATAATTTTTGAAAGGTGAAGCGAGAATTGATTCCGGCAATTCCAACCAGCTATGCGGTGCGCGACCGGGTAATTCGTCCGGCCACTGTGCTTGCGCCGATGGCCGGAGTGACCGACACCGTATTCCGCCGGGTAATCCGCGCGCAGGGCGGCTGCGGATTGCTGATGACGGAATTCACCAGCTCGGAAGGAATTGCGCGCGAGGCTGCGCGGATTCTTAAGTATTATCTTTATTTTCAGGAAGACGAGCGGCCCATTGCCGCTCAACTTTTCGGCGCAAATCCTGCGATCATGGCGGACGCGGCGAAAGTTGTGGAGGAATTGGGGTTCGATTTCGTGGACATTAATTTGGGATGTCCGGCGAAGAAAGTCGTGAAGTGCGGCGGCTCGGGGTTATTGCGCGATCTGAATAATTTGGAAGCGCTGCTGAAAACCGTGCGCGCGGCAGTGCGCATCCCGCTGACGATTAAAATTCGCGCCGGGTGGGACGATAAGAGCATCGTTGCGGTGGAAGTGGCGCGGATGGCGGAGCAAGTTGGCATTGAAGCGATTGCGGTGCATCCGCGGACTCGCTTACAGGGATATTCCGGCAGCGCCGACTGGAATATTATTCGCGCGGTGCGTGACGCCGTGAAGATTCCGGTGATCGGAAACGGGGATATTCAAACGCCGGAAGATGCGATGCGAATGTTTGCGGAAACCGGATGCAGCGCGGTGATGATTGGGCGGGCGGCCTCGACGAATCCGTGGATATTCCGACAGATTACGGAGTTTGCGGAGACGGGAACCTATATTCAACCGACGGAAAGCGACCGCTACCGGCTGATGACCGGATATTTTCGCAATTTAATTTCGGCGGAGCTTCCCGATGCGATCGGACGCATGAAACAGTTTGGAAGTTCGTTCACGCATACCGTTCGCAATGGCAGCGAACTGCGGCGGCAAATTCATCTAGCGCACACGGCGAATGAGGTGATGGATCGCGTGGAAGAATTTTTCGCGCCGATCGCGACGGCGGCGGAGGCGCGATGAGCGGATCGGCTTCCGTTGCAACGCCGGAGCGACGGCGAGAGCGGCGCATTGACATTCGGTTGCCGGTACACGTGCGCGGAATCGATGTGGAAGGCGTCGAGTTTGAAGAACGCACCAGCAGCGAGAATATTTGCCGCGGCGGCGTGGCGTTTGTTACACGTCGAAGAATTGGACACGGCACGAGCCTGGAGATTCGCATTCCACTTCCCGCGTCGGCGGGCGCGGTCGAGGATGAATTCTCAACCGTGGGGCGCGTAGTGCACGTGAAGAATGCGGAGGCCGACGCGGGCCTATATATCGGAGTTGAATTTACAGGGCCGAGATTCCGCAGGATTTTCCAGTCGGAAGCTACGCACTGACGCCTTCACGATTGCCTACTCTTGATTGGGAAAATCGCCGTCTTGCAGTAACAGCTTATAAGCTTCGCGCCGGGCGATGCCAAATTCACGCGCGGCTTGTTTCAGGGCTGCCTTTCGGTCGAGCGTGCTTTCGCGAATTAATTGTTCAACTCGCTGGCGAAGCGTGAGTTCTCTTGGATGCGCGGCGGGATCGTGCTTATCGGGCGGACCGACGACCAGCGTGATCTCTCCTTTTACCAACGTGGATTTTAATTTCCTGGCGAGATCGCTGAGCGTTCCGCGGACGAATTCTTCGTGAAGCTTGGTGAGTTCGCGCGCCAAGACTGCCTGTCGCTGGCCGAGAATTTCTGCGGCGTCACCGAGCATTTTCGCGATACGGTGCGGAGCCTCGAAGAAAACTAGGGTGGCGGGATTGTTCGTAAGTTCCGCGAGGGCGCGGCGTCGTTCGCCTTGACGCGCGGGCAGGAAGCCGACGAAGAGCACGCGCTCGGCGGAGATTCCGGACGCAGCGAGCGCCGCTAAGGCGGCGGAGGCGCCGGGAATCGGGATCACAGGAATATTATTTTCGGCGCAGAGAGCGACAAGTCGATGGCCGGGATCGGAAACGATGGGCGTGCCAGCGTCGGTAACGAGCGCGACGTTTGCGCCGGTTAACAATTCGGAGACGAGTTCCGGCGCGCGGGTGTTTTCGTTGTGTTCGTGATAGGTCGCCAGGCGTTTGTGAATGCCGTAGTGGTTCAATAATTTTTGCGTGTGGCGAGTATCCTCGCAGGCGATGGCGTCCACTTCTTTCAGGATACGAATGGCGCGGAGAGTGATGTCCTCCAGATTTCCGATGGGAGTGGAGACGAGATAGAGCCGGCCTGGTTTATTTTCGGAAGAGTGCGTCATGTTGACGAAGGCGAGTCTAACACGGCGAATGGCGCGCGTTCGCGGCTGACGTGCTAGAATTGGTTACCACCGCTAAGCAAAAGGGGTTTCGCGTGCCGTTATACGAATATCTGTGTGTCCGTTGCAAACATAAATTCGAGAGAATTGATAAGTTTACCGCGCGAAAAACGCGCAAGTGCCCGAAGTGTGGCGACAAAGCGCAGCGGCAACTTGCTGCGCCCGCGATTCAATTCAAGGGAGCGGGCTGGTACGTGACGGATTACGGCGGGAAGAGCTCGCCCGACCCGAAGGCGGAGAAATCTGCGAGTTCGTCTTCGTCGGATAAGAGCGAGAAAAGCGGCACGACGGAGAAATCCGAGAAGAAAGAAACCAAGGCTGAAAAGCCGGCGGCGAAGTCAAAAGAGAAATAGTTTAAGCGTTTGGAATTCGGCCGCGTTCTAGAGTTACAGTTTCAGAGATTTAAGGTAGGCACGAAATTCTTCGCCGAAATCCAGATTCTGCAACGCAATTTCCACGTTTGCTTTCAGGAAGCCAAGTTTATCGCCCGCGTCGAAAGTTTTTCCTTCACAGATTAATGCCATCAGGCCATGTTCCTGGGCGAGCAGGCGCAGCGCGTCAGTGAGTTGAATTTCTCCGCCGCGTCCGGGTTTGGTGCGATGCAGGCACGAAAATACTTCCGGAGGCAGAACGTATCGTCCCGTGACGGCCAGAGTTGATGGAGCTTCAGCGGGCTTGGGCTTTTCCACCAAGTCGCTGATATTCAAAACTTTTTCGCCCCACGGGGAAATGTTTGCTGCTTTTGCAGCGACAACTCCGTAGAGGTGCGTCTGATGCTTCGGAATGTCTTCAACTGCGATGGTTCCTTTGCCGGTCGCTTCGTAAACTTCAATTAATTGGCGCGTGGCGGGACGCGGATCCGCCGCGATCACGTCACCGAGCAGAACTGCGAAAGGTTCTCCGCCAACGAGATTTTCGGTGACCAGAACGGCGTGGCCCAGGCCGAGTGGTTCCTTCTGGCGCGTGTAGCTGACTTCGACCATGTCACCGATATCGCGAACCATCTGCGCCATTTTCGGCTGGCCTTTTTCTTCCAGGAAACGAATGAGCGACGGCGACGAATCGAAATGATCTTCGATGGCATTTTTTCCGCGGCCAGTGACGATGATGACGTGTTCAATTCCCGAGGCGACGCATTCTTCGACGGCGTATTGAATGAGCGGCTTGTCCACGACGGGCAGCATTTCTTTCGGCTGAGCTTTCGTGGCGGGAAGAAAACGCGTGCCCAGTCCCGCGGCGGGCAGGACTGCTTTGCGAACTCGCGGATAGCTTGGCATTCGGGCTGGCCTCAGTGAGTGAAGATGATAGTTTCAGCAAACTCGACTTAAGGTACGTGTGGTACGAAGGAGTGTCAACTTTTCTGCGGCTGCGGTGTGCTTTTTCGTAATCGGCGCAGCATTTGCTGAACTTGGGCTGGTGACATCATGCCGCGTTCCGTAAGGATTTGAATTCCCGGCGAGAACGGTACCAATTCGTGGACTTGATCTTTCAGCGCGACGCCGCTTGGCGGACTATTCCAGAAACGCCAATTGGGTTTGACCTCACCCAGCGAAGGATGAAATGGCGGCGCGCATGGCCAAAATTTCAGTGTGTCTGAGAGCACCCAAACTTTTGCGCCATGCG
>Ga0210410_10003165_pt1 | contig 14657 bp, 13 predicted proteins | sample IncBWC4MmetaG_FD_161058 | JGI IMG/M metagenome (GOLD analysis project Ga0210410, IMG submission 161058) | Forest soil microbial communities from Barre Woods Harvard Forest LTER site, Petersham, Massachusetts, United States - Inc-BW-C-4-M | ecosystem: Environmental > Terrestrial > Soil >... | reverse complement strand
GGCGCCGTCGAACGACTGGGCCTCGGCTACGATGTCGTCAGTCACCTCAACCCGCGTATCATCTATGCGCAAGTCAAGGGCTTCGGTACCGGCAGCCCGTATGAAGGCGGCCTGTGCTTTGACCCGATCGCCCAGGCTTGCGGCGGTGCGATGAGCATCACCGGCGAACGTGACGGCAAGCCGATCAAGCCTGGACCCACGATCGGCGACACCGGGACCGGCATGCTGCTCGCATTCAGCATCGTCAGCGCGCTCTTCCAGCGGATGCAGACCGGCAAAGGAAGACGACTTCAAGCGGCGATGCAGGATTCGGTCATGCATTACAGTCGCGGAATGTTCATCAGCCAGGCGCGGCTCGGCACGGCGGCGCCGCGGCGTCCGGCCGGCGGCAATGCACCTTCGGGCATTTATCCCTGCAAGCCCGGCGGGCCGAACGACTACGTTTATCTCCTGACCAGCCGTGCCAACCCCGAGCATTGGCCGCGCTTATTGAAACTAATCGGGCGCGAAGACCTGATCGGTGATCCGCGTTACGATACCGCTGCCGCCCGAGTTGAGAACGAGGCCGAGGTCGACGAGATCATTGCCGGTTGGACCCGCCAGCGCACTAAGCAGGACGCGATGGCGCAGATCAGCGGCGCCGGGGTACCGGCGGGTGCGGTGTTCGACTCAATGGAACTGACGAACGAACCGAGCTTCGCCGAGCGCGGCATCCTGCAGACCATGCACCACGGCGACTGGCGGATGACGATGCCGACCTGGCCGGTGCGCTTCGACGGCGCCCCGCCGCCGATCAAACCTGCGCCGCTACTGGGCGAACACACCGCCGAGGTATTGGACGAGTGGCTCGGACTAGACGCTGCGGAGGTCGACGCGCTCCGTCAGCAGGGGGTTGTTTAAGCCCGCGCTCCGAGTTCCCTCCCCTGGCAAGCTGGGCGGGGGAGGGATTCAGCCGATCACGTTGGAGACCGAAACTCCCGTATCGAGGGCCGCCGTTGGCTCTCGGGCGGTCATCGGGCCAGCGGCTCGGCCGCCGAAGCGTTCGGCGAAAGCACGGGCCTGATCAGCGATCTTGAACTCGAGAGAAACGAGCACTCCATCATCAACGTCGCGGCACGAAAAGCTGGAAGGTTCAAAACGGTGCTGATCCAACCACACACGCATCGCACCCATCTCCCGCGGGAGGGCGCTCGCGCTGAGGCGGAGTTCTACGGCGCTCATATTCGGTCGCTCGGTTGTGAATCCGAGCCCTACCTATATCACTGCGCGTAGGCTAAGGCAGGCGGACTGCCTCGATCTCACATTTTTGTCACAACCTGCCGCGGGCTGGTTCGCGACGATAATGGTACTGGTAGAGTTCGGTCTTAAATCCTGTAGCGTCGTATAAGGCCCGCGCAGGCGTGTTATGCGCTTCCACTGCGAGGCAGGCGCCAATCTGCACCCTGCTCTTTCGCCCAAGCTGCCAATGCGGTGATGATCCGCCGGCCATAACCCCGCCTGCGGCGGCGGTTGTCCGTGATTACCGATTCATAGCAGAGCAAGCCATTGTGCAACGCACCATAGGCGACCGCAACTCCCTCCCCTTCATCGGACATGGCGGCAAAGGCGGCTGGCAAGGCAACCTGGCCGACAATTCGCCGATAGGTCGCCGCTTGCTCGCTCGAATGGTTCTGTAGCGACGCCATTGCGGCGAACCACTCCGGGTTCGGCTCGTCCTGCAGCCGCACATCTGGGTCTCGAGCCGTCTCGATATCTTCGATTGGACCGTAGAGCACGCAACTTTCGCCCTCTTCGGTATAGCCGGCTTCCGCGAGGCGTTCTTCGACCGATGGATCGAGCAGCGACAACACTCGGAAGATCGTCGGCAAACCCGATCTCCGATATAGCGCTTCACATGTCTGCAGATCGACGTGCGAGACCGGCCGCAGCGGGTTTGCCGAGTTGGCGCGCCGTGTCAAGCCTTCGCTGAAGCGCAGCAGCCAGCCATCGAGTAATACTTCCCGTAACGCCGGCCATGCATTGAGGCAGGCTTCCTCAACGCGCCACTCCAGTTCCAGGTCCGCCATCTAGGCGTAATGCTCCTTTGCGGCGACGTCGTAACCGTAGAGCCAAGCGACGCGGTGCGCCGTGCCGTCGGGGTAGAGCACGCGGCGCGCCAGGTATTCGACGTCGCGTCTCAACCGAGCCCAGCGCGACGGCAGGTGGTTGAGTTTGGCGCGCTCGCGCGAACCGAGGACGGCGCGTCTTGTGCGCGGGACCCGCAAGCCCTCATAGCGGCGCAATGCCTCATCAAGCTCACCCGGCAGGCGCGCGATCAGTTCTGCCAACACGCATCCATCCTCGATACCCATGGCTGCGCCTTGCGCCAAGAAGGGCAGCATCGCGTGCGCCGAGTCGCCAAGCAAGGTCACTCGCCCTTTCGTCCAAGTCGTCAACGGCTGGCGGTCGAAGAGACCCCATTTGAAATATCGGTCGCTGCATTCGAAGAGCCGTAGCAGCTTGTCGTTCCAGCGAGCATAGGTCGCCATCAACTCGTCGCGGTCGGCTTCGCGAATCCAGGATTCCTCGGTCCACTCGTCGGTGTCGTGGATCGCGACGAAGTTCACCATCTCGCCGCGCCGTACATAGTAATGGACGACATGCCCGTGCGGCCCCATCCAGTTCAGCGAACTCGGCTCGATCAGCCCCGGCGGGATCCGTTCGATGGGCACCAGCCCGCGCCAGCACATGCACCCGGTGAAACGAGGTTTATCGGCGCCGAACAGGCCGGTGCGGACGAGAGAGTGGATGCCGTCGGCGCCGACTACGATGTCGGCCTCGACCGCGCTGCCATCAGCGAAATGCGCCACTGCCGAAGTGTCGCCAGAATCGACTGCGACACAACGGGCGCCTCGCCGGACGACGCGGTCGGGCAGCGGTGCTGCGAGCACCGACAACAGATCGGCGCGATGGAATGAGCAGAGGGGCGCGCCGAACTGCTCCCGAAACACGCCTCTGATCGGCGCCCGGTAGATGACCCGGCCGCTTTTCCAGTTGCGCAACACCTGGCTTTCCGGCTCGAACGCAACGGCCATTGCGCTCTCTTCGAGACCCAATAATCGCAGCGCATTCATTGCGTTCGGGGTCATCTGCACCCCGGCGCCAATCTCAGAAAGCTCGGGTGCCTGCTCGTAAACCCCCACGTCGACACCGCGTCGGTGGAGGGCAACCGCGGCGGCAAGCCCGGCAATGCCGCCCCCGATGACGACAATCCGCGGCGTGCGGGCCATCACTCAGCGCCACGCAAGAGCCGCAGCTCATAGTGGATGCTTCGCGGCTGTCTCGAGAGACGCACGGAGCTGGCCAAATCTATTCCTGAGGATAGCGCCAGACATTGGCAGGCTGAGCGGCGGTTTCGTCGATTGTCCATTGCGGCAGAGAGAGACCGGGGGTTACGTCGCTGAATACCATGCGCACTCTCGTTCCGATACCGACACGGCTCACTTGGTCTGCCGGCGCGAGCTGGCCGTCGGGGGTGCATAAGTTGCCGACGACGCGCAACGCTTCATCGGGGGTCGGCTCGCCCTTCTGCGTGTCGAGATCGACGAGCAGGATCAGATAGGGCGTATGCCCGCGGAAGGCTGGCTGAATCGCGTGATGCACCTCGCTGTAGGAATGCACAGCCCCCTTGCCTTCGACTTTTTTCCACGTCGATTCGAGAGTTGCGCACCATGGGCAGGCGGTGGTTGGCGGGTAGCGCAGCCTACCGCATTGCGCGCAGGCCTGCAGATGAAAGTCGCGCTCTGCGCAATGGCGGAAATATTCGAGGTTCTCGACGTCGAGATCGTCGACAGTGAGCCCCATGCCCAGATATTCGCCGCGAATAGCCATTATCTTTCTCCTTCTCAGCCGCGCCGCATGACCATCGACGAGGCGGTCGACGGGTTGGCCCAGCCGAGATTGGCGCTGACCTCGACATTCTTCACCTGCCGACAGCCACCCTCGCGGTAATCATAAGTGTGCTGGCGTTTGCCATCGGCGCCGATCGGGCAGGAATCATCGGCGTCGTGGCGCAGTTGTCGGGTGTTCTCGATGACCATGTTCATGCCGTGCGTGTAGCCCTCGCAGAGATGGCCGCCGCTGGTGTTGTTCGGCCGCAGGCCGCCGAGCCGGATCGCGCCGCTGCTGACGTATTCGCCGCCTTCGCCTTTTTTGCAAAAGCCGTAATCCTCGAGCTGCAGCATCGTCGTAAACGTGAAGGCGTCGTAGGAACCCGTGATGTCGATGTCCTCCGGCCCCACTCCGGCATTGGGCCATAGGATCTGCCGCGCGTAGTAGCCGGCGACGGTCGAGATCGGCCCGTGCTGGTAATGCATGTCGAGGCGCGGTTTGTTGCAGCGGCCGACGACGCCGCGGATCAACACCAGCGGGTGCTTGCAGTCGCGCGCCCGCTCGGCAGAGGTCACGATGATTGCGGTCGCATTGTCGGTCTCGACGCAGCAATCCAGCAAATGCAGCGGCTTGCAGATGATCCGGCTGTTCAGCACGTCCTCGATCGTGAAGCGCTTCTTGTAATAGGCCTTCGGGTTATTGGAGGCGTGGTGGCTGTGCGCCACTTTGACCGCGGCCACCTGCTCGGGCTTGGTGCCGTAATCGTACATGTGCCGCATGAAGGTCGGCGCGAAACTCTGCCCGGCGCTCTGCCAGCCATAGGCCCGGTTGTGCAGCATGTCGCCGGCGACTGGGGCAGCGGAGCGCGCACCCGTGCCGCCGATGCGCACCTGCGAGTAACCGTTCATCGACCGGAAGATCGCCACGACCTTGCAGCAACCCGCCTCGATCAGGCCGATCGCGATGCCGACCAGCGCCTCGGTCGACGAGCCGCCGCCGAACACATCCATATAGAAATTAAGGCGGAGACCGAGATCACCCGAGATGAAGGTCCCCGAGGTCGAGTCGCCGCCTTGGTAAGACAGCATGCCGTCGACGTCACTCGCCTTCAGCCCGGCGTCGAGGATCGCGTTGCGCACCGCCCAGGTTCCGAGGGCCCGCGTGGTCTTGCCTGAGCCCCGCGTGTAGGTCGTCTCGCCCACACCGACGATCGCATATTTGTCGCGCAGGTATTTGGGGGTGGTGGCGTCCACCTCTTTCGGCAGCGGCATTTTTCTGCTCCTTGATCAGATGGCGAGCCGGTAAGCCTTTGTCGCGGCACCGCTGAACAGCGCTTTTTTCTCGTCGGCCGAGCAGCCGGCGGCAATCCGTTTGAAGGCGTTCCACATCACCGGATAGCTGCACATCCCCTTGTCGACCGGGAAATTGCTTTCAAACATCGAGCGCTGTGGGCCGAAGGCGGTGACGCAGGTCTCGATATACGGGCGCCAGGCCTTCTCGAGGTCTTGCGATGAGGGCGGATCGTCGTTTTCGAAGAAGGTGAAACCGGTCAGCTTCATGGCGAGCCCGCCGAGCTTGACATAAGTATTGGGGAAGCTCGCCACTTGCCGAATTCCGTCGCGCCATTCGGCAAAGCCTTCCTCTCGCTTGCCTGCATAGGGACCAATCGCCAGCGGCCCGCCGACGTGGTTGAGGACGATCGTCGCCTGCGGAAAGGCGCGCGCCAGATCGGCGACATCGCCCAGCTGGGTATGGAACAGCCAAGTGTCGAAGCTGAGACCGAGCGCCGCCAGCCCGGCAAAGCCCTCGCGGAAGGTGCGGTCGCGGTAGAGGCCCTCGGGTGCCCCCGAGCAATAGATCTGGAGGCTCGGATCCGCGTGCCATGTCGCGCCGTTGCGGATACCCTTGAAGCGCCCACTCGATATCGTGATGTGCTGCTCAAGGATGCCTTTCGCGCGGCTGCCGATCCGCAAATCGACATTGCCGATGATCCCGGCAACACAGCGTCCCGGCCCGTATTTTCCCGATGCGCTCATTGCCGCGATGCCGTTGACGAACTCGGTCTCGCCGAGTGACTTCAGCTCTTGCGGCCCGTCGGCCCGGTACATCTCGCGGCATTCCTCGAAACAGGTCGCGACGATATTGTGGCCGCTGCCGACATCGGCCAGCAAATCCTCGAACAGGTAGCGGTTGCCGGGCCGATCCCACATGTGATGGTGCGGATCGACGATCGGCAGATCGGGCTCGATGATCTCTTCGCGGCGCTTGTCAAGCCAGTCCTGCCGGATCGGGGCATGACGGCTCGGCGGGATGGCGGATTGGGGCATGGCTCGGTTCCTCCCGGGTTTGCTGTACGACTCTATAAACTCTGCTCCGGGACGACGGTTAATGCCACGGTTTTCGACGAGGCAGCGCGGCGGACTGGCTCCCGTCGATAGGCGAGAGTCCCGCCAAAGCGCTGCTGAACAATGATCCGATTGGCTAGTCCCCCTATCAGCCCTTGGAGGACTCGCCCAGCTCTGCCTGGCGGTAGGCGAATTCTGCTTCCGAGTGTTTCCCGCCGGCTTCCAGTGCATGGCCGAGCTGACGCCAGGTTGCCGATGCATCGGGGTCCGGTGCAAGCGCATCAATGTAGAACCGCGCCGCCCGCTCCCACTGCCCGGCGTCCCGCGCGCGGTCAGCCTGATAGATTGCCGCCACCCCATTCGGCCGGCCACCGGCGCAGATGAACCGACGGAGCCTCCGCAATCCCCGTCTTTTGCCCGATCGCGGCGTCTGAGCAATCCGCTCGGCACCTGCGATGACCGCCGCGTCGAACCAACGGGCGCTCTCCTCGGCGAATTGGTCGCGTTCGGCGGTCCGTCGGGAAAGCTCGTCGCGGAGAGCCGCAATGGGGTCGCGAAGCGGGTCCGGGCCGCCGGCGAGATCCCAATCGGGCTTTTTTATCTTCTGAACGACGAGTTCAATTTCGTAACCGCCCCCCGAATGTGCTTGGGGACCGGTTTCATAGGTGTAATTGTCGTCGTTGTCGCGCAAGTGCCGAACCCGGTAAGTATTCGGCTCGAGCGATTCCTCGAACTCCTGGAGCAAAGATGCCGGCGTGTAGAACCGCTTATGATCAGCATTCCACAAAGACGGCAAGGTCGTCTTCTTTTCATAGAGAAATTGGTGCGGGACCACGCACACGATAAAGCCCCCGGTTCGCAAGACCCGGTGCCAATCGCGGATTGTGCTGCGGTAATCGGCAGCGTGTTCGAGCATGTGGCTTGAGTAGACACTGTCGATACTCTGATCCGCGAACGGTAAACGTTTGCCATCATATCCGGGAAAGTCCAGGTCCACGCCGATCGCATGCGGCAATATCGGGACGGCGTCGTCGTAGCCGCCGCGATAACCGACATCGATCGTGACATCGCCCGCCATATAGGCGGCGAAGAACCCGTTTCTCAGCTTCTCCTTGAAGCTGCGGCCGGCCTCGCCCCGAACCGGCCAATCGTCGGGCACCTGATACTTGCCCAGCCTGACGGTCGACCGAGAAGCGGCTTCGTCAAAACTCATTACCGAACTTCGCCATGGAGAGTCCGCGATGCGGCTCGCCCGAGAGAATGCCGATGGCTTGATCGGCGATGGTTTCGGGCACGATCTGCTTCATGCACAGATGATCGTTCGGGCATTCCTCCAGCTTGTCGTAGCCGCACGGCGAACACGGGACTAACGCCATGACGGCATGAACATCATCGCCGCGCGGTCCCCATTCCTGCGGTTGATGACTGGCGGAATAGATTGCCAGCGTCGGCCTGCCGCAGGCCGCCGCAAGGTGCGCGACGCCGGAATTATTGGCAATCACCAGATCGGCGGCTCGGACGATTTCGGCGGTTTCAAACCAGTCGCTCTGGCCGGCGAGGTTGAGAATGCGCCGATCTCGACCGTTCGCCTCGACAATCCACTCGAGCTGGTCGCGCTGCGCTCCGGACCCGACGAGAACCACATAACAGGCCGTCCTTTCGAGCAGCAAAGCGACGAGCCGTGCATAATTCGCTAACCCCCAGTCGCGGAGTAGCGAATTGCTGACCGGTGAAATGACGATTTGCTTTGCCGAACCCGCCGAGGCCGAAATTCCTGCAAAATCGAATGATCGTGGGGTTGGAGCGAACAGCTCGCCGCGGTGGGGTCTGATTGTCCGCTGCCTAATCAACTCGACGAGCAGCGAGAGTTGCTCGCCGATATGCAGCTCGGCGCGCTTGAACCGCGCGGCAGTCACGTCGAGCGGCTCGATCTGCACCCCAAAAAAGAGCAAACGGCAGCGAATGGGACGCCCCCGCGCATGAATGCGGAACTCGTAAAGCGCACTCGGGTCGTCATTAACGAATTCGAGAATGGCGCCGCGCGGCTCGCCGCTATGCGACCACGAGACTGGTCCTGTCGCGATCGTCTCCGAACCCGCATCGCGGGTCACGTCGATCACTACTCTTACCCGCGAAAGGCGCGGGAACGCCCTCAGTAAGAGCAGTCCGACATGCGCTCGAAGTCGCCCTCGCGGCAGAAGGATGTACGGCCCGAAAACGAGATGGGTGTTGGTAATCGAGAAATCGTTCTCGTGAAACAGCGGCATGCGCTTTGGCATGCGCGACTCGAAGCGGTCGGGCTTGATCGAGATCCATCGAGTTTCGCTCTCGCGTTGCTCGAATTGCGGGGGCAGCACGATATCCAGAAATGGATAGCGGGTTCGCCGGCCGATCCCGCAGCGCGTTGCGGCCTCGACGTGTTTGAGCAGAAAACGAGTGTCGTCATCGACGCGAAGATCGATCGCAATATCGAAGTTGCCGCGGCAGACTTCGCGGAAACGGCCCAATCCTTCGAACGGCTTCCCGCTCCAGAAAGCACCGTTCTCGGGGAAGAAATCATAAATGCGAATTTCGTCTGCGACGCCTAGCCGCCGCGCGAGCTCAGCATTCCACGATCCGCAAACCAAGGTTATGTGGGCCGCCGGAAAGGCTTGGCGCAGTCTTTTCAGAGCCGGCAGTCCGATCAGGAAGTCGCCGTAATGGTCGAGTTTCAAGACAAGCAGCCGGCGGCCGCGCCGCCCCTCGAACGCGAAATGGTAGACCGCAACGGGTCCCCGAGGTCCGGCGATCACTTCGGCCGAATAATTGCCGGCTCTTGGGGGCGGGAAGTCGGGGGAGCTTGCGGCTTGTGACATCATTGCGACCGGGGTCGACCGTGTTATGGCTCATCTCCGCGGAGCGGGTAAATGCCAGCCTGCAATTCCCGCATGCGGACGACGCTTCACTGTGGCTAAATACCAAATCGCCGTCGGCCGGGGAGTGCCTTCATGCCGAAAGTCCAACCGCACTGTCTCTCCGCCACCACCGTGGTTCGCCTTATCGAAGACGGCGAGTTGACGGCCGAGGCTGTTGTCGGGAGTTGCCTCGAGCGGATTGCTGAACGCGAGCCGGCGGTCCGCGCCTGGAGCCACGTTGCCGGGGAGGCGGCCTTGGCAAAGGCGCGTGAGCTCGATCGGGAGGGGCGCAAGACCCTTCTCCGCGGCGTGCCGTTCGGCATCAAGGACATCTTCGACACCACCGATATGCCGACGACCTACGGTTCGCCGATTTATGTCGGCTGCCGCCCCGCCAATGACGCCAGCGCCGCGGCATTGCCGCGCGCGGCCGGCGGCATCCTCCTCGGCAAGACAGTCACGACCGAATTCGCCAACCGTCAGCCCGGCCCGACGACGAACCCGCACGATCCCGATTTTACCCCCGGGGGCTCGTCGAGCGGTTCGGCGGCGGCGGTTGCCGACTACATGGTGCCGCTCGCCATCGGCACGCAAACCGGCGGCTCGGTTATCCGGCCGGCGGCCTATTGCGGGGTCGTCGGTTTCAAGCCGAGCTTCGGGCTGTTCCCGCCGGCTGGCATGCGGATCAACACCGAGGCCCTGGACACCGTCGGCATGATGGCGCGCTCGGTCGGCGACATCGCGCTGTTCCGCGCGGCGATGATGGCGATCCCCTATGCAGCGCCGGCGATCCCGCAGACCGCACCGCGGCTCGGCCTGTGCCGCGGTCCGCACTGGAACGACGCGCGGCCTGAAGGCAGAGCCGTGCTCGAAGCGGCGGCGGAGCGCCTCGTTGCTGCGGGCGCCGCCGTCGCCGAGACCGAGCTGCCGCCGGAATGCGCCGAAGCAGACGAGTGGCAACGCATCCTCGGGTCGTTCGAGGGCTTGCGCAACCACATGCCCGAACTCTACCGCCACGAGGCCCTGCTGAGCCCGCGGCTGCGCGACGAAAAAATCGCGGTTGGCCGCGAGCTGACGCTCGAAGCCTTCCGAACCGCTTGCCGCGGCGCCGAAAAGGCTCGGCGAGCCGCGCAAGACTGGGCGTCGGGTTTCGATGCCATCCTGGTCCTGCCGGCACCCGGCCAGGCCCCGCGCGGGCTCGCCGATACCGGCTCGGCGGTTTTCAACGCGCTGTGGACGCAGCTCTACATGCCATGCCTGACCTTGCCGGCCGGAAGCGGCCCCGATGGGCTTCCGGTTGGGGTTCAATTGGTCGCGCGGCGGCATGCGGACGAGCCTCTGCTCCAGGTCGCGCTCTGGGTCGAACAGTGCCTCGGCGAGGGAGAACGGCGATGAACGGTCCCGAGCGCCTGACCGCCTCAGAGGCGGTCGCCCAGCTGACGTCCGGCACCCTGACCGCCGAGGAATTGACTCGCGCCTGCCTGGAACAGGCTCGCGCCGGCGCCGAGATCAAGGCCTGGGCGTGGCTGGATCCGGAACAGGCGATCGCCCAGGCGCGGGCGGTCGACCGCGCCAGGCGCAAAGGCCGGCTGGCCGGCGTCCCGGTCGGAATCAAGGACATCATCGACACGGTCGATATGCCGACCGGGCACGGCTCGCCGATCTACCCCCGCAACCGGCCTTTTGCCGATGCGGCCTGTGTCGCACTGATCCGCGCGGCCTCCGGCGTCATCCTAGGCAAGACTGTGACGACCGAGTTCGCCAACCGCTACCCGGGACCGACCCTGCATCCGCACAATGCCGACCACACCCCCGGCGGCTCGTCGAGCGGCTCGGCCGCGGCAGTGGCCGATTTCCAGGTCCCGCTGGCGCTCGGCACTCAGACAGGCGGGTCGGTGATCCGCCCGGCCGCGTTCTGCGGCGTCATCGGCTACAAGCCAAGCTTTGGCGAGTTCAGCCGGGTCGGCGTCAAGATGCAGTGCCACAATCTCGACACCTTAGGGATCATCTGCCGCAGCCTCGAAGACGTCGCCCTGCTGCGCGGCGCGCTGCTGGCTCAGGAGCCGCACAAGGTCGATCGCCGGTCCGGCGCGCCGCGGATCGGCTTTTGCCGCACTCCGGCCTGGGAGCACGCAGACCGGGATACCCACGCCTTGCTCGAGCACACCGTTGCGTTAGTGGGCAGAGCGGGAGCCACGGTGCGCGAGGTGACGCTGACTCCGGCGGACATCGTCGACCACCACCGCCGCATCTTCGAGTTCGAGGCGGCGCGGAATTACGCCTATGAATACGAAGTACATCGCGAGAAACTGAGCCCCGCTTTGCGCGACGGGCTGCTCGCGCCCGGCCGCGCGCTGCCGCTTGCCGCGTATATCGAGGCGATCGAGACGGCGGAGGCGTTTCGCCGCAACCTCGACGAGGTGTTCGGGGAATTCGACGTGCTGCTCGCCCCGAGCGCCGTCGGCGAAGCTCCGAAAGGGCTCGGCTCGACCGGCGACCCGCGTTTCAATGCGATCTGGACCCTGGCCTGGACACCCTGCCTGACCCTGCCCGTCGGCAACGGCCGTAGCGGGTTGCCACTCGGCATCCAGCTGGTCGGTCAACGCTTCCACGACGAGGCTCTGCTCGACGCGGCGGCCTGGGTCGAAGCGCGGCTCCACTGAAGTTTTCACGAAACCACCCGAAAGGAGAAGGAACATGATCTACGAACTAAGGATCTATCACTGCATGCCCGGCCGCCTGCCCGACCTGTTGAAGCGGTTCGACACGATCACCTTGAAGCTCTGGGAAAAGCACCGCATCCAGCAGGCCGGGTTCTGGACCGTTGGGATCGGGTCGTCGAACCAGGACCTCTACTACATGCTCAAATGGGAGACCCTTGAAGAGCGCACCCAGAAATTCGGGGCATTTGGTGCCGATCCGGAATGGATCAGCGCGCGCGCCGAGACCGAGAAGAACGGCCCGATTATCGCCTCGATTACCAACATGATCCTGCAGCCCACCACCTTCTCATCGGTGAAGTGACGGAGACGCGACATGCTCTATGAATTGCGCATCTACCACTGCGTACCCGGCCGCCTGCCGGACCTGCTGAAGCGCTTCGACACGATTACATTGGGGATCTGGGAACGCCACGGCATTCAGCAGGCCGGGTTCTGGACCGTCGCCATCGGCGATTCGAACCAGGCTCTCTATTACTTCCTCAAATGGGAGTCGCTGGCCGACCGCGAAAAAAAATGGGCCGCCTTCCAGGCCGATCCGGAATGGAACACCAAGCGCGCCGAGACCGAGAAGAACGGCGCGATCGTCGCCCGCGTCGAGAACCACATCCTGCAGCCGACCAGTTTTTCGTCCGTTAAATGAAGTTTTCACCACGGAGCCACGGAGACCACGCGTTTCTCTGTGTCCTCCGTGTTTTCGTGGTGCTTATCCTTTAAATAACTTTTCGAACCCCGCCCAGCAGGCGTCGTAATCGCGCTGCAGGGCGGCGGTTTCGAGCGCGAAGCGGGTTGGGCGGATGACGAGACGCGTCTCGAACATGAAGGCGAGCGTGTCCTCGATCTTCTGCGGCGCCAGTTCGGCCGCGACGGCCTTTTCGAAGGTTGCGCGGTCGGGGCCGTGCGCGGACATGCAATTGTGCAGCGAGGCGCCGCCCGGCACGAAGCCTTCGGCCTTGGCGTCATAGACGCCGTGCACGAGACCCATGAATTCGTTCATGTAGTTGCGGTGGAACCACGGTGGCCGGAAGGTGTGTTCCGCAACCAGCCAGCGCGGCGGAAAGACCACGAAATCGCAATTGGCGGTGCCGCTCGCTTCGCTTGGCGAGGTCAGAACGGTGAAGATCGACGGGTCCGGGTGATCGAAGCTGACCGTCCCGATCGTGTTGAAGCGCGCCAGATCGTAGACGTAAGGGGCGTAATTGCCGTGCCAGGCAACGACGTCGAGCGGCGAGTGGTCGAGTTCGGTCACCCAGAAATTGCCCTCGAATTTGGCGACCACCTCACAGGGCTCGTCGCGGTCCTCGAAAGCAGCGACCGGCGAACGAAAATCGCGTGGATTGGCGAGGCCGTTGGCGCCGATCGGGCCCAATTCGGGCAACCGGAAGAGCGCGCCGTAATTCTCGCAGACATAGCCCCTTGCCCGGCCGTCCGGCAGATCGACACGAAACTTGATGCCGCGCGGGATCACGGCGACCTCGCCGGGTTTTGCCTCGACCACGCCTAACTCGGTCGCGAGCAGCAGCCGGCCTATCTGCGGCACGACCAACAGCTCGCCGTCGGCATCGTAGAAGACGCGGCGCTCCATCGGCTTGGTCGCGCGGTAGATGTGGACCACAACCCCGCATCGCGTGCTCGCATCTCCATTGCCGCCCATCGTGACCAAACCATCAATGAAATCGGCCGGCTCGTCCGGAAACGGCAGCGGGTTCCAGCGCAGCCGGTTCGGCGACGGCGCCACCTCGTCGAACGGCGCGCTGCGAACGAGCCGGTTGCCGATCTTGCGAAACGGCGGATGCATTGCAGAGGGCCGGATGCGGTAGAGCCAAGACCGCCGGTTCTCGGCGCGCGGTGCGGTGAACGGGGTGCCGGAGATCTGCTCGGTATAGAGACCGCGCGACGGCCGCTGCGGCGCGTTTTGGCCGACAGGAAGGGCCCCGGGCACGGCCTCGGTGGCGTGCTCGTTGCCAAAACCGCTGAGGTAGCGGAGCCCTTCTTCCTTCATGTTCTCTCCCGCGGAACGATCGAGTCAGTCGGTCGGCCCGATCAACTCTTGCCGATCGCGTCGAGCACGCTCGACGCCGTCAAAATCTGCGGCAGCATGACGGGTTCGCTCCCTCTGCCGGTGTAGAATAGATAGAGCGGGACGCCGCTGCGGCCGAATTGCTGCAGGAATTGGCTGATTTCCGGGTTCTGGCTGGTCCAGTCCCCCTTGAGCGGGACGATGCCGCGCTCGGCAAAGGCCTGGCGTACAGCATCGCTGTCGAGGGCGACCCGTTCATTGATCAGACAAGTGACGCACCAGGACGCGGTCAGGTTGACGAAGACCGGCTTGCCTGCGGCTTCCAGAGCAGCGAGCCTTTGCACCGTGAAAGGCTCGTAAGGCAATCGGTCTCGAAAGGCGGCGGATTTGGCCGGCAGAGCGCCCGTCATCGAAGCCGCGAGGAAGATCGCAGCGGCGGTCCCGGCGGCGGCAAGTCCCGTGCCGAGCCGCCGGCCGAGAGGCGCGGCGAACCGCGTCTGCCCATAGACCCACACCGCGAAAGCCACCAGCACCAGCCCGAACAACGCACCCAATCCATCGCCCGGCCCAACCTCCTGGATCAGCACCCAAAGGAGCCACGCGACAGTGCCATAGAGCGGGAAGGCGAGGAGCTGCTTGGCAACATCCATCCATGCTCCCGGTTTCGGCAGCAAGCGGTGCCAGCCCGGGCTCAGGGTTGCGACCAGATAAGGCGTGGCAAGGCCGAGGCCGAGTGCGAGAAAGATACCGAGCGCCACCGGTGCGGGCGCGACCAGTGCGAAACCCAACGCGGCGCCCATGAATGGGG
>Ga0210410_10003164_pt1 | contig 14657 bp, 13 predicted proteins | sample IncBWC4MmetaG_FD_161058 | JGI IMG/M metagenome (GOLD analysis project Ga0210410, IMG submission 161058) | Forest soil microbial communities from Barre Woods Harvard Forest LTER site, Petersham, Massachusetts, United States - Inc-BW-C-4-M | ecosystem: Environmental > Terrestrial > Soil >... | reverse complement strand
ATTGTAGAGAATGCTCTCCCTCCAGCCACCGCCGGATTTGGGTGTGAGCTTGAACAGAGTGCCGCAACTCGATGAATACTGACACGTCCCGCCCGAGGACGTTGTGCCGTACAAGATCCCGGCCCCATCAATGACCAGGCCGCCCGTTGGTTGTTCCCCGTCCGGGTGTTTAGAGTTATAGAGCCTGAACCTGTAGACCAGGTCGTATTGCCAGCCTCCGCCTTTGCGAATGAGTTTGAAAACCGTGCCGCCATCGTTCCCGCCGGCAATTGTAGTACCGAAGAGGTTACCGGCGCTGTCAAATACGACCGGCCCTCCCGGATCAACCCCGTTGTTCATGCTGCTGAATGAGTGAGGGAGGCTCTCGCTCCATTTTCCACCTCCCTTCGGTTTGAGTTCGAACACGGCTCCGCATCCGAGCGAGCAAGAGTTAATCCCGCCGCCTTGGTAGGTCGTTCCGAAGAGGTTCCCTGCTGAGTCGAATGTGACGCCAGCTTGAGGATTGAGCCCGTCACTCCCGGCCTTGAAATGGTAGAGAGCGCGTTCGGTCCAGCCATCGGATGCAGGGGTTAGTTCAAAAACGGCTCCCCATTCCTGTCCTGTACCTTGTTCCGTGACGCCGTAAAGATTTCCGGAGGCATCGATAGTGACACCGCCGACCGGGTAACGCCCATCCGAACCGCCCGAAAAAAGGTGGACGTTACTATATGTCCACTGGCCGCCGGAATGAGTCAGCTCGAAAACCCTGCCGCGGGGCCGTCCATCACCGATCGTAGTTCCGAAGAGATTGCCGACTGGGTCAATGAGCAGTTCGCCGCTGGGGTGCCCGCCGGCAAAGTCATAAAGGATGCTCTCAGTCCAACCGCCGGAATGGGGCGTCAATTCGAAGACAACGCCGCAAGTGTACAGGGGTTGATTGCGGCATTGTGCGGCACCTCCGACTTGGGTTACGCCGTAGAGGTTGCCTGAGGTATCCAGGATGAGTCCTGACACGGGGTTTCCGCCGTCAGCACTTCCCCCTCGAAAACTATGGATTACAGTTTCTGTCCAGCCAGCATTTGCTGGCGTCAACTCGAACACCGTGCCACAGCCCTGGCCATTGCAGCCTGATCCGCCGTGGAACTGCGTCGTTCCATAAAGATTTCCGGAGGAATCGAAGACCAAGCGGGAAGCGGGATAGGCGCCGTCGCTCCCGCCACGAAAACTGTAAACTGTGCTTATCTTGTACTTGCCTGTTGCGGTCAGCATCAACTCGAAGACCGCGCCATATCCCAAGCCACCATTGGAGGTTGTCCCATAGAGATTGCCTGCTCCGTCGAAGATCAGATCTGAGGGATAAAAGTCGTTATCGCCTCCGAATATGTGCAGCACGGTCTCGGTCCAGCCGCCACCGGACTTGGGTTTGAGCTCAAACGCAATGCCTGCGGCAGCGGGACCGCCGATGCGGGTTGTCCCGTACACGTTACCGTTGCCATCGACCGTCAGGCGCGATCGAGGGTTGTATCCGTCCTTTCCGAAATCGAAGCTGTGGAGCACCTTCTCTGGCAAGCTCGCGGATGAAAATGACTTGGAATTCGTTTTCTCGCGCGGAAGTCCGATTCCAACACTCTCTTGAGCCGGACCAGCTTGGGCAAGCATTGCTACGGAGAGGAACATCGAAAGGGGCGAGATCAAATCGACGTGCTTCACGGGTCCTCCAACTAAAGGGCGGGCGATAACCGAGTCGATTGTGAAGTTTAACCCTTACTTCGGCATGAGTGTAACTTAATTCTTAGAACGCGGAGGCGGCCCATCGGTACGGAATCGCCGCCCGTGGATGAGGCATGCGTCAACATCATCAGCGCTGACTGCGGTCAATTTCTACCTGATTGAGCCGCAAAAAACAAAACGTCCCAGACTCGTTGAGTCTTGGGACGAATCGTTTCGAACAGGTTCCTCCCCCGAGAAACTGTCCACAAGCAGAATAGCGTTTCAGCAGCGGGAGGGGAATGGCACGAACGGGCTATACGGGGGTTTCCTGGAGGGGTCGGCACAGGTTATCCGGCACATGAAAAATGCCCGTAATCTCAAGGGATTACGGGCATTTTCGTTTTACCGCTTAGACCGCCTGAACGTTCTCTGCTTGCCAGCCCTTGGGGCCTTTGGTCACGTCGAACTGCACGGATTGGCCTTCTTGCAGGCTGCGAAAGCCGCCCGCCTGGATCGCTGAGAAATGCACGAAAACGTCCTCGCCATTCTGACGGCTGATAAAACCATAGCCTTTGGCGTCGTTAAACCACTTTACTGTTCCTGTTTCTGCCATTGTTGTTCCTTTTTTAATCTTTGAATTGTGCTGAGAAGGTTCGCTGCTAGTGAGAGGGGGTGACGCTGGTTGGCGATACCGGCTTTCAATTGCGTGTGAATCAAACTTAGCTGAACTCCATTATACACGACCAGGGCGGAAACGCAGCAAAATAACGCAGGGTTCCTTTTTGAGATTGTCATACCCCGGTTTTGGACTCCGGCATGCCGACGACCACGGCGCGTCTCCGGGGCAATTCTTCGTCGGGTATCTCCGCCACGAAATGCAGGCTGAGACCCAAACGCATGCACTCCTGATATGCCGCATCATTGAAAAAGTAAACTATGTCGCCGCCAAATCGTTCTTTGGCCCGGCGGCGTTCCTCAAGGTCGAATGGGCTCGGCGAATATACTTTCAGGTCTCTCGACTCGCGCAGCACAGCACTGAGCTGCCGCTGGAATTCGAGCGCTCCCTGCCGCACTTGCGCCATGGTGAAAGCCACAACATAGTAGGACATAGGCTCCCGATCGAGAATAGCAGGGTTGACTTCGGGCGCATCATTCTTCTTTCTTCTTTTTTCCCGCCAGGCCGGCGCCAGAAATCTAGCTCACCCAAATCTAGCTCACCCATTGACATGCCTTTTCCCAGCTACTAACATACTAGCCGCTCTGGGGGCCCGTTTGGTGCGCTGTCCTGTACCTTCTCCCCTTCGAGTGCGCACCGGCTACCGCTGAGCACATCCAGGGTTGGTTGGATAGCTGGATGTAACTCACTGCCTTTTCTCGGGGGACGCCGATGAGAACTTTCAAGCTAGTCCTGAACTCCACGATCATCTTTGCTGGAATGCTGCTCGCCTCTGGTCTGGCAGCTCAGACCGTGACCTCCACCGCGGGTGGATTTGTGGGCGACGGAGGCTCCGCCACCAAGGCAAGCTTTGAATTGCCCGAATTTGTCGCCCAGGACAAGGCCGGCAACCTCTATATCAGCGACTTCTCTGGGCAACGGATCCGCAAAGTAACTCCGGCAGGAGTCATCAGCACCTATGCGGGTACCGGAATCGCGGGCTCTGGTGGTGATGGCGGTCCGGCGACCTCCGCCCAGCTAAACTTTCCCAGCGGGCTGGTCTTTGATTCCGCCGGAGACCTGATCATCGCCGACGGCCTCAACAATCGAGTCCGTAAGGTCGACTCCAGCGGAACCATTACCACCATCGCGGGCACCGGCGCCGCGGGTTATACCGGCGATGGCGGCCCAGCCCTCAATGCCACGTTTAACCAGGTCTGGGATGTGACTTACGACGCGGCGGGCAATCTCTACATCGTCGACATCGGCAATTGTGCGGTCCGGGTGGTGAACACTTCCGGCGTCATCAACACCTATGCCGGAAACGGCACCTGCGGTTTCGGAGGCGACGGCGGCCCCGCGAATCACGCTAACCTTAACTTTCCCCGAGGCATCGTATTTGCCGGAGGAAGCCTGTACATCTCCGACACGGCCAACCACCGCATCCGCAAGGTAAATGCTCACGGAACCATCAGCACCTTTGCGGGCAATGGACAGCTGGGCTTCGGCGGCGATGGCGGTAAGGCGACCAAGGCAAGAATCGGCAACCCAAAAGGTTTGGCCTTCCGCAAGGGAACGCTCTACATAAGCAACGCGGGGCGGTCTCGCATCCGAATGGTGACGGTGAGCACGGGAATCATCAAGACCTACGCCGGTTCCGTGTTCGGCTTTGATGGCGACGGACATCCCCTGCTGTCCTCACTCTTCCTTTCACCCACTGGCTTGCGCTTCGATTCTTCCGGCAATCTGCTGGTGGTGGATTCCTTCAATCAGCGGCTGCGCCGGGCTGCAAGTGGGGTCATGAAGACAATCGCCGGCGGGGCCATCCGCGACGGCGCCGCCGCCACCTCTGCGGCCCTTGTACAACCGGAAGCGATCGCGTTCGATAAGAGCGGCAACTACTACACCGCCGATGCCGCGGGAAACCGCATTCGCAAGGTGAGCAAGACCGGAAAGATCTCTACGGTCGCAGGCAACGGAGTCAGCGGCTATACCGGGGATGGAGGCAAAGCCACCGCCGCTACCCTGTGGTACCCGCTTGGGGTCGCGCTGGACTCTAGCAACAACCTCTTCATCGCTGACGACTTCAACAACGTAGTTCGCAAGGTGGATGCCACGGGCAAAATCTCGACCTTCGCCACCAACGCCAACTTTGCCGGCCTGGGCGCCATGGCAGTGGATCGGTCGAACAATCTGTACGTGGTGGACCAGGTCACCTGTGTAGTCTGGCTTATCACCCCGGCGGGTGTGGTCAGCGTGGCGGCTGGCGTACCGTTCCAGTGTGGCTTCAACGGCGATGGCGGCCCCGCCACCAGTGCTCAACTGAACACGCCCCTCGGAGTAGCGGTGGATCGGAAAGAAAACGTTTACGTTGCCGACTCCGGCAATAGCCGCATTCGCACGTTCACTGTCGGTGGAAACATCAACACCGTCGCTGGCGACGGAAACTGCGGTTTCAGCGGAGACGGCGGGCCCGCTACCTCTGCCGAGCTGTGCTTTCCGTTCGATGTTGCCGTCAGCAAGACGGCGCTCTATATCGCCGACACATTCAATGTTCGCATTCGCAAAGTGGATGGCACCGGAAAGATTACCACCTACGCCGGCACGGGCGGCGTCGGCTACAACGGAGATGGCTTGCCCGCCCTGAGCACGAACCTGGATGACCCGATCGCGGTTTCCGTCAACTCCTCGGGCACTCTGTACCTGGTGGACGACCTCACCATGCGGGTGCGGAAAGTTCATTAGCAGAGCGGGGATTTTCACCACAGAGTGACAGAGGACGCCTCAAGCACCCTCTGTGTCTCTGTGGTGAGTTGCCCTCAGCCCCGCTCCGGTTTAGACCGCGCTCAAATCTGCTACCCTAATGATGACAACCCGCGGACCCGTAGCTCAACTGGATAGAGCACTGCGCTTCGAACGCAGGGGTTGGGAGTTCAAGTCTCTCCGGGTCCGCCATTCTGTTTTGCGCTTCCACGAGCAGAGACATCGCAAGCAACGTCTCTACAGTCATTCCTCTGTAGAGACGTAGCCTCGCTACGTCTCAGTGCACGCGCCTGATAACGCCGTCCTTTACAATCCAAGCGTGAAGACCTCGGATGTGATCATCGTAGGCGGGGGCATCATTGGACTCACGCTCTCGATCGCATTGCACAAACGTGGACTGCGCGTTCTTGTGGTGGAGCGCGGAGAGCCTGGCAGCGAAGCTTCCCACGCAGCAGCCGGCATGTTGTCCGACTGCGCGCTAGAGACTGCATCTGCATTGCAAGGGCTGGCGACGGCGAGCGCGCGCATGTATCCAGAGTTTGTGCATGAATTGCAGGACGAATGCGGAACCAAAGTCGATCTGCGCGATGAAGGCACACTCTTATTTCTTCCGCCCGAGGATGCCCCTAAGGAACCGGGGTTCGTCGCAGAACATCAGCTTCCCGCGCCGCTGTCTGAACTCGAGCCTGCGCTAGCCGATCTGAACGCTCCGCCGCTTTATTTGAAAGAGCGCAGCGTCGATCCGCGAGCGCTGGTCGCAGCCGCGTTAAAGGCAGCCAAACATCGTGGAGTAGATATCTCTTCCGGCACCACCGTCACGAATGTCCTGTTCTCGGATGGGCGAGTCACCGGGGTCCGCACCGATCGAACAACCTACAGTTCGCCAATCGTGGTGAACTGCGCGGGCGCGTGGGCGGGGAGTTTCTCTACCCACGGCTTCCCTACCCGCCCGGTCAAAGGACAGATGTTGGCGGTGGCCTGCGCCAGCCACAATGTTTTGCGTCACGTGATCCGCGCCCCCGAGGTCTACCTGGTACCGCGAAACGATGGGCGAATCCTGATCGGTTCTACGCAGGAAGAAGCCGGATACGACAAGCGCACCGACGCAGACACCATCCACCGCCTGCATCAAGCAGCAATCCGCATGGTTCCGGTGCTGGGGCAAGCCCGGATCCTGGAGGCGTGGGCCGGCCTGAGGCCAGGGACTCCGGACGATCTACCCATCCTCGGCGCCACCAGCACGCCAGGATACTTCGTGGCCACAGGGCACTTTCGCGACGGCATCCTCCTCACACCCGTTACGGCACATACCATGGCGCAAGTGATCACAGGCGCGCTGCCCGACTACGACATTGCAGCTTTTTCTCCCATGCGATTTCAGCACTGAGAGATCAGATCAGTGCTTGTCGCGCAAGCAAAGGATGGCCCACGTTTCACTGAACCGTGAGCATGGTGTTAGCGGAATGTTTAAGGGTTCCGCTCGAGTCCACGCCAGAGACAGTGATGGTGTACGTTCCTGCGGGAGTGCCGATACTGCCCCCGCCGCCGCTGCTGTTGCCTCCGCACGCGACCTGGAAGACTACGCCGGCGAATAGGATGCAGCCCAGCGTCGCGGCCAGAATTTTCTCTTTTTTTTGGCGCCGGCCGAGACCAACCCGCGTCGCAACCAATCCAATCAGCGGCAAACAGACTGCATAAAACAGTCCAGAACCGCCCTTAGAGGGCAAAGCCCCTGCGGTTGGTGCGGTCGTGCTCACGGTCAGCGTAGCCGGGGTGCCGGGACTTGTAGAACTAGGACTGATGGAGCACGTAGGTGCCAGCGCGGGCGCCGGCTGCACCGAACACGAGAGCGCGACCGCGCCACTGAACCCAGCCGCCGCGGTCACATTCACCGTGGAAGTGGACGAACCGCCGGGACTGACTGCAGCCGGCGTGAGCGCGAAAGAAGGGAGCGAAAAGTCCACCAGGAACGTCGCGAATACGACCTGAGCCGCATTGGTAGTAGTCAGGCTGCACGGACTTGTACCGGGGCAAGTGGACGGCCCGCTCCATCCCGAGAAACTGGAACCGGCGGCGGCCGTAGCCGTGAGTGTGACCGCTGTCCCAGGAAACAAGAATGCCGAGCATGCGCTGGGACAGCTGATGCCAGGATTTCCGGTCACGCTCCCGCTACCCTTGCCAGCCGGCGCCACGGTGAAGGGAAAATTTTGCCGGCCACTTGGATCGAGCTTGAACACTGTTCCCGCACCGTAGAAGCCGCCCGACGCGGTTGCACCGTACAGCTTGCCCAATGCGTCCATATCCAAACTCCCCTGCGGATTTGAGCGGTCGAGTCCTCCCCCCGCGAATGTCCACAGCACCGTCTCCGCTCCATACCCATCCATCTTGAACAGCAGTGCGCTCGTGCCTGCGCGGGGGCCCGTGAACTGAGTCGTCCCGTAGAGGTTGCCCGCCGTATCGCGGACTAACCCAGCAACCGGGGAATCCCCACCCTTGGTGAAGTTGAACGCGGCTTCCATTCCAGATGGGCTCAGCTTGAACACAAGGCCACAACCTACTTTGTTGTTTTGGCCGCCCAAACAATTCAAGGCCCCCCCAGCGGACGCAGTGCCGTAGAGATTGCCTGCCGGGTCCAGAATCACACCTGCTCTGAGGGTTCCCCCGCCCGCATCCCCAGTGAAGCTGTGCAGCACGGTCTCGGCTCCCGTTGTTACATCCACCTTGAAAACCGTTCCGGGAGTAGCGCCGTAGAGGAACGTGTCCGCCACGTCCAAGACCAAGCTTCCCAACGGTCCCGACCCATCTGCTATTCCAGTGAAGCTGTACAGCACGGTCTCTGTGAGGGACGTATCCAACTTGAAAATCGTCCCAAACATCGAGGCGCCCCCGCCTTGAGTAGCGCCGTAGAGATTGCCCGCGGTATCCATCACCAGGCTTCCCTGTGGCGCAGACCCATCCGCCCCGCCCTTGAAGCTGTACAGCACGGTATAGTTGTTGCCCGCAGTATCCAGCCTGAAAACCACTCCACACCCTTGAGCAAAGGTGCAGGTTCCTCCAGTGACCCCGCCGCCGGAAGTGACGCCATACAGGTTGCCGGCCCCGTCCAGAATCAAGCCGCCATTTGGAATTTCCCCATCAGCTAGTCCGGTGAAGGTGTACAACACGGTCTTTTTGCCGGACGGGTCCAGCTTGAAAACCACTCCGCAACCTTGCAGGGGCTTGCAGGTTCCGCCGACCAGTCCGCCCGCGGAAGTCGTGCCGTAGAAGTTTCCGGCCCCGTCCTCAACCAACCCTCCTAACGGACTACTCCCGTCCTTCCCGCCAGTGAATTGGTACAGCAGAGTAAAAGTCTGCGCCTGCGCCGGCAGCGCCGCCACAACCGCGGCCATGAGCATGACTGCCAACCCCAGCCGTATGCTCGCCCGTCGCCGACGTAGTCCCGAGATCCCGCACGACGGTTGCTCCGCGCTCATCATAGAGTTCTCTCTTTCAAACCCGACAGTCTCCCTGCCAAGCCCCGGCATTATCCTCCCGAAGGCCACGATTGTCACGGGAATAGCTACGGTCATCCTGAGAAAGCGGAGCCTTCGCATAGCGAAGGCTCCAACGAAGGATCTATGCAACCCCACTGATTGATTCGCAGGACGCCATCTCGAACGCACAGTCTCGATCGGCCCGCAAAAACCTCAAAATCCAGATTTCCCCAAAATCTTGTCAAGGGGGTAAAACTACTCAAATCCCCCGAACCCACTGATTCGGATGGAAATATAAATATCGAAATCATGGCACAGTTACCCCCTCCGATTTGCTATGCTGGAAATAGAAGCTAAAACTTGAAAGAAACAGGCGCGGCCGGAATTCCGGCTCGCGCCTTTCTTATTGCAGGTCAAACTGACAAAACCCTCAAAATCCCGTTTTCTCCGAAATCTTGTCAAGGGGGTAAGACCACTCAAATCCTCCCAACCCACTGATTGAGATGGAAATATAAACTTCAAAAATTGGCGGGTTTACCCCCTCCGACTTGCTATTCTGGAAATAGAACCGATAACCAACAGGCGCGACCGGAATTCCGGCTCGCGCCTTTTTTATTGGAGCCTACATGAAAAAAGAATCTCGGAAACCAGGCAAGCTGCGCCTTGCGCCCTTCACCCGCGGAGACCAAACCTGCAAACAGCGAGGAGAACTCGCGGAAATCGCCTTCTTGCACAAGGCCGCGTCCTTCGGATTCGGCGTGGCCAAGCCCTACGGAGACAGCGAACGCTACGACTTCATCCTCGATTCCGGCGAACGCCTGTGGCGCGTCCAGGTGAAATCGGTGTCCACTACCTACGCCTTCGGCGGCGGCCGCGGATACCGCACCGCCAGTTGCCACAGTCGCGGAAGCTGCAAAGACTTGCCTTATACGGCCGACGAAATTGACTTCTTCGCGGTCTACATCGTTCCCCTCGATATCTGGTACATAATTCCTGTGAAAATGGTCACGCCGGTCCTCGGTATATGTTTCTATCCCACAGGATGCCGAATGGGCGGCCGCTTCGAACCCTACCGCGAAGCCTGGCACCTCATGGCTCCAGGCCCAGACCGAAAATCGCAACCACCCATACAAAGCCGGACGCCTGCCACAAGTCCTCGCCGCAAAGATTCCAAGCGCAAGAAGTGACGAACGCAGAAGCAATTCGCCTGGCATGTTTTCAATTGTCGGAAGAGCTTCCACCCGCTATCATGCTCCCGACTCAGGTTTGGGCTCATTCCCTATGGTCACCGCGAACAGTTCGGCGCAAACTTCACCGACCGGGAGGTCCTTTGAATTCTAGAGTCAAAGCTGTCGCCTTCTGGCTGGTCATCATGCTCTCGGCGTTCCTGCTTTGGCAGGTTGTTCGAAACAGCCCCAATCAACAGACGACACCTGAGATCAGCTATTCGGACTTCCTTTCACAGGTTGAAGCAGGAAACGTCGCCCAAGTGACCATTTCAAAGAACCAGGTCAATGGGAGATACCGTGACAATAGTTCGTTCCGCGTGACCGCGCCAACGATCCAAGACGGAATGCTGCAGACGCTGCGCCAGAAGAATGTGCAGATCTGGTTTAGGGATGCGGCTAAGCAGGATTGGCCGACCTCGCTGTTGAACCTCGCCCCGCTTATTCTGCTGGCGGCGCTGTGGTTCTTTATGATCCGACAGAGACGGGTTCAAACACAACCAGATGCGATGACACAAAACAGCGACAGCCGCTGGCCGAGTAAGTGAAGAACATCGAGGACACGAGATCGAAGGAGGACTACTGATGGACGTTTCGCAAGGTTTCGAGTTCTTTCTCTACGCGGTGGTGTTTCTATTCGCAATCGGCACCATCTTGAAAGGCTTTTTCCAGGTTAGAACCGCCGAAGCCGTCGTCATCCAGCGCATGGGCAAATTCCTTCGCGTGGGCAGCGCGGGCATCAATTTCAAGTTGCCCTGGCTGGACCAGATCGCCGGCCGCATCGACCTGCGCGTCCAGCAGCTCGCACTCGACGTAGAGACCAAGACCAAAGACAACGTCTTCGTAAAGATTCCCGTCTCGGTTCAGTACCACGTGATTCCAGAAAAAGTCTACGAAGCCTTCTACAAGCTGGCCAATCCCAAGCAGCAGATTTCTTCCTATGTGTTCAACGTAATTCTCGGCCACGTCCCTAAGATGATTCTGGATGATGCCTTCCTGCAACAGTCCGACATCGCGATTGCCATCAAAGAAGGACTCGACGATGTGATGAAGACCTACGGATACGCCATCGACCAGGCCCTGGTGACCGACATCGAGCCCGACGAAAAAGTAAAGGCTGCGATGAACGACATCAATGCCGCCCAACGCGAGCAGGTCGCCGCCACCGCCCGCGGCGAAGCCGAGAAAATCCTGAAAGTAAAGCAGGCCGAAGCCGAGGCGGAAAGTAAAGCTCTACAAGGCCAGGGCATCGCCAACCAGCGCAAAGCAATTATTGAAGGATTGAAAGAGTCCGTCGAGACTTTCGCGAAGGCGGTCGAGGGATCCACACCGCACGACGTGATGATGCTCGTTCTTGTGACCCAATACTTAGACACCATGAAAGAAATTGGCGCGCAGGACAAGAGCAACACCATATTCGTGTCCCATTCACCGGCCGCCGTCGGCGACCTGTTCCGCCAGATGCAGGATGCAATCATGATCGGACAAAAAGCGGCGTCCGTGAGCCAGTGAAAAGGATGCCGGAATTGTTCGAGGAAATGCGCTACAATTTGCAACTGCCGCCGCGAATGCCGATCGGTTTATCACCATGAATCGAGCCGGCGCGCGACTCCGCGACCTAACATCCGCACGCCAGGAGGAAAATATGGCAACTGCTCTGAAGTTCGTCCCCCCGGAAAGCAAAGCTACCAACTTTATTTCCCGAACCCACAAGATGCTGATTAACGGGAAGTGGGTCGAAGCAGCATCGGGCAAAACCTTTGACACCTACAACCCGGCAACCGGCGAAGTTCTATCCCGCGTGGCCGAGGGCGATCGAGAAGACATCGACCGCGCGGTGAAAGCCGCCCGCGCCGCCTTCGAAACCGGCCGATGGTCCCAGCTAACCGCCTCCGAGCGCGGCCGCCTGATCTGGAAACTCGCCGACCTGCTCGAAGAGAATCTAGATGAATTCGCCGAACTGGAATCCCTCGACAACGGCAAACCCCTGAAAGTAGCCCGCGCCGCCGACCTCCCCCTAGCCGTAGACTTATTTCACTACATGGCTGGGTGGGCTACGAAGATTGAGGGGAATACTATTCCGCTTTCGGTGCCTTATACGCCTGGGGCGAAATATTTGGCTTACACTTTGCGCGAGCCTGTGGGCGTGGTGGGGCAGATTATTCCTTGGAATTTCCCGTTGCTGATGGCGGCTTGGAAGCTGGGGCCGGCGCTGGCTGCGGGGAACACCGTGGTTCTTAAACCGGCGGAACAGACGCCGCTTACTGCTTTGCGGCTCGGTGAGTTGTTTGCGGAAGCCGGCTTCCCGGATGGCGTCGTCAACATCGTTCCGGGTTACGGGGAGACTGCCGGGGCTGCGCTGGCGGCTCATCCCGACGTGGACAAAATTGCGTTCACCGGGTCGACCGAGGTTGGCAAACTTATTCTGCACGCGGCTGCGGGCAATCTGAAGAAGGTTTCGCTGGAGTTGGGTGGCAAGTCTCCGAATGTAGTGTTTGCGGATGTTGAACTGGACACCGCGATTGCCGGGGCTGCCAGCGCGATCTTCTTTAACCACGGACAGTGCTGCTGCGCGGGATCACGCCTGTATGTCGAGAACAGTGTTTTTGACAAAGTCGTGGAAGGCGTGGCCGAGCACGCTAAGAAGATCAACGTGGGATCGGGGTTGGAGCCATCGACTGATATGGGTCCTCTAGTTTCTGCCGAACAACTGAATCGGGTTTGCGGATTTCTCGAGTCGGGAATTTCCGAGGGCGCCAAGGCGATTGCTGGAGGAGGCAGGCTCGGCGATAAAGGTTACTTCGTCGAGCCTACCGTGCTGGTGAACACAACCGACAAAATGAAAGTGGTGCAGGAGGAAATCTTCGGACCGGTGGTTACGGCGATTCCTTTCCGCGATTCCGGAGAACTGGTCGCGCAGGCCAATGATTCGGTTTACGGCCTGGCGGCGGGCATTTGGACGCGCGATATCCAGAAGGCGCATCGCCTGGCTTCGCAACTCCGCGCCGGCACGGTGTGGATCAACTGCTACAACATTTTCGACGCTGCCCTACCCTTCGGCGGATACAAGCAGTCCGGCTGGGGCCGCGAAATGGGCCACGAAGTGTTGGAACAGTACACCGAAGTCAAAGCGGTCTGCACTGCACTTTAGGCTGGGTTTTGGTGTCGATGGGGGATGGCGCTCTCCCCGGCTGGACGGACGAGACCCGCATCCTCCATCGTCATAGCAAACGGTAGTGGGCTACTTTCATTTTTGGACTGGCACGGATCGTGAGCGTGGAAGACCTCGTGACCCTCTGGGAAGGTTACGAACAGCGGAGGGCGGAAAGAGCCGCATAAGGCGATATGAGAACTCCAATCGAACTGTGGATGCTCGTGGCAGCCCTTGGCGCACTGATCGCCGGGGTATTCGTGGCTAAGATGTTACGAAAACCAAAGTAGCGCACTGCATAGCAAACGAAGTCCTTGCGGAAAAGACACTTCACAGAGTAGGCTTCTTTCTTGGCTTTTTCGCCAAGGGGGCTGCCGTGCAACTGAAACTGATTGTCCGCACTGTGGGTGACATTGTGGTAGTCGATTGCAGTGGCCGTATCGTTTTTGGCGAAGAATCCGCCGATCTGCGGGACACGGTGAAAATGGTGATCACGCAGAGCAAGCGCATCATCCTGAATCTGGCAGGCGTCACTTACATTGACAGCGGCGGGCTGGGAACGCTGGTAGCGCTGTACACTACCGCTCGCAACAGCGGCGGGTCGATCAAGCTGGCCAACCTGACGCCGCGCGTGGGAGACCTGCTGCAAGTGACCAAGCTGGTGACGATTTTCGATGTCCATGACAGCGAAGAGAAAGCCATCGAGTCTTTCCGCAAAGGTACAGCGGCGTGATCTGGTGTGGGGTGGGCACTCCTGTCCGCCGGCTTGATTTTGGTGTTGGTCTAATGCTTTGAAAGTCGAAGTCAAAAAAGCGGACAAGGGTGTCCGCTCTACGCAGACGATGCAGAGCCGCATCGTGGCGACGATCCGCAAGATCCCGCACAGCAAGGTTTCAACCTACGGGGCCATCGCTCGCGCTGCCGGATATCCGGGAGCCGCGAGGCGGGTGGCTTGGATCCTGCACCGGTCTTTTAACCTGCCGTGGCAAAGAGTGGTGGGCGCCGGAGGCGAGATTAAACTGCGCGGGGATTCGGCAATCGAACAGCGGCTGCGCCTGGAAGCAGAAGGAGTCGCTTTCCGCGGCCGGCGAGTCAACATGGCTCGCCACGAATATGGGTTCTCCAGCAGCAGATCCAACGCGGCTCGCCCCAAAGCGAAAGAGCACCGCCGCAAGCGGAGCTAAACATCCGCAAACGACATTTAGATTGTGCCGCACGCGGGAGGACGCGCGCGCCTACACTTGCGGTTTGAATTGCGGGTCGATTTCCACCTGGTAGCCGGCGCTCAGGCGATTGGTTTCGTTGGCCATACCCACGACCGCCATCAACTCTTTGAACATTGCGTCCGTCATGCCTTTCTTCCGGGCGGAGACGGTGTGGGACGCGATGCAATAGTCGCATTGATTGCTGACGCTTACGGCCACGTAGATCAGTTCCTTGGTGAGCGGGTCGAGGGCTCCAGGGCCCATGATCTGCTTAATGTCTTCCCAAGTGCGTTTGAGAGTGGCGGGATCGTGGGCCAGTGCCTTCCAGAAATTGTTGATCCAGTCGGTCTTGCGTACGGCCATAATGTCGTCGTAGATCGCACGCACCTCGGGGCTCGCGTCTTTGTATTCCACTAGTCCAAGGGTTGCCATTTCGTCTCCAGTCGGGCAGTTTACAAAGATTTTCTTGAAGATGCTTTTGGGGGCTTCAAGAGT
>Ga0210410_10003161_pt1 | contig 14666 bp, 17 predicted proteins | sample IncBWC4MmetaG_FD_161058 | JGI IMG/M metagenome (GOLD analysis project Ga0210410, IMG submission 161058) | Forest soil microbial communities from Barre Woods Harvard Forest LTER site, Petersham, Massachusetts, United States - Inc-BW-C-4-M | ecosystem: Environmental > Terrestrial > Soil >... | reverse complement strand
CGTTCAAAAGATGGACTGGCGGCCCGGCCTGCGCCGGGGTTTTCGCGGGAAGCGCCATTGGCTCGCTCCTGAAAACAGGGTTATTATTTACACGACGTATAACTTATACGACGTAAAAGCAAGAGGGCCGATGCCGCGAAACGCCGATCCGGAGCTGCCTCACAGGATCTTGAACGGGCGACGAGGAGGCCGTGACGATCCGCGGCGTGGCAGCGGAAGCAGCCACCACGACACCGACGGTCTATAGCTACTATGCCGACCGGGAGGCGCTCCTGACGGCGTTGCGCGCGCTCGCCTTTCAGCGCTTCTCGGCCGATGCGCGGAGGGGCGAAATCGAACGATACACCACCGATCTCTTGCGCGCCGGTGTCGATGAAAGTTGGTGACGCGTGCTCAAGGGTCTGGCCGCCTGCGGGCGTTGAGCTATCAGCTTTCGAAATTTGCGGCGACGTGGCAGAATCGAAACTTGTCCTTCCGAATTTTGGAAGAGGATGCGATGGATCGCCTGGAAGCGATGTCGACTTTCCTGGTTGTGGTCGAGGCCGGTAGCCTGTCCGCCGCCGCGCGTCGATTGAAGACGCCTCTCACAACGGTCAGCCGCAAGGTCTCGGAGCTTGAGTCTCACCTGCGGACCAAGCTGTTCAGCCGGTCGAGCCGACAACTGGTGCTCACTGATGCGGGCAGCTCCTATCTGGCCGCATGTAAGCGCATTCTCGCGGACGTGACCGAAGCCGAGCGTACGGCATCCGGTGAGTATACCGCGCCGACAGGCGAGCTGACTGTGACGACCCCAATCGGTCTTGGGCGCACCATCCTCATGCCGATGATGGCGGATTTCCTCAAGGCCTATCCGGATATCAAGGCCAGAATGATCCCGACCGATCGCGTGCCGAATCTGATTCAGGAGCAGATCGATGTCGGGGTACGTATCGGCGCATTGCCGGACAGCAGCCTAATTGCGATACCGGTTGGCACGACGCGCCGCGTGGTCTGCGCCAGTCCCGCCTACCTGGCGGCTCGCGGGGCGCCGCGTACGCCGGAAGATCTAGCCAGGCATGATTGCATCCATTATGCCGCCTTTGCGGCACCCGATGTCTGGACATTCGTCAGAGACAAGGCGACCATTGCGGTGCCCGTGAATCCGCGGCTCGTTGTCGGCAGCGCTGAGGCCGCGTATGCTGCAGCCCGCGCCGGTATCGGAATTGCACTCGCGTTCGCCTATCAACTCCAGGCAACTCCGGAGGGCGGAGCTTTGACGACCGTGCTCGATGATTTCCAGCCCGCACCACGGCCGGTCAACCTTGTGTACGCGGCTAACCGGTTTCTGCCAATCAAGGTGCGCGCCTTCCTCGACTTTGCAACGCCACGGCTGAGGCGAGTCTTCGCGGAGTCCAAGCCGCCGCATCGCTAAGTGGGATACGCTTGGCTATGGCCCGACGGCCACGGCCACCATCTCGCGGCGCCTCAAGGTACTGTTCCGGACCTCGATCGCCTTGACCGAGTTTTCAAAAGCCGTTTCCAATACGCGCTTGCCAAGGCCCCCGAGCACGAGCCCGAGCACCCACCCCTTGAGGTTCTTGCCGTCACGTACGACGACGACGTCAATGTCGGTTGCGCCGTCGGACCGACGCGTGAAGGTGTAGGTGTGGCCTGATGCGCCTCCCCAGAGGTTGGAGTCGGTCGTGGTGAGGACGACGCGGTTAGGATCGGACCAGTCATAGTGCAGGCGTTCCCAGATGCCGCCCGAGCCCTCCGTGACGTCCGCCTCCGAGCGGCCTAAGTGGTGCACCTTGAGGTACGCGTCGGCGCTGTTGCCAAAGAGATTCGAGCGTCCGGGCCCGAAGTCGGTGAGGCCGGCAATATACTGCTCGGGCGTTGCAGTGGTCGTCTGATGCAGATGAATCGTGGACATGCGCGTGGCTTCCTTATTCCATGCCTTTTAACGAATGCGCCGGTTGACCTCGAAATTCAGTTCGAGGCCGCGTTCGCCTTGCGGACGAGCACGCTATCGCCCTGGCGGGTGATTTCGAGCGCACCCGCCTGCGGTGTCGAGAGAACCACGCGCTGGCCGGGCGCAAGAACAGACACGACCCGGATCGGCGTTCCCGCCTTGCCTTCCGCAAGAGTAGTGACAACATGAAGCCCATCATGCTCGGCCGTGTAGTAGGCGACGCCCGATACTTCGCCAAGGTCGATGCTCTTGGCCTCAATCGGACGCAGACCATCAGCATGGGCGTTCGTCAGAGCAGCAAAAGCGAATGTGGTTGCGATAAGCACGTTGCGGATTGACATGATGCTCTCCTTCTGTTTGCGACAAATGTGTAGTGGCTGCGGAGTATGGCGATGTTGTTGATCACAACAGAATGTGGTCGCCGCGCTGAACATTGGGCCCCGTGGCGCTGCGCGTTATTGGCGTCTGGTCTCGCTGCCCGTTGATCGGATTAGACGGCGGGAAAACGCTGTCGTACATCGCGCGGGCTTCTTGAATCAGGCGGAGTCGCTCGCGCTCGGCCTTTGGGATGAATTGGATAACCTGACCCATGTTCGCCTCCGACTGCAAAATGCCGCGCTCTGGCGGCGTCTTCGCTGTGAAATGGGCGGAAGAGCGTGTGTCAACAGGTGCGCAAATCGGAAAGAGCCCTTCCAAATTCTGGAAAGCCCAGACCGAGAGAGGTTTCGGTCAGGCCGAAATAGCGCGCAAACAAGCATTGCAGTGCAGACATTGCGAAGGGACGAGGTCCGCTAGAGAGTCGTCTTCCCTGGCATTCAGTATCGCGGCCAGTGAGCGCAGGCCCGTGACGAAAGTCTGCAAGCGCCAATGCGCCGGCAGCGTCAACCACAGATGATAACATTTCTCGTTGGTCTGCATTTCGAAACCCGAAAGACGATTGGCCGCGAGTTTCTGACGCGCGCGCATCGAGGCGCTTCAGCCTTGTCAGCTCGGCAACCGCAAGGACGCTGAAGCCGAAGAGTTCTGCGTTTCAGAACTATTGTACTGTTCTATTTGAAATGAAAAGGACTGACTGAAACGAGCGCCGTTCTGTCGGCCGTTTGCTTCACTCTAAATTCTATTTCTTTTTCCGCGCTTATATCTAAAACGGTAACCGACAGCATCCCAATGCAAGTGACTTCTCGCGTTGCCTTGTCCTTTGACTTCGTGAGTGTCGTGGCATCCAAGCTGTAAACTGCGCCTTTTTTTGCACCGTCCAAAATCGCCAATTTTTCAATTTCCGATTTTGCGGCATTCATCATTGCGTCAAGCGAACTCGAGTTCTTGATAGCAAAAGTCACCAGTGCATTATTTTCATCGTCCGAAAATACCTTAAGTACCGAACTGCGGGCATCCAAAGAACGACACTCGTGTTCCGCTACTGGTCCGCTTCTCCACAGCCGCTCAACAAAAGCAGCAGAAAGAAGCGTGCCAGAAACGCCTGTCCTTCCCTAATAAATCTCATTGGACTGACCGTCGACCCTGACGTCTCGAGGCCTTGTCGGCCGCATCGCCCCTCGCAACCAGTCAAAAACGTATTCGTGAACCAAAGTTGGGTTGTCAACGTGGTCAGGAAACGAGCCCGTTTCTTCCGGCGCAAAAACCTTCAAATGAGCGGCTAATTGTGCGCTACGCGCGACATCGAGGAGAGACAAGGCATCCCGGACGGCTAGCCTGTCCTGAGCTCCGATTGTAACGAGGTAGGGACAGCCGATGGTCGGCAGCGGCCCGGCGAGTAGAAGTCGCGCAGTTAGCCAAGAATCGATAAACGTATCGTCGACTTTCTTCAGCCGTCTCTCCACGAACATACGCTCCCGGTAGTCCCATAAGCCGCCATCGCACACTGCAGCAGCAATACGGCGGTCGCGTGCGGCGCATTGGGTTGCATAGGCTCCGCCTAATCCGATGCCATATATGGCCAGTCTCGAACCATCCACGTCAGATCGATCCCAAAGGTAATCGATCCAATGGCTGATCACATCCTCGACTTCGACGATTGATTCTATTGCGTTCGTATCCCTAATGCCTGTTCCCGCACCGATGACATCAACGAGAAGAACAGAATAGCCGCTCTCGGATGCAATTCGTGGAATAGAGCACAGCAAGTCTTCCTTGAAATCATCCGTGCTGCCCACGCAAACTACGACCGGCTGCCGCGCAATTCCGTTCGCACGCAGGTAGTACGCCTCCATCGTGTTTTTTCCGAAAGGTATCTGCAATACCTCACTTTTGGGAACAGAATTCTCCAGATATAACCGCGCACATTTGCGCATATCGAGGATTGCAGCTCTCCTCCTTTCGTCTTCCGCCGCTAGAAAGAGCCCGGAAGTTCTATAGTAGTTCGATGCCCTCAACCAATTTGAGGTGGCCGCCTGAAGGCTTCTACGTTCGAACGCTCGGTCAGCGCGTGCTCGGTTCGTCTCAGCTAGTTGGTTCCATGCACGAAACCAGCTCTCGCCGTCCCCGGGCACAATATTCTTTGAAGCTGAAATGCATTCAGAGATAGTGGCGGCGCCACCTTGTGCGGTCGCCAGCACGCGCACGAAGAAGTAGGAATACTCCTCGCTGTCAGGCCAGGGGCGCCAACCCCATTCCGGCATCTCAGGAAAGGACGGATCCATCCGGCTCACACAACGGCTCGATGGGAAAGAAAAGTACCATCCGGGGTACGACCCGGAGCGATCGCGAACATTTCGACCCCGGTTTGCGCCGGGGTTTTTTTGTGCGGCGATCTGACCTTAGCGCGGCGGCAATCCGGCCTGCCGCATGACGAAGCGCTGGATCCGCGGGATGACTATAATCAACATCGGCACGACCACGACGTAGCTTGTTGCCGCGGCCCTCAGCCAGCGCATGACGAAATCCGGCTGGAAGCCGTAATTCAGGGCAAGACCGACGAACGACATGCTGGTCGAGGTGATCAGGCCGGTGATCGAGGAGATGGTGGGTCCGATCAGTTTCGGGGAAAGGGCCATTTGCTTGCTCCTGGGAACGGGGTTATTATTTTATACAACGTATAACTTATACGCCGTTAAAGCAAGAGGACCGATGCCGCGAACCGCCGATCCGGAGCTGCCTCACAGGATCTTGAAGGCCGCCGACGCCCTGTGGCAGTCGGGCGGCGAGGAGGCCGTGACGATCCGCGGCGTGGCGTCGGAAGCAGCCACCACGACGCCGACGGTTTATAGCTACTACGCCGACCGGGAGGCACTGCTGACGGCGTTGCGCGCGCTCGCCTTTCAGCGCTTCTCGGCTCACCTCGCAAAATCGCGAGACTTCCAGGACGTCTGCGTACGACATCTCGAGTTCGGGACCAGCCACCCCCGCGATTATGAACTGCTCTATGGGCGCGGCTGGATGGAGCGTGTGACAGGGGACGCACAGAAAGGCGAGATCGAACGATACACCACCCATCTCGTGCGCGCCGGTGTCGACGAAAGCAGGGCCCCGCGCGTCGCGTATCCGATCATGATGATGCTGCACGGCGTGGTGATGCATCGGCTGTTGAACAAGAAGCCGAGTCCCCTCGGCCGGGCGATTGCTGCAGCCTGTCTCGAGGCTTGCATGACGCTGCTCGAAAGCGCGCGGCAGGGGTAATAGCCGCGGCCGTCGACGACCGCAGTGGCCAGCTTCTCAATGCACCATAGCTCGAACTGGACAGCGAGCCTTGATGGCGTTACATACCGGATCGCTGGAACCATCCGTCGGTTAGATGACGACCTTCCGGTGAACCTTCCAGCACGAACCACGCATCGATAGGAAGGAAGCTTTCTGCAGGCAGCGCAGAAGCCGAAGGCGACACGGCCATCCGCAAACAAACCTGGAAAGTGACGTAAAGCGATCGCTGCCTACCCGACCGGGCACAGATCGGGAAGCCGCGCTCATGTTCTTGAGCGACTTCGCGATCCGGGCAATCGACCCTCGCTCGTCGGCTTGCCCTTCATTTCGCGAGGAGTTTCACCACCAAAGCGCTTTCGGTTGAAGGGCACTGCGCCGCTGCCCGCAACGACCTCGACGTCCTCAAGCTGCAACGGCTTGCCTTCCGACGACAAAAGAGCCGGATATTCGATCTGCCGTCCGCTGCTGCGCTCCTTGAAGGTCACCTGCGGTCCTGCCGGCTCCGCAAGCCAGTCATCTCCCCACTTTTTTAGTGCCAGGTAGGTCGGGAAAAAATCGCGACCCTTTTTGGTCAATAGATATTCATAGCGGCCGCCATGCTCGGGCAGCGGTAAGCGCGTCATCATGCCGAGATCAACGAACTTCTTCAGGCGTGTGCTGAGAATGTTGGGCGCAACGCCAAGATAGTATTGGAACTCGTCGAACCGCCTGGTGCCATAATAGGCTTCCCGCAGCAGCAGGATCGACCAGCGGTCGCCGACCACCTCCATGGCGCGGGCGATGGAGCATTCCTTATTGGAGGAACGGGAGCGCTTCACGGTGTGTCTCGCAGTCTCTTACCCTCGGTGATTCCCGATCGCTTATAGCAGGAGAGCCGTGCTGTCCGCCTGCCTCCTTTTCGATCTAGCAATCGTTTGAGACTGGCGCCGCGGTTAGGCCGCCTGACCCGCCGGCTCCGGTGGCTCGACCGTAGCTTCAGGCTCCAGCACACGACGGTGCGTAACTAGGACCCCGGTCTCGGAAAGCCTCTGTAGCTCCACCTCGCTGATACCCAGTTCGCCAAACACCTCTTTATTGTGTTCGCCCTGAAAAGCCGGCGTGCCGATCGGCGTCAGTTCATCCCTGGAAAAGCGCCAGGGGCGGCCCGGCAATTTGTATTCGCCGCCGCTGCGATCCGGAACGAGCTGGACCGCCCCCCAATAGTCGCTCCAGTCCGATTTGGTGAGTTCCTTGATCGAGCGGATTTCGCCCATCGCGATCTTGGCTTCGTCGAACTGCGCGTCGAGCGTCGCCAGATCGGGGAACGTCAGCATCCAGGACTGGATGATCTGGTGCAACGCGCCGAAATTCAGCCGCCGCGCCGCAGCGCTCGAAAACCGCGGGTCGTCCATCAGATCGACGCGACGCATCGCGCGCAGCCAGGACGGAAACGTCCGGCTGCCGATAATGCTGGTGGCGACGGTGAAATGCTCACCCTGCGGACCCGTGAAGAAGGAGCAATCGGTGGCGCCAAGCACTGCAGGCTCTGCACCGATGTCCTCATCCGACAGATCGACATGCGCGCGTTCATTGACCGCGAGCAAGGTCGCGGCCATCGACGTCAATATACTGGCCCTGCCCGGTTGTCTGGCGACTGTGGAGCGCCGCGAGGATGGCGATCACCGCCTGCAATCCAGCATAAACATCGGCATGAGACAGGCTGTCGGTGCGCGGCTCTGTCAAGGCCTCGCCATAGTGCCGAACGCTGTTCTCGGTAAAGCCGGCTTCGGCCTGCACCGTCGGAGCATACGCCATCCGGCTGCGCCAGGGGCCGCCCTGCCCGTAACCGGTGATCGAAGCATAGATCAGCCGCGGATTGCGCTTCGAGAGAGTTTCGTAATCGAGGCCGAAGAAGCCGAGCGTTCCCGCGCGAAAATTCTCGACCACGACGTCCGCGGTATCGCAGAGTTTCAGCGCGAGGTCATACGCACCAGGAATGTTCAGATTGATGCTGACGTTACGCTTTCCGGCATTCTGCTGCGCATAATAGCCCGACATCCCGTCGGTCGACGGAAACGCAAAGCGCGAGACGTCAGGGCTTGGCGGCTCGACCTTGATAACCTCCGCGCCGAGGTCTTGCAGCGTTCGCGCGCAAAGGGGGCCTGCCAGCACCCGGGAGAAGTCGACCACACGAATTCCGCTGAGAGGGCCGCTCATGATCAGCGCCCCGCGAATTTGGCGAGACCGGGGCCGTTCTTGCGGAACGAGGCGAGGCCGGTCTTCAGATCTTCCGACGCCCAGATCGGCGCCTGCACCCTCGCCATCGCCTCGTCGGCCGCGGCCACTCCGTCGTTGACGGCGATGTGGGCCAACTCCTTGGTCGCCGCGTGGGCCAGCGTCGGTCCTTGCGCGAATTCCTCGGCAATCGCCATGGTCGCCTTCTCCAGCGATTCTTCCGGGACCGTCAGATTGATCAAGCCCCACTTTTCCAGGGTCGGCGCGTCGTAGCGGCGCGCCAGCATCGACATCTCCTTGGCCCGCAGCGCGCCGATGCGCTGCACCTGGCGCTGGATGCCGCCGAGCAGCGGATGCAGCCCGAGCGTCGCCTCGACCGAACCGATCTTGGCCGACGATGCCGCGATGATGTAATCGCAGGACAGCGCCAGTTCGAGGCCGCCGCCAAGGCAAACGCCATGGATACTCGCGATCAGCGGAATCGGCAGCAATTCCATGAAGCGGAGGAACTCGACGCCGTTCAAGCGGCGGTTTTCGCCGCCCGTATCGCCACTGCCCTGCTCCACGCGCTTGTCGAATATATCGAGATCGGCGCCGGCCGAGAAATGTCGAAGCCCGCTGCGAAGGACGATCGCCCGGCTACCGGCTTTCTGCGCCTCCTCGACCTGTTCGACGATGGCATTGATGAGCTTCGGCCCGAGCAAATTGTAGGGTCGATAGACCATCGTCAGCACGGAAATATTGCCGCGCTGCTCGCGCATAATCAGTGCATCCTCGGACATCACGCACCTCCGTTGTTCGGCGCGACGGGGCGCCCTGCCTGTTCATTTCCGGTCAGATTACAGCATGACTTGCATTTTGCAAGTCATGTCTGCGCGATGGATCAAATTAAATGACGACTATCATTCCAAATCGGCATGGCTCCGGTTTGCAGGCTCAGGGCCGTTCGAGGCTCATTTCCGAAAATGCGTCAAACGCCAGCGGACCAGTTCGTCCGCTCCCGGACCTGCTTGCGGCAGCAAATCCTGCTTTCCGACACGTTGCCCGGTCTCGTTGTCGACCATGGCAAGTTTCACCGTGTGTCCGGTTTTTCGATCCACAAATTTGAGCGGGGGCCCCGCGTTTCCGGAAACCGCCCACTTGTCGCCCACCTGCAACAGCGCCTGCATCACGAGAATGGTGTCCCGGCCCTTCGCGGTTAGAACGTACTCATGTCGCTCGGGATTGGTCTGGTATCGACGACGCTCGATCAACTCGCTGTCTTCAAGGTGCTTCAGCCGGTCGGACAGGGTCGCGTTGGTTACGCCCGTTGACCGGCGCAGGTCCTCGTACCTGCTCAGCCCGAGCGAGAGGTCGCGCAGAATCAATACGGCCCAACGGTCGCCGATCGCGTCCAGCACGCCGGCGATGGAACACGCCATCCCATCAAAACTCTTTGACTTCATAAAATGCTTGCCTCCTAGTCACTCTTATCATTAGAGTGACTAGCTGTCGACCGCTATCTCAGCTTCGGCGCGTCGGCCCCGGCGATAGCGGCGCCATCGATACCGACGGAATGGGACATTGAACATGAGCGAACTTCGCGATCTCGTTATCGATGCCCACGGCGGCATCGAGCGTTGGAATAAAGTGAAAACCATCGAGGGCGACATGTCCATCACCGGCGGCCTGTGGGCGCGAAAAGGGTGGCCTGATGTTCTCAGGAACGTCCACGTCACGGCCGCCGCCGGTCATCAATGGATCAGCTACCGGCCCTTTATCAGCGAGGGCACGCGCAGTTCATGCACCCCCGACCATACCGTGATCGAAACGCTCGACGGAAAGCCCGTCAAGGATCGCAGGAATCCCCGCGCCGCTTTTGATGGCCATACCGTTGAAACGCCGTGGGACGACTTGAATCTCGCCTATTTCAGCGGTTACGCGATGTGGAATTACCTCACTACTCCCTTCATCCTTGCGCTGCCCGGATTCCGGACCGAGGAAATTGAACCCTGGGGCGAGAACGGCGAAAAACGGCGGCGGCTCAAGGTCGCGTTTCCGGGTCACATCGCAACGCACTGCACTGAGCAGATTTTCCACATCAATGGCGAAGGCTTGATTTGCCGGGTGGACTACAGCGCGCCTGTCGCCGGCGGTGCGCCGACAGCGCACTATTTGTCCGAGCACAGGGATTTTTCCGGAATCAAGGCGGCCACGAAGCGGCGGGCGCTGCGCAGGGAGCCCGACGGAACCGCGATTCCGGATCCAGTTTTCGTGGCGATCGATATCGCCGAGCTCAGCTTCTCATGATTGGACCTCGCCCCGCCTCGGAGGAAAGAATGATCGATACCGATGAAAAGCATCACGTCGTGACGATCAACGTCAACGGCGTGCGTCACACCGCTTCGGTGGAAGCGCGCAAGCTTCTGGTACATCTGCTTCGAGACGATTTCGGCCTCACCGGGACCCATGTCGGCTGCGACACCTCGCAGTGCGGCGCCTGCACCGTCGATATCGATGGACAAGCGGTCAAATCCTGCACGGTTCTTGCCGTGATGGCGGACGGTTCTTCGATCACGACGATCGAAGGACTCGCGCCCGGCGGTGGCGCTTTGCATCCGGTTCAGGCGGCTTTCCATGAGCACCACGCCCTGCAATGCGGCTTCTGTACGCCGGGCATGATCATGGCCGTCCGGCAGTTGCATGCGCAAAACCCTGACCCGACCGAGAGCGAGATCCGCCACGGCCTCGCCGGCAATATCTGCCGCTGTACCGGCTACACCAACATCATACGCGCAGTTCAATCCCTCGCCTCGGAGGCGCATCGCCATGACTGAAGCCACCGCGATCAAATACGTCGGCCAGCCATTGCGGCGGCGCGAAGATTTCAAATTCGTCACAGGCAAGGGACGCTATACCGACGATATCAAGGTGCCGGGCATGTTGCACATGGCCGTCCTGCGATCGCCTCACGCGCATGCCGTCATCAGGCAAATCGATCTCTCGGCGGCACATGCGGCGCCTGGCGTACGCCTGGCTTTGTCGGGTGCCGACCTCGCAGGCAAGATCGGCTCGATCGTTCCCAACTGGATCATACCGGGGACGAAGGTGCCGGACAGGCCCGTCGTCGCCATCGACCGGGTTCGTTTCCTCGGCGAATGCGTCGCCCTGGTGGTAGCCGAAACCCAGGCCATGGCCCACGATGCCATCGGGCTTGTCGATGTCGACTACGAAACACTTCCAGCCGTGATCGACGCGGAAGCTGCGATCCGCGACGGCGCACCGCAACTCCACGACAACGTGCCCAATAACATCACCACGATCTACAAGATCGGTGGCGGCGACTACGGGAAGGCCGCGCGGGAGGCCGATCAGGTCATTGCGCTTCGCGTTGCCAACAACCGCCTGATCCCGACCTGCATGGAGACGCGCTCCATTCTGGCCGAACCGAACGTCGACGGAAGCCTGACCATCTACCTGCAGAGCCAGGTGCCTCACATGCATCGCCGCTGGATCGCGGACACGGTTGGCATTCCCGAACACCAGTTGCGGATTGTGGCGCCCGACATCGGCGGCGGATTCGGCGCCAAGATGCATCTGTACCCGGAGGAGCTGCTCTGCCCGTATCTGGCGCGCCGGCTGGACGTTCCGATCAAGTGGTGGGAATCCCGCTCCGAAAGCCACCAGTCCACCAACCATGGCCGGGCGCACACCGAGACCATCGAAATCGCGTTTCGCAACGATGGCAAGATTCTCGGCCTGAAAGTCGAGACGCTCGGCAATGTCGGCGCCTACCTGTCGAACATGGCAAGCGGCGGTCCGACCGTGAATACGATCAACTTCGGCACCGGCGCTTACAAAATCGAGCACTACGAGGCGCGCTCCAGGGTGATCGTGACGAATACCGTACCGGTTGACGCCTATCGCGGATATGGCCGGCCTGAGGGGGGATACATCGCCGAACGGGCGATCGATGCGGTCGCACGCCACCTCAACCTTGATCAGGTCGAGGTGCGTCAAAGGAATTTCATTCAGCGCGCTGATTTTCCGTACAAGCCCTACAACGGCCCCGCCGTGATCTACGATAGCGGTGATTATGAAGGCTGCCTGGCAAAAGCAATGGAAGCCTTCAACTACGCGGCACGCAGCCGCGAACGCGATCAGTTGCGCGCCAAGGGCCGCTATCGCGGCATCGGTGTCGCAGCCTATACCCATGTGTGCGGCATGGCGCCGTCACGCCGGCTGGCACTGCTCGGTTTCAACCGCGGCGGCTGGGAAAGCGCCAGGGTCAGCGTGGACTCGGGTGGCCGGGTCACGATCTTCTCGGGATCCATGAGTCAGGGCCACGGCCACGTCACGTCGCTGGCGCAGGTTGCCGCCGACGTCCTGCAGGTTCCGATTGGAGACATCGACGTCGTTCAGGGCGACACGCGACAGGTCCAGGCTGGACACGGCACCTTCAATTCCCGCTCGATGGCGGTGGGCGGATCCAGCGTTCACGTCTCCTCCAGCCGCGTCATCGCCAAGGCGAAGAAGATCGCCGCGAGCATGCTCGAGGTGGACGAAGGGGATGTTTCCTATCGGGCCGGCCAATTCACGGTTCCAGGGACCGATATCGCGCCGTTGGGTTTCACCACGGTGGCCCGCATGGCCTATGTCGGTCACCAGCTTCCCGACGGGCTGGAGCCGGGCCTCGACGAGACGGTGTTTTACGATCCGAAGGGCATGGGCGCGCCTTCGGGAATCCACATGGCCTATGTCGACGTCGATCCGGAGACGGGCATCGTGGATATCCTCGATTATGTCGCCGTTGACGACGCCGGTACCATCATCAACCCGCTGCTTGCCGCCGGGCAGATTCATGGCGGCGTCGTGCAGGGGATCGCGCAGGCGCTCTATGAAGAAGTCAGCTACGATCCCGATACCGGGCAATTGATGACCGGCTCGCTGCTCGACTATGCGGTGCCGCGTGCCGAACATGTCCCCAGCATACGATCGCTGTTTCAGCAGACACCCTCCCCCACCAACCCGATCGGCGTAAAGGGCATCGGCGAAAGCGGTTCGATCGCGGCGCCGCCCTGCATGGTTCACGCCGTGCTCGATGCGCTTTCACCGTTTGGCATCAAGCATCTCGATATGCCGATGACACCACCGCGCATCTGGTCGGCCATCCAGAACGCACATGCCGGAGCAGGCCGATGATACCAGCGTCGTTCGACTATATCCGCGCAACGTCGCTCGCCCACGCGATCGGCCTGCTGCAGACCGATCCCGACGGCAGCAAGCTCGTTGCCGGCGGCCATACGCTGATTCCAACCTTGAAGTTACGGCTGGCATCGCCCGCGTTGCTAATCGATATCTGCGGGATCGATGAATTAAAGGGAATCGAGGTCGCGGACCGCATCAGGATCGGTGCGCTCACAACGCACGCTGAACTCCTCGCGTCCGAACCATTGCGCAAGTTGTTGCCGATCTTCCATCAAGCCGCCGACCTAATCGCCGACCCTCAGGTGCGCAATCGCGGCACGATCGGCGGCTCACTGGCAAACGCCGACCCTGCGGCGGATTGGCCGGCAGTCGCGATAGCGTTGCACGCAGAACTGGAACTGGCAGGCCCGGCCGGCCGCAGGCGGGTCACGGCCAAGGACTTCTTCGTCGATATCATGACGACCGCACTAGGTCATGACGAAGTACTGGTGGCAATCCACATCCCCTACCCCAACACTGGCGCACAGTTCCGATACCGCAAGATCCGTCATCCGGCGAGCGGCTACGCCGTTGTCGGTGTTGCGGTCGCGCTACGTCTGCAAGACGGGTTGGTTTCCGAAGCCACGATCGGCATCACCGGCGCGACCGGCCGGGCATTTGCGGCGGATTCCGCAAGCGCACACCTGAACGGCAAACCACTATCGAGCCAAAATATCGCAAACGCTGCCTTGCTCGCCTGTGAACAGGCGGAGTGCCTGTCGGATGGCTACGCGTCGGCTGATTATCGTAAGCATCTCCTCAGGACCGAGATCGTCAGGGCGTTGACGTCGCTGACTAGTGCCTGATCGGCAAGCGCATTTTTTAAGCTCGGCGAACGATCGCAATTATCCCGCGACCTTCGAAAAATCAGGCTTGCGGCGCTCGGCAAATGCCGCGAATGCCTCGCGGGCTTCGCCGGTCTGCAGACGCTGGCGAAGCAACGCGCCTTCGCGGCTGATTTGAGCCGCGATCTTGTCCATATCGCGCATCAATGCCTTGGTCTGGTCCAATGAACCGGCCGGCCGCTTGGTCAGGGCCTCGGCCGCCGCCCGGGCCCTGGCGCGCAAGTCTGCGGCGGGCACCACGGCGTTGGCCAGGCCGCAGGCCAATGCGGAGGCGGCATCGAGCGGTTCGCCCAACGCAAACATCGCGTAGGCACGAACGTGCCCGATTCGCGCCGGCAGCAACCAGCTCGAGGCGGCCTCCGGAACCAGCGCCAGATTGACGAATGGCGTCATCAGCTTTGCGGTGTCGGCCAGGAATACCAGGTCGCAATGCAGCAGCATCGTGGTGCCGACGCCGACCGCGTTGCCCTGCACGGCGGCGACGAGCGGACGGGTGGCTTTGCCGAGATTGCTGATGAATCGATGCGCCTGGGGCTCGCCGGTGTCCTTGCCATTGGCCTGGGCACTGAAATCGGCAATGTCATTTCCGGCCGTAAAACTGTCGCCGTCTCCCTGGAATAGAACCACGCGGACAGCCGGATCCTTCTCCGCGCGCTCCAACCCATCCGACATGGCGCTATACATAGCGTTGCTCAGAGCGTTCTTTTTGTCGGCGCGGGCCAGCGTCAATGTCATGATGCCGGCGGACAGTTCGGTTCTTACATGTTCAGTCA
>Ga0210410_10003159_pt1 | contig 14670 bp, 11 predicted proteins | sample IncBWC4MmetaG_FD_161058 | JGI IMG/M metagenome (GOLD analysis project Ga0210410, IMG submission 161058) | Forest soil microbial communities from Barre Woods Harvard Forest LTER site, Petersham, Massachusetts, United States - Inc-BW-C-4-M | ecosystem: Environmental > Terrestrial > Soil >... | reverse complement strand
CCAGAGTACGCGGATGATGGTTGGGTCCAGGTCGAAATAGTCGGCTAGGCCGGCGCATACGCCCGCGATTTTCTTGTCGGTGCTGGAACGCATGAGTCTTTTGTGAGCACCGGTGGCTGGAGAGAGTCCCTGCGCGCCCGATTCGGGCTGTTTGGCGCCGCAGTTGTAACAGAACTTGGAGCCGATAGCGATGTCTTTGCTGCAGCTTGTACAGGTCACTGGCGTACCCTCCAAAAAGGTGTGTTTCGGGCATTCCCTACCATAGAATACGCCCAAAAGGGCGAAAAAGTTTCCTCGACCTTGGGTGGAGACATGGGCGCTCAGTATTCCAGGAGTTGTTTCACTGTGGCCGTTATATGGCTGGTTTGCGGCAGGATCACGTCTTCCAGTTTGGGCTGGTAGGCGCAAAAGGTGTCCATGGCTGCGACGCGCTTGACGGGGGCGTCCAGCTCGTCGAACAGCTCGTCGGCTATTCGCGCGGCGATTTCGGCGCCGTAGCCCCAGCTCCGCATGTCTTCGTAGGCGACCATGACGCGGTGGGTTTTCCGGACCGTTTTGGCGATGGCTTCCCAGTCGTAGGGCGAAAGTGAGCGCAGGTCCACGATTTCCACGGAGATGCCTTCGCGGAGCAATTCCGCGGCGGCTATCTCTGCACGGTGGACCAGGGCACCATACGTGATGATGCTGACCTCGGTGCCTTCTGTGACCATGCGGGCTTTGCCGAAGGGCACCGTGTAATCGGGGCCGGGGTATTCGGAACGATTGTACGGCTGACGATAGAGGTGTTTGTGCTCGAGAAACATGACTGGATCGTCCGAGCGAATGGCGGTGCGAAGGAGTCCGGCGACATCAAGGGCCGTTGAGGGCATTACGACACGGAGGCCGGGGCAATGCGTGAAAATTGATTCGCCGCTTTGGCTGTGATAGATGGCGCCGCCGGTCAGGTAACCGCCAATCGCCACGCGAATTACGACGGGGCACTTAAAGACCCCGTTCGAGCGCCAGCGCATGACGCACAACTCGTCGCGAATCTGCATCATGGCAGGCCAGATGTAGTCGAAGAATTGAATTTCCGCAACGGGCTTGAGACCGCGGGTGGCCATGCCGATGCCGCGGCCGACTATGCCGGCTTCCGCTAAAGGAGTGTTGAACACCCGATCGTGTCCATACTTGCGCTGGAGGCCGGAAGTGGCTTTGAAGACGCCACCCTTCCCTTTCACTTGTCGCAAGGTCTCTTCGCGGCTGGCGTCGGCTACGTCTTCGCCGAAAACCGTGATTCGCTCGTCGCGGGACATTTCGTCGGAGAGCGTGGCGGCGATCATTTCGACCATGGTCTTCGGAGCGCCGTGCAGCTGCGGCTGCGCTTCGAAGGCGGCAGACGTCGGATCAACATTAGGTGAATAAATGTTTACGCGAATTGAGTCAATTTGCGGTTCTTCGGCAGCCAGCGCTTCGTCAGCCGCGTTGCGGACTTCCTGGTCGACTTCAGATTCGAGGGCTTCGATCTCTTTTTGGTCGAGGATGCCTTCACGGACGAGGAAGAGCGAGAACTTTGAAATTGGATCGCGGTGGGCTTCGTCTTCGCGCTCTTCGGGGGTCTTATAAAGTTTTTCGTCGTCGGAAAGAGAATGGGAATAGGGGCGCGTTACGTGCGCGTGAACGAGAGATGGCCCGCGACGCTCCCGGCAGTATTGAACGGCGGTTTTGCAGATTGCATAGCTTTCAAGAGGGTCGGTGCCATCGCATTCGGCGACGTGCAGGCCTGGGAAACTGCGGATGAGTTTCGAGATGCTTCCGCCCGCGGTCTGGACTTCGACCGGAACAGAAATGGCGTAGCCGTTGTCTTCAATGAGGTAGATCAGCGGGAGTTTTTTGGCGCACGCGGCGTTTAAGGATTCCCAGAATTCTCCTTCGCTGGTGGCGCCGTCGCCGGCCGAGACGAATACTATTTCCTCGGGCTCGTGGCGCACGTGCTCGCCGAGGGGCGCTTTTTGGGCCTGAGCCAAAGCCTTCGGATGATTCTCGTAGTACAGCGTGGCTTCGGCGGCGCCGACCGCCTGCACAAATTGCGTGCCGGTGCAGGACGACTTGTTGACGATGTTCAAGTTGGGGAGGCCCCAGTGCGATGGCATTTGGCGGCCGCCGGAGCTGGGATCGTCCTTGGCGCCGACCGCTTGGAGGAGCATATCGAGCGGCTTAACGCCAAGCATCAGGCAGAGTGCGCGGTCGCGATAGTAGGAATAGAGCCAATCTGTGCCCGGACGAAGAAGAAGCCCCATAGCTGCGGTCACTGCCTCGTGGCCCGCTCCGGAGATTTGAAAGTAAATTTTGTTTTGGCGTTTTAGCTGGATCTCGCGGTCGTCCAGCTTGCGGGAAAGATACATCGTGCGGTAAATGCGGATGAGGGTGTCGTGATCGAGGCCGTGCAACTTGGGAGCGTCAAGCTTGGCGAGTTTGACGCGCGTTTGTAACGCCATTCGTTCTGCCCTCGTTCTGAAGCGGGGTTTTGCCTCTGCGGGGATGTATTATACCCGAAGTCCGGCCGGGGCCAGATAATTTGGCAAAGTTATCCCAGAGAATCGAACTGTTTCACGACTTCGTCAAACTGGTCTTCGCCCTGGCGTACAACACGCGGCGAAGCTTCCTTGAATGGCTCCTCGGATGGAATGCGATCGAGCCAGCGCTGCTCGGTAAGTTTTTCGTGGCCGGAGAAATAGAGCCGGACGAGCAAACTTACTTTGCCATTGGCGAGCGGAGCTTCTTTGGGTGCTTCGGCTTCCTTGGACTTGTGTTTTGCCTTGGTCTTGGCCTGTGGTTTTTCGGCTTTCGGCGTCTCGGCGGCCTTGGGGGCTTCGTCTGGCTCGGCGTCCGCTTCGTCCTCGGCGCGTTCGAGCTTGTATTGCAGCTTCTTGTCGAGGCGGAAGGCCTGCTTCCAGCCCTCGAGTTTGTGGCGGGCCAGCTGGGCTTTCTCTTCGTCCGTGCCGAAATCAAAGAGTAGATACGTGTGGGCCATAAAATTAGTTTGCGATGCAGGCGCTGGCAAGTCAAGTTGCTCGGGTTGGCGTCGTTCACGGGGAGTTAGCTGAGAGGGGCACCGGCTTCTGGCGGTTAGCGCCGTTCCGTGTGTCTGGCTACCCTTGGACTCGACGAAACGTCTATCTGGAGTATCATTGGGAGTGCTATCGAGTTCCTGTGAGTAGCCTAAAACAAAAACGTCCGCGGACGGCTGCAGCATGGTTTTGCCTGTGGGGTTTGTGCCACTGCATGGGGAGCGCGACGAAGAACATCAATTCGGCGTGACCATTCCCTTCCGCGGCTGGACGATCGACGCCGACAACTTCCTCACTCGCGCGACAAACTTTTTCGATCACAACAATTTCAACGACTCGGACTTGTTTTTTCCAATTACGATTCAGGGCGCGCGCATCAATGGCTGGGAACTCACGGTGCGTTCTCCGCGCATTGGAAACCTCGCGCAAGTCTATTTGACGTATTCGAATCAGCTGGCGCTCGGTTTTGGCGATATAGCGGCGGGCTGACGAATTTTTCGTTGGGCGACGGATTCAGATTCCTAGATCACGACCAACGGAACACCTTGCACCTGGGCGCGCAGTACACCTTACCGTGGAACTCTTACGCCTCGACCGACGTTTCCTACGCGTCGGGCTTCACGAACGGCAATTCTCCCCCGGACTCGAACAATCACCTTCAGCCGCACACGACCTTTGATCTTTCGTTGGGTAAGAGTTTCGGCGAAAGGTTTTCTGTCAACGTGCAGGGCATAAACGTCGCTAATCGCCGCGTTCTGCTGGACAACAGCTTTACATTTGGCGGGACGCACTGCCTAAATCCACGCGAAATCTTTGTACAACTGCGTTTCCGCTTCCACTATTGAGGGATCTCGGCGACCGCTCTAGGGCAGCCGAGAATCGCTGATCTCCTGCGGCTTCGCCACTTCTTCCGAGCGGCGGCCGTAAGTGGCCATGGCCGGACCAACTGGATATGTGCGACACACTGTGCGTCGGCAAGCGGGCGGGGCACGCCCCGCACGGTCTTATAAGGCAACGTACCCATTGCCGATTGTGGGAGGTTGCTTCGAAGGGCCGACGGAAGTAAACTTTTGTGGAAAGTGAACTCGAAGGCGATGGAGTTCGCCTGAACCGGGCCGGCGTAACCAGCTGGCTCTGATGACTCCTGGCAGCCACGCGGCTCCAGGAGTTTTTTTGTTGCGCGCCGCGTTTGCCGCCGGATTGGAGATATTTTGCGTATTTTATTGATTGCACTCTTTGGAGCACTTGGCACACTCGCGCGCTATGGCCTGCAGGGCGTCATCCAGTCGCGCGCCGGAAGCGCGTTTCCGCACGGCACGCTTGTCGTCAATCTCACCGGGTGTTTTTTTCTGGGCTTAATTGGGCAGTTTACGTTGAACCGCATGGTTATTTCGCCGGACTGGCGCGTGGCCATCGCTGTTGGTTTTTTCGGCGGTTACACCACGTTTTCCAGCTTCGGCTGGGAGACGGCGAAAATGCTGGAAGACGGCGAGTGGCTGCGAGCTACGACGTACGTCGCTGCCAGCGTGATTGCTGGTTTGTTTTTGTCCGTTGCGGGCATTCGGCTGGCGAACCGGTTTTAGGAGCCGCTATGACACACGAAAAATTCGAAGGCGAGCGCACCTTGATGCGCATTCACATAGGCGAATCGGACAAGTGGCACAGCAAGCCGCTGCATGAGGCCATCGTCGAACTGCTGCGCAGAGAGGGCTTTTCGGGCGCGACCGTGCTGCGAGGCGTGGGCGGCTACGGCGGATCGAGCGTCTACCATACGGACAAACTGCTTCGCATGTCACAGGACCTACCGATCATTGTCGAGGTGATTGAATCGACCGAGCGCATCGAGAAAATTCTTCCGAGGCTGGACGAAATGGTGGAAGGCGGGTTGATTACGCTTGAAAAAGTCCGCGTAATTCTGTATCGAGCCGCCGAGAAATAGTTGGCGATTGGAAGCAAAGCAGAAGAGCGACGGGAGCGGGAATTAGAATAGTCTGGTAATCATTTTTTTCGCACCCGCCCAACGGTAGAAGAAGACGAGGTTCACAAGCGCGGCGAACCCTCGAAGCAGGGAAAAGTAGAAATCGTCGATGTCCTCGCTCGCCGGCGGCGAGCCAGCCTTGACAAACATAACCACCGCGATCACCAAAGACAGCGACCACATGCCAAGGAATAAGTAGATGACTACGCGGAAATCCGACTCGACCTTCAGCGTCTGCACCGGGAAATAGCTGCAGACTATCAGCGCAAAACCGAAAATGGAGACGAAGATCGCGGGGAAGGGCTCGACGGCAAGCACGGTTCCTCCGCAGGGGCCCACACTCACATTGAGAGCGAGCAGAGACCCCAAGAAGATCATGAAGACGCCAATGATCTGTCTAGCGGCGCTCTTGAGCGTTTCGGCAAAGCGGTTTTCCACTCCTCTTCCCTTTCTCGTGGCTCTTGTCAGGTGCAATACAACGCGGACGCCGCAGCGGACGCCGCAGCGGATCCCGTCCTTAGCCACTACAAACTGGCGGTTGCCGCACGTCAATATAACGAGTGGAAATTGTGTCCTTTCAAGCAAGCCGAGAGCCGATGGCGAGAATCCCGGCATCGCCTCTCGGGAACGGAGCCCACTCTCAGCATGGCTCTAAACTATTCAAGCAGAACATTCGCCTGTAAACTGCTTTCTCATGACAGACAGTGCCGAAAAACAATCCTGGTTGAATCGCACGGTACTCGGAGTAGGGCTGACCAGTCTTTTTAGTGACTGGAGCCACGAAACAGCGACGGCTGTACTTCCCGCATTTCTTGCCGCGATCGGAGCGGGACCTGCGTGGCTCGGCGCGATTGAGGGCCTCGCCGACGGCCTTTCTAGTTTCGCGAAGCTGGGCGCCGGCTATTTCACGGATCGGCTGAGGAACCGCAAGCCGCTCGCCGTATTCGGCTACGCCCTTACGGCGCTCTCGACGGCTTCGTTCGCTTTCGCGACACACGCATATCACGTGCTCATCGGGCGGACGGTGGCCTGGCTGGGCCGCGGTGTTCGTTCGCCGGCCAAGAAGGCGCTGCTCGCGGCGGACGTCTCGCCAAATGCCTACGGCCGGGCTTTCGGGCTGGAACGATTGATGGATACGGTCGGCGCGATCGCCGGACCACTCACTGCGCTGTGGCTGCTGGAAAAAACCGGGCACAACTACCAAAGAGTTTTTCTTTGGACCCTTCTTCCTGGTCTCATTGCTGTGGCTTCCTTCTGGTTGCTGGTGCGGGAACGTCCTATAGCTAGAAAAGCCAGGCGTTCGTTCTTGATGGGCATCCGCGAATTGCCTGCTCCGTTCCGGCGTTTTCTTTTCGGAGTCGGCGTGTTTGGCGCCGGTGATTTCTCGCATTCGCTGCTCATTCTCTATGCTTCGCGCATGCTGGCTCCGCGACACGGGCTCGCGCGCGCCGCCAGCATCGCCGTCGTGCTGTACACACTGCACAACGTGTTTTCCGCGGGATCTGCGTACGCGAGCGGGTGGCTTAGCGACCACGTTCCCCAACGCAAGATTGTTCTCGCAGCCGGCTACTCGCTGGCTGGAATCACGGCGCTCTTGCTCTCAACAGGGACGCATTCGCTGTGGCTGCTCGGCGTGATTTTCGTTTTAGCGGGGCTCTATGTCGGCATCGAGGATGCTCTCGAAGATTCCGTCGCAGCCGAACTTGTGCCCAAAGAACAGCACGGCATGGCCTTCGGCACGCTGGCCGCGGTTAACGCCGTCGGTGACTTCCTTTCCAGCCTAATGGTGGGCTTTCTTTGGAGCGCCGTTTCCGTCGAAGCTGCTTTCGCCACTTCTACGGTACTGTTCTTCACGGGGGCGATTCTCATCCTTCAGCTTCGCCGCTGACAAATTGCTTCGCGCGAAGGAGAAAACGCGCGACTTATTCGTGAGGAGGCATTGGCTCAGGCCATTGCGTGACGCCGATTCTGCCGCCCGGTTCCAGCCGAACCGCCGGTGCGTAAAGTCCGAGCAGCTCTCGCCGCCACCACAATCCGTGCTCTCTTTTTTCCGCCATGGACGTGAACCAGTATTGCCAGAGGACCGCGCGCACTTGGCGGGGCGGTGCCTGCGGGAAAGGATTCGCGGCAAACAGCGCGAGCACCTCGGGGTCGTTTGAAAGCAACCTTCGCTGCGTGCGCAACACGAGCGGATTGTCGCGCCATTCGCCGAGCGACGCGAACCACAAGTTCCAGTCCAGCCGCGGCTGATAGGGTGCGTAAATGCGGGGAGGCTTGTTCAGCTCCTGCGGTTTGTGGCGGAACGGATACGCAATCCAGGTTTGGCCGTCGTTGGAGCCCTGGAACTCGATTTCATAGCGGCCTCGCGTCATTACGGCGAAGAGGCCGTAACGGTTGGCGATTCGAAAGGGATCAAGCAGGGCTACGGGCGAGGTCGGAAGCGGCACGGACGTGATCATCCAGAGCATTTGAGCGGTGGTGGCGTAGAAAATCCATAAAAGCAAAACAGCGACTATGGCAACTCGCAGCGGAGCAAGCCAGAAGCGATTTTTCTGCCACCCATCGAGCGAAGCGTCTCTGCTCGGGGGAGCCTTGTCTGTCGATGGACTCGATGGCGACGCCAGAACCGAGAGTTGGTCACTCGCAAGTGAATGCGCATGGCCAGCAGAGGTAAGCGGTAGATCGAGAAGAGGCCTTTGCCATTGCCCTGGAAAGAATCGCACCAGGAAACGGTCATCGAGCAACAGGAACGCAAGGATGAGAACGAGATAGTTCAAAAAGGTGTAGTTGGCCGTCAGAATGATGCCGATCTGCCAAGGCGTCACGACAAAGAAGAGTGCGATTCGAAAACGGCGGGGCAGAAAGGCCGACCAAATCAAAACCAGTTCGAGCGCGAGCGTGAAGAATGCCGTGGCGCCGTGAAACCAGTGCGGAAAATGTTGCACGTACCAGCCGATCCAAGTTGGCAGCGGCCCATTTTGATAATAGTCATCCATCGCCGTGAAGTTCCGCCACTCCGGATCGCCGCCGGCCATCTTCGCGACGCCTGATTCGAAGTAGATGCGAAACCATTCCCAAAGCAGCAGATATAGAGCTGCTCGCACCGGAGGCTGCGTCTCTCCAAGTCTTGGCCGGAGCCCACCCGGCGCGAGAAAGAGTGAGAGGAATCCCGCCTCGAGGAGCATTCCGTCGGACTGGTATCCTGAGAAATCTCGCGCCGCGCTGACAAACGAAAGAAAACACACGAAGCAGACGACGAGCATTCCGCGCGGCCATAGATTGAGGACAAGGAGCACCGCCGCCGCCATGCCAACCCAGCACAGACTCGTTAGCATGTGTGAGCCGCTCGAAAACCACAAAACGCTTGGCACATACCAATAGCGGGCGTGGCCGAATTGCTCCGCTATACTCTTCAGATATTCGCTGGCGGGGAGAATTCCTTCGGGGCCGATGAGACCACGGATTTGAAATACGAGCGAGAAAAAAGCAGAAAAATAGATCGCGCCGAGCGCGCGCAGGAAAATCCAGCGTGACAGGAAGCGATCCGACGGACCGTTTCGCGAATCAAAAAGCCAGCCGATGACGGACGAAGGAGTCCAGTCCATAGTCGCGGGATATTATAACGGGCAGCGAACACCCTCGCGCGTCTCCAGGGAACAACGCCCACTTCTGTGACTTGAACCATCGTTTGGCCATTTCGGAAGGATCGATTGGCCGTTCATCGCCCTGTAAGTCCTGCAAAATCCGAACTCCATCAAAAAGGTTTTTCGGAGGTCTGAAGCATCGGTTGGCCAGGAGTACAGAATCGGAAAATGTCCCACCGCGGGCGGGTACGGTTCGCGTAGACGATGAAGTGAGTCTAGGGGGCCAGTGTGAAATTCACGGCGATGGTGGTGTCGATTTCCACGGGCTCGCCGTTGAGCAACGTTGGTTGATACCGCCACTGGCTGACCGCCTCGACTGCTGCGCGGGCCAGCTCTGGATCAATCTGGCTATTCAGGACCTGCATCGAGAGCGGCCTGCCGTCTTTGCTCACAATCGCGTGAAGCAGCACGGAACCTTGTGCACCCCTCTCCTTGGCGCTGGCCGGGTAGATCGGTTGCACCTTGGTTACGAGTTTGGCCGCTTCGACATTGCCGCCGATGCGTATTCGCATCGCTTTTTGCTTTTCTAGAGTCTCCGGTGCAGCGGGTTTCGCGGGTCCTTCAGCCTTCACATCTACGGTCTCCGTTACGTCTCCCATCTGCAGCTTGGCGTTGACCGTGAGGTCATGATCCGATTCCAGCACCACTTGCGGCGCGCGATAAGCCGCAAATCCCGGCTTAAGCACTTTCATTTCGTACTCGCCCGCGGGCAAAGCCTTAAAAACAAAATTCCCCTCGGCGTCCGAGACGGTCATGTCGACGGTATTCGCTTTATGGTTGGTCATGACGATGGTCGCATTCGGAACAGTCGCATCACTGATATCGAAAATCGCGCCCGTGAATTTTCCTGACAGATTCTGACCGGGGAGCCCGAGGGCAGCGAGCGGAAGCAACAAGCACAAGGCAGCGGCTTTCAGCAGCAGTCCTGTTCTTCGCGAAATCCCCCCGCGGTTGAGAGTTGGATTCAGCATGGCTATGAATCTCCTTTCAAGATTTGATGGGCGGGCAATAGCGAGCGCAGTGGACCAGCCGTGATGTGCGTTCTTAAGCGTCCGCGCGAGATCGAGCAGTTGATTCGCGTAGTCAGAGGCATCCATTCCGCTATTCAACACGGAATCGTCGCAGGCACATTCACTCTCACTTCGCAGGCTGGCCCCCGCGAACCAGACAAGAGGATGGAACCAGTAAAAGCCACGCGCCAGCTCGGCGCAGAGCTGCACGAACCAGTCGTGACGCGCGATGTGCGCGAGTTCATGGGAAAGCACGGCTTGTCGCCGGTCCGCGGGCCATTCCGTCGCACCTGCAGGAAGCATGACGCAAGGCCGCACCATCCCCCAAGTCAGCGGCATCGATGACGCGTCCGCGCATTGCAGCAGTTGTACGGGACGCACAATATGGAGTGACTTGCGGAACCGCAAAACAATTTGCGCCCAATCGTCGTCAAGTACTAGCTTTGACTGTGCCGACACCCACGCAAGCCGTGCCAGACCTCTCAGTAGCTTCATCACCACGAACAAGGCGCCAAGCGCCCAGACCAGCAAAGTCAGGCGGGACAACTGGCCCGAGAGCGGTGAAGCCGCAGCAGCGTCGATCACCATCGAAGGTAGTCTTTGGAAGTTCGGGTTTTCTGCCGTTGCGTGAGCCGGCCCCCAGAATCTAGCCGCGTTACCCAGTGTTGCGGAATGCCACGAAGGAAGGAGGACCGTCATGATTGGAACCGCCATCGCCGACACAATCCCAAGGGCCCACACGTGGTGGCGTACCGCGGCGGATCGGCCGCGCAGGGCATATGCTGTACCGGCTGTCAACGTCAGCAGTACGGTCGCCTTGACGCTGCAGCCAAGCAGTAACCAGAGCCCGGCTTCGGAGCTGCCCGGCATATTCATTGTCAGCTCTCCTTTTTGCCCTTGGCGATAAGGTGGGCGAGTCGTTCGAGTTCCTCGGAGGAAATCCTCGACACTTCTCCCCCAAGCAGTGCTGCAACGGCTTTCTCTGTGGACCCTTGAAAAAACGTTTCCACAAGATGCCGGAGCGCAGAACGCCGCGCGACTTCGCGGGGCACGCAAGGTATGTACACATATCGCAACCCCTGCTCTTCGTGGCGCGCGTGCCCTTTCTCTTCCAGCACAGCAAGCTGCGCCCGGACGGTCGAATAGTTTGGTTTGTCGACCAGTTTCGCGAGCACTTCTCCCACCGTGGCGCGTTCGAGCTTGTAAAGAATGTCCATGATCTGGCGCTCGCGCCGCGAGAGGGCGTTTGGCGTGGGTTTTCGCGTCATGTGTTATGTTTCCAGCTGCTATGCTAGAAAACTAGCAGGACCGCATTTTCGTGTCAAGAGAATTCTTCGGAATTAGATAGTCATTTCGAATAGATGGCTCCGCCTAGGCGGGGGAAAACCCTGGCCCGGTTCGATGCGGGCAACCGATCACAACACGTAGCACTTGTTGAAAACCTATCTGACCGAGTCATTCCGAGGAGTCCGCCACGGCGGCCTCGGAATGACAGTGCGAGAGTCTGTCGCGTGCAAAGTGCCTCACTACCCGTACCCGCCCGCGGTGGGAAATTTTCCGATTTTGTACTCCCGGCCGAACGATGCTTCAAAGCCAGGAATTGACGACGGGGTGTGGATCTATAGAGGCTTACGAGCGATGAGCGGCCAAACGATGGTTCAAATGCGGCCAAGGGATGCTTCAAGTCACAACTTCTCTGTTGCAGCCGCGATAACCGCATGTTAGGCTGGCGAACAAAAGGCGAATAGTAGGAGGAGTTCTTAATGTCCCATTCTCTCGCCGTGCGGCATACAGCTTTTAGCTCGCTCGAGCCACAGGCGGGCTCATCGCTCGCTCGCGTCCGCGAAGTGCTAGACACTTTTGCCTCACGAGACATCAACGGCGATGTGCTGACTGCGGTGCGCTACTTTCCTGCGCGCGAGGCGCAGTGGGCTGAATTCCCCGCCTGGGTTCAGGCCGATCTCGCGGCTGCCTATGGCGCGAAGGGCATTCGACAGCTATACACGCATCAGGCCACCGCCGCCGAAGCCGTGCACACGAGCAAAAACGTGGTGGTCGTCACCCCCACCGCTTCCGGGAAGACTCTTTGTTACAACCTGCCGATATTGAATTCAATTCTCGAGAATCCAGACACTCGCGCGTTGTACCTCTTCCCCACTAAGGCGCTGGCGCAAGATCAACTTGCGGAGCTTTACGACCTCAACCAGCGCCTCGACAACCGCCTCGGCGTTTTCACTTACGACGGCGACACGCCCGCAGACGCGCGGCGAGCGATCCGCGAAAAGGGCCATGTGGTGCTCACGAATCCGGACATGCTGCACACCGGCATTTTGCCGCATCATACGCGGTGGACTCGCTTGTTCGAGAATCTTCGCTATGTGGTGATCGATGAACTGCACACTTACCGCGGAGTGTTTGGCAGCCATCTCTCGAATGTACTGCGACGTTTGCGACGCATTGCGAACTTTTACGGCAGTGATCCACAATTCATTTGTTGTTCGGCGACGATTGCAAATCCCGGTGAACTTGCCACTCGGTTGCTCGAAAAAGAAGTGGAAGTGCTCGACGCCAACGGGGCTCCCGCGGGCGAAAAAACTTTTGTCTTTTATAACCCGCCCGTTGTGAATCGCGCACTCGGCATTCGCCGCAGCTATATCAACGAAACGTCGCGCGTCGCGCAGGAGTTTTTGAAGCGCGACCTGCAAACCATGGTGTTCGCCAATTCGCGCCTGCAGACCGAGATTCTCCTGACCTATCTCCAGCAAGCGAATCCACAGCCACCTGGCAGGCAGGAAACGATTCGCGGTTATCGCGGCGGTTATTTGCCGAACGAACGCCGCGAAATCGAACGAGGCTTGCGTGACGGCCGCATCCGCGGCGTTGTGACGACCAGTGCACTGGAGCTGGGGATCGACGTGGGTTCACTCGACACCGTCGTGATGGCGGGCTACCCCGGTTCGATCGCCGGAACGTGGCAGCGCGCGGGGCGCGCCGGACGCCGCAGTGGCAGCTCCTGCGCGGTGATGGTCGCTTCTTCGTCGCCGCTCGATCAATTCATGGTCCGCCATCCGGACTACTTCTTCGGCAACACGCCGGAGCATGCGTTCATCCAGCCGGACAATCTTGAAATCCTGCTCAATCATCTGAAATGTGCTGCGTTCGAGTTGCCTATCGCACCTGGCGAACGATTTGGCGAGGTCGGCTTACCGGACCTTTGCGCGCGCCTTGCCGAAGCCGGCTACCTGCACCTCGCCGGAGATCACTATCATTGGACGCACGAAGCCTATCCCGCCGACACGATAAGTCTTCGGTCGATAACCAGCGACAATTTCATCATCATCGATGTCACGGGCGTACCGAGTGTCATTGGCGAAGTGGATTTTACGAGCGGACTGGTTTTTCTTCACGAAAAAGCGATCTACATTCACGGCGGGCAGCAGTACCACGTCGAGCAGCTCGATTTCAAAGAGCGCAAGGCCTACGTGAAACAGGTGGACGTCGACTACTATACCGACGCAATCCGCTACACACAGGTCCGCGTATTGGAGGCTAGCGAGACGTCCGACGCGTCCGCTGCTTCCGCGAATTCACATTCGCACGGCGATGTCCTGGTCCGCTCGCAAGTCGTCGGCTTCAAGAAAATAAAGTTCTTCACCAACGAAAATATTGGCGACGGTAAGCTCGAGCTCCCCGAGAACGAGATGCACACAACGTCGTACTGGATCACTCTAGAGAGACCGCTGCTCGAATCGCTGCCCTACAGCGTGAGCGACCGGCAGAGCGGTATGTTCGGGCTTTTGCATGCGCTTCGGTCTGTCGCAACGCTGTTGCTTATGTGCGATGGCCGCGATTTAGGAACTGCCATCGGCGAACGTTCGCCGGCTCCTGATTCTGGCACCGAGCGGGTAGGGCCGCGGCGTGCTGCGCTCCTATGCGACACGGCTGATGACTTCACGCCCTCGCGCACGAGAGATGCTTCTGCCTCGAAGCTGGAAGAATTCTTCGAACCTAATCTTTATCTGCTCGACGCCTATCCCGGTGGCATTGGATTTTCCGAACCGCTCTTCCGCGCTCACAACCTGCTGCTTCACAAAACGCGTGAGTTAATCGCAGCTTGCACGTGCGAGGAAGGCTGCCCCTCCTGCGTCGGCCCCGCGGGCGACCTCGCGCCGCGGGCCAAAGAAGCCGCTCTCGCCATTCTCGACAGGTTGTGTGGCTAGATGCCTGCGGCAACCGACAGATTCTCTCGCCTCGCCGCGCTCAGGCCCGCGCGTTCTGTGCCATCACGTCCAGCGCCTCTCCGCGCGCCCGATCAAGAGGATTCCATCGCCCATCTCCTTGGCGCAGGCGTGGCAAAAAATCATTTTGGCGAACACCTTGCCATTCGCAACTGGTTTTCCACCCCCGAGTTTTCCGAGCCGTCCGCCGTCGCGCTCGAACTTCTCTCCCGCACTCGTGACGCCGAGATGTCTCGCCGCACGCGGGCCGCCCTCGAAGATCCCGCCAAATGGCTCTTCCTGGACACGGAAACCACAGGTCTTGCCGGCGGCACGGGCACCTATCCATTTCTCGTGGGCATCGCCTGGTGGGACGCCGGCGGCCTCCAGGTCGAACAATTCTTTATGCGTGATTTTTCCGAAGAGCACTCACTCCTTCACGAACTCGCCGCGCGTCTCGCCGACCGTCCCGTTCTCGTCACTTTCAACGGAAAATCCTTCGACTGGCCGCTGCTCGAAAATCGCTTCGCGATGACCCGCTCCATTTCCACGCCGCGATTGGCCGCGCATCTTGATCTGCTTCATCCCGCGCGGGCTCTTTGGAGGTTGCGCCTGGGCTCCGTCCGCCTCGTCGAGCTGGAGCGGCGCGTTCTCGATACGCCGCGCCTCGGCTGGCATCGCGAAGATGACATCGCCTCCGCACTCATTCCGCAGTACTACTTCGACTATCTTCGCGGCGGACCCTGCGATCCAATCGTGGGCATCGTTCGC
>Ga0210410_10003158_pt1 | contig 14677 bp, 12 predicted proteins | sample IncBWC4MmetaG_FD_161058 | JGI IMG/M metagenome (GOLD analysis project Ga0210410, IMG submission 161058) | Forest soil microbial communities from Barre Woods Harvard Forest LTER site, Petersham, Massachusetts, United States - Inc-BW-C-4-M | ecosystem: Environmental > Terrestrial > Soil >... | reverse complement strand
AATCCTTCGATCAGGATTGAGACTGTGAGGGCAGGTCCCCGCAGCCGCTGGGTCCAAATTGACGGCGCGGACATCAATCTCAAGTAGCGTACCGGCCCGTATCATTTCCAGTCGACCGCCATCATCCAGGACCAGGTTCTTCTCGGCCCGGCGATAAAGCAGGCGTACGACAGGTTCAAGTCTAAGCACTTCCTCAAGGATTGCGATCCGGTCGATCTCGTCACCATTCAGAAACCGCATCCGCAGATCCATGCGGTCAAAGAGATGCCAAGCAGCCACAACCATCAGTTCGCGGGTGGTTGCGACGCCTGCCGCCCCGTAGGTGATACACTCGGTAAGGATCTCGCGGTGGCTGCAGCCTTGATCGATCAAATGCGAAATGATGTCTTCTCGCCTCGCGCCCCGGCGCGATCTTATCGCCGGCATCACGTCGCAGAAGAAGAACCGAATCATCCGATAGAAGGCAAGAATCATTCTTGTGAAAGTCGCCAGCCTACCAACATTCTGCTGCTCCTTGTTGGAGAAGCTATTCAATCGGGTTGCCAAACCTGGCCTGCCACGATCAGTCAACCCAACTATCTCGGCGGTCACCGCGACCGACAACTCCAGGCCCAGTGCATCAAGGTGAGCGCGCCCGGTTGAACGCAAGTCATTCATCAATCGCTTGCTCTGCTCTACCATGAGTTGGCGATAGCGTGTGGCAACGACCTTGGGTGCAAAGAAACGCGCCGTTGCACTCCTTTGCTTTCGATGGGCTTCGCCTTCCTGGAAAAGGACCGGCGCGCGACTACGTTTTGTGAAGCGATTTGCAAGCTCCGCCATAAAGCCGGCTTGACGCAAGCCGTCGCTACGGAGGATTTGACGCGCAAGATCTATGCCGCGAATCCTGATGGTGTCGTCCGATATTCGTTCAAAGTGAGTTTGGTCGCATGGTCCGCTAAGGGACGAAGATTTTCGTTCATCTCGACAGTCTGGGGGGCGCGCAAGAGAGCGCAAGGAGTCGCACATGGGCTTCTGCTCTTCGGGAAAATTGCATCTGCAATTGTCAATATTTGCTTTGCCGCGGCGCCCGATCTCTGCAGAGCCGAAAGCTCCTGATTTAAGACATCTGTAGCGAGCCGTGATTTTGGCAACTGCGTGCCGGGGATAAAGCCGGTGACGCTTATCGAGGGGTCATTCTTTGATCCTGGCCGGGCGCCTTAGCTAGTTGCGTATGTCGGCCAATCAGGTCCGATCAATTGCAACCAGCTGTCGCAAAAGTTCGCTACTCGTTGGCAAGCCGGCAGCGGCACGAATGGTGAGCTCAGTTGACAGGTATGAGGCCATAGAAACGCCGCCATAGTTGGCGCCACGGAGGTCAGGCGCAAGAATTGCGCGTTTTGTGAATCTCGTCGTTTCCATCCCTTTATTGATGTGTCGCTTTCCATCATGGGCCGTACGTCAATATCAGTGAACGGACGGGAGGAGCGCTCCTATCTCTCTTTCCGCCGTCAATAGAGCGCGTGGCATCAAAATGCTTCATCGAAAGCCTAGCTGCTGATCTGGACGCGCGCCAATCGGGTTATCGAAATATCGCCAACTCAGGAGTGATACCCTGACGATGACCCGTCGATGCGCTCAGCAATCCCTGTGAACAGCTCCGACAGAAGATCAAAAATTAAAGCGATAATATAAATCGGCGTTGCCAATATCTGCCGCAGGCGGTCCATTGTAGTAATTTCCGGCGTGATGGGTTGTGGCCTGATCAACGGGCTTCCGAGGCTGGGTTTCACCTCTGCTGCGCCGCCAGTTTCATTCTTTGACATCATAACACCTCTGCGCTGCCGCGGCTGGTGCCCGGCGGTTGCTAGGGCACCCAGTCGTTCAAGAGAGCAACTAAGATGCCGAAGAACGTGAGAATTCCCGCGAAGCTTAGGATCAGCCCATAGGGAAGATCGCGAGCGAGGCTTTTGAACGCAGCCCTGCCGATGGCGGTCTGTTTTTTCCCTGAGTTCTGTGGGCGCCTCTGCTCTGGCATCTGGTCAACATACGCGCGCAACACGGTCACGGATAATGCTCGTTTATCAGAAGCGTTATGAAATCGCTTCATCAAGAGAAGCGACCCAATTTCCCGCTAAACGCGGTTGACGTGACGGCTTGCAGCGCGAGCCGGTACCTTTTTGGCTTTCTTTCCGGCGCTTGCAGAAGCGCTCATCCTCTTCACGGATCCCCGTGGCTGCAAGCCAACGGAGCTCAAATTGACGGCTTCGCGAATGAGTGCCCTCAGCCACAGTGAACCGGGATCATCGTGAACGCGGCTGTGCCACAGCATCGAGAGTTCGATGATCTCCGCGTGATCCCGAGGAAAATCGATAATCTTGATCTGCGCTGAACTCGCGCAGGCCTTGGCAAAGCGGCGCGGAACAAGCGTGACCATGTCCGTTGCGGCGATCACGGCCAAGGCGGTCGCGGAGTCATACACCATCATCGACGCTGATGTCCGGTGGGCCGATCGAGGCGAAATTGTTTCATCGTCCGTCTCCAGGATTAAGCGAAGCACGAGATCGTTGCGCGCCGGCGGCTCACGCGATTGGTCGGCTGCCGAGGCGATGCCGATGGCAAGGCGAGGCCAGGCGAGGAAGGCGGCATGGTCGAACGGTTGTATAGCGAGAGGATGATGGGTGCCGATTGCCCAGGCTTTCTCATCACTAAACAGCACCTCGGACCGGAAGCGGGCCGGGATCTTGTCGAACGCGCTTAGCGCAAGGTCAATTCTCTGCTGATCGAGGGCTTGCACAAGCTCGGTGCTGACGTTGACGATCTGCAGGGAGATTCCTGGAGCGAATTTGCGCGCGAGCCCAATAAGGTTCGGTACGATCAGCGCGCAGAAATACGAGCCGGCCGAAATGACGAAGCGCTGGCGGGTCTTGGCCGGGTCGAACACCGGGGTTGCGACAGCGCTGCGGATCTCGGCCAGCGCCACGCGCAGTCGTGGCGCAAGCTGGTGCGCGCGCTCGGTCGGCTGCAAGCCTGAGGGAATTCGCATGAACAGCGGATCGCCCAACACCTCCCTGAGCCGCGCGAGCGCATGACTGACCGCTGACTGCGTGAGGAAAAGACGAGCTGCCGCCCTGGTGACGTTGCGCTCGTCATACAGGATATCAAAAATCCGCAGCAGATTGAGATCGATATCCATTATGAACCAATCTAATGATGATCCTGATATATATGCATTAGCATAATCAAGCCGTGGCCGCTATTTCTTTCTGGGAGCCAATGAACCCAGCCCGGGATCCAACTTCTGGAGGCCAACATGAACTAATCGTCAGCGCGATCCTCATCACTTTCGACGCAGCCATGCCAGCGCTCGCTGCCGACCCTTCCAGCCTGCCGATACTGTCGCGACGCCCGTTTGATGATTGATGACCCCGCTCTCGTGGACGCGCGCTCAAGACGGCCCGTAGAGCTCACGACGCGCACGCAGCTCGTCACCGTGGAGTAATTGGGGTCCTGCTTAAGTAGGCTTCTTAGGACGTAGGAATAAAAAGCACCATGGCGGCAGAAAAAATCCGTGTTGGCATCATTGGCGCAAATTTGCGCTACGGCTGGGGGTTCCGGCCTTGAGCGCGCTTCCTGAGTTCGAGATCACGGCGGTCTGCACGAGCCGCCATGAAGCCGTTGACGAAACGGCCAAGCATTTCGGAGGAAGGTCCGCCAGCCCAGACTTCGACGTGGTCGTCAAACGCCACCAGTTGCTTGGATCCGCCAGAGTCTTTAGCGACGATCCTTCGATCTTCGCTCACTTGAGCGCATCGAAAATGGAAAAAGTCCGGACATTTGCTACCGGGAAAAGGCCACCTTGGAGAAACCCTTTCAATCATGTCGCCGGCCGACCAGAAAAAACACCATTGCGCTGAGCGCCGTCCACCCTTCGAGTGCACCGCATTGCTGTTGCAAGGGGGTGGCGCTCTCGGCGCTTACCAGGCTGGCGTCTATGAGGCGTTATCGGAAGCGGGAATCCATCCGGACTGGGTGGCGGGCATCTCGATCGGGGCCGTCAACTCGGCGATTATTGCCGGCAACCCCCCTGAAAAGCGCGTGGAAGCACTTCGCCGGTTTTGGGAACGTATTACCTCCGATGTCTTTGGGAATTGGACGCCGGATTTCCTGACGCCTTTGATGAAGGGGGACTGGGTCCGAGGACTCATCAACCAGGTGAGCGCCAATTCAGCCATGTTGAGCGGCGCGTCCGGATTCTTCGTGCCGCGACTTCCGTCTCCCTGGCTTCATCCGAGGGGATCGATCGAAGCGACCAGCTTCTACGATGCGTCGGGGCTAAAAAACACGCTGGAAAGCCTTGTCGATTTTGACCGCATCAACGCTCGGGAAATGAGATTCAGCGTCGGCGCGGTCAACGTGCGGAGCGGCAATTTCGTTTATTTCGACTCGACCACCCACACGATCCGGCCCGAGCACGTGATGGCGAGCGGCGCCTTACCGCCGGGCTTTGCCGCCGTCGAAATCGACGGCGAGCGTTATTGGGACGGCGGCCTTATCTCAAACACCCCGTTGCAATGGGTACTAGACAGCACTCCGCGTCAGGACACGCTGGCTTTCCAAGTCGATCTATGGAGCGCCCAGGGAGCGTTTCCCGGCAACATGGCCGAAGTCGAAACGCGACAAAAAGAGATCCAATATTCGAGTCGCACCCGAGCCAACACAGACCAGTTCAAGCGTGCACAGCGGATACGCAACATCGTCGCCGCCTTGATTGAGAGCCTGCCGGACGGTCTGAAGGACGAACCCAGTGCGAAGCTGCTCGGCTCCATTGCCGACCGCAAGGTCTACAACATGGTGCACCTGATCTATCGGGCCAAGAATTACGAGGGAAACTCGAAAGACTATGAGTTCTCGCGCTCGAGCATGGAGACCCATTGGCGCGCCGGTTACCACGACACGTTGCGGACGCTACGCCATCCCGATGTCCTGAAGCGACCTACTAACCACGAAGGTGTCGCGGTCTTCGATCTGGAGCAGGACGGCCGCGACTAGGAAACGAAATTTCAGGTAGCTGGTCGGCGGAATCAGGAAACCCTCTGTCCGACGAAAACATCCGCCAGGGCGGCGCCGGCTTCGGACATGTCGCCCAAAATCAGTCGCGCAAGACAAATGAGAGAAACTTCGGATGCATCTCAAAAGCAAGGTTGTCGTCGTTACCGGCGCGGCGAGCGGCATAGGTAGAGAAATTGCGCGCACCTTCTGGGTCGACGGCGCCAAAGTTGCCATCGCTGATCTTAATCAGGCGGGCGCCGCTGCTGCGGCGGCCGAACTCGGCGATGTGGACAGCGCTATCGGCATCGGCAAGACGCAGGTGGACGCCGGTATGGCGGCGGCTGTCGCTGCTTTTGGGGTATCGACATGCTGGTCAGCAACGCCGGCATCCACCTGGGCAGCGGATCGACAGGTCGGGGCAGCAGAAACGTGCATTTGTCGTCTCGGGAAGCCATGCCTGTTTCCCGGGCGGCTTGCCTCCGCTGGAGCGATTTTGAGTTGGGCGGGATCGACCAACGGCTTGGAAATCGGCGCGTCGGAAAATCGAGAGCGGTTCCGTGTAAACGGAACCCTCTTCAAGTGCGCACCCATCACGCAGCGAGCAGCACAGGAGCAGGACCAGCAATGGCAGACAATCTTTCGATCAATCGCCGGACGAGCGCGCTGCTCGTCATGGATTTCCAGACGCTGATCGTCGACAACTATGCCGCCGGTCCGGAGGCGCTGCTCAATCGGACGGCGAAGCTGATCGCCGCGGCGCGCACAGCCGGGATGCGGGTGATCTATGTGGTCGTCGGCTTCCGCCCCGGATATCCGGAGGTCAGCGACCGAAATGCGACGTTCACCGGGCTCAAGGCCTCGGGTGCATTCTCTGCGGGTGACGAAAATGCGAAGATCCATCCCGCCGTCGCGCCACTGGCCGAGGAAATCGTCGTCACCAAGCATCGGGTGAGCGCCTTCGCCGGGACCGATCTCGACCTGGTGCTGCGCGCCAACGGCATCGAGACCCTGATCCTGACGGGGATCGTCACCAGCGGCGTCGTACTCTCGACCCTGCGCCACGCCGCCGACGCGGACTACAGAGTGCTGGTCGTCGGCGATTGCTGCTCTGACGGCGACGAGGAAGCGCATCGGGTGCTGCTGGAGAAGGTCTTTCCGCGGCAGGCCACTATCACGACGGCTGCGGGACTCGCACAGGCCATCGGGGCTGCACGGTAGACGCCGTCACTGTTCCGTACGCTTCGTCGATCTACCAGTGTCCGGTGCCGGCCGCCCAAGGAAATTAGCTCAGAATTGAACAAACGAGCGACAAATGACAATTTCTTCAGCTAACCGAACTGCGCTCTTTATCGACGGGGCCAATCTATATTCGACGGCCAAGGCGTTGGGCTTCGATATTGATTACAAGCGGCTTTTAAAGGAATACCAGAGTCACGGAACGCTGGTGCGTGCATTTTACTACACCGCGGTCGCTGAAGATGAGGAGTTCTCGTCGGTTCGTCCGCTGCTCGATTGGCTCGATTACAATGGCTTCACCGTGGTGACCAAGCCCACAAAGGAGTTCATCGACGGCAACGGCTACCGGAAGGTCAAGGGCAACATGGACGTCGAGCTTGCAGTCGATGCGATGGAGCTTGCCGACCGTGTCGATCAAATCGTGCTTTTCTCCGGCGGCGGAGATTTTCGCCCCTTAGTCGAAGCCGTGCAGCGGCGCGGTGTTCGCGTCACGGTGGTCTCCACGATTTCCAGCCACCCTCCGATGATTGCCGACGAACTTCGCCGTCAGGCGGACGTATTCACCGATCTGACGGCTTTGCAGTCCAGAATCGGCCGCGACCCGCTCGAGCGCCCAGCTTCTCGCGAAATCAGTCTGCATTCAACACATCACGTTCACCGGCGGACGGCTTTGAAAGGCAGCCAGACGCCTGGGAACTTCAGGGGTTGACGGACTTTAGCGGAAGCAAAGAGACACAGCCTTTCGATTAGGGTGTGCAAGCGTACAAATTTCGATGGCTCGTCGAACTCGAGGGGCAGAGCATCCGGAAACAGTCTCGAAGCTTCCTCTATTAGATCCCCGCAAAGATGGTCGCGGCGACTCATCGTCCGAGCGAAGCGTTGAGCGTGCTCTTACGCGTGTAGCGTAAGCCAAGTCGTCGCGAAGGATGCCATGGCACCTATTGCCGAGCCTATTTGGGCACTGGCGAGTCTGGTTCTCTGCGGCACCGCGGGCGATCCAAAGACCGAGGAGCGGCATCGAAAGACTGTCGTCGACTTTTTCCTAATCGGGGTTCGAACCAAATGAACCCAATCTCGACCCGATAAACCCGCAGCAGGTTGAGGACGACGTCTATCATGAACCAGTGTAATGACGTTGGTGACCAATATGCATTGGCATAATCATGTTGCGGACGCTACGTTTTCCAGAGGCCAGATCGCTAGGAATGAAGCAGCGCTAAAGACGGTCATCGGCCAGCAGGTGTCCCAGGATACCCAGCAGATTCCGAAGGACTACCTCAACAAGCCGAGGAGAAAACCAAATGAGCTTATGCCTTCTACTGCTTCTCGTTGCCATCGGTATCAACTGGAGGAGCGGCTGGGAGCCCTTCACGTCTCCATTCCAGACGCCGTGGAGCTGATTGAAGCCTCTGGGGTCATTAACAACCGTGCATGGCCCTAAAGATAAGGCGTTCAGCATCATTCGATTTCGCGACACTCAAGTGCCAGCGCGCTGCGCAACCCGCCCCGGGCGACCGGGACTTGACACGTTGGGTTCCGAGCCACCCTTGCGGCGGATAAACCTCACGAAAGCATGCAACTCGTCGTTGGAAGGGTAAAGCGAGTAACCTATGGCTGATCCAAGCGAAATCAATCCGAAACTCCATAGTGCCGACGCCGAACTAAGCGGTCACCACGGGCCTGCGGAAAAGATCTATCGCCTAACGCGCAGCACGGCGGTGGCCAGGGATGCGCCAGGCGCGGGCGAGGCTGCCAAGCCGAAATCGAAAGCCCGGCCAGAGGATCGCAAGCCTGAGGCAAGGCCATCGGATGAATCGCCTCGCGTTGCCGCGGCGCCTGAGTCCGTGCGGCCAAAGAGATCGCTGCGGCGACCTCTGATGTTCGCGTTGCTGCCGTTGGTACTGATCGTCGGCGGATATTTCTATGTGACAGGCGGTGCGGTCATGTCGACCGACAATGCCTACGTGCAGGCCGATATGGTGGGACTATCAACCGACGTGTCCGGGATCGTCACAGAAGTCTTGGTTCATGACAATCAGAAGGTCGCGAAGGGCGACGTGCTGTTCAAGCTCGACGATCTGCAGTTTCGGCTGGCACTGGATCGCGCCGAGGCTCAGATCGGAAATACGCGGAATGATCTCGTGGCGCTGCAGGCCAGTTATCGCAACATGCAGGCCCAGATCGATCAGGCCCAGAAGGACGTTGACTTCAACATGGTCAACTTCAAGCGCCAGGAGCAGCTGGTTGCCAACAACTTTACGCCAAGGGCCACCTTCGACGCCGCGCGCAATACCCTGGAGGGCTCGCAGCAAAAGCTTGCCTCCCTGCAACAACAGCTCGCAGGGCTCGCCGCCAACCTGAATGGCGATCCCACTGCGCCAATCGAAAACCATCCCAAGTACAAGGATGCAATAGCCGCGCGCGACGAAGCCGCGCGCAAGCTTGCGCACACCATCGTGCGAGCACCCTTCGCCGGCATCGTGACCAATGTACCGTCGCTGCAGCCTGGCCAGTATCTTGCCGCCGCAGCGACGGCATTCAACATCGTTTCGACCGATCACGTCTGGGTTCAAGCGAGCCCAAAGGAAACCGAGCTGACGTACGTCAAGCCAGCACAGAAAGTCACGGTCGACGTCGATACCTATCCGGGCGAGCGATGGGCCGGAAGGGTCGACAGCATAAGCCCCGCATCTGCCGCGAGCTTCTCGTTGCTGCCGGCGGAGAATACCAGCGGTAACTGGGTCAAGGTCGTTCAACGTATTCCAATGCGTATTCTCGTCAACAATGCACCCGGCCAGCCACCGCTGCGTGTCGGCATGAGCGTAGAGGTGAATGTCGACACCGGACATGCCCGCGGATTTCCCAGTTTCATAACCGATCTCTTTGGATCGGGGAGCTGAACATGGCTGATGGCTCTGCAAATGCTCGGCAGCGGATCAACCGGCCCGCGGTTACGCTGTGTGTCATCCTCGCCGTTATCATGCAGGCACTGGATACGACGATTGCAAATGTCGCGCTTCCCTACATGCAGGGCAGCGTGTCGGCGAGTGCGGATCAGATCAACTGGGTGCTGACCTCCTATATCGTGGCCGCGGCCATCATGACCGCGCCATCGGGGTTTCTTGCAACCAGGTTCGGCCGCAAGCGCGTCCTGATGGTGGCCGTCGTCGGCTTCGTAATTGCATCCGTGCTGTGCGGCATCGCGCAGTCGCTGGTCCAGATCGTGGCTTTCCGGTTGCTGCAAGGATTCTTCGGCGCGGCGCTCGTTCCGCTTGGTCAGTCTGTTCTGCTCGATATCTATACGGAGGAAGAACGCGGGTCTGCCATGGCCGTCTTCGGCGTATCGGTGATGGTGGGGCCAGTGCTGGGACCGGTGATCGGCGGCTGGCTGACCGACCACTACAGCTGGCGATGGGTGTTCTATATCAACGTACCCCTGGGGGTGCTCGCATTCGGCGGCATATCGTTCTTTCTGAGCGAGACCAAGACCAGCGCGGCAGCGAAACTTGACTGGCTCGGATTTGGCAGCTTGAGCATCGCTATTGCCGCCATGCAGGTTTTTCTAGACCGGGGTGCGCAACTTGACTGGTTCTCTTCCGTCGAAATTCTGATCGAGGCTGTCGTCTGCGCATCGGCGCTTTACATCTTCCTCGTCCACACCTTTACGGCGAAGAACTCCTTCGTAAATCCCAGACTCTTTCTCGATCGTAACTTCTCGGTCGGGGTGCTGTTCATCTTCATCGTCGGGATAACCTATCTGGCATCGCTGGCGTTGCTGACGCCCTATCTGCAGACGCTGATGGGTTATCCCGTGGTGACCGCGGGGATCGTCATGGGCCCACGCGGCCTCGGCACCATGGCCTGCATGTTCCTGGTCGGGCGCCTGATCGGACGGATCGATACCAGGCTGCTGCTCATGACCGGCCTGCTGCTGACCGCCTGGGCCATGTACGACATGACCGGATGGAATCCGAACGTCTCGCAGTGGACGATCGCGGCAACCGGATTCATCCAGGGAGCAGGACTTGGATTCCTGTTCGTCCCGCTCACGACCGTGACGTTCGCCACGCTCGCACCCGAACAGCGCGCCGAGGGTACCGGTCTCTACAACCTGTCGCGCAACGTCGGCTCCAGCGTCGGAATATCGGTGGTCTCCTATCTGCTGACAAGAAACAATCAGATCAATCACGCCACCATCGCCAGCCATGTCACGGCATTTAATCACGGGTTCGACAACAGCATCGTGCGGCATGCCTTGAGTCCCTGGACCGCGAGCGGACGCGCGGCGCTCGATCAGGTCATACAAACGCAGGCTTCAATCATCAGCTACATCGATGATTTCAAGTTGATGATGATTCTTTCACTTGCCGCCATTCCACTCGTTCTGCTGCTGACGCACGCCCCAGCGTCTGCCGAAAACGACCATGCGATGGCGATGGAATGAACGGCGTTCCGCCCCTCCACGTCGCCGGAGCCCGTCCAAGACTGAAGGAAGTAACACCATGCACAAATTCTTTATGACGCTCATCCTGCTGTCTGTACTAGTTTCGACTGGCGCCCTTGCCCATAGCGGCACGGATCAGGAGCAACAGGCGTGCACCCGCGACGTGCAGCGTTTCTGCCGCAAGCTGATGGATCAAGGCGATTTTACCATTCTGGCCTGCCTCAAGGAAAATCGTCAAAAGCTTTCTGTCGCGTGCCGCGGCGTGCTGGTCAGCCACGGGCAATAGCGGCCGATCGATAAAAGAAAAGCGGTCATGCCTTGGTCTCAGTACAGAGACAGAGCAGCCCGCCTCTGGAGCGGAGCTCGACGCTTGGCGATCCCTCTCGGTGTCGACGGCGCCGCCTGAGCGGCCAGCCGCTTCCGACCAAATCCACAATTCTTGCCAACTCGAAGTGTAAGCGCCCATACAAACGACCGGCGCCTTCCCGCCAATGAGACTTCGGCTTCACAAAAAAGGAATACGCCATGGAGTACGCAACGCTCGGCAATACGGGTCTCCTGGTTTCGAAGCTCTGCTTTGGAACCATAACATTCGGGGACGGCAGAGGGCTCTTCAAGGGCATCAGCGCCGTAGGCCAGGCCGGGGCCGATGAACTCGTCGAGACGTCGATTGACAGCGGCATCAACTTCTTCGATACGGCGGACAATTACACGGAGGGTGAGAGCGAAAAAATTCTGGGGCAATCACTGAAAAACCTCAACATCGCGCGGAAGAATGTCGTAATCGCGACCAAGGTCTATAGCCGCGTCGGCCCCGGGCGGAATGACATCGGGGCTTCTCGCGGTCACATCATGGACGGCGTGGAGGCCAGCCTCCTCCGTTTGCAGACCGACCATATCGACCTGTACCAAATCCATGGCAACGATTCCGTGACCCCTGTCGAAGAGACGCTTCGCGCTCTCGACGCCCTGGTGCAACAAGGAAAGGTCCGCTACATCGGCTGCTCCAACTGGCAGGCATGGAAGATTGCCAAGGCCCTCGGCATCTCCGGGTTCAAGAACCTGGCCCGATTCGACACGCTTCAGGCTTATTACTCGATCGCCGGCCGCGATCTAGAACGATAAATCGTTCCTCTGCTGGAATCCGAGAAGGTCGGTCTGCTCGTGTGGAGTCCGCTTGCCGGCGGCTTGCTTTCCGGCAAGTTCAGCCGGGCGAACCAGAAGGCCGCGGATTCGCGCCGCACTGAATACGACTTTCCCATCGTGGACAAAGAGCGGACCTGGAATATCCTCGACGTGATGGCTCCGATCGCAAAAGCGCACGAGTGTAGTCCTGCACGTGTTTCGCTCGCATGGCTCTTGGCAAAGCCTGTGGTAACCTCGGTCATCATTGGCGCGAAACGCCTCGACCAGCTTCAGGACAATCTCGGCGCGGTCGAACTCACACTCACCCAGGACGAGCTCAGGCAGTTGGATGAGGTCAGCGCTCTTGCCCCCGAGTATCCAGGTTGGGTACTGTCGTTCCAGGCAGCCGATCGTCTGCAGCCAGTTGATCGCCGGGAGCGGTTCCGTGAGGCGAGCAAGCCTTACTGATCCTGAAAATCGCGATGCTACGACGGTCTCCGAATTCGGGACCACTTCACGACATCGCCATGGACTCGCCGCATGAAAGAAAAGAAACTGAGGCTCGCTTTGGTCTGCTATGGCGGCGTGTCACTGGTGCTCTATATGCACGGCGTCATCAAGGAAATCCTAAAGCTATCGCGCGCGTCGAAGGCATACCATGCGGTCCCGCAATCGGAACAGCGAGAACACCAAAGTTACGACAGCGCAAATGGCGATGACGGGCGACCTCATGATACCGAGGATGTCTATTTTACACTCCTGCAGTCGATAGGGCGAACCCTTAGTCTTCGAGTCATCGTCGACAGCATAGCCGGCGCCTCGGCTGGCGGCATCAGCGGCATCGTTCTGGCGCGCGCGCTCGCACACGACCTCTCCATCGATCACCTGCGCGATTTGTGGCTGGATGAAGCAGATGTTCTTCGCTTGCTCGGTTCGTCCCAGCGAGCGCGGCCGTGGAGCAAATGGTTCCTTCGCCCAGTCCTTTGGACATTGTTTCGCTTACGCCGCCTTGGGCCGGCGGTTGATCGGGAAATTCAAAAAAATCTGTCGATGTTTTTTCGCTCGCGCTGGTTCGAGCCGCCCTTTGATGGGGACAGATTTCTTGAGTTGTTGTTCGACGGGCTAAGCGCCATGCGCGGCCCCGGCGACAAGCCGTCGTCTCTTCTTCCTCCGGGCCATGAGCTTGATCTTGCGGTCTCGATCACGGATTTTTATGGATTTCCGCGCGATGTGAAGATCAACACGCCGTCCGTGATCGCGGAGCGGGAGCACGGAATGTTCTGGACCTTCAAGTACCGCAATTGGTCGGATGAAGGCGAGGTCTCCGGCCTGGCCGATGTGCCTGGTCTGGCACTCGCTGCTCGCGCAACATCGAGCTTTCCAGGTGCATTTCCTCCGGTCCAGCTCTCAAACCTCGAAAGATTACTTTCGAAGCGGGGGTTGGACTGGCCGGATCGGCAAAAATTTATCGGCGTCAATTTCAAGGAACAACTCCGCGCAGGCGTTGATCCCGAAATCACGTCGTTTCTGGACGGCGGCATTGTCAACAACAAACCGTTTTCCGTTGTCCTGAACATGGTGCGGGAACGCCCGGCCTATCGCGACGTGGACCGGCGCCTCGTCTTTATCGAGCCGGACCCGGAACGATCGTCGCCTCCACCGGGCGGCGACGTCCCCAGCTTCATGCGGACCCTGGAAGGCGCGATTTTTGAAATCCCGTTGCGTGCGCCGATCTATCACGAGCTTGCCCGAGTCCAGCAGTTCAATGAGACGACCGAGCGGATGCGCACGGTTTTAAAGGCGGCTTATCCCGAACTCGCCGGCTTCGTAACTACTTTGACGGAGCGCGTCCCTTCAACGGAAGATGCCAGCCGCACAGTAGAGCTTTGGCGAGAAACAGCAAATGTGCTGGCCGCAAAAGAGGCAAGCTATGCCTATCAAGTCTATGCGCGTTTCAAGACGTTTTCGATAATTGATACGCTCGTTGGCCTGATCTGTAATCTCGGCGAGATCGATCAGGCGTCGCTACTTCGCACAAGATTTGCCGACGAGATTTTGACGTGGGCCAATCGGCGCGGAGCAATCCCGCCGGAAGGATCGCTCTCGATGGCGGGCGGATCACAGGTGCAGTTGTGGATCGATTTCTTGCTGCATTTCGACGTCGAATTCCGCCGCCGCAGGCTGTCTTTTGTCATGCGGGGTTTAAACCTGCTCTATTCACGATTGGACGAGCCAAGCTTCAAGGAAGTAAAGCCGGATCAAATCGATGATCTGAAGAGTCGCTTTCAAGCTCCCTTGGGGCGATTGCGCAGGCTGCAAGCTGGCGATTTCGCCAGCGTGGCCCTTCGGACCCGCGTCGAAGCGTTGACAAGCAGGTTGAGTGTTATCGCTTACAGCAAAACCGGGACAACAGTCGCGGCGCGGAAAGCTTTCGACCGAGAGATGGACGACGTCATGGAGCAGCTTCATCAGGAACTCGACCTTGCGAACATCGATCGGGCCGTGGACGCCATCGTGGCCTTATCGATGGCTGACGAAATGCCGAAAGTACTTCAGCATGAGGTCCTCATCTACTACATCGGCTTTCCATTCTGGGATGTCTGGACCTATCCGATGTCGGAATGGCGTGCCGTCGAAGAGCACCGCGAGATCCGCGTCGATCGCATCAGTCCAGTCGACACGGGTCTTCTTCGGAACGGGTCACACGCCACGCGACTCAAAGGAGCGGAGTTTAAACATTTCGCGGGCTTCTTGAGCCGTTCACGCCGGGAGCATGATTATCTTTGGGGCCGTCTTGATGCAGCTGAGCGCCTGATCGATATCGTTGCCGACGCTGCGGCC